>Ga0209061_1002492_pt1 | contig 23144 bp, 15 predicted proteins | sample Coa_R1_10_FD_187157 | JGI IMG/M metagenome (GOLD analysis project Ga0209061, IMG submission 187157) | Surface soil microbial communities from Centralia Pennsylvania, which are recovering from an underground coalmine fire - Coalmine... | ecosystem: Environmental > Terrestrial > Soil >...
CCGAGTCCCGAGTCCCGAGTCCCGAGTCCCGAGTCCCGAGTCCCGAGTCCCGGCATTTCTCAGGAGACGATCATGCGCAAGACACTTTTCGCATTGTTGCTGGTGTTCGGTTTCGCATCGATGGCCCACGCCGCGATGCGGACCGAAACGATCGATTACAGCGTGGACGGCAAAGCGATGCAGGGCGTGCTGGTCTGGGACGACGCCGTGAAGACGCCGCGGCCCGGCGTGCTGATGATTCCGGACTGGACCGGCATCAATCCGGCCAACATCGATTTTGCGAAACGGATCGCCGGCCACGATTACGTGATCTTCATGGGCGACATGTACGGCAAGCACGTACGTCCCAGGAACAGTACGGAAGCGCAGGCCGCGATGAAGCCGCTGATGGCCGACCGGCCGATGCTGCGCAAGCGTGTCGTGGCGGCTTTCGATCACTTGAAAGCGCTGGCGGCGAAACACGCGGCGCCGATCGATTCCGCGAAACTGGCCGCGATCGGATTCTGCTTCGGCGGCACCTCGGTGCTGGATCTTGCGCGCACCGGTACCGACGTGGCCGCGGTGGTGAGCTTCCACGGCGGACTTTCGACCGACGATCCGGCGCTGGCGAAACACATCAAGGCGCGGGTGCTGGCGATGAACGGCGGCGACGATCGCGGCACCATGCCCGATGCGCCGGCCTTCATGAAGGACATGCAGCAGGATCCCGCGCCGTGGCAGTTTGTGGTGTTCGGCGGCGCCGTGCACTGCTTCGCCGAGCCGTGGGCGCATTCACCGCCGGGCTGCGTCTATGATCCGCCGGTCGCCAAGCGCGCGTTCGCGCTGATGCACGCCTGGCTGGACGAGGCGTTCAAGGGATAAGCCCAGAGCAGCTTTGTTTTTCGCCCCTTGAGTCAAGGGGGCGGTTCGGCCATTGGGGACAATGGCCGAACGGGGGTTGTGGAGGTAAGGCGCGCCGCACGAGTTGAAGGGATGCGGAAAGCGTCCCTTCAACTCGTGCGGTTGACCGCGTAATCCGCCAGCCCCGCCAGCGCGTCGCGGTATTCCGACGCCGGCAGTGCTTCGAGCGCGGCGTGTGCCGCTTCGGCATGCGCCTGCGCGCGCATGCGGGTGCGCTCCAGCGCACCGGAATCGCGGATCGCGGCGATGATCACGTCCAGCGCCGCGAGGCGCTTGCTGGTGATCGCGTTGCGCAGCAGTTCCGCCTGCATCGGCGTCGAGCGTTCGATCGCGTAGATCAGCGGCAGCGTGGGTTTGCCTTCGGCCAGATCGTCGCCGATGTTCTTGCCCAGCGTGTCCGAATCCGAGACGTAATCGAGCAGGTCGTCGGCGATCTGGAACGCCGAACCCAGTTCCATGCCGTAGCGGCGCAACGCCAGGCATTGCGCTTCCGGCAGGCCGGCGAGTACACCGCCCAATTGGGTCGCGGCCGCGAACAGCACCGCGGTCTTGCGCTCTATCACACGCATGTAGGCGGCTTCGGTCGTTTCCGCCTTGCCGATGTTCAGCAACTGCAACACCTCGCCTTCGGCGATGGAATTGGTGGTGTCGGCGAGGATTCGCATCACGGACATGCGGTCCAGTTCCACCATCATCTGGAACGCGCGCGAATACAGGAAATCGCCGACCAGCACGCTGGCGGCATTTCCCCATGCGGCATTGGCGGTCTTGCGGCCGCGCCGCAGGTCCGAACCATCCACCACGTCGTCGTGCAACAGTGTCGCGGTGTGGATGAATTCGATCACCGCGGCCAGTTCGATGTGGGCGTCGCCCGTGTAGCCGGCCGCGTGCGCCGCCAGCACGTGCAGGGTCGGGCGCAACCGCTTGCCGCCGCCGCCCACGATGTGTTCGGCGATCGCGTTGATCAGCACCACTTCGGAATGGAGCCGCTGGCGGATCATCCCGTCCACCTGCCGCATGTCCGCTGCGGCGAGGTCGCGCGCCACGACGAACGCGTTGCTGGGCTCGGCCTGCGCGGCGGGGTGGGGGCGGTTCATGGGCATCCAAGCGCGACGAACCACTGATTATAGTGCGTCGCAGCAAAGCGCCGGCATCGGCCTACGCCGCGCCGGGAATTGCGCCGGCATACAGGCCGGTGTGCTGGTAGCATCCTCAAGTTTCGTTGTTCCCATTCGAGGATTCGCAACCATGGCACGTGGCGTCAACAAGGTCATCCTGATCGGCAATCTGGGCGCGGACCCCGACACGCGCTACAGCGCCTCCGGCACCGCGATGTGCACCATCAGCCTTGCCACGTCGGAGAGCTGGAAGGACAAGCAGACAGGCGAGATGCAGGAACGCACCGAGTGGCACCGGGTGAAGTTCTGGGGGAAGCTCGCGGAAATCGCGGGCGAGTACCTGAAGAAAGGCCGGCAGGTTTACATCGAAGGGTCGATCCGCAGCAGCAAATACACCGACAAGGAAGGCGTCGAGCGCTGGAGCACCGACATCATCGCCAACAACATGCAGATGCTGGGCGGTCCCGGCGACAACGAGACCCGCGGCGAAGGCGGCTACCGCCAGCGCGCACCGCAGAGCCGCCCCAGTGCCGGCGCGCCGTCGGGCGGTGGATCGCGTCCGTCCGCGCCGCCACCGCCGGACAATGGTGCGTTCGAAGACGACGACATACCGTTTTGAGTGCGATCGTCCATGATCGCAGCGTTGCTGGAGATGCCTCCAGAACTGGAGAATCAAAGCCCGCGGGCACCAGAACGGCCTTCCGTGGCCTGACTTTCCGCGAAGCTGAGTGCGATCGTCCATGATCGCAGCGTTGTTGAAGATCCCTCCGAATCCGGAGAATCAACGTCTACGGGCACCACAAGGCCTTCCGTGGCCTGACTTTCCGCGAAGCTGGGTGCGATCGTCCATGATCGCAGCGTTGTTGAAGATCCCTCCGGATCCGGAGAATCAACGTCTGCGGGCACCAGAACGGCCTTCCGTGGCCTGATTTTCCGCGAAGCTGAGTGCGATCATCCATGATCGCAGCGTTGTTGAAGATCCCTCCGAATCCGGAGAATCAACGTCTACGGACACCAGAACGGCCTTCCGTGGCCTGACTTTCAACAACAGCCGCTTCGATGTGCGCGTGACGAGCGCCTGCACTCGACAAAAAGGGGTACCGTGGCGATCGGCACGGGCCGATCCGGTGCGACTGCGATAGGATCGCCGCCTGGCGCGCTTCGATGCGTTGCCACCCTCCGCTGCCGAGACGCCAAGCATGCCCAGAATCCGCGTGTCGCCGATCCTTTCCGCAGGGGTGCTGCTGGCATCACTGATTGCCTTTCCGGCTGCCGCGGCCACCAGCCACCTGGCCGACGTCGACCCGATGATCGGCACCGGTGGTGCCGGACATACATTTCCCGGTGCCACGGTGCCGTTCGGGATGATCCAGCTGAGCCCTGACACCGCGATGCCGGATTTCAAGCACGCGTATGCGTGGGCGGCGGGCTATCAATACGGCGACCACAGCATTCTCGGGTTTTCCGAGACGCATTTCTCCGGCAGCGGGCATTCCGATCTCGGCGACGTGCTGCTGATGCCGGGCGTCGGGAAAGTGCAATGGGATCCGGGTGATCCCGACAAGCCGGGCTCGGGCTACCGCTCCGACTTCAGCCACAGGACCGAGGTCGCCCAGCCCGGTTATTACGCGGTGACGCTGGCGACCAGTGGCGTGCGCGTGGAATTGACGGCGGGCCGACGCGTCGGCTGGCACCGCTACACGTTTCCGCAAGGACAGGACGCGCACGTGTTGCTCGACCTGCGCCCCAGCATCTACGACTATCCGGGCAAGGTGTTGTGGGCGCGGCTGCGCGTGCGCGCCGACGGCACCGTCACCGGCTACCGCGAAACGCGTGGCTGGGCGCCGGGAAGGCAACTGTGGTTCGCGATCCGTTTCTCGCAGCCGATGACGCGGCACGAACTGGTCAACCGCGAGACGAATATCGTTTACAAGGGCTTCAAGGGACCGGCGCCCGATCCGACCGGCGTCGATGCGATCGGCGGCAAGCAAATCGAAGGCGCCTTCGAATTCGGCAAGCTCACGAAACCGCTGCTGGTGAAAGTGGCGATTTCCACGGTGAGCGCCGCGAACGCGATCGCCAACCTCGAGACCGATGGCCAAGGCTGGGATTTCGACGCGCGTCGCGCGGAAGCGAGTGCCGCGTGGGCGAAAGCGCTGTCGGCGATCGACGTCGAGGCGCCACCGGATATCCAGAAGAGTTTCTACACCTCGCTGTACCACGCCCTCATTGCGCCGAATCTTTCGATGGACGTGAACGGCGAATACCGCGGGCCCGACCACGCGGTGCACACGGCGAAGGACTTCACCTTCTATTCCAGCTGGTCGCTGTGGGACGTCTATCGCGCGGAGATGCCGCTGCTGGCGTTCATCCAGCCGCCGCAGCGCATCGATGATTTCGTCAACTCATTGGTTGCCGCTCAGCAGGCCAGTCCGTTCGGCATCCTGCCCGTTTGGGCCTATCAGGGGTTGGAAACGTGGTGCATGATCGGCTACCACGCGGTGCCGGTGATCGCCAACTTTTACATGCAGGGGTTCCGCGGTTTCGATGCCGACACCGCGCTGAAGGCGATGGTGGCGAGCGCGACCTACGCGCCCTACGGCGATCTCGGCGATTACATGAAGATCGGATACGTGCCGCAGGACCACGAGGACGAATCTGTTTCCAAGACGCTGGAATACGCATTCGACGACTGGAGCCTCGCGCGCATGGCCGAGGCGATGGGCCGCAAGGACATCGCGGCGAAATTCTTCAAGCGCGCGGAAAACTGGCGCAACGTGTTCAACCCGAAGACGGGCTTCGCGCAACCGCGCCTCGCGAACCGACAATTTCGCGAGCCGTTCAGTCCGGCGAAGGCGGGCGTGGGCAGCGGTTTCACCGAAGGCAATTCCTGGCAGTACTCGTGGTACGAACCGCAGGACATCGGCGGTTTGATCCATGAACTCGGCGGCGATGCGGGCCTGGTGAAGAAACTGGACGAGGTGTTCGACGCCAGGATCAGCCCCAACGCGTTTGCCGGACTCGAGGACGTGACCGGGCTCATCGGGTGGTACGCGCACGGCAACGAACCCAGCCACCACATTGCCTATCTTTACGATTACGCGGGCGCGGCCTGGAAGACGCAGGAGCGGTTGGCCGAGATCATGCGCACCCAGTACGCGCCCACGCCGACCGGCCTTGCCGGCAACGACGATCTCGGACAGATGTCCGCGTGGTACATCTTCACCGCGCTGGGTTTCTATCCGGTTGCGCCGGCCAGCAACCAGTACGTGATCGGCCGTCCGTTCGTGCGCCGCGCGGTGCTGCATCTGCCCAATGGCAAGACCTTCACCATCACGGTCGACGGCTTGGGCAAGGACCACCCGTACGTCGGATTGGTCGCCTTGAACGGCAAGCCGCTGGCACGCGATTACCTGACCTACGCGGAAATCACGAACGGCGGCACGCTGCATTTCACGATGCAGGCCGAGCCGAACAAGACGTGGGCCACGCAGCCACAGGACCAGCCGTATTCGATGACGGCGTACCCGTAATCAAAAACCTCTCCCGGAGGGAGGGGTTCAGGTGTCAATCGATCCCGAGCTTCTTCAACTTGTACCGCAGCGCACGGAATGTTATGCCGAGCTTCTTCGCCGCGGCCGTCTTGTTGTAGCGGGTTTCCTTCAACACCTTGATGATGGCTTCGCGTTCGATATTGGAAATGTAATCGTCGAGGCCCACGGCGCCGCTTGCGCCGGACGTGATTTCTTCGGCCTCGGCGTATTCCTCCTCGTTCCCGTCGTCGTCATCCAGGTCCGCGTCATCCGTTTCCTGGGCGGTGGGCAGTTCGAGCATCAGGTCCGGCGGTTCGATCAAGCCGTTTTCGCAGAGTGCTATCGCCCGTTCCAGCACGTTCTCAAGTTCGCGCACGTTGCCGGGAAAATCGTATTCCGTGAGCACCTTCAGCGCGGCGGGCTGCAGGGCGGGTGCCTGGCTGCCGGCCTGTTCCGCCAGACGCTTGAGAATGTACTTGGCGAGCACGGCGACATCGCCGTCGCGCTCGCGCAGCGGCGGCACGCGCAGTTCGATCACGTTGATGCGGTAATAAAGATCCTGGCGGAAATGCCCGGCCTGGGTCAGCCGTCCGAGATCCTTGTGGGTCGCGGACAGGATGCGCACGTCCACCGGCACTTCGCCGCGCCCGCCGATCGGGCGCACCGCCTTTTCCTGGATCACGCGCAGCAGCTTCACCTGCATGTGGAGCGGCAGTTCCGCGACCTCGTCCAGGAACAGCGTGCCGCCGTTGGCGGTCTGGAACAAACCTTCCTTGTCCGCGTGTGCGCCGGTAAAGGAGCCCTTCTTGTGGCCGAAGAATTCGCTCTCCATCAGTTCGGACGGTATCGCGCCGCAGTTGACCGGCACGAACGGGCCAGCCGCGCGCGGCCCGAGTTCGTGGATGGAACGCGCCACCAGTTCCTTGCCCACGCCGGATTCGCCCGAGATGTAGATCGGCGCCTGGCTGCGCGCGAGCTTGGCGATGCGCGCGCGGACGTCCCTCATCACCGGCGAATCGCCGATCAGGCGACCGGCCGAAACCTGGTCGTCGACCTCACGCTCGGCCGCCTGGCTGGCGCGCAGCGCGGTCTGGACCAGCCGCCGCAGCATGTGGATGTCGACCGGCTTGCTGACGAAATCGAAGGCGCCGGCCTTCAGCGCATCGACGGCCGCCTCGACGTTGCCGTAGGCCGTGATCATCGCGACCGGGGTTTCGGGGTGTTCGCGCGCGATCAGCTCGATCAGTTCCTGGCCCGTGCCGTCCGGCAGGCGCATGTCGGTGAAGCACAGGTCGTAATGCACCTCGCCAAGCATCTTCTTGGCGTCACCGACGCTGGCGGCGGTGTCGACGTCGAGATCCATCCGGCCCAGCGTGATGCTGAGCAGCTCGCGGATGTCACGTTCGTCGTCGACGACCAGTACCGTCTGTTTGGTCATGTTGCCCCGCCTCGTTGAAACCCCTCACCCGTGAGGTTAGCGCGACGATCGCGGCGTTGCCACGCCCGAATCGTCCTTGCGTCACGCTTCCGAAGCCATGGGCACGCGCGCGGGCGCAGTCAGCGTGATGCGGAAGCAACTTCCGCCGCCGGCGACCGGCACGTATTCGAGGTTGGCCTGGTTGGCCTCGCACATTTGCTTGGCGAGGTAAAGGCCGAGCCCGGTGCCGTACTGGTGGGTGGTGAAGAAGGGTTCGAAGATTTGCGCGGCAACCTTGGGCGGGATGCCGGGGCCGCGGTCGATCACTTCGAGCAACGGCGGACCGTTGTCGCTGGCGAGGCGCGCCACCACCATCACGCGCGCCGGTTCGTCGGGCAATCGTCCGTAACGCAGCGCGTTCTGCACCAGGTTCCAGACCACCTGCTGCAGGTGTTGCGAATCGGCCAGCGCTTCGACCGGGCGCGGGTACAGCAGGGGACGCAGGCTGTCCTGGCCCACGTCGTTGGCTTCCTTGTATTCCTCGATGAAGCGCGTGGCCCAGTGGTTGAGGTCCAGCGACTCGGGGCGCGAACGTTCGCGCCGCGACAGTTGCAGGATGTTCTCGATGATCTCGTTCACGCGCCCGCAGTGGTTGTTGATGATTTCCACCATGCGTTGGTCGGCGTCGTTGAGGCCTTCGGATTCGGCAAGCAGTTGCGCGGAGTAGCGGATCGCCGCGAGCGGATTGCGGATCTCGTGTGCGATCGAAGCCGACAGGCGTCCCAGCGTGGTGAGCGTGAGCTGCTCGGCGCGCTGCGAGACCAGCGAGGTGTCGTCGAGGAAGATCAGCACGTATGATTCATCGTGCGACGAAAGCCGCGTGAAGCGCGGAATGATTTCCGGCGTGCCGTCGGCGAGTGAGACCGCGGTCGGATCATGTTCGTGGGTGGTACGCCAGTGGTACAGGCGCCGCGACAGCTCCGGAGCCACCGTGCCGAGGTCGCGCTGCTCCAGCCCCGGATTGCCGACCAGCATCCACGCCGATTCGTTGATTTGATGGATGTGATTGGCGTCGTCCACCAGCAGCACGCCCGTGCGCATGCGCCGGATGATCAGGTCGTTCACCTGCGCGAGGTTGGCGAGGTCGCTGCCGCGCTGCTCGGCCAGCGCCTCGCTCGCGCGCATCTGGCTGCCGAGGGCATAACACAGCGCCGCGGTCGCGAAATAGGCGACCCCGAACAGCCCGGCTTCGAGCAGCATCGGGCTGGTTTCGCCCGCCGGAATGGCGAGCACGGCCTGCGCGATCACCGCGATCGTGGCGAGCGCCGCGAACAGGCCGCCCAGGCGCGGCGCCAGCAGCAGCGCGGCCGCGCCCACGTTGATGACCAGCATTGCCGCGATGCCGGTGTGCGCGGCGGGAATGGTGACTGCCGCCAGGAACGCCGCGAACACGTCCACACACAGGAAGGCGCCGGTGCTGGCCACCAGCGCGCGCGAACGGCTCAGGTCGTGGGCCAGCACCACCAGCGCGAACAGCAGATAGACGAGGGCAGTCGCGCGCGCGACCACCGGGTCGCGCAATGGCATCCATACGAAGGCCAGGCTGCTCAGCGACAGCGTCGAGTAGACAACGCCCTGGAATACCCGGTAGATGTTGAGCACGCGCAGTTCGCGCCGGATATGCTCCGCCCCGGGTATCGGATGCGTGTTCGAGATGGCCTGGGTCGTGGTTGCCACGCGCGGAATGATCCCGTGTGCAGTGCGCACGCACAAGACCTTGGGCCAGTCCCCGCGATGCGGGGCGGTGCCCCGCCGTCGCAGGATCTGCGTTGCGCGTCCGGATGAGTGCCCGTAAACTAACCGATTCCCGCGTGCCGGAGTAGCTCAGTTGGTAGAGCAACGCATTCGTAATGCGTGGGTCGGGGGTTCGATTCCCTCTTCCGGCACCACCTTTCAGTTTCACTCCGTTTCAGGCGACCTCTATTCGCCCTTGAGCCCAGCATAAGCTGGGTTTTTTGTTTCTAGGTGTCTCGCGCCATCTAATGCAAGCTCGGTTGACTTGGAAGCCGAGCTCGCGCCGTTGCGCAAGCGCATCACCGCCGCGCTACCCAAGGGCTGGCTGGCCGCGTACCGCAAACAGCAGAAATACACCGCCGAGGTGCCCGCCGAAACCGCCGAATGGGAAGTACCGCGTGAGCCGCCCGCCGACTGGTCGAAAGATGCCACAGCGCTGCTCGCCGAGTTTTGGAAATTCCGCATCGCGCGCCAGCAGGAAATCGACGCTTCCATCGCCGCCAAGGCCGACTTCGAGAACCTCTACGATAAACCGTATGAGGACAACAAGAAGGTGCGCGTCGCCGGCCCGTTCACGGTGGAGAGCCTGATCCCGCACCGCGTGCTGGGCGTGGACGAGAACGACGAGCTGATCGACGGCGTGAAGGATTCGGTCGGGGACGAACGTGACCTCGCGGCCATGATTTTGGAAAACCTGTGCACCGCCGGCGTGCAGCAGGCGCACAAGGACGACCGCATCAGCTTCACCTCGCTCGTGCCTTGGCCCGGCAACCTCGTATGCGCCGAAGGACGCTACCTCGAAGGCACCCAGGAGAAACGCTCGGGCATCTTCATCGGCCCCGAGTTCGGCACCGTCTCGCGCCCCGACCTGGTGGAAGCCGCGCGCGAAGCCGGCGACGCCGGTTTCGACGTGCTGATCGCCTGTGCCTTCGACTACGACGCCCATTCCGCCGAATTCGAGAAACTCGGCCGCATCCCGGTGCTCAAGGTGCGCATGAACGCCGACCTGCACATGGCCGACGACCTCAAGAACACCGGCAAGGGCAACCTGTTCGTGATCTTCGGCGAACCCGACATCGACGTGCTCGACGCGGGCGACGGCCAGATCGAGGTGAAGGTAAACGGCGTGGACGTGTTCAAGCCGCAGACCGGCAAGGTCGAAAGCGACGGCCCCGACGGCATCGCCTGCTGGTTCATCGACACCGACTACAACGAAGAATCCTTCTTCGTCCGCCAAGCCTATTTCCTCGGCGCCAATGACCCCTAGAAATCACTCAAGACCACCCTCAAGGCCGAAATCAACGCCCACGCCTGGGAAACCCTGCATAGCGACACATCCCGCCCCTTCCCAAGCCCGAAACCGGCCGCATCGCCGTCAAGGTCATCAACCACCTCGGCGACGAGGTCATGAAAGTGTTTCGGGTGCGGTAAAGTTGCCGACATGAGCGAACAAGACCTCCACTTCGCCAATCCTCCAATCGTCGAGGCTGTAGTCGACATCGAGTGTGACTTTGCGGCGGACTTCAACCTGAAGTCCATTGAGGAGTCGCTCAGACAGACTTTCGTTGGCACGTATCCGAAGACCCAGACGCGCTTGCTTCAAGAGTTCTCGTTCGCCATGAAACCGGGTGAGCCGGTCGGTCGGTCAGCGCGGCAGGCTCTTCAGGCTTTTCAGTTTTTGCACGACGACAGCAAACAGTTGGTCCAGGCGCGCACCACCGGCTACTCGTTCAATCGACTTGCCCCATATTCAAGTCTCGATGAGTACCTGCCAGAGATTCAACGGACTTGGAACCTGTATCGGGCGGTCGCAAATCCGATCCAGATTCGTGCGGTCCAGTTGAGATACATAAACCGCATCCTGCTTCCAATGCCGGACGGACAGCTCGACCTCGACCTGTATTTCAGGAATGGTCCACGACTGCCCGAGGGTAGCGACTTGACCTTCAACGGCTTCCTCAATCAAAGTTCAGCCGTGGAGCGTGAAACCGGCTATCTTGTGACCACGGTTCTGACCGCTGAGCAGCCTCAGGAAAGCAAACTTCCCATCATCTTCGATGTCACGGTCAGAGCGGTAGTTGGCACGGACCCCGCGGACTGGGGTTGGCTTGAGGCTACCATGCGGTCGCTCCGAGGCTTGAAGAATCGTGTGTTCGTAAACACATTAAAGCAGGCATGTTTGAACCTCTTTCAATGAGCGCCGCCCTGTGTCTCGGCTATTCAGCGTTGGCTGGGTACGCCCGGCCGAGTAGCGCGTACTCCCGTGAGGCAGGGGAGATTTCCGACGCAGCCTGCCGTGTTATGCAGGATCGGCTCGGTTCCGAGTCGCTGTTCGGCAAAAAGATGGTGGGTCTTTCGACGTTGGTTGCAACCGTCGATGCCGTGCACGTCGATTCTGAACAGGAACCCGTCAGTGCACCTGCGCGGGTCAACGCCGAGCAATTTTTGCTCGCGCTACCAGACAACTTGCCGATGCCGGAAGTCGGAATCGATCCAGACGGTGCCGTTTCGCTGACGTGGTTTGCGTCTCGGACTCAGATGTTCTCTGTAAGCATTGACGAGTCAGACAGAATCGCGTTCGCGTGGTTGGATGGTTCGGATAAGGGACACGCGGTCGCCCGCTTCCGTCCACCAGTATTGCCCGGTGTGATTGTTTCCACCCTGCGTTCGATAGTTGCTAATGGCCCAGTTACCCTCCGGGCTGCCTGAAATCGTTGCCGACGACGAAGACGTCGCACGATTTCTGACGCAAAGCAACCACTTTACAAGCCAACACGTTCAGCCGATTGCCTTTCTCCCCAGCAGGGATCGGGAAACGTCTGCATCCCGACACGGTCGTGAACCCATCGAATCGCTGCGCTCAATTGGTCTAGCGGTAGCCGAGGCTAGTGGACGCAGGTTGTACGGGGCAGCGATTTTCAAGGCACGCGATGTCCGTGAAGCATCCCTTGAAATCGTGCCGGATGAACCGCCAAATCGGCATGCGGTCATTCGCCGCTGGCCGTGGATCGAGAATGACCCCAAGTTGCGAAAAGCTCAGCAAATGGAACACGCGCTGGTTCTGGTAAGCGCATCCGGTGAACCACTGCTGTTCAACGGGGGGCTTGCGTGGACTTCCGGATAGCCGAAACCTTCACCGACAGCCTTGCACGCCTGACCGGCGACGAGCAGAAGGCGGTCAAGACCACGGCATTCGACCAGCAGGTGAACCCGGCGAATCCGGGCATGAGCTTCCACAAGCTCGACAAGGCGCGCGACAAGAATTTCTGGTCGGTGCGGGTGAGCCTCGATATTCGCCTAATCGTGCATCGCACGACGCAAAGCTTTCTGCTTTGCTTCGTCGGCCACCACGACGACGCATACGACTGGGCGGAGCGCCGCAAGATCGAGATACACCCCAACACCGGCGCCGTGCAGATCGTGGAGATCCGCGAGCGCGTCGAGGAAATCACGATTCCGAAATACGTGGAACACCAGCCGCGCGGGCTGACCAGCGCGCCGCTGTTCGCAGCCGTCGCCGACGGCGACTTGCTGTCGTGGGGTGTGCCGCCGGAATGGCTGCCGGATGTTCGCGCAACAGCGAAGATGGGCTGCTGGCATTGACGGACCATCTTCCTGCCGAAGCGGCCGAGGCGCTGATCGAGTTTGCGACGGGTGGGCACCCGCAAGCACGTCTTCTGGCGGGGATGCCTGGTACGGGTTTGCGGTTGGTACCGTAGCACGGATGTTGAAACCAGAGGCTGTCAGTTTCAGTGCTCGCGAAGCGCAGGCCGTAAGTTCCGATCCCTTTGCCCATCCGGACGCCCAGCGCCGCTTTCGCACCATCGAAAGCAGCGAAGAGCTGGAACGCGCACTGGACGCACCCTGGGACAAGTGGACGATTTTCCTGCATCCGGCGCAACGCGAATGGGTGGACAGGAACTACGGCGGGCCGGCGCGGGTTTCCGGGTCGGCTGGTACCGGCAAGACCATCGTGGCGCTGCACCGCGCCGTGCACCTGGCGCGCACGCAGCTGGAAGGCCGCGTGCTGTTGACCACGGTTTCCGATGCGTTGGCCAATGCGCTGAAGGTGAAGTTGCGGCGCTTGGTCGGTAACGAACCACATCTTGCCGAACGCATCGACGTGTACTCGATGGATGCCGTTGGCGAGAGGCTGTACAAATCGGCGTTCGGCTCACTGCGACTGGCGACGGCGCAGGATGTCGACAAATTGCTGGAATCGGCAGTGAAAGCGCATCCGGATCACGGTTTCAGCACGGCGTCCTTGCTCTCGGAATGGAACGGCGTCGTGGACGCATGGCAGTTGCAGTCATGGGAAGCCTATCGCGATGTGCAGCGGCTCGGCCGCAGGACACGCTTGCCCGAGGGCCGACGCAAGGAGCTATGGGCGATCTACGGTGACGTGCTTGGCAGGCTGGAAGCCGAGGACAAGGTTACCCGTGCCGGCATGTTCACGCGCCTTGCCGATGAATTGGCCAGGCGCGATCGACCGCCGTACGACTTTGCCGTGGTGGACGAGTCGCAAGACATCAATGTGGCGCAGTTGCGGTTCCTCGCCGCGCTGGGCGACGATCGGCCAAACTCGTTGTTCTTCGCGGGCGACTTGTGCCAGCTCATCTTCCAGCAGCCGTTTTCCTGGAAATCGCAGGGTGTGGATATCCGCGGACGTGCGCGCACGCTGCATGTGAATTATCGGACGTCGCATCAAATCCGCGCGCAGGCCGATCGCCTGCTCGACCCGGTGGTCGCCGACGTGGACGGAAACCAGCAAGAGCGCAAGGGCACGGTTTCCGTCTTCAATGGCCGGAACCCGAAATCCGCACGTTTGGCAACGCAGCGAACGAATCTGCGACGGTTGGCGAGTGGCTTCTCGAAGGATGAACTTGCCGAGTTGCGCGAAGCGATCCGGCAGATCGGGCCGATCGGGCGCAACCTCAACATGATCACCCACCGGTTGCAGCGCAGCGACCAGTGGAGCGATGCCCAGCGCGAGTTCGTCCAGGCTGCCGAGCGCGCCGTCGACAAGGTCCACGCGCCGTCCGCAATCTGGCGCAGAAGGCGTCGTATCGAACGGGAGCACCGGATTCCGGATGATTGGGAGGAGATCGAGTAAGTATCCCCCGGCTTCGCCGGGAGATACTTACTCGCGAAAGGTGCCAGGCCGGCGCGTGGGCCGGTCTTGAATCTGCCGCGACGGTTCGTGGAGCTGGCGGCATCGTGCGCGCTCGTGCACTTCCGTAGCGATCGACGATCGATCGGTCGATTCTGTTGCCGCACCGATGTCGCGAAATTTGCCGCGTACAGCGGAACTTCATCGAAACGGCTCGACATGCACACCACGGGACCGTGCTCGTCTTGATGCTCCAGCGCCCTCTGCACCGATCGCTCCTGCACTTCAGGTGAGTACCGCGTATCTGTGTTCATGCTCCAATCCCCCGAAGGTCGGAGCCGCCGGAAGAGCAGGGCCGGTTCAGATGCCTGATGTCTTACAAGTGTGGCTCAATGATCACGCTCGCGTTGCATCTTTGTGTCGCCCGCCCGCGCAATACTGCTGCAACGGACATCGCCGCAAGCCTGCCAGCCGCCGCCCAGCGCCTTGTAGAGCGCCACCGCGCGGATATCGATTGCCGCTTCGCCCTGCGCCAGGGCATCTTCGGCCGCCAGCTGCACGCGCTCGGCATCCAGCAATTCCAGGAAACCCGTCGCGCCTTCCTGATAGCGGATGTGCGCGAGCCCGGCGGCGCGACGACTCTGTTGCGCCTGTGCGATGAGTTTGTCCACGCGCACGTGCTGCTGGTTGTAGCCGACCACGGCGTTGTCGACGTCTTCGATCGCTTCGAGTACGGTGCGCTGGTAATTCGCCTGCGCCGCGTCGGCGCGTGCCTCGGCGGCATGCAGTTCGCTGCGCACGTGCTTCACGTTGAGCCCATTCCAGGTGATGCTGGGCATGAGCGACCACGCACGCGTGGACGGGGCGCCGAAGTCGTTGCTGCGCCCGGCCAGGAAGCCGAGGAAGCCACCCAGCGAAATGTGCGGGAAGAAGTCCGCCTTGGCTACGCCGATGCGCGCGACGGCAGCAGCGTATTCACGCTCGGCTATGCGCACGTCCGGACGGCGCGCCAGTACGTCGCCCGCCGCGCCCATCGGCAATACCGCATCGATCGGCTTGAATGTTTTCGGCGACACGTCGACATCGAGCGCGCCGGGCCGCTCGCCCAGCAGCACGGCAAGCCGGTACTCGTCCGCGTGCGCCTGCATGTCCAGCAATGGCAACTGCGCTTCCACCGCGCTCAAGCGCGCCTCGGCGCTGGCGACGTCCTGGTCCGAGGCGGTCCCGACTTCGGCGCGGGTGCGGATCAGCTTCAGCGTGTCCTGCTGGTTGGAGATGTCACGCCGGGCGATGGCCTGCCGCTGCTGCACGCCGCGCAATTCGAAATAGTTGCGTGCCACTTCTGCGAACAGGCTCACCTGCACATCCTCAAGGGCAGCTTTGCTGGCGCCGAAATCGGCGCGCGCGGCCTCCACCGAACGGCGCACGCCGCCGAACAGGTCGATCTCCCAGCTGGCATCGAAACCGGCCTGATACGCCGTCACCGTGTTGCGTTGCGCACTGATGCCGGGTGTCTGCTCGCGGCTGCGTGTGTACGAAATCCCGGCTTGGATATCAGGCAGGTACTGCGATTTGGCGCCACCCAGCAGCGCGCGCGATTCGTCGAGGTGCGCCAAGGCGATGCGCAGATCGAGGTTGTTTGCCGCCGCGTGCTGGATCAGCTGATCCAGCACGGGATCGCCGAACTGCTTCCACCACGCGGCCTGGAATTTCGCGGCGCTTTCGCGCGCCGCATCCAGTTCCTGCAGGCGCGGCGTGGGCGTGGCGGGTTTGTGATAGTTCGGCCCGGCGGTGACGCAACCGGTCAGCGCGAGCGCCGCAACCAGCACGCCGTTTCGTATCAAGGCGATCATCTCAATGGCCCTCCAGCGCCGGCTTCGCATCCGCACGCGCACGCTTGCGCGCTTCGCGACGCTCCACGAAGGCACGAATCAATACATAGAACAGCGGTGTGTAGGCGAGCCCGAAGATCGTCACGCCGAGCATGCCCGAGAACACCGCCACGCCCATCGCATGGCGCATCTCGGCGCCGGCACCGTGCGAGGTGACCAACGGCACCACGCCCATGATGAAGGCGATCGACGTCATCAGAATCGGACGCAGGCGCAGGCGTGCCGCTTCCAATACCGCCTCGTGGCGGGGCAAACCATCGAGCTGGCGTTCGCGCGCAAATTCCACGATCAGGATCGCGTTCTTGCACGCGAGGCCCACCAGCACGATCAGTCCGATCTGGGTGAAGATGTTGTTGTCGCCGCCCGACAGCCACACGCCGGCGATCGCGGACAGCAGCACCATCGGTACGATCAGGATCACCGCCAGCGGCAGCGACCAGCTTTCATACAGCGAGGACAGCACCAGGAACACCAGCAGCACGCACAACGGGAACACCAGCACCGCCGTGTTGCCGGCGAGGATCTGCTGATAGGTGAGGTCGGTCCACTCGAAGCTCATGCCGTTTGGCAACAGTTGCCTGGCCAGCTTCACCATGGCCGCCTGCGCCTGACCCGAGCTGTAGCCGGCCGCAGGACCACCGTTGATCTCCGCGGTCGGGTAGCCGTTGTAGTGCATCACGCGATCGGGTCCGGCGCCGCGCTTGACGGTGACGAACGAGCCCAGCGGCACCATGTCGCCCTTGGCGTTGCGGGTCTGCAACTGACCGATGTCGGCAAGGTCGTGGCGGAATTTGGGCTCGGCCGACACGTTTACCTGATAGGTGCGTCCGAAGCGGTTGAAGTCGTTGACGTACAGCGAGCCCAGGTACGCCTGCATGGTCTGGTAGGCATCGGTGAGATCCACGCCTTCGGCCTTGGCCTGCTCGCGATTCACGTACACGTCCACCTGCGGCACGCTGACTTGGAAGCTCGAGAACAACCCGGCCAGCACGGGATCCTTGCGGCCGGCCGCGATCAGTTTCTGAGTCTGCGCGTACAGCTCATTGAAACCGAGTTGACCTCGATCCTCGATCTGCATCCGGAATCCGCCGATCGTACCGAGGCCCATCACCGGCGGCGGCGGAAACACCGCGATGTAAGCGTCCTGGATGGAAGCGAACTTCCGGTTCAAGGCACCCGCGATCGCGCCCGCGGAAAGGCTGGCGCTGCGGCGCTCCTCGAACGGTTTGAGGGTCACGAACACGATGCCTGAATTGGAGGCATTCGTGAAACCGTTGATCGAGAGGCCGGGGAAGGCGACCGCGTTCAACACGCCCGGCTGTTTCAATGCAATCGCGCTCATGCGCTTGATCACGTCACTGGTACGATCCAGCGAAGCTGCATCAGGCAACTGCGCGAACGCCACCAGGTACTGCTTGTCCTGGGTCGGCACGAAACCGGTCGGCACGTGCGTGAAGCCGAACCAGGTCAGCGCGATCAGCCCGGCGTAGACCACCAGCGCGGCCCCGCCCTTGCCTTGGAGCCTGCGCGTGCCTTCCACGTAGCGATCCGCGCCGCGGTGGAACCGGCGGTTGAACGGGCGGAACAGCCAACCAAAAGCAAGATCGATGCCGCGGGTCAGGCGATCCTTGGGCGCGTCGTGCGGCAGCAGCAGAATCGCGGACAATGCCGGGCTCAGGGTCAACGAATTGAACGCCGAGATCACCGTCGAGATCGCGATGGTCAGCGCGAACTGGCGATAGAACTCGCCCGTGAGCCCACTGATGAAGGCGGTCGGGATGAACACCGCACACAGCACCAGCGCAGTCGCCACGATCGGACTCGTGACCTCGCGCATCGCCTGGCGCGTGGCTTCCCTGGGCGGCTGGCCGAGTTCGATGTGGCGCTCCACGTTCTCGACCACCACGATCGCGTCATCCACCACGATGCCGATTGCCAGCACCATGCCGAACAGCGACAGTGCGTTGAGCGAGAACCCGATCAGGTACATCACCGCGAAGGTGCCGATCAGCGACACCGGCACCGAAATCAGCGGGATGATCGAGGCGCGCCAGGTCTGCAGGAACAGGATCACCACCAGCACCACCAGCGCGATCGCTTCCAGCAACGTTTCCACCACGGCATGGATGGAATCGCGCACGAACACGGTCGGGTCATACACGATCCGGTAGTCCACGCCCTGCGGGAATTGCTGCTTCAGTCGCGCCATCGTGGCGCGCACTTCATCGGAAATCTGGATCGCGTTGGAGCCGGGCCGCGCGAAAATCGGTATCGCCACGGCCGGCTGGCCATTCAACAGGCTGCGCAGCGCGTACTGGTCGGCGCCGAGTTGCACCCGTGCCACGTCGCGCAGGTGCACGACGCCGCCATCCGGGTCGGTGCGCACGATGATGTCCTTGAAATCGTCGACACTGCTCAGCCGTCCGCGGGTGTTGATGTTGAGCTGGAAGGCCGAGTTGCCCGGACCGGGCGGCGCGTTGAGCTTGCCGGCTGCGACCTGCACGTTCTGCTCGCGAATGGCATTCACCACGTCGCCGACGGTGAGGTTGCGCTGGGCGAGCTTCTGCGGATCCAGCCATACCCGCATGGAATATTCGCCGGCACCGAAAATCTGCACGTCGCCGATGCCGTTCAGCCGGCGCAGCACGTCCTGCACGTGCAGGCGCGCGTAGTTTGACAGATACAGCATGTCGTAGCGGTGATCGGGCGAGACCAGATGCACCACCATGGTGAGGTCGGGCGAACTTTTCTGCGTGGTTATGCCGAGCCGCTGGACCTCTTCTGGCAGGCGCGGCAACGCCTGCGCCACGCGGTTCTGCACTTCGACCTGCGCTTCGTCGAGATCGGTCCCCAGTGCGAAGGTGACGGTGAGCGTCATGGTGCCGTCGCTGGTGGCCTGCGAGGACGAATACAGCATTCCCTGCGCGCCGTTGATCGACTGCTCCAGCGGCGTCGCAACGGTCTGGGCGATGACCTCGGGATTGGCGCCCGGATACTGCGCACGCACCACCACGGTCGGCGGCACCACTTGCGGGTATTCGCTGATCGGCAACTGGAATACCGCGATGCCACCGGCAATCAGGAACAGCAGCGACAACACTGCCGCCATGATCGGTCGATCGACAAAAAATTGGGCAATGTTTTTCATGGGATCAACTCAGTCTTGCGAGTTCTGCGAAGCGACGGCGACAGCTTGGGCTGTGCGTGTGCCGTTCGATTGGGGGACGCTGGTGGCATAAACGAGGGCCTTGTCGCGCGCGTCCAGCCGGTTGCCCATCGCCACCAACTGCGGATCCACCTCTACGCCGGGACGTACACGCTGCAGGCCGTTGACCACGATCACGTCGCCCGGTCTCAGGCCGGCATCGACGATCCGCAAGCCATGGAACAGGCCACCGATCACGATCCTGCGGTATTGCACCTTGTGGCTTTTGTCGACCACGTACGCGAATTGGTTGCCAAGGTCGGTTCCGACCGCACGGTCGTCGATCAGGATGCGCGGCTTGGGCTGACCGACCTGCAGGCGCACGTGCGCATACAGGCCCGGCGTGAGCAGCCCGTGGATATTGTCGAACACCGCGCGCAAGCGCATGGTTCCCGAGTCGCTGTGCAACTGGTTGTCGACGAAGTCGAGGTGCCCCACATGCGGGTAGCCCTGCTCATCGGCCAAGCCCATGCTCACGGCCATGCGCGCGCTGCGTCCGTCGGCACGCGCCGCTGCGCGCAAGTGATCCAATTTCAACCAGGTGTGCTCGTCCGCATCGAAGTACACGTAAACCGGGTTGACCGAAACGAGAGTGGTGAGCACGTCGGCACTGGTGACGAGATTGCCGGGCGTCACGCGGGCATTGCTGACGCGGCCGTCGATCGGCGCGCGCACGTCGGTGAATTCCAGGTTCAGCCGCGCCGCCGCCAGCGCTGCATCGGCCGCCGCCAGCGCCGCCTTGGCACTTTGCGCGGCGGTGATCTGGCTATCGGCGTCTTCCTGCGCGATCGCATGCTTGGCGAGCAGCAATTTTGCGCGACGTGCGTTGGCGCGAGCCAATTCCAGTTGCGACTGGGCTTGTGCGCACTGCGCGGTGAGCCGGTCCACCTGGGCCTGGAACGGACGCGGATCGATCTTGAACAGCACTTCGCCCTTGTGCACCAGCGCGCCTTCGGTGAACTTCACCGCCTGCACATAACCACTGACGCGTGGCTGCACCTTGACCGCATCGACTGCCTGCACCTTGCCGATGAAATCGGCGCTGTCGGCCACCGGACGTTCGAGAACCTCGGATACGGTCACCTGTGGCGGGCCCGGCGGGGCAATCTGGGCGTTGCCGCTGCGATGGTCGATGGCGGCCCAGGTGGCAAGCACCGCTGCCACCACCAAACCCATTAGGGTCAGTCTCTTTTTCATCGTCACGCTCCCTGCTGAACAGTCGTGCCCGGGATTGCAATCCCGGAAGAGCGCCCGAAATAAGAACACCGTCGAGTACAGTTAACCCCTTCGCCAGGCATTCCAGTCGTGACTCGCAGTCACGAATCGGTGGATAATCGATCCAATGGAAGACTTTTCAGCGATAACGAGCTTCGTCCGTGTGGTCGAAGCCAAGAGTTTCCGGGCCGCCGCGGCGCAACTGGGCATGACCCCGTCCGGCGTCAGCCGCGCGGTATCGCGGCTGGAAGAGCGCATCGGCGTGCGCCTGCTGTTTCGCAGCACGCGCGCGCTCAATCTTACCGACGACGGGGAATCGTTCTATCGGCGCTGCAAGGACATCCTTGCCGACCTCGGCGACGCGGTGGAAGCGCTTGCGTACGCGCGCACCAAACCGCGCGGCAAGCTGCGGGTCGCCATGAACGTGTCGATCGGGCGCGCAGGGCTGATTCCGAACCTCGCCGATTTCGAAGAACGCTATCCCGACATTCAGCTGGAACTGTCGATGAGCGAGCGCAATATCGGGCTGATCGAGGAAGGCATCGATTGCGCGATCCGCATGGGCGAGCTGGAGGACTCCAACCTGATCGCGCGCAAGCTGGGCTACTTCAGCAACGTGCTATGCGCCTCGCCTGCGTATCTCGCGCGCCACGGCACGCCGTCCACCGTCGAGGATCTCAAGCGCCACCGCTGCATCAACTACATCTATCCCACGAACGGCCGGCCGTACCAGTGGCAGTTCGACACCCCGGACGGTCGCATCGCTCTGGACATCGATGCGCACCTCCTGATCAACGACGGCGAATCGGTGATACAGGCAGCCATGGCGGGCCTCGGCATCATCCAGGTACCGCACTGGCTGGCTGCCGGCCCGATCGGCCACGGCAAATTGCAAGTGATCATGGAAGACACCATCTCGACGGGTTCGCCGGTGTGGATCGTCTATCCGCAGAAGAAGCATTTGTCCGCGCGTGTCCATGCATTCATCGACTGGGTGCAGGAACTGTTCAGCCGCGACAATGTGCCCGCGTGCCGGATGACCGCAAAAGCTGCGGCCGCGCAGACAGGCAGCGAGAGTGCGGCGGCGGATACCGCACGAAGACCCTCAGACATCCGGCCTGCGCTTGCAATCGACACTTGAAAGGCAAGGATCGACGCAGCTATCCGATCGCCACAGCGGTCGCCCGCGTCGCGAAACGACGCTCGCCCTGTCGGTCACAGGCGAGGAATCTGGGTACGACGGCTGTGCCTTCTTGTATGGCTCCAGCAGCACCGGCGACCGCATGGCAGCAGTCGATCAGCACTTTGTCCGGATTTGCCTCATAAAACGTCTTGTTGGATATGGGGCCCGGATGTTTCAGGCAGCGGGTGGCGTGAGCAGCCTTTCGACCAGATTGCTGCGAGCGCGCCAGCCGCACTGTGAACCTGCGTACCGTGCAGTGAGCGCGGCCCCTGCTCTTGCACTCGTTACTGCGTGCAAGTTTCGAACTCGATCTGCCACGATTGAGTCGCTTTGAGGGAAGCGGCGAGAGGGAATCGAAACACCGGGGAGGCCGTGTGACAGGAGTTGTCTCGTGGATTCCACGAACGATCGCGGTATGGCCATGCGTCCATTGGAAGTATTGGGAATAAGTGACAGCGAGGAACTCGTCTATCGAGCCTTGGTTGAGCGCCACAAGGCCTGCTCGACCCGAATCGCGGTTGATCTCGGGATCGACGAGCAGGAAGCAGGTGATTGGCTGGAGCACCTCGAGACTTTGGGCCTGGCGACGTACATGCCGGAAACCCCGAAGGTCTACATTGCCGTCGATCCCGAACTGGCGATTGATGCGCTGATCAAGCAACGCCAGCGCGCCCTGGAACAGGCACGGAACTCGATTCCAGCGCTGATGAAATCTTTTTCCCACACTTCGGACGCGGATGGGGAGCAGCCTATCCTGGAGTTGATCACCAATCGCGCGTATCTGGGCGCGGTTCTGGATCAGATGTACAAATCGCTCCGCAGTGAAATCCTGCTGTTCCAGAAAGCGCCAATCCTGGTACCCGCCGCCCGCACGAGCAACATGCTGCCCGTTGGTGGTCAAGTGAGGAGCATTTCCGACAAGACTTTCCTTGACTCCTCCGATGGGTTGGCCAATCTGCTCGAAGATATGGCGCTGGGCGAGCAGGCGCGGACCGTCCCTGCATTGCCGTTCAAAATGATGATCGTCGATCGACGCACGGCGGTCATGACGCTCGATGGTCAGAGCCCCGAAACCGCGTCGACATTGCTGATCAGGCGCGGCGCGCTGGTTGAGGCGTTGTGCCAATTGTTCGAGTTCGTCTGGGAGAAGGCGACACCGGTGTTTGCCGTCCCCGACGGTAAGGTGGAATCGGGTTCTCAATTCGGTGAACACTGGATGGAGTCGACCGAGGCGCTGATTCCGCTGATGGCGGCAGGACTCAACGACAAGGCGATTACCCAGGAACTGCAGATCTCCGCTTCCACCCTCAATCGCCGCGTTGGCGACCTGATGCGCATGCTGGGTGCGCGCACCCGCTTCCAGCTTGGTGTGCACCTCGCGCAGAAGTTCGCCATGTCCTCGCAGCAATCGTCGTAGCTTCCATGACATTCATGCCGATCAGGTCGGGCAGGCGGCCTGAATGATTTCTGCCATGGCACAAATCTGTCAGGTTTTTCTATTGCGATCGCACGCCGTCCTCTTCCAGACTCGCCACGCATTCCGTTGCGCAGCGTTCGGATTTGAACCGGCGCGCGGAGTGCAACACAAGTCCTGACCGACTCTGAACCACACTTTCAGCTCACCGCCTTCTGGGCAGGTGGCAGGGGCTGCTTCGTCTCGAAACAACACGCTTGTCCGGCCGCGCCGGCCCGCATGAACCCGCGGCGCTGCCAAACCCAAAGATCACCCGACAATCCTGAGGCCGACGATGAACAAGAAGATATACAGCCTGGTTTG
>Ga0209061_1002496_pt1 | contig 23113 bp, 22 predicted proteins | sample Coa_R1_10_FD_187157 | JGI IMG/M metagenome (GOLD analysis project Ga0209061, IMG submission 187157) | Surface soil microbial communities from Centralia Pennsylvania, which are recovering from an underground coalmine fire - Coalmine... | ecosystem: Environmental > Terrestrial > Soil >...
GCCAACCGTCCGCGAAATCGACCGCGTGCTCGCCCCTTCCGCCGCCAGCAGTATGATCCGCGCCCGCCGCACATCACGTTGCGGCGTCGTCGCCGCGCGGCACCGAGCCTCAAGCACCGCACGATCCTCCGGCCTCAGCCGGACCTCTCTCGCCTTGAGTATCATTCATATCTTGAATCACGACTCAGGCTCTTTGGATAGGGGGTACTAGGGCTTCGTCGTCCTCGGAGACCAAGCAAGGTCACAGTCGAAGGGGAAGACGGGCCGTTCAAGCTTTTGGAAGCGGAACTTGCCGAGATCCGAGCTCGTAACGCCGATACCGTCGCATTCAACGGTCGCGCCCGCAATCGGCGCGAACGCCGCGCGATAATGGACACGGGACTTGAGCAGCAAGAAGGTCTTCTTGGTCGGCTCAATCCCAACGCTGCGGAAGACACCCAGGTCCCATGGCTCGTACGGCTTTTCGGTGACGACGATCTCGACGTTGCCGGTATCGAGGACGGCGCTGCGGCCCATGTTAGCCTCGACTCCCGTCATCATTGGGCCGGTAATGACGAATCGGCCATCGGTAAGATTCTTCACTATTCCCGTAATTTTCAAAGGCTCGCCAGTCAGTCCCAGGGCCGGCATGTCCGTCTTGCCGCCAAGGTTGGCGGTGATCTTGGCGCCGATGCCGGCTCGAGCAAGCGTTCCTACCGCCTCGGGATCTCGAATCGAAGCCACCGCGACGTTCTCGAGCCCCTGATTGAGCACTTCGTCGAGCACGCGCATGCTGTCCTGCGTGCCGCCGGAAGCGCAATTATCGGCATGGTCGATCAGCAGCACCGGGCCAGTACCGTTCGCCAGCGAGCGGGCGCGCGATACCGATTGCGCCAATGGCTCCGCGGTATACACAAAGGCCTCTCGGCGATCCCAGGCGGCGGCGGCGAGAGCTGCGGCGACACGGTTTGCAACCGTTGCATCGTGGTCGGCCACAACGACGATACTCACTCCTGGCGCGGGGATGTCAGCCATCGGAAAGCCGCCGAATACGCTGGTGGCGAGAATGCCATTCGCGCCCTCGACCTGCCGCGCGGATTCGGTCAACTCCGTCATCGGGCCGGGACCGGTGGTTCCCATGCAAAGCGTGGCGGCGATTACCGGAACGCGCTGCCAGGCCATGACGGGGCGTACTTTCCCGTTGAGCGCGGACAGGACGATATGGCCAGCAGCCTCGCCAGCTTCGTACATATCGATATGCGGATACGTCTTATAGCCAACGATGGCCGTCGCGTTTTCGATCATACGACGCGTCACGTTAGCATGCAGGTCGAGGGCAACGCCGATCGGAATGTCGGGCCAACGACAGCGGATCGCCTCCAAGAGAAAGCCCTCGCCGTCATCACTAGCGGCCGAAACCATCGCACCATGAAGGTCAAGAAGCACAGCGTCGCAACGATCATCGATCGATCCGAGAATCGCGTCGACAAATTGTTGGTACGCTTCGCGCGTGACAATGCCGCCGGGCAGCGCATCAGCAGCCAGTGGCACACTGATCTCTGCGCCCGCTTTATGCGCGAGATCGATAAATGCGCCGATTGCCGTGCGGGTACCGCGCATCGCGGCCAACGCCGGCTCGCCAAAGAGGGGCCCCTGGGCACCAAACGCTTCTATCGGTGTCGGAATAGGTGAGAATGTGTTGGTCTCGTGCTTCAACATCGCTATGACGAGACGCACTGGCTACCTCCTCACTGAATATCATGCAGCGGCTCGTGGAGCCCTGTCGGACTCTATCGTGCTACAATAGAATAATAGGCTTCTGACGAGTCAATAGGAATGATTATAATGATTAAGCCTCGTAGAAAACGAAATCGCCTGCATCAGCCAGCAGCTGAGGATATCGCGACACTCATCGCACCATCCCCCCGGACAAAGCGAGCCGACGCCATCGTCGAGGATATCAAGCGGTGGACCGCGGTTCGCGGCATGAAGCCCGGTGATCGCCTACCCCAGGAGAAGGAGCTTATCGCGCTGTTCTCTAGCAGCCGGGGCACTGTGCGAGAGGCCTTAAAGTCGCTCGAGGTGCAAGGGCTGATTGAAGTCTCGCCGGGACCCAACGGCGGTGCTCGCCTGAAGCGCGTGCCCGAGGATCGCGCCATGCAACTCCTCAGCAACTACTTTTACTTTCAGAATCTCCACGCCGGGGACATCTACGCGCTAAGGCAGGTGATTGAACCGTTGGTCGCACGCGAAGTCGTTGGTCATCTCACCGAGGCCGACGTCGCCAAGCTTCGACAGAGCATCGACGTGTGTCGTCGTGGTCTCGAGGGCGAGATTGATGCCGCAACGCATCGTCTTGCGGAAATGCAGTTTCATCAAGTGCTGGCGAATCGTGTTCCGAACCGCTTACTCCGCTTCTATGGCCTATTTCTCAACTACCTGCTTTACAACTTTGTGACGCCAAAGGCGGTGGCGCAGGGCCATATCAAGGAATTTTCGTCGCACGTGGTTCATGCGCACGAAGCATTGGTCAGGGCTTTCGAGAAGGGCGACCATCGACGGGTCGAGAGGCTCATGGCAGCGCATATGAATACTGCGGCCGCCCTCATCACCGACATAGAGATGGCCTTCGATCGGCACTTCCTGCCGAATCCACCAGTGCTACACATGCATCTGAGTGCAGACTTAGCGACGACGGTCCGGACCGAGAACGAGAAGTAGCGGCGATTTACGTTCTCAATACAGTGGCTATTCGCAATTTTGCGACGGCCCACTCCTGCGCACCTCCTGCGCCTTACTGCTGAACATCCAGACGATCACATTGGCGACGTCAGCCTCGTCCTCTATGGTCACGAGACGGCTCTGCTCGCCGAGTCGGGGGCTCTGGCGTATGAGCGTAAGGGCCGGCAGCCGTGGCGATCTTGCCACCAGAGAGGGTAGTAGAGAGCCCGGGCGGTGTGCACGATGCCCCGCCTGCGCCAACTGGTCGCGCATGCGCGCCACGGGTTGAAACCTTAAGGGGGACTGAGGGCGGCATAGTCGACGAGGACCTCGATGCCGTGAGTTATCTCGAGCGGACCGCTGACTTGTCGTAAGCTAAGCCGCGGGGCGATCCCGCCCGTGGAGACGGGCGCGCCATTCCGCCACCCAGTATCTTTCCCTCGGCGACCAGGAGCCCCGCATAGCTCGCTGGTGGACGCCGTAACCCAGTGCGGCAAACCGCCGTTATCGCCAACTCCATGATCCGGTAACGTCAAGATGTTTGTGTCAGGGGGAAGAGGGTAGGTACGCCCTGATTTGCGTTTTCATGAGTGAAGACGGCGAAGAGGATGCGGTCCATGGAAGTTCGATCCTGGAAGACGCCCATGGGCCTGGTGCGGCGACGAACCTCGCGGAAGCGGCGCTCGATGGCGTTGGTGGTCCGCACGGCTTTGCGGGCGGCGGGGGTCTTGTAGCGGAAGCAGGTGAGCAGCTCATCGAGGTCGTCGCGCAAGCAGCGGACGGCTTTGGGGTAGTCGGTTTCCCAATGGTCGGCGCAGCGGCGTGCGGCGGCGCGGGCCTTGGGGAGGGTCTCGGCCTTCATGACGGCATGAAGGTCGGCCTTGACGGCCGGCTGATCGGCGACACGCACCTTGGCGAGGACATTCCTGATCTTGTGCGCCCAGCAGCGTTGAATGGGGATGCCGGGATAGACGAGCGGCAGGGCGGCGAGGAGACCTTGGCCGCCATCGACACAGATCATCTCGAGCCGCGCGCCGGCGAGGCCGCGGCGATAGAGATCGGTGAGAAATTGCTCCCACTGCGCCGCACTCTCGCCCGTGGCCAGGCGGTAATCGATGATCTCCTTCTTGCCATCCGCGCGGAGGCCGAGGGCCACCAGCACCGGCCGCCGGATCGCCCCGGCGCCGGTCTTGCGCGTAAGCACCACGCCGTCGAGCATGAGGACGGGGTACTGGTCCTGGAGCGGGCGGCGGTGGAACGCTGCCACGGCGGCATCGAGGATCTTGGCGACTTCACTGACTGTTGCGGCGCTGACCCGCCGGCCGAGCACCGGCAGCAAAGCGCTCGCGACCTTGCGCGTGGAGAGCCCCAGCACGAAGCACGCCAGGATCATGCGATCGATGTGAGCGGCGCGCCGGGCATAGGCGCGCACCACGGCGAGCGCGCTGTAGCGCCGCGTGCGCGGCACGCTGAGCTCGATGTCGCCCAGCTCGGTCAACAAGTGGCGGGCGTACGACCCGTTGCGCCGATCGGCCTCACCGCGTTCGGCCATCTCTTCGAGGTGACGGTCGATCGCGGTCTCCATCCGGCCGGCCAGAATCGACTTCAGGGCGTCAGCGGCCGCCCGCCGATAGTCCTCACCCCATTCGATCCCTGCGCCTGCATGGCCTTCATCATCCGGAACGCACGCGCTAAACTCTCGATCGTCGCACCCTGCGGCATTGGGAGGTCCTCCTGTGAGCTTCAGCAACCCACGGAGTACCTCCCTCTTAACCTCTGACACAAACTCCCGTACATCACCCCATGATCCCCATCGTTGACGGGAGAGGATTTTAGTGTATTACAATGTACACAACAGTACGCAATCATATAGCTCCTCAACCTCAAAACTAGGGGATCAAAGGGAGGGCACATGAGACTTAGAGCGTCTACCATCTGTGCGACTTTATGCGCTGCCGGAGCCACCATGTTGACCTTGAATCTGGCGCAGGCTCGCGACTTCACCGTCGCAAGCTGGGGTGGCGCTTTGCAAGAAGCACAGCGGCAAGTGTATTTCGCACCTTTCAGCAAGTTAACCAACATTCATGTGCAGGAAGACGTCTACGACGGCGGCTGGGGTAAATTTAAGGCGATGATCGACACCAAGCAGTACGTTTGGGACGTCGTTAACGTTGAGTCCGGAGAAATGCAGCGGGGCTGCGAGGAAGGCGCCTTTCTCAAAATCGATTGGTCGAAGATCCCGGGAGGTAAATCCGCCTTTATTCCGGCGGCTGCAGCCGATTGCGGGATCGGTGCATATACCTGGGCATTTGTTGTCGCTTACGATTCGGATGCGATGAAGGGTAAGGAGGCGCCAAAGTCGCTGGCTGATTTCTTCGATATGAAGAAATGGCCGGGGAAAAGGGGCATGCGGAAGGGACCCCGATTCAATCTGGAACTCGCGCTACTGGCAGACGGAGTCCCCGCCGCAAGCGTTTACAGGATCCTGAACACGAAAGAAGGTGTGGACCGAGCGTTTCGGAAATTGGACGAAATCAAGTCGTCCATCGTCTGGTGGGGCGCCCCCGCCCAGGCTCCCGATCTGCTTGCCTCTGGATCGGTTGTGATGACGATCGCGCCAAATGGTCGGATTGCTGCTGCAAACAAGGCAGGCAAGCACTTCAAGATGATTTTTAAGCCAGGGCTTATGGGGGTGGACTTCTGGATCGCGCTCAAAGACTCGCCGAACATTGCCGCTGCTAAAAAATTTCTCGAATTCGTGAGCGACGGAAAGCGCCAAGCCGAGCTCGCGAAGCTTATCCCGTACGCTCCTACCAATAAGTCCGGCGAAACTTACTTGAACTCCCAGGAAAAAGAGACACTTCCTGTCGGCGCCAATATCGCAAATGCGCTCGACACCGGTAGCACTGAAGCAAACCAGTTCTGGGTCGATAAGGGCGATGAACTTATCGAGCGCTGGAACGCGTGGCTCAGATAGGCAGATATAGTCGCGTATCTGGGTGCTGCAGCGTGATCTGAACTCGGGCATGGAGAGCAAGAACGAGTATGGCACTCGAAGTGGATTGGGGCATTGATCCTAGGGCTTATAGGTATCCCAGCAGCCGAGACGAGACGCTTGCCCGCCGATTGCGACGTGCTGAAAGAAAGCGCCAGCACGCTGCATGGCTTTTGCTGATCCCTGCAGTTGTATTCTTAATTGTTGCTCTCGTATTACCCATCGGTTCCATACTTTTCTTCGGCATCTCGAATGTGAGCGTCCGCCATACAATGCCGCGCACAGTTGCTGCACTGGCAAACTGGACGGGAAACCAGCTCCCAGGCCCAGAAGCATTTAAAGCGGTAGTCGCGGATCTCAGAGCGGCTAATAAGACAAGAGCGCTTTCGGATTCAGCGCAAGAGATCAACCATCGATATCCGGGGGCGAGCAGTCTTCTGGTAAAGTCTGGTCGTGAGGTTGCGACTTGGCCGCCGAATGCCGGTCAGACAGAGTTAATAGCATTTGATTCGGTCTGGTCGGACCTTGAGCTCTGGCGTGCAATCAAATCTGCCTCTACTCGGCTTACGCCCTTCTACATCCTCACCGCACTTGATCTCTGCGCGGACTGGAATGGCAGGGTGCATTGGGTAGCAGCGGACCATAGGATTTATCTGGACTACCTAGGGCGGACCTTCTGGATTTGTTTTGTGGTGACATCGTTTTGCATAATTCTCGGATACCCGCTGGCATTTCTGATCGCAAGCGCCACTCCAGGGGCGAGCCGGCTTCTTCTGACTCTCACGCTTTTGCCGTTCTGGACATCAATCCTGGTGCGCCTCGCCGCATGGGTCATCGTCCTCCAGCAAAATGGGATCGTAAACTCTGCGCTCACAACAATGGGCGTCATAGAGCAGCCTCTCGCGTTGATTTACAATCGATTTGGCGTATACGTCGCGATGATCCAGGTTCTCATTCCCTTTGTAGTGCTCCCGACCTACAGCGTTATGCGAGGGATCCCTAAGAACCTAATGCAGGCGGCTGCTTCTTTGGGTGCACGGCCCATTCCCGCGTTTCTCCAGGTTTATTTGCCCCTATCGCTGCCGGGAGTGGCTGCTGGCGCGCTGATGACCTACATCATCGGTCTTGGCTACTACATCACACCGGCTCTCATCGGCGGCGGCAATGACCAGATGGAAAGCTCTCTTATTGCTCGCTTCGCGTTGAGTGATGCGAATTGGAGCATGGCAGCGGCGCTCGCTATCGTTCTCTTGACCAGCGTCGGGGTGGTCTATTTCGTGTTTAGCCGCTTCATGCGGTTCGATGCATTGAAGCTCGCATGAATGGCGCTGAAGGCAAGGAGTAGATCTTGAGAGGCCGCGCAATCCGCTTCTGTCTAGTCCTATGGTCAGCCGGCGTACTCTCGTTCCTTTGCCTCCCGGTCATTGCCGTCCTACCGATCTCCTTCAGCGCGAGTTCGTTTCTAAACTATCCATTGCCGGGACTTTCCTTGCATTGGTACGAAACAGTCCTCCAACCGTATCCCTGGATGTTCGCGCTAAAGAACAGCCTTATCATTGGCAGCTCCGCGACGACAATTTCCGTTGTGCTAGGTACGCTGGCTTCCTATGGGCTTACGTCAGGAAAGTTTGCCGGTAAGCAAATAGTGCTTGCCCTGCTGATTTCGCCCATGGTGATCCCCGTTGTGATTGTGGGCCTTGGCCTGTATTTCTTCCTAAACCGGATCGGATTATTCGGCACATATACCGGGCTCGTCATTGGACATACGGTCTTGGCATTGCCTTTTGTAGTCATGACCGTGACCGCCACAATGCAGGGGTTCGATCGCAGTCTTGTGCGAGCATCGGCTAGCTTGGGTAGTCGACCCCTAAGCACGTTTTTTCAGATCACTCTGCCTCTCATCGCCCCTGGCGTGATCTCCGGCGCAATATTTGCGTTCAGTACGTCTTTTGATGAGGTCGTTGTCGCATTATTTGTGTCGGCACCGTCACAGTTGACTCTTCCACGCCAAATCTTCAGCGAACTCCGTGATCAGATTGACCCCGCTATCATCGCGATCGCAGCTTTGTTGATTTGTGTTTCGATCTGCTTGATGACCGCCGTTGAATTCCTCAAGAAACGGTCGGCCCGGCTCACTCAGGCGGTCAGATGAGGTTTCACATGATAAACCGGGCCTGCGATTTTGGGTCCGACATCGACGATCCGAGATCTATGGAAGTGGTACCTGAGAAAAGTGAAAGCCTAGTCAGGTTTGTAGACGTGGAGAAAACGTACGACGGGCGAACGACGGTCATTGAACGTCTCAACTTAGATGTTCGGCACGGCGAGTTTTTGACCCTACTCGGCCCTTCTGGGTCGGGCAAGACAACAAGTCTGATGATGTTAGCAGGCTTTGAATCGTGGACGGCGGGCGACATCTTGTATCAAGGCCGCTCTTTGCGAAGCGTGCCGGCATATCGCAGAAACATTGGAGTGGTATTCCAGAATTATGCGCTCTTCCCACATATGACGGTGCGGGAGAATGTCAGTTATCCGCTAAAACAGCGAAGAGTGCCGCGTTCAGCTAAAGCAGGACGCGTGGATGAGGCACTTCGAATGGTGGAGCTCGAAGGGTTGGCGGGCCGCTATCCAGCTCAACTTTCCGGAGGTCAACAGCAGCGCGTCGCTCTCGCTCGGGCATTGATCTTTAATCCTGACCTTGTGTTGATGGATGAGCCCCTAGGTGCGTTGGATAAGCGCCTTCGCGAGCAGATGCAGGTCGAAATCAAGCGCATCCACGAGGCGATCGGCATGACGGTCGTTTATGTCACGCACGATCAGAGCGAAGCTCTGACGATGTCAGATAGGATTGCCGTTTTTAATCGCGGATGTATCGAGCAGATAGGCTCACCCAAGGACCTCTACGAGCGGCCAAAGACATCCTTTGTGGCAAATTTTCTCGGGGGGAATAACAACTTAGAAGGCGTCATCGTGAGATGCGATGACGCCAGTTGTGACGTTCGCATTTCTGATGGCCTCACCATCATGGCGCAGCCCGTTCGGTACTTTTCTCAGGGGGAGCGCGTATCAATATCCATTCGACCTGAACTCATCGCAACCGATCCAAATAGCCGCAAGCTAGACAACCTTTTTTGGGGCACGCTCGAAAATATTACCTACTGTGGCGACCACGCCATCTTGAGATGTCGGATAGCGGGTGAGAACTCGATCGACGCTAAAGTGCCACTGTCGGTGTACCGGGTTACTCCGGTGGCGTGCGGCGATCGAGTTCGCTTAGGGTGGACTACTGAAGATTGCTGGGCACACGAACTGCTGGACGGGTCTACCGCCTCGGTTCTCCAATCAGTCGCGGGCTAGAGCCGACATCGGATCTGGCGGAGCGGGCTTTTGGCGACTCGCGGTTCGGGTATGGCATCACCTTCATCGAAAGACGCTTTGCAATCCAACGGAGATCAACTGATGCCAAGTCAGCGCAATAGCCGGCACGCAATCTCCGGGAAAGTGCGACCAGCCAGCTCGAGAAGTGCTCTTATAGATGAGCGTGGAGATGATACATTTAAAGATACCTCGCGCGCCGAGTACGTGTATCAGAAAATGCGTCAGGCGATCCAAGAGGGGCGTTTCCAACAAGGGGAGCGCATGCGCGAGGAAGATATTGCCAAGACGCTAGGGGTGAGCAGGACGCCTGTCCGCGAAGCTCTCAGGAGGCTGCAAACCAGGGGACTACTAGACTTTGCGCCTGGCCGTGGCCTCGGCATTGTAGAGCTAAGCAGATCCCAGATTCTCGAGTTGTATGCGATGCGGGAACTTTTGGAGGGCGCAGCCGCGCGCTTGGCGGCGCAGCACGCCACTCCGACCGAGATAACGTATCTGCGCCATCTTCTGGACGAGTTTCGGCAGAGCAAGGACCCCCAACGGCTCGCCTATATCAACCGCGCTTTCCACCGTACCATCTGTGACGCCGCTCATAATCGATACATGGTGCAATCCTTGAACGATCTAGGCGATGCCCTGGCCTTGCTGCGAGGTACTACCTTCGCCGTTAAAGGGCGACCGGAGTCTGCAGATATCGAGCACCGAGCGATCCTGGACGCAATCCAGAAGGGTGATCCAGATGCTGCCGAGAAAGCGGCGCGCGTCCACATCCGCAAGGCGCAGGACTTGCGTATGCGATTAACGTTTTCGGTGTGACTTTGCGGTCGGATCCGGCGCGTGGAAACCGCCCGCCAGATCGCAACGCCGAAGGATAATTGATTACCGACGAGTTCACGAGTGGAGAGAAACCTATTCCCGATGCACCCATCTGGGGTCAATACGCCTGAAAGCAAAGGCCTCAAGTGCCCGTGGTGGCCCACGTCTGCCTGTAGAGACTATCTGCCTCCTGCAGTGTCCGAGGCGTGGGCACGATCGGTGGCTGCGGAACTCTACGGTATTGAGGGTAGCTTCGAGCCGCTTAGTGGAGAACGCGACAAGATCTTTCGAATAGCGACCCAGGGCGAAGTCCGATACGTCCTAAAGATCGCCAATGCCGCTGAAACCCAAGCTACGTTGGAATTTCAGAATAAAGTCCTTCAGCAAATTGAAGGCCTAGATCCTTTGTTGCCAGTGCCTCGGGTATGCGAAAGTCTATCGGGCCGGCGACTCGAGATGAAGCTGCATAATGACGAATCCTATTATGTCCGATTGCTCACTTTCGTTCCCGGTGTTCCAATACGTGGACAACCGGCGTCGTCGATGCTGCTCCGAAACGTCGGCGGTACCTTAGCGCGGCTCGATAAGGCGCTCGGCCAACTCGCTACTGCAGCTCCAAGTCACGAATTGGTCTGGGATGTAACACAGGCTTTAAGCCTTCGACCGTTAATCGCAGTGATCGAAGATGAAGATCGTCGTACGCGCGTGCGGACCGTATTTGATGCACTCGAAGAGCGCGTTTTTCCTACGCTGGGGCAGTTGCAAACGCAGATCATTCATAACGACTTCAACCCGAAGAATGTCCTCATCGATCTCTCCGCGCCGGACAGTGTCAGTGGAATAATCGATTTTGGCGATATGGTAGCGGCCGCCAAGGTCGTAGATCTCGGCGTGGCAGCTGCGCGACATTTGAATTCGAGGGATCCAGTGGCATCAGCGCTGCATCTCGTGAGCGGCTATCATGCCGTGGTTCCGCTTGAGCCCAGAGAAATCGAAGTTTTGTTCTGGCTCATCTGCACGCGGCTCGCGATGCGCGCGGTTATATGGTCTTGGCGTCTTACTGTGAGAGATCCGCGTGCAGATCCCAACGAGATTGAACATGCCTTTCATCTACTCGGCCATATGCTCGAGCGAGGCGCACGGGCCGTGACGGAATCCTTTTATGTCGCATGCGACGAACACTAGGGCCGGGGTCTTCGGATAACCGTTAACCGAAGGAGACAAGTGATGCTGTCTGAAGATCTGATCGTGCGGCGTCGTCGTGTACTACGTGGTCTTAGGCAATATTATGACTTGCCCTTTCACCCTATCCGCGGCGAAGGCTGTTGGCTCTACGATGTAGAAGGTCGGAAAGTCCTCGATGCCTATAACAATGTTCCACATGTCGGGCATTGTCATCCGCATGTCGTCGAGGCGATTTGCCGACAGGTCCGGGAGCTAAATACAAATACGAGGTACTTATTCGAGCCAATCGTCGAGTATGCGGAGAAACTCGTCGCGACGATGCCCGATGGTCTTGACGCGTGCATCTTCACCTGCACCGGCAGCGAAGCCAATGATCTTGCCTGGCGGCTGGCCTCGAATTTCAGCGGCAACACGGGTGTGATCACTAGCGAAAATGCGTACCACGGGAATACGACCTTTCTTGACCAGATCGATGGCTCATCCACGAAGGCCCGGCGAGAAAACCCTAACTGGTGGATTAGAGTACCAGCACCCCCTGCTCGACAGTCAGGCGATGCGCGAGAGGATAAGGTAGCGGCGGTCGCATATGCCGGACAATGCGCGAGCGCGGTTGCAGAGTTGATTGGGCGCGGCCATCCGCCGGCCGCATTCTACTTCGAGTCGTTGTTTTGCACGGATGGCATTCGCGTGCCGAGGCCGGGATTTATGGGCGAGGCTATCTCGAAAGTACGTGAGGTCGGCGGACTGATCATTGTGGATGAAGTACAGGCGGGACTCGCGCGCTGCGGCACTGACTGGTGGGCTTTCCAAAATCTGGGAGTCGAACCGGATATTGTGGTGATGGGCAAGCCGATGGGTAATGGACTCCCAGTCGGCGTTGTTGTTGCCCGTCACGAGATAGTTGATGCGTTTTACGCTCGTGACCGCTACTTCAACACCTTTGCCGGCAACCCAGTGTGCTGTGCAGCAGGCATTGCCGTACTCGAAGTGATTGAGCGGGAGCAATTAAAGCTCAATGCGCTTCGGATCGGAACGCTGTTGAAACGCAAGATCGAAGGGCTCATGGAGCGGCATCCGAACATCGGCGGCGTACGAGGCAGAGGTCTGCTGCTCGGCATCGAACTCGTTATCGATCAATCCACAATGACACCAGCTAGCCGACAAGCGCGCTGGGTCATCAATGAAATGTGTCGGCGTGGAGTTCTGGTGGGCCTTACAGGTCCAGATCGTAACGCCCGAAACATCCTTAAGGTTCGGCCGCCCTTGGTGTTCGACGAACATGCAGTAGACGTCTTTATGACGACGCTTGATGCCGTATTGGCCGATTTACCAAGCCGGCTCGAATAACGACGTCAAACTGGGATCAATTGCATGCCATTAGATGAATGAGGGTAAGATGGGGACTAGCACAGAGGTGAACGACACGCGGCCCTTCGAGGGGGTTAAGGTAATTGACCTCACTCACGTCCTCGCCGGACCATTCTGTACCTATCAACTAGCACTACTAGGTGCGCAGACCATCAAAATCGAATGTCCCGGAGAAGGCGATATCGTTCGAGAGAGCGGCCCAGATCTTCAAATGAACCGGAAGGGGCTCGGAACGAGCTTCCTCACGCAGAATTCGAACAAACGATGCATTACGCTCAATCTTAAGACCGCAAGAGGGCAGGATATCCTCAAGCGGCTTGCCACCACGGCTGATGTGCTTGTCGAGAATTATCGGGTAGGCGCCCTCTCATCACTTGGACTTGGTCCAAGAGAGCTGCGGTCACTGAACCCATCCCTTATCTATTGTTCGATGACTGGCTTCGGGCAGGAAGGCCCAAAGGCGCACCATAACGCATATGATCAGGTCATCCAGGGCATGAGCGGGTTGATGAGTATGACCGGCGTACCTGGATCAACACCGTGGAAGGCTGGCGGGCCGATTATAGATTACGCGGCGGGGCTCTGTGCCGCATATGCTGTCTCATCTGCACTCTACCTGAGACAGCGTACTGGGCAAGGCCAACATGTGGATTGCGCTATGTTTGATGCCGCGATGATGCTGATAAGCTCGCTTATTACGGCATTCAAGCTAAGTGGCGAAGTGCCACAACCTCGCGGAAACGATCTTGATCAGGCCGGGGTTAGTGGTTATCGCACGAAGGATGGTAGTGTCCTTATGCTCGGATGCTTTAATGCCCGTCAAAATCGGCGATTCTGGACAGCCGTTGGACGTCCAGAACTCGGGGAACTTGGAAGCTTAGAACTGCAGGGAAAGAATCGCGACAAGCTTGCTGCCGCCTTCCGAGAAGTGTTGGCAACGCGGACTGCTAAGGAATGGGAACTGTTCTTTATCGAGATAGGTGTGCCGGCTGCCGAAGTCCGCAATCTCGAGGAAGCACTTTCGCTTGAGCAGATCCCCTATCGAAATCTGCTGCACACGTTTGAGTCGCTTGAGGGAGCAAATAAACCCATAACCGTGCCAGTCGCGCCATTTAAATTTGAGCGGGGCGGTCCCCGGATCGACTCGCCGCCAAGACCTATGGGGGCAGACACGGACGCGGTACTCAGCGAGCTCGGTATTTCCGTAAGCGAGATCTCAGAACTTCGGAAAGAGGGAGTGATCTAACGATAGTGCCAACGTGTTTGGCTCCGTCCCAAAACCGAACGTGACCGCACGATTCAGGCGGCGGCAATTGCCTCGACCTCGATCATCCATTCCGGTCGCATGAGGGCGCCAACTTCGATAATTGAGATCGGAGGTACCTTGTTGTTAAAAAAATCATCTCTGATCTGCGCGAACTCAGGGCGGTATCGTGCGTCGGTCAGGAAAACGGTCAATTTCACGATGCGATCGATCGAAGAACCTCCAGCTTCGATCAATCGCTTTACGGTCGCGAGCACCAATTGAGCCTGGGCGCGGAAATCTCCCAAGTGACATGGCTCGCCAGCCTCGGTGAGGGCGACTTGGCCCGACGTGAAAATAAGGTCACTGACCCCCGTCAGTTTATAAGCCTGCGCGTATTGCGGCGCATCGTGTACGCCTTTGGCTGTTATCTTGCTGATCCGCATCGACATGCTCCTTGCTGAGGATTCGAACCCTCTTAACCTCGTGGTCTCGCTCAAAGGCGGATCGCAACGTTCCGAACATGGTAATAATTTGACAATCCCTCGAGACTCTTCACTCGGCCATAGCCCGACCGCTTGAAGCCGCCAAACGGTACTTCCATCCCGCCCGCGAACCACTTGTTAACATAGATCGATCCGGCGTCGAGGCGATCGGCGGTCCAATGTGCGAGCCGCAGGTCCTTCGTGTAAACCCCTGCCGTAAGCCCATAGTCGGTACTGTTGGCAAGCTCGATCGCTTCCTCGGGTTCAGTGAAATCTAGGACGGCCAGAACCGGTCCGAAAACCTCCTTCTGATTCATCTGCACATCCGCTTTCACGTCCGTGAGGATGGTGGGGTTGAGATAGTAGCCGGGGAGGTGATCCGGCCGCCGTCCGCCGATCACAGCGCGCGCACCATGCTGAATCGCCGTTTGGCACATATTTTCGGCCTTGTCTCGCTGTGCCGCCGAGATCAATGGTGTGAACCAATGGTCCTCGGCGCCAGGACCCATCGTCCGCGCCTTAACCCAGTCCACGAGCTTGTCTATGAGCGGCTCGCGCACGGTCTTATGCACAATGAGTCGCGAGCCCGCCGAGCAAATTTGGCCACCGAATGCGAAAATGCCGACACCGGCACTGTTCGCCACCTGATCAAGGTCAGCATCCGGGTACACAATACCCGCGCCTTTGCCGCCTAGTTCGAGTATGCAGGGAATGACTGATTTTGCGGCATTGGTGGCGATGCGTTTTCCGGTTTCGACAGAGCCCGTGAATGTGATGTGGTCAATACCGGGGTGACTGGCAAGCGCCTCGCCCGCTTCGTTGCCATACCCGCAGATCAAATTGAAGTAGCCTTTCGGAAGCCCTGCGCGCTCGGTAGCAAGCGCGAGGAATGTCAGCATGAGGGGTGAGAGCTCTGGCGACTTTACGACGAGAGCATTCCCGCACGCTAATGCTGGCGCGAGATCCCTTCCGGCAAGCTCAAGCGGAAAATTCCATGGAATGACATGAGCGCAGACGCCGAGTGGTACAAGTTGCGTATAATCGACGAACCCTTCGCCGAGCGGAATTGAACGACCATGAAGTTTGCCCGCAAGTCCTGCATAATATTCGAAGTATCGGGCCGCATCCTCAACTTCGTCTTTAGCAAAGCTAACGCTCTTGCCGTTCTCCGCAACGATCACGGGTACGATCTCATCGCGCATCTTGCGCAGCTCTGCCGCAATGCGCAGGAGTAGGAGCATCCGTTCGTGTGGCGTCATTTCATACAGAACACGAGACTTGACGGCCTTTCTGGCTGCTACCACTGCATGCTCGATGTCGTCGGCGGTGCCGCGCGCGATGGTAGCAAATACCTTTCCCGTTGAAGGATCTTCGACGGGAATCGTGTCACGAGTCGAGCCTTCGCACCAAACACCGTCGCTATAATTCTGCCAATGCTTTCTGATAGCCGTCATAGTAGCCCCCTAAAGGGTTTCTGAGGACAAGGCAGCCGTTGCAGGTCGAGATCGCCCAAAGATTGAGTACAGATGTGTACAATACTCTGAAAGCCGCCGTCAAGGCGATTGAGGCTGCCGCTGCTAAAGGATCCTGAATATCGGAAACGTCGTGGGAAAGCCTGCTATTGTACCGTCTTTTCTCTTCGTGTACGATTGTATGCAAAAAATACAAACTTGACATCACATAGGTTGCAGACCCTGTGGAGGGAGCACCATGAAGTTATACAATGACGCGACATCGCCGTTTGGGCGAAAGACCATCGTCTGCGCGATAGAGCGCCGGATCCCGGTTGAGGAAGTGTTTCTTGATCTCAACAAGGCTGAGTTTCTGGATAAATGGAATCCGCTACGCCAAATCCCGACTCTGGTCACATCCGATGACATCGTCGTTTACGACAGTGATGTCATCGTTCAGTTTCTAGACAAGAGGCACGACCACAGCTCTCTGATCCCGGAAGCAGACGCGCCGGGAGTGCTGACGCGCATGTCGAGGGCAAACGGACTGATGGAGGCGACCCTAACGCGTCTCATAGAGACCCGCCGCGCAGAGGGTCAACGCGATACCAATGTGATTTCGAAGCTTGAGGCACGTATCTGGCGCGTCATCGGGTCGATTGAGCAGGATCTAGAACAGCTAACCGTTACCGGAGACCAACTGCGAGCCGACCAAGTGACGACTGCAGTGGCCATGGGCTACGTCAATTTTCGATTTACTGAAGCCTGGCACGAGAAGCATAAAGCGCTCAGCAGATGGTACTCGGGTATCGCCTCGCGCCGTAGTATGGCGCTGACTGTACCCAGCCGAACTACGCCGGTACCGCTTGCCGAAGTTACTCGCAAATAGCCCATTATACTATTCGAAGCGGAGAGAGGGACTTGGAGCTCGATCCGGCCAAATTGCCGCATGATATACAGGCGAAGCTTTTGCTCGGGCTTGTAGTGCCGCGCCCGATCGCCGTGGTATCGACCATTTCGGTTGAGGGTTATTTCAACATTGCCCCATTTTCTTACTACAACGTCGCCAGCGACTCTCCTATGGCGCTATTGTTTTCCATTACCGGGCCAAAGCCAGACGGGACCACCAAGGACACGCTTCGGAACGTTCGGCCCGCTCCTGAGGGAGGAATTGGTGAGTTTGTGGTCAATGTCGCCACAGAGAATTACGCCTCAGCGATCGCACGCGCGGGCACCTCTCTGCCGTATGGAGTCTCCGAGTTCGAGTATGCGAGGCTTGGACTTGCAAAAAGTCGTATTGTCCGTCCACCTCGAATCATCGAGGCTCGTGCCTCTTTCGAGTGCCAAACTCTTAACATCCTCGAGATCGGCGAAGCTCATCTCGTCATTGGTATCGTGCGATACCTATGGATCCAAGACGGACTGGCTGACGACCGGATGCGGATCGATCCTCACAAGCTAGAACCGATCGGCCGACTCGCTGGCACTCAATATTGTCGTGTCATTGACCTATTCGAAATGACTGCCGATCTGGCTCCCGTCCTGAGCAAACGAACATAACATTACCCGCCCGCCCAGGCTGCGCATGGCTTCGGGATAAACCTACCTGCCTGTGCCGCCGTTCTGGCGAATAGCGCAGGCGCCTCCTCGCCAGGGAGACTAGGTTGACAACATTGCTGCTGTCGCTAACAAGTCAAGTTGGCCGGTTTTCGTGACAAGTTAGTTGTCCGCTTCGTTCTTGCTTTGGGCCGGGGCATGCCCCGGCCCAAAGCGGCCGGCGTGGAAGCGTGTCACGCGGCCTTGTCGGCGAGGTTCAAGGGCGTTGCATCGGTCTGGTATCGGCCGATGCAGCGCGGCCCGTAGAAGATGGCGAGGGTGTCGTCGGCGTAGCGGCGGACCTGGACGCGGGCCTTGACGAAGTGGGGACGCAGCGGGCTCGGCTCGATCTGCAGACGGAGCTTGCCGAAGGTCACCGTGTTGTCATTGCCGACGATGCGGTCCTCCTGGTGGCAGAGGATCTCGGCGAGATCGCTGCGCGCCCACGGCACGAAAGCGCTGCCGGCCGCGGCGGCGGCAACGGCAAAGCGGCGGTTGTGCTCGGGCAGATAGACCTCGGCGAGGAAGCGGTTGGCCGCCGCGATCGTGTCGATGCCGGCGTCGGCGAGTTCCCTGACCAGGCGGTCTTGGAGGGTGGCGAACATGCGCTCGCTGCGCCCGCGCGCCTCGGGCGAGTAGGCCGGAATATGCGCGATGCCGAGCTGCTTGAGGGCGCGGCCGACCTGGGTCAGGGTGTTCTCGTCCACCGCTGCGCCGGCTTTGGGCGTGTGGAAGTAGTGGCTGCCGCGATCGGTGTAGAGCGAGCAGAACAGGCCGTGCCGGCCGATCACCTCGGCGAGGCCGCGAAAGCTCGACGCCGTGCCTTCCTCCGCGACGAGGACGGCGGAATAGATCTCGCTCGTCGCATCATCCATGGTGACGATGAGATCGATCTGCCGCTCGAGCACCGGCAGCCAGAGATGCCGCGAGCCGTCCTGGTGCAGCATCATTCCGGGCAGCGGCCGGCGCGGTCGCTTCTTGCGATGGGCCGAGCGCTTGACCGCCGGCCGCACCAGACCGCTAGCGTGCAGCACGCTCTTGGTCCAGCCGTAGCTCGCCAGCAGCCCATGCCGCGCCTGGGCGCGCTCGTGGAAGTGCTTCACCGTCCAATCCATGTACCGCTCGTGATAGAGCGCCACGACCCGCGCCGCCTCAGCAGCGCCGATCCGGTGCGGGCTCGGCTTGCCCACCCGGCGATCGGCCAGCCCGGCCTCCCCCTCGGCCTCAAACCGGCCGCGCAGCCGCCGAAACGTGCGCTCGCTCACCCCCAACGTCTCCGCCGCCTCCGCGTAGCTCAGCCGCCGGGACCGGCAGCGTTCGTAAACCTCCAGAAACCGCATCGTCCGCAGCTCTCGCAAAAGTTCTGTCCGGCTCACCATCGCCCCCTCGTTTTGGCGCGATTCTCAAACCGGACAGATCACTTGCTACAAAAACCGGACAGATCACATGTTACCGACAGTTGACAACATTGCTGCTTGGCTGTTACGGTACACGAGTGTATACATATACACACCGTAATTCGAAGCGACCTATTGGAGCGGAGAAGCCCGAGTTCCACATAATTTAACATCTGCCGAGCAGGTCTTCACGGCAGGAACAGGAGAGGTCTCTATGAAGAGCTTAGCGATCATCGCGCTTGCGATGCTGCTTTGTGGTGTCGTCACGCCCAGCAAGGCACAGGTGGTAAGTCCCACGATCACCACGATCCAAAAGCGTGGCGTGCTCTTATGTCCAGGCCATAACGGCAGCAACCCTGGTTTTGCCGAGGTCGACGACAAGGGACAGTGGAAGGGTTTTGATGTCGACTTGTGTAGGGCTGTTGCCACAGCAATTCTCGGCTCGCCCGATAAGGCCAAATTCCTGCCGTTAAGCTGGGCACAGCGATGGCCCAGCCTCAATTCGGGTGAAGTTGATCTGATCGTCAAGACCACGGACGCCACGATGACTCGAGACACCGAGTTGGGGTTTCAATTCAGTGTCCCGTATATGTATGGCACGTTCAATCTTATGGTGCATGCCGAACTCGGGGTAAAAACCGCGAAGGACCTTGCTGGCGGTACGATCTGTACCTCTGCCGGCACAAATAATGCGCGATATTTAGCCGACTTCCTGCAAGTCAAAAATATCAAGGCAAAGGTGCTCACGTTCGACAAACGAGAGGAGGAGGACTCCGCGTATTCTTCGAAGCGTTGTGACGCTGACTTAAACTGGGGGCCGACCCTTGCCGTATTGCGAGCATCGCGAAGCGATCCCAAGGCACATGTCATCTTGCCCGATGTTGTCGCAGTTGCACCGGAGGTGGTGGTCATGCGCCAAGGTGACGATCGATTTGTGAACCTGGTTAATTGGGTTATTGAATCGCTGCTGATCGCCGAAGACATGGGTATCACCAAAGAGAATGTCGATGAGCTTCGGGCGCATCCGACAAGCCCCGCCATGCAGCGGTTGCTCGGCGTGATCCCGGGTATGGGTTCGCGTCTGGGCCTTAAGGACGAATCGTGGGCCTACACCATGATCAAAGACCTCGGAAACTTTGGCGAGATCTGGGATCGCAACCTCGGAAAGGATTCGCCCTATAAGCTGGATCGTGGAATGAACGCCCTCTGGAAGAATGGAGGCGTTTTCGTCCCGATGGTTCTAGACTGACGCAAATGATCGAACCCCTGAGGGGCGTTCTCGCGACGCGCTCTCGGGGGACCGGTTGTTAGCAGTGCGACACTGAAAATGATCAACGGCTGGCGATTGCCTGTGGTGGCACGACCGATAAACCGCACCTACCTGCGGTTGGTTGTCCTAATGCTAGCGATCGCGACGCTTTTCGTCATCGGTCGATGGTTCCTTTCAAAATCGTTTGGCACCACATTTGGTTTTCTGTTCGATCCAACTGGCTGGGATATTGCATTTTCAATCTTACCATATACGAAAAATGATCCGTATTGGTGGGCGTTTCTCGTCGGCGTGACGAACACTATAACGGCTGGAGCGCTCGGGGTTGTTGGCGCGACCACGCTCGGCTTTGTGGTGGGCGCCGCGCCTTTATCGGGTAATAGGCTGCTGAGCGACATTGCACGGATTTATGTAAATATCGTTCGCAACGTTCCCCTAATTCTCCAGGCTGCACTCTGGTACGGCATCATTCTGCATTTTCCGCCTGCACGCTCAGCGTTCAGCATATTAGGTGAAATCTACTTCTCCAACCGAGGTCTGTGCATCCCTAAGTTTAGCGATACAGGCACCTTGATAGGAGCCGTAATCCTTGTCGGTTTCTTGTATTGGGGCATCAAATCAACTCATCGATTCGTCCAAAGTCGAAGAAATGAGCCCCATTCCTTATGGAGAAGCGGTGTCACCATAGCCGTAACGATTTCAGCAGCTGCCGGCCTAGCCTTACTCCTGCCTCGGTTACCCGCCGCCATCTCTATCGAAGCTCCGGTTCTGAAGGGGCTCAACTTTTCCGGAGGCTTCCAAATTCCGCCAGAGTTTGCCGCCCTGGCGGCCGCGATAATTGTCTATCGCGGCGCGTACATCGGAGAAATATTCCGTGGTGGCTTCACCTCGGTCGCGCGTGGGCAGATCGAGGCCGCAAAAGCTCTTGGTCTTCGCCCCTGGATGGTACTGTGGAAAATTCGACTTCCCTTGGCACTAATCGTAATCGTACCGCCGTTAGCCAGCGAGTACATCAACATAATGAAAGTGACGTCTATCGGTATCGTCATCGGGTTTGCGGATCTGTTTATGGTCTCGTCAAACGCAACGATGCAGACCGGACGGCCTTTAGAGGTCATCTTCATAATGATGTTAATATACCTGATCCTTAACTATTCAATATCCGCTGCGATGAACTTAGTGAATCGCCGATTGCGAGTTCGTGGATTTAGCTGACCGCTCGTGAGCGCTCCGACATGCTAGCTGGAACAGAACACATCCGTGCAATGGCGGAACTCGGTGCGCAAATTCGTCAGCGGTACTTTAGAAACGTACTCGACTCCACCGTCTCAGCTGTATGCTTGATTCTTTGCGCCTACGGATTGATAAAACTTCTAGAGTGGGGAGTAGCCGACAGTATCTGGCACGCGAAGAACGGCGCTGAATGCGCAGAGCGGGACAGCGGTGCCTGCTGGGCCGTTATACACGCTAGGATACGATTAATTGTTTTTGGTGTTTACCCATACGCAGAACAGTGGCGTCCTGCGATCGGATCTATCGTATTAATCGGAGTCTGCGTTCTCTCGTGCATTCGATTATTCTGGCGAGCAAGCCGATTAGCGGCACTATGGGTGATCTCACTGGGATGCTTTCTCGGGCTAATGCAAGGAGGCTTCTTAGGATTACCACTCGTCACAGAGCAATACTGGGGCGGTTTGGCGCTGACACTTCTTGTCTTCGCAGCGATGATGATCCTCGGAACGCCGATAGCGGTGGTGTTGGCTCTGGCTCGCCATTACGGGCCGCTTTGGGCGCGCGTGATCGCAGGCACATGCATCGATCTGGTGAGATCGGTGCCGCTGATCACCATCCTTTTCAGCGCCTGGCTATTTTTCTCACTTCTTTTTCCGGAGTGGCTTAGTGGCGGAAAGCTCCTTCGAGCTGTGCTTGGATTCGCGCTCTTTTTCGCTTGTTATGAAGCAGAGGTGCTGCGCGGCGGCCTGCAAGCGGTGGGACGTGGACAAGAAGAGGCCGCTAAAGCGCTGGGCCTGCGATTTTGGCAATGGCAGCGAGCGGTCATCTTGCCCCAGGTGTGGCGCCTTTGCTTACCACAAACGGTAAACTTGGTCGTGGGCAGTTTCAAGGACACCTCATACATTTCAATCCTTGGGTTTTTCGATCTGGTGGCGTCCGCATCCGCCGCGATCGGCACTAGCGAGTGGGCGTCGGACTATGTTGAGGTATACACTATCGTTGGGCTTCTCTATTTCGTCTTCACCTACTCATTATCGCGCTATGGGATATATCTCGAGCGGAAGATGAGCCTAGCTTATCGATCATAACGCAGCGACTTTCCGTTGGAGCTTGCCCTCCATCTGACTCGCTTGACCTAAAGAATCGTCATGTTCATCCAGCTCTCCGATGTCCACAAATGGTTCGGTCCGTGTCACGCGCTACGAAGCATCAACCTCGAGGTGCGGCGCGGCGAGCGCATAGTCATTTGCGGTCCTTCCGGGTCTGGAAAGTCGACGATGATCCGCTGTATCAATCGGTTGGAAGAACATCAGAAGGGCCGCATCGTTATAGATGGGATTGAGCTAACCTCCGAACTCAAGCGCATAGATAAGGTGCGCAAAGAGGTTGGGATGGTGTTTCAGCATTTCAATCTCTTTCCTCATTTGACAGTTCTCGAGAATTGTACCTTGGCGCCTACGATGGTGAGAAAAATGCCAGAGAAGCAAGCAGCCGAAGTTGCCATGAGCTACTTGGAGCGCGTGAAGATCCCCGAACAAGCATATAAATTTCCGAATCAGCTGTCTGGTGGACAGCAGCAACGTGTCGCCATAGCCCGCGCGCTATGCATGAACCCCAAGGTGATGTTATTCGACGAACCCACCTCGGCTCTTGATCCAGAGATGATCAAGGAGGTGTTGGATACCATGGTGGATTTGGCGAACGAGGGCATGACTATGCTATGCGTCACCCACGAGATGGGATTCGCACGCCAAGTTGCTGATCGAGTGATCTTCATGGATCAAGGGCGGATCGTCGAGGAAAATACGCCCGACGAGTTCTTTCGAAATCCTCAGAATGAGCGCTCTAGGCTCTTTCTGGGCCAGATTTTGCACTAGGGTCCAGACTCAATTAAAGCCACCAAGTGATGGCGGCGGCAATCAGCGCGCCAGCGAGGAAGTTGCGCGCGAGCTTGTCATAGCGAGTTGCGATGCGGCGGAAGTCTTTGAGCCGCGCGTAC
>Ga0209061_1002497_pt1 | contig 23104 bp, 16 predicted proteins | sample Coa_R1_10_FD_187157 | JGI IMG/M metagenome (GOLD analysis project Ga0209061, IMG submission 187157) | Surface soil microbial communities from Centralia Pennsylvania, which are recovering from an underground coalmine fire - Coalmine... | ecosystem: Environmental > Terrestrial > Soil >...
GCGTAGGGTCAGTCTCCACGGGGGCTCTCCGATCAGTCGATGTCAGAACTCGCTGATTATGAGAGCCCCCGCCTCGCGACTGGTGGACCCTGCTACACGCTCAGACCCCGCTCAGATCCGAAGTACCCAATTAGCGCGCTATCGGGCGGCAGGCGAAATAAAAGTGGGCGTGGTAGCCAACGGGCAAGTGTGCGAGCTCGGTGGCGAGTTCGGCACGCTCGCGCGGCTGTGGGCCTCGCCGGCCGCCGCAATGTCCGAGGCCATCGCTCAAGCTGAGGCGCGGGCGTTGGAGCACGGCCGGCCTGTCGACGAGGTCCAACTGTTGGCCCCGGTAGATGGACGGACAGAAGTCTGGGCGTGCGGGGTCACCTACGAGATCTCACGAGATGCCAGGATGGAGGAGAGCCGCCGCGATGCGAGCGTCTATGAGCGCGTCTACAACGCTGAGAGGCCCGAACTGTTCTTCAAAGCTCCGGCTTGGAAGGTCGCCGGCGACGGCCAGCCTATTGCCGTGAGGGACGACTCGGCCCTCGACGTGCCCGAGCCCGAGGTAGCCATAGTGCTCAGCCGGTCGGGGGCGATAGTGGGCTACACGGCCTGCAACGACGTCTCCTCTCGCTCGATCGAGGGCGAGAACCCTCTCTACCTCCCTCAAGCCAAGGTGTACCTGGGCTCGTGCTCTCTGGGGCCCGCCATCACGCCAGCCTCAGCTGTGCCGGACCCCTACAACCTGTCCATATCGATGGCCATAGAGCGCGCCGGGCAGGTCGTGTGGCAGGGCCAGACGAGCACTTCTAAGCTCCACAGGCGTTTCGAAGAGCTTGCCAGCTACTTGTTCCGAGCGGACGCCCACCCTGACGGGGCAGTCCTGTCGACGGGCACCTGCCTAGTCCCCGAGGCTCCTTTCAGCCTCCAAGAAGGCGACGTCGTGAAAGTGACGGTAGAGCACGTGGGCACGTTGTCCAACCGCGTGGTCCGCGGTAAGCGAGCGCTGCTCGAAGCCGCAGGCAGCGAGCTAGCGTGGGCCAGGTGAAGCGTCCATGCTGAGCACACAAGTCCCAACCGAGACCTCCGACGCCGGCCTCGAAGCCTGTTGCCGGAGGGCCGAAGAGTCTGCAGCTGAGCTCGAGGCGGTCGGGAGGCGACGACGAGCCAAGGTGCTCGACGAGATGGCAGCCGCGCTCGAACAACACCGGGCCGAGATCGTGGCCACCGCGGACGCAGAAACCTCCCTTGGCGAGCCCAGGCTGGACGGCGAGCTCACTAGGACGTGCTTCCAGCTGCGCTTCATGGGCGCCCTCGTAGCAGAGGGGTCGTACCTCGAAGCAACCATCGACCATGCAGGCCCTACCCCGATGGGTGCTCGCCCAGACCTGCGGCGGGTGCTGAAGCCTCTCGGGCCCGTTGCCGTTTTCGGGGCGAGCAATTTCCCACTGGCCTTCTCCGTTGCCGGAGGTGACACCGCCTCGGCGTTGGCCGCCGGCTGCCCAGTAGTAGTCAAGGCTCACCCGGCTCACCCCGCAACGTCGGCCCTGTGCGCGCAGGCCCTCGTCGAGGCGTCCGAGCGGGCTGGGCTCCACGAACCTCCTGTTGGGCTTGTCTTCGGCGAGGCTGCTGGCGTCCGCCTCGTACAACACCCAGCCATAAAAGCTATCGGTTTCACGGGGTCGTTACGGGGAGGGCGGTCCCTTTTCGACCTGGCCCGCAGCCGCCCCGACCCGGTGCCATTTTATGGAGAGCTCGGCGCGCTCAACCCCCTGGTCGTGGCGCCCGGAGCCGCCGAACGACGGGCAGGCGAGATAGCCAAGGGCCTGGCGGCTTCCTTCACGCTCGGGGTGGGCCAGTTCTGCACCAAACCAGGCCTTTTGCTGGCGCCAGCAGGGCCCGCCGGCGACGCACTAAAAGAAGAGTTGGCGGCACAGGTCAGCACCATGAAAGCAGGAAGGATGCTTACCAAGCAGGTCGCGCAGGCATTCGCTGCTGGGTCAGCTGCGCTGGCGTCGCACCCGGGCGTGAAGCTCGTCGCCGAGGGGGTGGCGCCCGATGGCGACGAGGCCTGGTGGGGGACGCCACTTGTCCTCGAGGCAGAGGCGGCTGAGGTGGACGGGCCGGTCACCGAAGAGTGCTTCGGCCCAGTGCTGGTACTCGTCCGCTACCGAGACCTGGCCCAACTCTCGCAGATCTTCAAGAAGCTGAAGCCTGCGCTGACCGTCAGCCTGCACGCGGACCTGCCACAGGACCGGTCAGTGGCTGAGCTTGTCAACAAGGCAGGCAGCGAGATGGCCGGGAGGGTGGTCTGGGGCGGTTACCCGACCGGGGTGGCCGTGAGCTGGGCAATGCACCACGGCGGGCCCTACCCGGCGACGACAGACCCTCTGCACACCTCTGTGGGGGCGGCTGCGATAAGGCGGTGGCTACGGCCCGTCTGCTACCAGGACTTCCCCCAGGAAATGCTCCCGCCGGAGCTGCGCGACGACCCACCTCCCGAGCACCAAGTGCCACGCCGTGTTGACGGGGAGCTGGTGCTGCCATGAGCGCTGGGCAGGCGACTGGGCGCAGGAGCCAGTCCTGGTTCGGGGCCGAGGGCCGCTCGGGCATGATCTACCGCTCCTGGGTACGCAACCAAGGCTTCGGGCCCAAGGTTTTCGACGGGCGGCCCGTCATAGGCATCGCAACTACCTGGTCCGAACTTGCGCCTTGCAACGCCCACCTGCACCGCGTCGCTGAGGCAGTAAAACGCGGCGTTTGGCAGGCGGGCGGCTTCCCCCTCGAGTTCCCGGCCCTCGCCACCGGCGAGACCCTTATGCGCCCTACGGCAATGCTGTACCGCAACCTACTCGCGATGGAGGCAGAGGAGCTTTTCCGGGCGAACCCCTTGGACGGGGTCGTGCTGCTGTCGGGGTGCGACAAGACGACCCCCGGCTTGCTCATGGCAGCAGCGAGCGCCGACCTGCCGGCGATAATGGTGACGGGCGGGCCAATGCTGAACGGCAAGTTCCGCGGCCAGGACGTCGGGTCTGGTACCCACGTGTGGCGGTTCGAGGCAGAACTGAAAGCCGGGCGCATGAGCCGCGAAGATGCCTGGGAGGCGGAAGGTTGCATGGCCCGCTCGGCCGGCCACTGCATGACTATGGGCACCGCCTCCACCATGGCGTGCATGGCCGAAGCGCTCGGCATGCAGTTGCCCGGGTCAGCAACGTGGCCGGCAGTGGACTCTCGGCGCTACGAAGTTGCCCAAGAGGCGGGGGCGCGCATAGTTGGCCTGGTGGAAGAGGACTTGCGGCCAAGCAAAATCATGAAAAGGGGGGCGTTTGAAAATGCAGTGAGGACGAACGCAGCGATCGGCGGCTCTACCAACGCCATAATCCACTTGCTCGCTATTGCGGGGCGCCTCGGGGTAGACCTGTCCTTGGAAGATTTCGACCGCCTCGCTAGGCCAGTGCCCACTCTCGTAGATCTCATGCCCTCGGGACGGCACCTGATGGAAGACTTCTGCTATGCCGGTGGGCTGCCTGTCGTCCTTGCGGAGCTTGCGGGCGCCGGGTTGCTCGACGGTTCCCAGCTGACCGTGACCGGCCGCACAATAGGAGAAAACGTCTCCGGTGCCCGCTGCTGGGACCGGGAGGTCATAAGGACGGTGGAGGAGCCGTTCTTGCCCGCTGGCTCTGGCACTGCAGTGCTGCACGGCAACCTCTGCCCGTCCGGGGCCGTGATAAAGCAATCAGCCGCCTCACCAGAGCTCATGAAGCACCGTGGCCGTGCTATCGTTTTCGACTCTCCCGAGCAGTACCACGCACTTTGTGACCGCGACGACTTCGACGTGGCGCCCGACGACGTCATAGTCGTGCGCTACTGTGGGCCCAAGGGCTACCCCGGCATGCCAGAAGTGGCAAATGTGGCGCTCCCTGCGAAGATGTTGCGGGCAGGCGTGACGGACATGGTGAGGATCTGCGACGGGCGCATGAGCGGGACGGGCTTTGGCACCGTGGTCCTGCACGTGGCTCCCGAGGCGGCCGCTGGCGGCCCGATCGCGCTCGTGCGCACTGGCGACACGGTCGAGTTGGACGTGCCAGCGCGGACGTTGCACCTGGACGTGCCCGAGGCAGAGCTAGAGCGCCGCAGGTCCAGCTGGGCCGCCCCCGCTCCCAAGGCCACCTCGGGGTACTCGTGGCTATACACCGAGCATGTGCTGCAAGCTGACGCCGGCGCTGACTTTGACTTCCTGCGCGGCGGCCGGGGCCACGACGTCCCCCGAGACTCGCACTGAGCACAACTGGCGCAAGTCGACCTGGCCCCTGCTCAGCGTGCAGCCGCCTTCACACTGGTGCACAGCCGCCTTCACACTGGTACGATGGTCACCTAAACAACTGAAGCAGTGACAGGGGAGCGCCTCGGCGCTGAGAGTGCAGCGGCTAGCTGCAGACCCTTGGCACCTGATCTGGGTAATACCAGCGAAGGGAGTCATAGCTATGACGTCTACTACAGGTACCGTCCACAGGCGCCAGCGCGCGCTTTGGCGCTGGCGCACGGTCGACATAGTCGTTGCGTCCGTGGTGGCAGTCGCCGGCGGAGTGGTTTTTTGGGCCTGGGACCAGCTTTGGGCCGCCACATCGGCTGGTTTTTCAGCCTTCCCTCCTGCCCAAGCCGTCCTTTACGGGGTCTGGCTGGCGCCAGGGGTCATAGGTGGCCTGGTGCTGCGCAAGCCTGGGGCAGCGGTTTACACAGAGCTGGTCGCATCCGTGGTGGAGGCCCTTTTGGGCAACCAGTGGGGGCTGTCTGTCGTAGCCTACGGGCTCGCCCAGGGAGCCGGGCCTGAGTTGGTCTTTGCGCTCTTTGCGTACCGGTGGTGGCGGTTGCCTGTCGCTGCGCTCGCCGGCGCTGTAGCGGGGCTCGCGGCTGGCTGCCTGGACCTCGTCTACTATTACGGCGCCTGGCGTGCCGACTGGAAGGCCACCTATGTGGCCGTCGTGATGGCCAGTTCGGTGGCCATCGCCGGAGTAGGAGGTACCGCCCTAGTGCGAGCGCTCGCCCGCACTGGGGTGCTCCAGCCTTTTGCGTCTGGGCGTGCCATCGAAGTGTAGGGCCGCTGGAAGCCCCTGGCAGGCCAGTGTGCCCTACTGGGCAGTGTGCCGTGTTGTCGCAAAGCTCACAGGGCTATGCCCGCGCAGGGGTGCCAAGTGGCCATGGGCATAGGCCAGCGCCCGGTCATCCAGGCGCAGGGGTGGGGTTGGCGCCACGCGGGCCGGCGCAACTGGGCGCTGAAGAACCTCGACTTGGTGGTCTACCCAGGCGAGCGGGTGCTCTTGCTCGGGCCGTCGGGCTCAGGCAAAAGCACGCTGCTCCTAGCCCTCGCGGGCCTGCTCCGCTCGCCCGAAGCCGGTGACGAGGAGGGCAGCCTCCTCGTGAACGGGGTACCAGCTAGCGAGGCGGCCGGTTACGCAGGGGTCGTGTTCCAGGACCCATCTTCAGCGCTAGTCATGGGCCGCATCGCCGACGAGGTGGCCTTCGGGCTAGAGAACCAGGCCCTACCAAGAGAAGAGATCTGGCCGCGCGTGCGCGAGGCGCTAGCAGCAGTCGGCCTCAACTACCCACCGGGACGTTCGACCGAGAGCCTGTCGGGGGGCGAACAGCAGCGCCTTGCGATCGCCGGTGTAGTGGCCATGAGGCCCCAGCTCTGGCTGCTCGACGAACCAACGGCCAACCTTGACCCCGACGGCGGTGAACTTGTGCGCGAGACGCTCCGTAGCCTCTTCGCCGGTTCACCAGAAGCCACCTTGGTACTGGTAGAGCACAAGCTGGAGCCAGTCCTCGAGCTGGTGGGCCGAGCGGTAGTCCTCGCCGCTCAAGGAGTTGTAGCCGACGGGAGGCCTGAAGAGGTGTTCGCACGCCACGGCGCGGCCCTCCGCAAGGCAGGGGTCTGGGTGCCGGCGCCCCCTCCCGCCCGCCTGGCGCCCCCTCGGCCAGCTGGGGCACTCGTCGCCGCTGCCGAGGCGGTGGGGGCCTGTTACCCAGGCTCGCCTCGCCCTGCTCTCGAAGCGGTGGACCTCGAGGTTTTCGCTGGGCAGGCCCTCGCTGTAAGAGGCCCGAACGGTTCGGGCAAGTCCACTTTGGCGCTGGTCCTCGCGTCCTTGCTCAGACCTAGCAGCGGGCGCGTGAGGTTCGTCGCCGGCGGCCCCGCACGTGAGTACACGCGCTGGCCCGCGCGCGAGCTGGTCCGCTGGGTAGGCACAGTCTTCCAGGAGCCGGAGCACCAGTTCGTGGCGCGGACCGTGGAGGACGAGCTTGCGCTCGGGCCTCGTCGTGCCGGCGTGCCGGAGAAGCTCGCAAGGGCAAAGGCGGTGGAGCTCATGGAGCGCTTGAGGCTCGGGCACCTCGCAAAGGCCAACCCGTTCACGCTTTCGGGGGGAGAAAAGAGACGTCTTTCGGTCGCTAGTGCGATCGCGACGAGCCCTGCCTTGCTAGTGCTGGACGAGCCAAGCTTCGGCCAGGACGCTTCCACCTGGGCTGAGCTCATCGAGCTGCTAGCACAAGAGCGCGACGCGGGCCGCGCCGTCGTGGCGGTTACCCACGACGACGAGCTAGTGGCTGCACTGGCCGACCGAGAGGCCCACCTTTTAGCAGGGCGGCTGTTGCCAAGCGCACAGTCGGCTCCTGCCGCCTGCGCCCCGCTGCGGTGACCACTCGCCCTACGGCCCCGCTCTCTTTAGGAGCCAGCCTTATCAGTAGCCGCCTAGCCGTGTTCAACCCGGTCGCCAAGCTCGCCGCTGCCGCCATTGTCCTCGCAGGGCTCATTGCCAGCGCCAGCTTGGTGACCGCTTCTGTGGTCCTTGCTTGCGAACTGGCGGCCCTGCCCATGGCAGGCGCCTCCCTGCGTGCCTTGGCTGCGCGGCTTTGGGCTATCCCGCTCGGGGCAGCGGGTGTTGCTGTCGCCAACCTTGTCGCCTCCGACGCCAGTGCCGCGACCATAGCGGCCATCTCCTTGCGGCTCATAGCGATCGCCATACCTGGCGTCCTCGCGTTCGCCTCTACCGAAGCCGTGGACCTGGCCGACTCCTTGGTCCAGCAACTTCATGTGCCCGCCCGCTTTGCCTATGGAGCCCTGGCTGGGTTGAGGCTCCTACCGCTGCTCAGTGCCGACTGGGCCCTGATCAGCCGCGCGCGCCGCGCCCGCGGCATCGACGCAGGCGGCCCGCCGCTCAACCTCGTGCGCGGCGCAATGCTGTTTGCGTCCAGGGCCTACGCCCTGCTCGTTGCCGCCGTACGCCGCGCCACGAGGCTGGCTTTGGCCATGGACAGCCGCGGCTTTGGACGGTGCCAGCAGCGGACCTGCGCCAGGCGCCAAGTCATGAAGCGCCAAGACTGGGGCCTCATCGCCGCCGCGTTGGTAGTCGTGCCAACCGCCAACGTGGCCGCGCTCCTCACAGGTACCTGGCACGCGTTCTTGGGTTGAGCAGCGTGGCCGGGTCGGGCTTGGCCGGTTTGATTTGAGCGTTGCCGGCTTGGGCTTGGCCGGGTCGGGCGTGGCCCCGCAGCCCGGTGCTCAGCTCTCAGCCGAGGGCTCAGCTCTCCAGAGGCTCGGCAACAGCCTCGACGCGCACGACAGCGCCAGGAGGGGCAGGCGCCAACAAGTTCCCCGCGACAAGGTTGCCGTCCACGCTGAGGGCCCGGGCCCTGCCACGCCGGCCGACGGGCTTCTCCACCGAGATGTGGTAAGTAGCGCCGCGCCACTGGCGCGAGCAGGAAAACCCTGGCCAAGCCGTAGGCAGGACGGGGTCGACGCGAAGGCCGTCGTGCTCAGGCCGGATCCCCAGGATCCATTGGGTGATGGCGACGTAGTTCCAAGCCGCAGTGCCCGTCAACCAGGAGTTCTTCGCTTCCCCGTACGTAGGGGCGTCCGGGCCGGCGATCATTTGGGCGTAGACGTAAGGCTCGCAACGGTGGACCTCGCTTATGGCCTCCCTGTAGGAAGGGTTGATCGCTCGGTAGTAGCCGAACGCGGCGTCGCCGTCGCCCAACATCGCCTCAGCGATCATCACCCAAGGGTTGGTGTGGCAAAAAATGCCAGCGTTTTCCTTGTACCCAGGCGGGTACGTCGAAATCTCGCCCAACTCGATGTGGTAGCGGGTGAAGGCTGGCTGCAACAACGCGACCCCGTGGGGAGTCGCGAGCCGCTCGCGCACCGAGCCGAGAGCTGCCCGTGCGCGCCCGTCGGCGACGCCAACACCTCCCATTGTGCAAATACCTTGAGGTTCAACGAAGATCTGGCCTTCCTCGTTGTCTTTCGAACCTACAGGCCGCCCGTAGTAGTCGTAGGCGCGCCTCCACCAGGCACCGTCCCAGGCGTGCTCGCTCAGGTCCCGCCTCATAACCGAAGCTGCCTGCTTGTAGCACAGCTCCTCGTCCGGGCGGGCCCAACCCTCCCCCCAGTGGGCACAGATCTTCGCCATCTCTTCTGCAGCCAGGCAAAAGAGCCCGCCTATGAGCACAGATTCCGCCTTACCTCCAGCAAGGTTTGGGGCCGTTTGGAAGCTCTGGTCGGGGTCGGTGAGAAAGACGTTCAAGTTGAGGCAGTCGTTCCAGTCGGCACGGCCGATGAGGGGCAGGCCATGGGGCCCCAACCGCTCTAGCGTGTAGCCAAGGGCGCGTCTCAGGTGGGCGAACATGGGCTCCTCGCTACCTGGTGAACTGTCGTAGGGGACGTCCTCCAAGAGCAACGAGCTGTCGCCGGTCTCTTTCAAGTACGCGGCCGACGCGAGCACAAGCCAGAGCGGGTCGTCGTTGAAGCCCGAGCCGATGGCGTCGTTGCCTCGCCGGGTGAGCGGTTGGTACTGGTGGTACGCACCCCCCGAGGGGAGCTGAGCCGAGGCAAGGTCGAGCAGGCGCTGGCGGGCACGCTCAGGGACCATATGGACGAACCCCAACAAGTCCTGGTTGGAGTCGCGGAACCCGATCCCTCTGCCTACCCCCGACTCGAACAGCGACGCAGACCGGGCGACGTTGAAAGTGACCATGCACTGGTACGGGTTCCAGGTATTGACCATGCGGTCGGTGTGCACGTCAGGCGTGGACACTGCCAGGCGCCCGAGGAGCCCGTCCCAATGAGAACGCAACTGCGCGAACGCCTCCTCCACTGCCGTCGGCGACAGCCAGCGGGCTATGAGCGGGCGCACCACCGCCTTGTTGAGCGCGCCGCGGCGAGCAGGGTCGAACTTCTCCCCTGCTGGGTTCTCGAAGTAGCCGAGCAAGAAGAGCACCTCTTTGCGCTCCCCCGGCGCAAGGCTCAAGCAGACTTGGTGCGCCCCATGGGGTGCCCACCCGTGCGCCAAGGACCCGCTACAACGCCCCCGTTCGACGGCAAGCGGGGCTTCGAAGCCTCGGCCCGGGCCCAAGAACGCGTCGCGGTCGGTGTCGTAGCCGGCAAGGGGCTCGGAACAGGCAAAGAAGCAGAAGTGGTCACGACGTTCCCGGTAGCCGGTCTTGTGGTAGATGACGCTCCCCTCTACCTCCACCTCGCCTGTTGAGAGGTTGCGCTGAAAGTTGGTCGCGTCGTCGAGGGCGTCCCACAAGCAGAACTCCACCGAGGAGAACACCGACACCCGCGCCGCCACCTGGCGGCGGTTGTGCAGGCGGAGCCTCCAGATTTCAAGCGTTGCCCCGAGAGGGACGAAATACAGCGCCTCTGCGGCTATACCAGAGCGCGAGGACGAGATGACGCTATAGGACAGGCCGTGGCGGCAGGTGTAACCCTCTAGAGGAGCTCGGACGGGCTGCCACGTGGGCGACCAGAAGTCCCCGCTCGACTCGTCACGCAAGTAGATGTAGCGGCCGCCGCCAAGGTCCATTGGCGCGCAGTTGTAGCGGAAGCGGGTGAGGCGCCGCAGCCGCGCGTCACGGTAGAAGGAGTACCCGCCGCCTGTGTTGGTGACCAGGCCGAAGTAGTCCTCGGTGCCGATGTAGTTGACCCAGGGGAGCGGCGTGGACGCCTGAGTGACCACGTACTCTCTCCTAGGGTCGTCGAAATACCCGTACTTCAACCAGAGCCCCCTCCTCGCCTGTCCTTAACCGGTTCAGTAGGACTCTAGCAGCGCGGCTAGCGGCCCCGCAGCAATAGCAGTGAGCGCGCCTCGACCGTGACCGTGCGCCTCTGGGTGACGCGAGGGGTTGCCGGAGCGGTCGAAAGGGCCACCTCCCACTTGGCCCGCCCTGGGGGGATCGTAAAACGAACTGGGCCATAGTGGGCGTTCAGCAGCAAAGCGAAGCGCTCGCTCGCCGTCTCACCGTCCACGTCTTCGATGTGGCGCCCGTCCAGCGCCACGCACAGGGCGCGGGCATTGGGGTCCTGCCAGTCGGACGGCTCCATCTCCTTTCCGTCAGGGCGGTAGAGGACGAGCTGGGCCACCCCGCCCTCGGGGCCCCGCAAGTACTCTCGTGGGCGCAGTGCGTGGTTTTCGCGCCGGAGGGCGATCGCCTCCTTTACGAACGAGAGCAGGTCCTTGTCGACGCTGCCCCAGTCGTACCAGGAGATTTCGTTGTCCTGGCAGTAGGCGTTGTTGTTGCCGTGCTGGGTACGGCCGACCTCGTCGCCCCCGAGGAGCATGGGCACGCCCGCTGAGAGCAACAGCGTGGCCAAGAAGTTGCGCCGCTGGCGTTCCCGCAGCTGGAGCACCGAGCTGTCGTCTGTGCCGCCCTCGGCGCCGCAGTTCCAGCTGCGGTTGTCGTCACTGCCGTCCGCGTTGGACTCACCATTGGCCTCGTTGTGCTTAGTGTTGTAAGCAGTGAGGTCCGCGAGGGTGAACCCGTCGTGGGCCGTCACGAAGTTCACGCTCGCCACCGGGCCGCGCCGGTCCGTGGAGTAGATGTCCGGGCTCCCGGTGAGGCGTAAAGCCAGCTCGCCTAGTGCCCCTTCGGCCCCTCGCCAGAAGTCGCGGACCGCGTCGCGGTAGCGCCCGTTCCACTCGGACCAACCCGGGGGGAAGCCACCGAGCTGGTAGCCGGCGATGTCCCACGGCTCAGCGATCAGCTTCACTCGCGCCAGTACAGGGTCCTGGTGCACCAGCGCCAGGAAGGCGCTGTTCGCGCTGGCGTCGCCACTTTGGCGTGTGAGGGCAGTCGCCAGGTCGAAGCGAAAACCGTCGACGTGCATCTCGGTCACCCAGTAGCGCAGGGAGTCCATGATCAACCGTAAAGCAGCCCGGTGCCCTACGTTGAGGCTGTTGCCGGTGCCAGTGGTGTCGAAGTAGTGCTGGCGGTCACCTTCCACGAGCCGGTAATAGGTCGGGTTGTCAATTCCCTTCAACGACAGCGTCGGCCCGAGGTGGTTGCCTTCGGCAGTGTGGTTGTACACCACGTCCAAGATCACCTCTAGGCCTGCCCGGTGCAGCTCTTTTACCATCTGCTTGAACTCGGCAACCTGGCCGCCCGCGCTCCCCGACGAGCAGTAAGAGCCGTGCGGGGCGAGGAAGGCTATCGAGTTGTAGCCCCAGTAATTGCTGAGCCCCCGTTCCAACAGGTGCTGGTCCTGTACGAACTGGTGCACCGGCAACAGCTCGAGCGCCGTCACCCCGAGCTCGGACAGGTAGCTCGTTATGGCGGGGTGGGCGAGGCCTGCATAAGTCCCCCTCAGCTCGGGGGGCACGTCGGGGTGGCGCATGGTGAGGCCTTTCACATGCGTCTCGTAGATGATGGTCTCGTCCAAAGGCACTTGTGGCGGGGCGTCGCCTTCCCAGTCGAACCCAGGGTCGGTGACGACGCATTTGGGCATGCTGGGAGCCGAGTCGGCAGGGTTGAGCTGGCCTGGGTCACTGAGCAGGTGGCCGAAGACCTCTTCCCCCCAACGCACCTCGCCCTCGACGGCAGTGGCGTAAGGGTCGATGAGCAGCTTCGCCTCGTTGCAACGCAGGCCCTCCGCCGGCGCCCACGGCCCCTTTACCCTCAACCCATAGCGCTGGCCCGGCCTAACCCCAGGGAGGAAGCCGTACCAGACATGGTTGGCGTGCTCTGGCAGCTCTACCCGGGTCTCCCCACCTGAGCCGTCGAACAGGCAGACCTCAACGGCCTCGGCCACCTCCGAGTAGACGGCAAAGTTGGTGCCGTCCTCGGTCGGCGTCGCACCCAAGGGGTAGGGGAGGCCATGCCTGGTTCCCATCGGGCCCCACCGTACAGGTCGGCGCCGGCACGCACGTGCGGCCGCCTCTGCCTCGGGGCAACCACAAGCGGGCCCGCGATGTTGGCGAGGAGCGGTCGGACGGCTCTATGGGCAGTTCGCAGCGTTGTCGCACCAACGGCTGCCCATCTTGAGGCAGAGCCTCGTGACGCCTGTCACAGCAGAGCCTAGCGGGACGACGTAGGGCTAGGCACCCGGACTTGAGGCGAGGAGGCGAGGGACCTTCAACAGCTTGCAAGGCCGAGGTTGCACCCTCGAGGTAGGCGCCTCAGCTAAGCCAGCCGAAGCTCCGCTCGACAGCTTTTTTCCAGCCGGCGTAGGCGCTCTCTCGCCTGTCTTCGTCCCAGGTCGGCTCGAAGCGCCTGCCTAAGCGCCACAGCCCCCGTAGCTCGCCCAGGCTCGGCCACAAGCCGGCCGTAGTGCCGGCGGCGAGGGCCGCCCCGAGCGCCGTGGTCTCCTGTACTGCCGGCCTGACCACCGGGACTCCCAGGATGTCCGCCTGCAGTTGCATGCAAAGGTCGTTGGCTGTGACGCCCCCGTCGACTTTGAGCTCTTCGAACTTGCGCCCGAGGTCCTCCTCCATCGCGACGACCACGTCCCGGGTCTGGTAACAGACCGCTTCTAGGACAGCCCTGGCCAGGTGCGCTTTTGTCGTGGCGCGCGTCAGCCCCACGACCGTGCCCCGCGCGTCGGAGCGCCAGTAGGGGGCGAACAGGCCCGAGAACGCTGGTACGAAGTAGGTGCCTGCGGTGTCAGGTACTTCGGCCGCGAGCGTCTCTACCTCAGCTGCGGAAGAGATGATGCCAAGCTGGTCCCGCAGCCATTGCACGGCAGCCCCCGTTACCGCAACCGAACCTTCGAGGGCATAAGAGGCCTGTTGGCCTGCTTGCTGGAAACAAACAGTCGAAAGCATGCCGCTTTTGGCTTCGACCACGGCTTCGCCCGTGTTCACCAGCAAGAAATTGCCTGTGCCGTAAGTGCTCTTGGCCTCGCCCACTTCGAAGCAGGCTTGGCCGAGCATCGCTGCATGCTGGTCGCCCAGGCTGGCGGCCAGTGGGACCGCCTTGCCGCCAGCCAACCCGAAGCCCACCTCCCCAAAGTGGTCCCCGCCAAAAGACGGCTTGACCTCAGGCAGGATTTCGGCAGGCACGCCGAAAGTCGCCAAAAGGCCGGGGGCCCAAGACAGCGCACGAAGGTCCATGAGCATCGTGCGGCTCGCGTTCGTCACGTCAGTGAGGTGCCGCCGGCCGGCCAAGTTCCAGATCAGCCAGCTGTCCACCGTGCCGCAACGAGCGTTGCCCTCCTTGGCCGCCACCCGGAAATCGTCGAGGTTGTCGAGTGCCCAGCGCAGCTTGCCGGCTGAAAAGTACGTAGAAAGGGGCAAACCGCTCGTCGCTCGGACGAAACCGCCTCGGCCGGCGGCTTGGAGGGCGTCCATGACGCCCGCCGAGCGCGTGTCCTGCCAAACGATGGCGTTGCAAAACGGCCGGCCATTTCGGCCGTCCCACAGGACCAAGGTTTCGCGCTGGTTGGTAAAACCCACCGCGGCCAAGTCGGCGAGCTGCAAGCCCGCTTTGGCGAGGGCGCCCGCAGCTGCCTCCCGGGAGCGCTCGACGATCTCAAAGGGGTCATGTTCAACCCAGCCCGGGCGGGGGACCAGTTGACGGTGCTCAGCCTGGTAGCGGGCTACCTCACGGGCGCCGGCGTCGAAGACCATGAAGCGCGTGCTGGTCGTCCCCTGGTCGAGCGCGCCCACGAACTCCGGCACTGCCCAACGATACGCTCTTTGTCGTTGGCTCGAAGCCCTGACAAAAGCGTGCTCAGCCCCTCACGCCGCGAGGCCGACCTGGCCCGCCTCAGCGAAGGCTGTTTCGACGTGCTCGTGGTAGGGGGCGGCATCACGGGCGCGGGGACCGCACTCGACGCCGCAACCCGCGGCCTCTCGGTGGCCCTTGTAGAAGCCGAGGACTGGGCTGCGGGCACCTCGAGCTGGTCGAGCAAGCTCGTCCACGGCGGCCTGCGCTACCTGCAGATGCTCGACTTCCGCCTCGTGCACGAAGCCCTGCGGGAACGCTCGATATTGCTCCACCATGTGGCGCCCCACCTCGTACGGCCGCTGCAGATCCTCTACCCGCTACGCCGTCCAGTGCTCGAACGGGCATACGTGGGAGCCGGCGTTGCCCTTTACGACCTGCTCGCGTTCTCCACGCTCACAGGGCGTGGCCTCCCGTGGCACCGCCACCTTTCCAAAAAGGGCGCACTGCGCGCCGCACCAGCCCTGCGCGAAGGCGCTTTGGTGGGTGCAGTGGCGTACTACGACTGCCAGGTTGACGACGCCCGCTACGTAGTGGAGACCGTCCGCACCGCTGCCAGTTACGGCGCAGTGGCGCTCAACCGGGCACGGGTCACGGGCTTTTTGCCCCACAACGGCAAGGTGGTGGGGGCTTCGGTCCGCGACGAGGAGACTGGCGAAGTGCACGAAGTACGCGCCCGCGTGACGGTCAGCGCCACCGGGCCGTGGACAGAGGAGACCGAAGCCCTCGCAGGCTTCGAGCGTGCAGTAAGGGTGAGGCCGTCGAAGGGTGCCCACATCCTCATCCCGCGCGAACGCATCGACGCCACCGTTGGGCTCATACTCCGCACCGAAAAAAGTGTGCTGTTCGTCCTGCCGTGGGGCAAGGGCCACTGGCTGGTGGGCACTACCGACACCGAATGGCCCTACTCCAAGGCCAAACCGCTCGCGACTGCGGCGGACGTAGGGTACATCCTTTCGGAGCTGAACAGCGTCCTCGAAAGCCCGGTCACCAAAGACGACGTCGTGGGCGTCTACGCGGGCCTGCGCCCCCTCGTAGCCGGCCAAGGGGTCGTCCGTGGCCCCGGCGAGGCCACTGGCGCGGCGGGAGGCAAGGACACCACGAAGCTTTCACGCGAGCACGCCGTGGGGAGGCCAGCACCTGGCCTTGTGGTCGTTTCGGGGGGGAAGTTCACCACCTACAGGGTCATGGCAAAAGACGCAGTCGACGCGGCCGTCAGGGAGGGCTCCTTGCACGCCCTGGAGTGCCGGACGGCACGGGTACCTTTGCTCGGGGCACGGGGCCTGGACGAAGCCCGGAGCAGGTGTGAAGCTCTGGCGAGCGAGCATGGGTTGCCCCTTGACGCCGTGGAGCACGTAGTCGGGCGCTACGGTGCCCTCGCCGCCGAGGTGCTCGCCGGCACCGGGCGTTCGCCCGCGGACGGGGTGTTCCTGGGGGAGAGCGGGTACCTAAAGGCCGAGGTAGCCTACGCAGTTACCCACGAAGGTGCCCGGCACTTAGACGACGTGCTGTTGAGGCGCACGAGGCTGGGCATCGAAGAGCCTGGTGGTGCCCAAGCCAGCGCCCTCGAAGCAGCACAGGTGATGGCGGGCCTGCTCGGGTGGGGCCAAACGGCACTGCAAGCAGAGCTCAACCGCTACCTGGCAGCAGCGAACCTAGTGCAAAGAGCGGCGCGAGAAGCGCTCGATGACGCCGAAGCAGCCCGCATGGCAATAGCGCCCACCGGCACGGCCAACGTGGCGGGCCAACCTCGGGTCTGAGCGGGAACTCCTGGCCCCCTGCCACCCAGGCACCCTCCACCCGGGCCCCCTGCCACCCGGGCACCCAGGGCCCGCTCGGTGGCAGTGGGCGCCAACAGGGCTAGTTTGGTCGCCGGTCAGCCAACCGAGGAGGTCAGCCATGCAAGACCAAGACATCGTGCGCGAGATCCACCGGCTCGTCGAGCAGGAGCACGAGCTCGAGCGTTCGCATACGGGCCTTGAGCTGTCTGCGGACGAACAGGCCAAGCTCCAGCAGTTGGAAACCACCCTGGACCAGTGCTGGGACCTCCTCCGCCAGCGCCGGGCCAGGCGTGAGTTCGGCAGGGACCCCGACGAGGCCGAGCTACGCCCCAGCGAGACCGTCGAGGGTTACCGGCAATAGAGGGTTACCGGCAAAAGAGAGGGTTACCGGCAAAAGCGGTGCTGTAGCTGCGGCCATGGACGAAACTTCTGAGCCTTGCGGTCCTTCGCCGGTCGAACGGGAGCTGGGCCTGCTTGCCAAGGTGAGGCTCGAACTCGACGCCGTCGAGGCAGCGCTCCACGATGTCGACGCCTCCCTGACAGAGCCACTTGCCGGGCCCGAGGAACCAAGCCAGCCGCCGCGAGGCGGGGGAGGCCTGTACGAGCCGCCAGCCGGGTAGCCTTGAAGGAGTTTTAGGGCGGGCTCAGGACGTTAACAGGTTCGTCGAGTTTGCTGGGCGGCGCAGTAACGTCCCAAGCGGGAGGCAGGTATGAGCGAAGGACCAACGTGGGCTGGCCATGAGGGCTGGGTAGGCCGACCAGAGCGGTCGCCCGCCGAGGCAGCGAGCGGGGCCGCCGAGGACGCAGCGCCAAGCGGGCCCGAGCCGTCGCCCGAGAGCCCGGCGCCACTCCGCTACCCTGGGCCCGCCCAGGCGGCTGCCCCCCATTACCCGCCGCCGGCGCCACCTAGCAGCCCTGTCCTGCCCGCATGGCCGCTACCGGACGGCGGGGCGCAGGCTACTGGTTGGAGTGCGACGGCCACCGAAGGGCAGCGCCCCTACGGCCTCGGGAGCGAGCACAGCTATGGCGGGCCGGCGGGCTACCCAACTGGGTACCCTCAGCCGGGCCCTCCAGCGCAACCTCCCTATTTCGACCAGCCACCCTACGGGCCACCCCCCAACGGCGAGGCTCGCCAGGGCCCCCTGAACAGCCCTGGAGGCCCTCCGCGGCAGGGTCGCTCCCTGCGTTCGGCTGCGGCCTTGCTGGCACTCGTGTCGGCAGCAGCTGCCGGCGCCGCCGTAAGCAGGGTGGCTTGGCCCTCCACGCAGTCCTCGAGCGCTTCTCCCTCGACCACCGTCCCGCCGACCGCTGGCCAAGGCGGGACCTCGACGGGCCCTGCTGACGTCGCCGAGGTAGCAGCCAAGGTGGACCCCGCTGTCGTGGACGTGGACGTCCAGTTCAGTTACCAAAATGCCGAGGGGGCGGGCACCGGGATCGTGCTCAGCCCTAACGGCCTCGTGCTCACCAACAACCACGTCATCGACGAGTCCACCAGCGTGCGCGTGACCGACGTTGGCAACGGGCGGACCTATGGCGCAACAGTGCTCGGCTACGACAGCACTCACGACGTGGCTTTGCTCAAGCTGCAGGGCGCCTCTGGCCTCCCCGTAGCCCAGGTCGCACGGTCGAAGCCGAGCATCGGGCTACCAGTAGTGGCAATCGGCAACGCTGGCGGCACAGGTGGCACGCCTGTCGCCGCCCCCGGCACGGTCATCGGGCTCAACCAGGACATCACAGCCTCAGATGCGTTGACCGAGACCTCCGAGAACTTGACCGGGTTGATCGAGACCAGCGCCGACGTCCAGTCGGGGGACTCAGGTGGGCCGTTGGTGAACTCATCTGGGCAAGTGATCGGGATCGATACTGCTGCGACGGGCAGTTTCGCTTTTTCCCAGACCGGTAACCAGGGCTATGCCATCCCCATCACGAGGGCGGTCGCCATCGCAAAAGACATCGAGGCGGGCAGGGGGACCTCCACCGTCCACGTCGGCCCTACGGCCTTCATCGGGCTACGCCTGTACTCGCAGACCAGCAACCAAAACCCCTTCCAGTTCCCCGGTGTAGGCCCTTCTACGACGCAGCCTGCGAGTTCAACTGGCCTGGAGGTCTATGCCGTCATCCCAGGGACGGGGGCGGCGAAGGCGGGGCTGGCACAAGGCGACGTGCTGACCAAGTTCAACGGGGCAGAGCTGACCTCCGACGCCCAGCTTGCGCACATGCTCGTCCGCTACCACCCAGGAGAAAAAGTCGACGTGGGCTGGGTCACCCCCAAGGGCCAGGACGAATCGGCAACCATAAAACTTACAAGCGGCCCACCGGCCTGAGGAAAACTTACAAGCGGCCCACCGGCCTGAGGGCCCTGGGCCTGCCTGCTGGCCTGGCCGCTGCCACCATGGCACGGACCCGGTCCGCCACGGCGTCCGGGCCACTGCTCGACAGCTCGTGCTCCCAGACGCGCAGCACCGACCAGCCGGCGGCCGCCAAAGCCTTGTCCGTCTCGCCGTCCCGGAAGCGGTTGCGCTCGATCTTGGCCGGCCAGTACCAGCCGTTGACTTCGTGGCGGCGCCTCCCGTGCTCCGGGCACCCATGCCAGAAACAGCCGTCGACGAACACCGCGAGCCGCGCCCTCGCGAACACTACGTCCGCCTTGCGCCTGAGGGCTGGCAACGGGGCCACGTCGACTCGGTAACGTAAGCCGCGGGCGAACAGGGCGCGCCTAAGCGCAAGCTCGGGAGCCGTACCGGACCGGCGCTGGCGGCTCATCCGCCGACGGACGGCCTCGCTCGAGGCGAACGGCTCCCGCCAACGCTCCGGCACCTAACCCGGCCCGGGCACCATGCCCGCAGTCCCTGGGTTGCGGACTACCACGACAGCAACGTCGTCTCGGGCCCCGCCAGCTTGGTGGTCGAGGACGGCGCGCTCGATGTTCCTCGCAACCGAGCCAGCGCTCGCGCCAGCACTTGCCGAGAGCACCTGAGAGAGGCCCTCCGCCCCGAAAAAGCCCTCAGAGCCGCCGTGCGCTTCTATGACCCCATCGGTATAGAAGACCACGAGGTCCCCAGGCCCGAGGCACAACTCTCGCTGTTCCAACTCGAGCTCCTCAAATGCGCCGAGCAACATCCCGCGGACGGCCACTTCTTCAACCTTTCCGTCGGAGCGGAGCACGAAGGGGTAAGGGTGGCCCCCGTTTGCCAGCGCAAGCACCACCTTCCCGTCTTCGAGCCGTAACTGGGCGTAAATGAGCGTGCAAAACTTCTCCCGCAGCCGCAACCGGAACAAAGTGTCGTTGAGCTGTTGCAGGAGCTCCGCTGGGGAGTGCTCGCCTGATGCCACTGCCCGGGCGCCGTAGCGGGCAACCCCGGTCAACGACGCTGCCTCCGGGCCTACGCCCGACACATCACCCACGATGAGGCCCCAAGCGCCCTCGCCCAGTTCGAACATGTCGTAGAAGTCGCCACCTACCCTCGCAACGGTCTTGGCCGGCCTGTACCGCGCCGCAACGTCCAAGCCAGCGATCTCTGGGAGCGCCGGCGGCAACAGGGTCTGCTGGAGCGCACCAGCTACATGAGCCCTTTCTAAGGAAAGGGAGAGGTTGTCGAAGCGGCCCCCCAGGTAAGCGGCGAGCGCTTGTGCGAGCTCGGTCTCTCGCTGGCCAAAAGCCTGAGGCTGGCTCCCACCGACGAACAGGGCCCCAAGCGTCTCCCCGTAGCGCGCCTTGACGGGTACGCCCAACCAACTGCGCAACTGCGTGGCGGGCGCCTGCCCCGCCGGCAAGCCCGTCGACAAGCCGTCCCTTGCGGCACCTTCGGCCCGGGCACGCTGAGGCAGCTCGGCTGGTGCCGCATTTGCCCCTTGGCCTACTTCGTCGAGGTCGTCCAGCCTTACAGGCTCACCCCTCCAGAGCACCTCGGCCAGCGCCGGCACGTCCGCAAGGGTGGGGGCCGTAGCGACCAGCGGTTGCTGGAAACACACACGGGGCAAGTCCAGCCCCGTCGCCTCAGCAGGCGCGAACAGTGCCACGTCGGCCCTGGTCAAGCTGAGCGCCATGGTCGTCACGTCCCTCACCACTTGGGCGACGTCAACCCTCGCGGCCGAGGTGCACAGCGCCAGCACCGCAGCATGAAGGCGGTCCCGCTCAGCAGCCAGGTCGCTGTCAGCAGCCTGCGCGAGCGACGGCGCGCCTGCAGGGCCTTTGGAGTGAGCCCCCTGGGTAAGTGCAGCGCTCATGTCTCCTACGTTCCTACCAGCAGCTCAAGGGCTGCTGGTACCACCTTCTGCTCCTGGCGGCAACAGCAGCTTGTACCTCGTTAAACACCGGTGGCGCCTAGACGGCGCCACCGGCGGAGCAGATCGAGCGGCGGATCTCAGATCCGCTCTGGGGAGCAGGCGGCGGGTTCCCGCTCCAAGGTCCTTACAGTACACGCAACCGTGGCTCTTGCCAAGTGGGCAAGGGCGGTTTTTTCTCTGCCAGTGGCTTCAGCGCTCGGTTGACCACCCAAAGTGGGGGAGCGCCGTTTGCCGTACCGGGGTAAAATGGCGCCACAAGCAACAACCTGCGAGCGTCGTACAGAGGCAGTACATCAGCTTCCCAAGCTGAGAACGCGGGTTCGATTCCCGTCGCTCGCTCGCTCCCACCCTGGGCGTTCAGGGATAGGCGTTTGTTATTGTCGCACCGTGGCGAACGTAGCAGTGGTCGGCGCTGGCTATGTCGGCCTGACGACGGCTGCCTGCCTTGCCCACCTCGGTCACAACGTCCGCTGCAGCGACGTGCAAGCAGAGCGCGTGCAGGCCTTGGCAGCTGGCCACGTGCCGATAGTGGAGGACGGCTTGGAGGGCCTGGTCCGGGAAAACCTGGCCGCTGGGAGGCTCGCTTTTGGCACCTCTAACCCCTGGGCAGTCGAGGACGCCGCTTTCACGTTCCTGTGCGTGCCCACTCCCCAAAGCGCCGACGGGAGGGCGGACATGTCCTACGTCGAGGGCGTCGCGAGGGAGATCGGGCCTCACCTGAACGCCGAGAGCGTGGTGGTGAACAAGTCCACGGTCCCTGTCGGATCTACAAAGGTCGTCGAGCGCTCACTCCAAAGGCCCGACGTGCCTGTTGTGTCAAACCCGGAGTTCTTACGAGAGGGGTCGGCTGTGCACGATTTCTTGCACCCCGACCGCATTGTCATCGGGGCGGACAACGAGCCCGTGGCGCTCAAAGTCGCTGGGCTGTTCCTCCGCACTTCGGCCCCGCTGGTAGTGACAGACCCTGCCACGGCAGAGACCATCAAGTACGCTTCCAACGCCTTCTTGGCTACCAAAGTGAGCTTCATCAACGCCATAGCCGCGCTCTGCGAGGTGGTCGGGGCAGACGTCCGCCAAGTGGTGCTAGGGATGGGCTCGGACCACCGGATCGGCGCAGAGTTCCTGAAGCCAGGCCCTGGCTGGGGCGGCTCATGCTTCCCCAAGGACACCATGGCCCTAGTGCGTATAGCTGAGGACGCGGGCTACGACTTCAGCCTGCTGAAGGGCGTCATCGCCGTAAACGAGGAACAGTACGACCGCGTCGTCGCCAAGGCTGAGCGCCTAGCAGGGAGCTCGCTTGAGGGTGCCCGGGTTGGCCTCTGGGGGCTCACCTATAAAGCGCGTACCGACGACTTGCGTTCTTCTCCGGCACTGCACATAGCGGCACGCTTGAGGTCCAAGGGGGCAACCGTCCAAGCCTACGACCCCACCGTCCGCGCACCCCTGGACGGCATCGACGTGCGGGCTGACCCTTACGCTGCCTGCGAGGGCGCCAGGGTGCTAATAGTTTGCACCGAGTGGGACGACTTCCGCTGGCTTGACTTCGACAAGGTTGGCTCCCTCATGGCCCACAAAGCGTTGGTGGACGCAAGGAACCTCCTCGAACCGTCAGCGCTCAGGCGGGCAGGCTTCAGCTACGAGGGCATCGGGGCCCGTTGAAGCGCCACGTCGTGACAGGGGGAGCTGGCTTCATCGGGTCCCACCTGTGCGAAGCGCTGGTCGGCGCCGGCGACTTCGTCGTTTGCGTGGACGACTTCTCCAGCGGCTCCAGGGCCAACGTGGCGCAGCTGTTCGCATCAGGCCGGTTCGAGCTCGTGGTGGGAGACGTTTGCGACGTGGTCGAAGGCTTGGACGGGCCGGTTTCCACCGTTGCGCACCTCGCTAGCCCTGCGTCGCCCGCTGACTACCTCGCGCACCCCCTTGAAACCTTGAAAGCCGGGAGCCGCGGGACTGAGGCGGCGCTCAAGTTGGCACAAGCTCACCAAGCACGCTTCGTGCTCGCCTCTACCTCGGAAGTGTACGGAGATCCGCTCGTCCACCCCCAGCCCGAGACTTACTGGGGGAACGTGAACCCCGTGGGCCCGCGCAGCGTCTACGACGAGGCCAAGCGCTTTGCCGAAGCTCTCACCTCTGCCTACCGGCGCTCGATGGCTGTAAACACTGGCATCGTACGGATCTTCAACACCTACGGCCCCCGTCTCAGGCCCGGGGACGGCCGGGTGGTTTCCAATTTCATCGTCCAAGCCTTGTCTGGGGCACCCCTTACTATTTACGGCGACGGCAGCCAAACTCGCAGCCTGTGCTACGTAGACGACGTGGTCAGAGGCCTTGTCGCCATGCTCTGCACTGACCTGCCCGGACCTGTCAACCTTGGGAACCCGACCGAGCTGAGCGTTGCCGCCATAGCGCAGCTGGTGCTCGGGCTCACTGGGTCGTCGTCTTCGTTGGTGTACCTACCTTTGCCCGAAGACGACCCTGTGCGCCGCCAGCCCGACGTCGGCGTCGCAAAGTCTTTGCTCGGGTGGGAACCGACCACCTCACCGACTGACGGCATCGCCAAGACGATTTCGTGGTTCTCGGCCATGCCGGTGCTGGCCGGCCCGCCTCCTGGCGCAAGCTCGCCCACAGCCGAGCGGCCCACCAACCCCTCAGCCGAGCGCGCACCAGCACTTTCCTAACACCTTGTCCCCACACCCTGAAGGCACCACCCTGAAGGCACCGCCTTCAGGCACTCTGGCGCGCATGCCTTTTGGGGCACCTTCCAGGCCGCGGCGCCCGCAGAGCTGGCCCGGGCACAGCCTGAAGGCTTAGGCACAGCCAGGGGGCTTAGGCACCGTCCGAGGGCTTAGTTACTTCCCGGTGAAAATCGAACGGCTGTAGCCCGGCTGTCCAGCCGAGCTGCGGTGAGCCCAGGGTCATGTACGCCTACCCTCCCCCTTTTGCTTCTCGTCGTACCCTTTTCAGCCATTTGGTGGCTGTCCGGGCGCCGGTGGAGAAGCTGAGGGGAGGGGTTCAGGCGGCGACGGGCAGGGCGGGTGGCGGCTTTGGCATCGTCGGAG
>Ga0209061_1002498_pt1 | contig 23076 bp, 23 predicted proteins | sample Coa_R1_10_FD_187157 | JGI IMG/M metagenome (GOLD analysis project Ga0209061, IMG submission 187157) | Surface soil microbial communities from Centralia Pennsylvania, which are recovering from an underground coalmine fire - Coalmine... | ecosystem: Environmental > Terrestrial > Soil >...
CTTCTCGGTTTACCAGAACATGCCTATCGGCTGATGATAGAGACGCGGATGGTATACAGTCAACGCGATCCCCGGTCACGGCCTCGGCAGCCAGGAGACGTGCCCGGCCAGCAGCGCGTAGCCGACGAAGGCCGCGGCGTCGATGAGGAAGTGCGCGGCGATCAGCGGCGTGACCCGGCCCCACCTGCGGTACAGCATGCCGAAGATCGCGCCCATCACGGCGTTGCCGACGAAGCCGCCCGCGCCCTGGTAGAGATGGTAGCTGCCGCGGATCACCGCGCTGAGCGCGATGGCCGTCCGCGGCCCGACGCCGAGCCTGTCCAGCCGGGACAGCAGGTACCCGACGACCACCACCTCCTCCAGGGCGGCGTTCTGGAACGCGGACAGCAGCAGCACCGGGATGCGCCACCACACGTCGGGCAGGTTCTCGGCGACCACGTTCAGCTCGACGCCCAGGTGGTACGCGGCCAGGTACAGGCCCAGCCCGCTGCCGCCGATGACCGCGGCCAGCACCGCCCCCCTGGCCAGGTCCCGGCCCGGCTGCCGTGCGTCCAGGCCGATCGCGGCCGGCCGCTCCCCCGCCCTGGCCAGCAGGTACAGCACCAGGAACACCGGTGCCAGCGACAGCGTGATGTTGGTGAGCTGCAGGAACAGGTCCAGCAGCGGCCGGCCGGGGGCGAGCGAGCCGTTCAGCACGGCCTGCTGCTTGCCGAGCGCCTGGCGCGCGGTCAGCGAGCCGATGAAGTTCACCAGGGCGTACACGCCGCTGGCGCCGAGCGAGACCGCCAGCACGGCGGCGATCTCCCAGCGCAGCAGCCAGGCCTGCCGCGCGCCCGGGACCGGAGGCGCTGCCGGGACCGGAGGCGCGGCCGGGACCGGAGGCTGTGCACCGGCGGCCCCCGGCGCGGCGCCGTCCGGCGCGGTCGCGGCTTGCGGCGCGCGGGCGGGCGGGGCAGCCCCCTGGCGCTGCTGGGGTGCGGGCGCCGGGTGCGTCCGGGCCGGCGGGCTCTGCTCCGTCATGGTCTTCCAGTATCGCCCGGAGGCGAGGATGGGATGCCCGTGCAGCGCTGCTTGCGCCGGGCGCGAGAACGCACGCACCGCCAGGCCGCCGGCCACGTGAACATCCGATGCCCGCGGCCCGGGGCTGGTGCCGATGGGTGTTGTGGTGTCTGAGGGCTCTATGACGCGATCTGCACGGGGCGGGCCCTGGAATATCGGGAAGGATTGGTGCTCCTATGTAAGAACGGTCGAATACAGCCGCTAAATTTGCGCACGAGCAGCGATCATACGCGTTAACGCGCCGTCAGTGGTACAGATGATCCAGTAGTGACCCTCGGAGTCAACGAGGCCAGTGAGGCAGGCGCGCGGAGGGATCAGGCGAGGCCTGTGGACGGGCGGGAGCGAGGCCCGCGGACCGGCTGGAGCGAGGCCCGCAGAGCGGCGGGAGAGCGAGGCCCGCAGAGCGGCGGGAGCGAGGCCGCAGACGGACCAGGCGGGGTCCGCGGGCCGGCGGGCGAGGCAGGCCCGCGGGCACGTCGGGCCTACCTGCCCGGCGCAGACTCACTAAGCTCGATAGGGTCAGCATGGACCGCGCCGGCCCGGCGTGCAGAACTTGCAGAGGTCACCATGTACCAGCCCTACCCGTCCGCCGGCGATGCCGTCCAGCCGCAGCGGCCCGAGCCTCCCCCGCCGGTGACGCGGGCGGTCCAGCTCATGTACGCAGGGGCGGCCGTCAGCACGGTCAGCCTGATCATCTCGCTGGCCGACATCGGCGGCACCAAGGCCGCGATCAAGAAGGCCCGCCCCAGCCTCACCGCCACCCAGGTCAACCAGCTGAACACGCTCATCATCACGCTGGCGGTGGTCTCCGGCGTGATCGGCATCGCGCTGTGGCTGTGGATGGCCCGCGCGAACGGCCAGGGCAGGAACTGGGCGCGCATCCTGTCCACGGTGCTGTTCGGCCTGGCGACCCTGGACCTGATCGGCGTGCTCAACGAGCCGAAGACGGCGCTGGGCCTGGTGTTCCCCCTGCTGACCTGGCTGATCGGCGCGGGCGCGGTGTTCTTGCTGTGGCGGCCGGCCTCCGGCGCGTTCTTCAAGCCGCAGAGGTACCTGTGAGCGCCCGGCTGGCCGTGCTCTCGGCCATCCCGACGCTGTTCCGCGATGATGGCGAGTTCGACCTGGACGGCAACCGCGCCCTGCACAAGTTCGTCGCCGGGATCGTGGACGGGCTGTTCGTGGCGGGGACCACCGGCGAGTTCCCGGCGCTGGACGACTCGGAGCGGCTGTCTCTGGTGGAGCTCGCGCTGGGGGTGGCCGGCCCGGACCGGGTCGTCGCGCACGTCGGTGCCGCCGACGCCCGCCGCGCCGCCCGGCTGGCACGGGCCGCGGTGGCGCTCGGCGCCACCCGCATCGCGGCGGTGACGCCCTTCTACCTGCCCGCGCGGCCGGACGAGCTGACCGCGCACTACGCCCGCATCCGCGACGCCGCGCCCGGCCCCGAGCTGTACGCGTATATTTTCCCGGAACGGACGGGGGTGCGTGTTCCCCCGGCGCTGTTCGCCGAGGTCGCGTCGAGTGCGGGACTGGCGGGAGCCAAGGTCAGCGGCTCGGCCTCGGCCGACCTGGCCGGCTACGTCGCGGCTGCGCCGGGACTGCGCATCTTCACCGGCGACGACTCCGAACCGGCGGCGGCGCAGCGGGCCGGCGCCGCGGGCCTGATCTCCGGCCGCAGCTCCGCTTACCCGGAGGTCTACGCGGCACTGGCCGACGCGCTTGGCCGCGGGGATGACGCGGCGGCCAGGCGGGGCCAGCAGGCGGTCGACAGGATCGTCGCCACCGGGCAGAGCATCGGGCGGCTCAAGCTCGCGCTGCGGCTGCGCGGGCTCGGCGGCGAGACCGCCCGGATGACCGTCGACCCGCCGCCTGCCGAGGCGGCGGCGGCCATCGCCGCCGAGGTCGCGGCGCTGCAGGCGGGCTAGCCGGCCGGGGCGGGGCGGCCGCGCCGGGGCGCCGCCGCCGGGCCAAGGCGGCCCGGGGCCGCCGGGGCGCCCTCCGGCGAGCGGGACGCGCGCGGCGCTAGGCGGCGCGGCGGTACCTGGCGAAGCCCGGCAGCGCCATGCCGATGACGACGGCGCCGGCGACCGTGGCCAGCCCGCCGGCCAGCGCGCTGGTCACCGGGGACGTCAGCGATCCGAGGGCGCCTGCCTCCAGGTTGCCGAGCTGGCCGCCGCCGGCGCCCACCACGTAGTCGACCGCGAGGACCCGGCCGCGGAACCGGTCCGGGGTGACCGTCTGCACCATGGTGCCGCGGAACACCACGGTGAACACGTCGGCCGCCCCGGCGACGGCCAGCAGCGCCAGCGTCAGCCACAGCCCCGGCGCTACCGCGAACCCGGCGAACGCCGCGCCCCAGACCGCGACCGCGACGAGCATGCCCAGGCCCTGCCGGGCGACGCGGCCGACCGGCCCGGACAGCACCGAACCGGCCAGGCCGCCGGCGCCGATCGCCGCGGTGAACAGGCCGAGCGTGCGCGGGTCGCCGCCGAACCGCTGCGCGTTGATGGCCGGGAACAGCGCGGTCGGCAGGCCGAACACGGTGGCGTTCAGGTCGGCGAGGAACGCGCCGGCCAGCACCTGGCTGCGCCGGATGAAGCCGATGCCCGCCGCGACGGCGGCAAAGCCGGGCCGGGCGGCGCCGCCGCGCGGCCGCATCGCCGGCAGCCGGGCCACCCCGTACACGGCGGCGGCGAAGCTGGCCGCATCGATCAGGTAGCAGCCGCCGAGGCCGAGATGCGGCGCGGCTGCGACCAGGCCGGCCAGCGCCGGGCCGACGGTCAGCGCGACCTGGCCGCTCAGCCGGTTCAGCGCCAGCCCGGCGGGCAACTGCCGGGCGGGCAGCAGCGCCGGGACGAAGGTGCTGCGAACCGGCCGGTCCACGGCGACCAGCGCGGACTGCGCGGCGACCAGGAGGTACAGCAGCCACGCCAGGCGCAGCCCGGCGAGGGTCTGCGCGGCAAGCCCGGCGGACACCCCGGCCAGGCAGGTGCTGGTGACCAGCACGAGCCTCCTGCGGTCGACGGCGTCGGCGACCGGCCCGGCCGCCATCCCGACGGTCAGCGTCGGCACGGCCTGCGCCACGCCGATGGCGCCCACCGCCACCGGGGAGCGGGTGAGGTCGTAGACCTGCAGCGGGACCGCGAACATGGTCAGCGCGCTGCCGGCCGCCGACAGCGTCAGGCCGGCCCACAGCCTGCGGAACGCGGCGGACTCGCGCAGCGGCGTGACGTCGGCGAGCAGCCGGAACCTGGGCGGGACGGCCGGCGGGGGCTTCGGCGTCGTGTCGGCCACCCGATCATCATAACAGTGCTTATATAAGTGCTGTTATGATTGCCTGGTGAGCGAGCAACCGGCGGGCGACCCAACCGAGCACAGCCGCTGGCGGCCGCTGCGGCTGCTGCTGGACGCGATGGACGCCGACATCGCCCGCGTCTACGCCGATGCGCGCGTCGAAGGGCTCAAGCCGAGCTGGGTGCTGGAACTGCTCCGGCTGCACGCCCGCGGCCCGCTGACGATCGCGGAGCTGGCCAGGTCCGTCGGGCGCACCCACTCGGCGATGAGCCAGAAGGTCGCCGCCATGCGCGCCGCCGGCTGGGTCCGCACCGGCCCGGGCAGCGACGCGCGCAGCAAGACGGTGACGCTGACCGCCAAGGCGGCCCGCGTCACCGGCCTGCTCGCCGCGGAGTGGCGGGCCACCGAGGCGGCCATCGCCGACCTCGAGGCGGAGATCCCCTGCCCGCTGAGCCGGGCGGTCGCCGACATCGACGCTGCGCTGCGCCGCAGGAGCTTCCACGACCGGGTCACCGAGAAGCTGAGCGCCGACCCGGCATGGATTTCGCGAAACCGGGGCGAGCCGCCGTCAACCGGATGCGCGGGTGGCGCGTCACTGTCGTAGAGGACCGGCGAGAGCGGGCGCCGGCCTCTCAGCGGCTCGGCAGGCGTGCGGGTGCCGAGCAGGCAGGCCCGGCGAGAGCGGGGCGCCGGGCCTTTGCCCGGCGGGAGCGGGCGCCGGGACCTGCCCGGACCGGCCAGGCCGGCGCCTGGCTCCCGCAGCCCCGGGCGGCCACCCGGTCACCGGCCCGCCGCCGCGGCGGTGCCGTCCAGGACCTGGTGCGCGCGGGCGATCAGCAGCGGCACGGCGGCCCCCTCGTGCTCGAACCCCTCGCCGACCGTCTTGCGCTGCAGGTAGCGCGCGTGAATGCCCTCGAGCACGACGGCCAGCTTGAAGTAGCCGAATGCCATGTAGTACCCGATCCGGGAGATGTCCCGGCCGGTGCGCGCGGCGTAGGCGGCGGCGAACCCGGCCCGGGTCAGGAAGCCCGGCGTGGCGGTGGCGTCCGTGGACACGCCGGGCGCGCGCGCCGGGCCGGCCGGGGCCAGCCAGCCCTCCTCGCCGGGGTCGGTCCAGTAGACCAGGGTGAGGCCCAGGTCGGCCAGCGGATCGCCGAGCGTGGCCATCTCCCAGTCGACGACGGCGGTGATCCGCGGCCGCGGCGCCAGCGTCACCAGCACGTTGTCCAGCCGGAAGTCCCCGTGCACCAGCGCCACCTCGCCGTCGGCGGGCAGCGCCGCGGTCAGCCGCGCGACCAGCTCCGCGTACCCCGGCACCTCCCTGGTCGCGGACAGCTCCCATTGCCGCTGCCAGCGGTCGAGCTGCCGGGCGAGGTACCCGGTGCCGCGGCCCAGGCCGCCCAGCCCGGCCGCGGCGACGTCGACGCCGTGGATCGCGGCCAGCATGTCGGCCAGGCGCTGCGACAGCTCCGCCGCCTGGGCCCGCGTCAGCCCGGCGGCGTCGGCCCTGGTGCGCAGCACCACGCCGGGCACGTGCTCCATCAGGTAGAACGGGGCGCCGATCACGTCCGCGTCGGCGCATGCGGCCAGCGGCCTGGCGACCGGCACCCTGCTTGCCTCCCCCGCCCGCGCCCCGATGCCCGCCAGCGCGCTGATGACCCGGAACTCCCGCGACATGTCGTGCGCGGTGGGCAGCACGTGGCCCAGCGGCGGCCGGCGCAGCACGACCAGCCGGCGCCCGGCCGGGGCCGAGACCACCAGCCGGTAGGTCAGGTTCGAGCGGCCGCCGGCGATCAGCTCGGCGCCGGCCAGCCGCACCGGGCCGCCGAACTCGGCGCGCAGCGCGTCGTTCAGCCAGCTCTCCAGGCGCGCGGCGCTGGCGATCCCGGGCGGAAGGCGGCCGACTGTCATCGTCTACCGAATAGTAGACCGCCGGCCGCGGTAAATCTCTCGCTGCCTGCCTCTGGACTAATCCCCCGTGCTGGCGTAAGCAGGTTGAAAGGGAGCTGAAGGTCTAGACCCGTTGATCCGGGAGGGAGCCGGCGTGGCTGACGCGTGGATGCCGGGAGCGAGGCGCATCCGAGCGGGGACCGACGGGGGGCAACTGGGGGGAGGCGCGCCGCGCGTCGTCTGGCTGACGCTCGGCGCCGAGTCGGGGGACGTCTCGGTCTGGTCGGCGGCCCAGCGGCTCAACCAGGAGGACCGGCCATGCCACCTGGTCTGGGACCCGCTGAGCGGCGATATCGCGCAGCTGCTGCCGATCGTGCGGGCCGGGTGCGCGCTCGGCGCGCCCGAGCGCCTCGACTGGATGCCGGACCGGCTGCCGTACCGCAGGTCGGCCGTCAACACCGAGGGCAGGCTCTGCGTGCAGATCGCGGTGCTCGGCTCGTTCACCGAGCCGTTCACCGGCTACCCGATGATCGGGCTCGGCGAGATCCTCGGCTGGCTCGACTCGTGGCGGATCCCCAGGTGCTGGCCCGCCGGACCGCCGGCCCCGTACCGCCAGGCGCACCTGAGCCCGCGCAGCCGGGCGCTGTGGGCCAGGGGCGGGCACTTCGGCGCCTCCCAGGTCCCCGATTGCCACTACATCGGGCCTGGCGGCATCGACATCGACCAGTTCCTCGCCGCAGCCCCGATCGCCGCAGCCCCGATCGCCGCGGACCTGCCGGAGCCGGAGCCGGCCGCGATCCGGCTCGGGCCGCGCGGCGAGCGGGAGATCCCGGCCGCCGCCTCGCTCACCGCCGCCGGGGTGTGACCGGCGCCGCATGGCGGCGCCGCGGCCGGGGACCGCCGCCCCCGGGCACGTCCGGCGGTACCGGAGACGAGAGGTTACCGGCCGTTCTGCATAAGTGACGGCCAAGGCAGCGTGAGGCCATACCCTTTGAAGATGAGCGACCTGCTGGTGTGGATCGACTGCGAGATGACCGGCCTCGACATCGAGCGTGATGCCCTCGTGGAGATCGCGTGCCTGGTGACCGATGCGGATCTCAACGTGCTGGACGAGGGCGTCGACCTGGTCATCAAGCCGCCCGCCGAGGCGCTGGCGGCGATGCCGGGCGTGGTCCGCGAGATGCATACCGCCTCGGGGCTGCTCGCCGAGCTGCCGCGCGGGATCCCGGTGGCCGAGGCGGCCGGGCTGGTGCTCGGCTACGTCCGCGGCCACGTCAGCGAGCCGAAGAAGGCGCCGCTGTGCGGCAACTCCATCGCCACCGACCGCTGGTTCATCGCGCGCGACATGCCCGAGCTCGACGCCTACCTGCACTACCGCATGATCGACGTGTCCAGCATCAAGGAGCTCGCGCGGCGCTGGTACCCGCGCGCGTACTTCGCCGCCCCGGTCAAGCAGGGCGGGCACCGGGCGCTTGCCGACATCAAGGAGAGCGTGCGGGAGCTGCGGTACTACCGGGAGACGGTGTTCGTCCCGCAGCCGGGCCCCGACTCGGCCTCCGCGCGGGAGATCGCCGCCCGCTACGGGCGCCCCGGCCCGGCCGCGGCGGGCGCGTGACGCGCACGGCCCCCGGAACGCTATACTGGCCGTGGCCGCGCGATGTCCCTCGGGGCAGCGCGCGTTTCGCTGTCGCCGGCGGCGACGATGGTGGGCGTAGCTCAGCTGGTTAGAGCACCAGGTTGTGGTCCTGGGTGTCGGGAGTTCGAATCTCCTCGTCCACCCCATGCTGGGTAGCGGCTGACCTGCTGGTCTGACGAGGGCCCGGAGTCCTGCCCGGCTGTGCGGTTCGGACCTCGGCTAATGCTAAAAGATCTTTCGGAAATAGAGTGATCTGCCTTCGCGGCTTTGCCTGTTCTGGCGGGACAATGGCGGCATGTCAGCAACGTCCCGGTCAGCGGTCCCGGACATGCAGGCGAGCGGCGTAAGCCGGGTCCGGGCGCGTCGTGACTTCGAGGCGCTTGCGGCGCGCCGGCTGCAGGCGGCCGAGATGTTCGAGCACGGCAGGCGGCAGGTTGATGTGGCCGCCGAGCTGGGAGTGTCGGCGCAGACCGCGTCGCGGTGGCACCGTGTCTGGGCCGGGGTGGCCGGGATGGGCTGGCCGGTGCCGGGCGGGCCGGGCGGCGCCGCAAGCTGACCGGCGAGCAGCTGGCGGAGGTGGAGGCGGCGCTGCAGGCCGGGCCGAAGGCCCACGGGTTCCCGACGCAGATGTGGACGCTGGCCCGGGTCGCTGAGGTGATCGAGCGCGCCACCGGGGCCCGGTACTCCCAGGCCCAGACCTGGACGGTGCTGCGCAAGCGGCTGGGCTGGACCCGGCAGCGTCCGGCCCGCCGCGCGGCGGAGCGCGATGAGGAGGCGATCGCCGTCTGGGTGAAGAAGGACTGGCCGCGGATAAAAAAAACGCCCGGCGCCGCGGCGCCTGGATAATCTTCCAAGACGAGTCCGGGTTCTCGCTGCTGCCGCCGGTGCGGGCCACCTGGGCGCCGCGCGGCAAGACCCCGGTGCTGCGGCATCGGTTCAGCTGGAAGCGGTTGTCGATGTCCGGCGCCTTGGCGTACCGGCCCGACGCCAGCCAGGCGGCGCTGATGTTCCAGATCAAGCCCGGCTCGTATGACACCGGGTCGCTGATCGCCTTCCTGGAAGACCTCCATCAGCATTTCGCCGGCGCCAAGGTCACCCTCATCTGGGACAACCTGCCCTCGCACAAGTCCAGGGCCATGACGACCTGGCTGGCGACCCAGGCCAGGTGGCTGCGGGCGGAACGGCTGCCCGGCTACGCCCACGACCTCAACCCGATCGAGATGGCCTGGGGCAACATCAAGGCCGTCGAACTGGCCAACCTCTGCCCGGACACCCTCGACGAGGCGCGGGATGCCGCCGAGGCCGGCCTGAAGCGGGTCAGCAGCAGCTCCCAGCTGTGCTTCGCCTTCCTGGCCCACACCGGTCTTTCCCTATGACCTCGATTCACCCAATTAACGAAAGATCTCTTTTTATGCATCCGTGTGACGTCGATCACATGGAGGCTGGTGGCACGCGGAGACGGCGGGCGGGGTGGCGGCGGCTCGACCGGCAGAGCACGGGACGCACTCCGGCCCGCCGGGCGTCACCACCGTGGCCGGCACATGCAGCCCGGCGCCTAGGGCCGCGGCCAGATCACCCGGCTGTCAGCCGGCCCGATCGCCCCCCGGATCGCGGGGATCGGCAACTCGAAGGTAATCAGGGGCAGGCGCGCGCGGCCGCCCGCAGGCGGGGGCGGCATAGTGCTTAGGGGTCGCACCGGATCCTGTGCTGCATTCACATAGATCGAGGCAGGAGCAGGCTCTTACTGTCGAAGCGCTCCCGCCGGCGCCCGGCGGGAGCGCGGCCGGGAGGGAAGGACGTCATGCTGGCGGTGCAGTCGCGCGTGCCCGGCCGATGCGGCACCCGCGGTGTCCGCTAGCCAGCCGGCCCTGGCCGGCGCCGTCGCGCCGGGACCCGGCGGCGGTGCGCGGGGCCTGCGGCAGTGGCTGCTGCTGGCGCCGCTGATGGCCGGGACGTTTCTCGGGACGCTGAACAACAACATTGTCAACGTGCCGCTGAAGCAGGTCCTTTCCTACTTCCGGGTTCCGCTGTCCCACGGGGCCTTCGTCGTCATCGCCTTCAACCTGACGTTCGCCGTACTGATGCCGCTGGCCGGCTGGCTCGGCGACCGGGTAGGGTGCCGTCGCCTGTTCTGCTGGGCGGTGGGCACAGTCGCGCTCGGCGGCGTCGGGGCGATGACCGCCCCGTCGCTGCCGGCGCTGATCGCCTTCCGCGTGGTGCAGGGAGCGGGGACCGCGGCGATCCTACCCATCGTGATGGCGATCATCGCGGACGTCTACACCGATGGGCGCCGCGGCCGGGCGCTGGGAATATGGGCGGCGGTCAACGGGTTCGGCCAGGCAGTGGGCCCGCCGCTGGGCGGGTTCATCGTCAGCGGCTGGTCGTGGCGCCTGGTTTTCGCTCCCACGGTGCCACTGGCGGTGCTCGCCGCCGCCGGTGCGCTCGTGCTGGTGCCTCGCGGGGTAACCCGGCGCCAGCCCGTGGATCTGCGCGGCGCCCTGTCACTGACCTGCGGGGCGGCGTTCCTCATCGGGGCGGTGTCGGCCGTGCCGGTCAGCGGGCTGACGTCGCCGACCGTGCTGGCGCTGGCCGCGGCCGGGCTGGGGTCGCTGGCTGCCTTCCTGCTCGGCATCCGGCGGCGCGGCGCGCCCTTCATCCCGCCGCGCTTGCTGCTCGAGCCGTCCTACCTGCGTAGCAGCCTGGCGGTGTTCGCGCAGATGTGCTGCCTCGGCGCCATGCTGCTGGGAGTCCCGCTCTACCTGACCAGGCGGCTGGGCCTGGATGCCGGGCGTGCCGGCGTCCTTGTGTTGGCGCTGCCTGCAGTGATGACGGTGCTGGCACCGGCGGCCGGGCGATGCGCGGAACGGTGGGGGCCGCGGCGGGTGCTGCGGGCGGGCCTCGTGATACTGGCCGTCGCGCAGGCGTTCGCCCTGGCGCGGTTCGGTGCCGGCGCGCCGGCCTGGCAGCTGGAACCGGTGCTGGTGCTGGCCGGCATCGGCGTGGCGTTCGTGCAGACCCCCGCCGCCACTGGCGCGACCCGGTCCCCGGCGGGACGGGTCGGTGCCGGGCTCGGCTTGTTCAATCTGGTCCGGTTCGCCGGGTCGGCGATCGGTGCGGCCTGGGTGAGTATCACGCTCACCGGAGCGCAACGCTACGGCCTGCTCTTCCTTGGTTGCCTGATCATGGCGGTGCTCGGGCTCGCCGGGACCTACGTCGGCCGGAACCCGGCGGCGTTAGCGCGGCACGCGTGCGGGATGCCCGCTGGTCAGGTATCCCGGCGCGGGGCCAGGGTGTCCGAGGCGCGGAAGCTGCGCCGTCGGCCGCTGTGCTGCCGGTCGGAGGCCGTGATCTCCACGAAGATCTCCGCGCCGGACTCCCGGGTCGGGAAGGTCCTGATGGGCACGGTCGCGGGCGGGTAGATCGGCTCCCCGGACTGCAGATCGAACACGCTGCCGTGGCACGAGCACTGGATGCCGTCGTCGACAAGCTTCCCCGAGGACAGCAGGCAGTCCAGGTGGGTGCAATAGTTGGAGGTGGCGTAGACCGCGCCGCCGAGCCGGGCGACGGCCAGTTCCATCCCGTCGGCGAAGAACCGCCGGACGTACCCTTCCGGCACCTGCCCGGACCGTGCCACCCGCACCCAGGTGGCATCCGTCCCGGCCGGCCCGGCGTCGGCCGCCTGCGGGGTGTCCGTCGTCATGGGGTCTCGGTCATCCGTTCGATCTCCTGCATGGTCTGCTGCTCGGATCCGAGGATGCCCTCCAGCAGCGCCCGGATGCCGATCTCACCGAGTGCGTCAGCGGCGGCGATGGCCGCTTCGTACTTCGCCCCGAGTTGGCGCTCGTGATCGAGGTCGTGGGCGAGCAGCCGGCGGGCGTCGCGCGCGTCCGGCGCGGCGGCGAACCGGTGCGACCGGCCCACGTCCCAGTCGGGGACGCCCCCGAGCGACAGGATCGTCTGGGTGAGCGTCACCGCGTGGTCCATCCGGCGCGCCGCCTCGTGCAGCAGCCACGAGCTCACCGCCTGGAAGTTGATCCCGCGGACGCTGCCGGCATGCTGCACGTAGTGGATGAGCGCTATGTACTCGCCCTCGAGCACCCGGTTCAGCGCCTCGACGAGGCGCGTGTTGTCGCCTTCCCCCACCATCACAGCCATGACTGCACCCCTCACGAGCGTCCTCCGATGCGGGTCACGGGCTGACGTACACGGTCTTGTCCACCGTGTAGAACTGCATCGCCACGTCCCCGGCCTGCTCCTTGTACGCCTGTGCGCTGGAGTTTTTCATCCCGCCGAACGGCGCGTTCATGGCCATGCCGGTCGTCGGCTGGTTCACCTTGACCAGGCCGGCCTGCACCCGCCGGGCGAACCGGAGGGCCTTCGCCACGTCGCGCGTGATGATGCCCGCTGACAGACCGTAGTCGGTGGCGTTCGCCACTTCGACGGCCTCCTCCTCGCAGGACACGCGCAGGAACGCCAGCAGCGGGCCAAAGACCTCCTCCCGGGCGATGCGCATGTCCGGGGTGACGGCGTCGACGACCGCTGGCCGGACGAAGAACCCGCCATCGTAGCCGGGGCCGGTCAGCCGCTCCCCGCCGACCACGAGGTGGGCGCCCTCGCCCTGGGCGGCCTCGACGTAGCCGAGGAACTTCGCCAGCTGCGCCTCCGTGGCGAGCGGGCCCATCTGAACGCCGGGAGCCATGCCGTGGCCGATCTGGAGGCCGGCCGCGTACTTCGCCAGCCGGGCGACCAGCTCGTCATGGACCGCCTCGTGCGCGATCACCCGGCTGGTGCCGGTGCACGCCTGGCCTGCCAGCCCGAACGCACCCTTCGCGATGATCCCGGTCGCACGGTCCAGATCGGAGTCGTCGAGCACGACAACGGCGTTCTTGCCGCCCATCTCCAGCTGGCAGCGCCTGGCCGGGCCGGCCGCCGCGTGGATGGCCCGGCCGACGGCCGTGGAGCCGGTGAAGGTCACCGCGGCGACGTCTGGATGCGCCACCAGCGGCTGAGCGACGGCCGGGCCCCCGTGCAGCAGCGCCAGCGCGCTCGCAGGGACGCCGGCCGACAGCAGTGCCTCCACTAGCCGCTGTCCCAGCAGCGGCGTGACCTCCGATGGCTTGAACACCACGGCGTTGCCGGCCGCCAGCGCCGGGCCAAGCTTGCGGGAGGGGATGTTAAGCGGGAAGTTCCAGGGGGTGATGGCCGCGACCACGCCGACGGGCTGGCGCAGCGTCAGCACCAGGGAGCCGTCGCCGGAAGGGAACGTCTGCCCGGACAGGCGCAGCGCCTCGGCGGCGTACATCCGGAGGTTCGCGGGTGTGCGCCGGGTCTCCATCGTCGCCTCGGCGAGGGTCTTGCCCTCCTCGCGGACCAGTTCCCGGGCCAGCTCGTTCTGGCGTGATTGGAGAATATCGGCGGCCCGGTGCAGCACCTCGGCCCGGTGCTCGGGCGCCGCGTCAGCCCACTCACCGTGCCGGGCGGCGAGGTAACCGGCTGCGGCGTCGGCGTCGGCCTGCCCCGACTGGGGGAACGTGCCGACCAGTTCCGCGGTCGCCGCCGGGTTGCGGCGGTCGAACGTGCCGCCGCAGGCGGCGTCCGCCCATTCACCGGCGATGTAGTTTCTCATGACGTTTCCAGGGGCCTGTGTCATGTCAGCGGTACCAGCCCTTCCAAATCGAGGTCCTCGTCGGCCAGCTTGGCCGGGTCCGGCGTCGCCCGGGCGGCGATCAGCTCCCTTCCCCAGGCGATCTCCTCACCGCGGTTGATCGCGAACGCTGCCTTGATGACACCGTCGTGCAGGTAGAAGACGGTAAACGACCGCGCTTTCAGCGAGCCCCGGACGACGGCCTGGGTCCACCTCGGTGCGTGCCCGGTGTACTGCAGGTTGAACTCGTACTGGTCCGACCAGAACCAGTGCACGTTGTCGTAGGAGGCGCGGCGGCCCATGATGGACAGCGCCGCGGCGGCCGCCTGCCGGTTCGCGTTGTCGAAGTGCTCGACGCGGACATGTCCCCCGAAGACCGGGTGATAGTGATTGGCCACGTCACCGGCCGCGTAGATGCCGTCAATGGATGTCCGGCAGAACTCGTCGACCAGGATGCCGTTGTCTACGGCGACATCCGCGGCCTCGGCGAGCTCGGCGTTCGGCTCGATCCCGACTCCGACGACAACCAGGTCGCACTCCACCTGGCGGCCTGCTGCCGTGTGCACCACCACGCCGCCGGGGACGTCGCGGACCGACTCCACCATCTCGCCGGTCAGCACCGTCACCCCGTGGTCGCGATGTATCTGGGCGCAGACCTCACCGAGGTTCTGCCCGAGCGCGCGCTTCAGCGGCACGTCCAGCATCTCGATCATGGTGACATCGGCGCCGACGGTGCGCGCAGACGCGGCGATCTCCGCGCCGATGAAGCCGCCCCCGACGGTGACGAGCCGGGAGCCCGGCTGCAGCATGTCGCGCACGCGGACCGCGTGGTCGATCGTGCGCAGGTACACCACCCGCTCGCTGGTGATGCCTGGCAGCACCCGCGGGCGGCCGCCAGTGGCGAACAGGATGCTGTCCGCGCGCACGGATGACCCATCAGCGAGCCCCACCCGCCGACTGAACGCGTCGAGCGAGGTGACCGCCACGCCTATGCGCAGCTCGACCGCGTTGTCGGAGCACCATGACTCGTCCAGCAGGACGAGATCGCCGGCCTGCTCCCGTCCCTGCAGGAACCCCTTGGACAGCGGGGGGCGCTGGTAGGGCAGATGCGGCTCGTCGCCGATGACGGTGATGGCGCCATCGAACCCGCGCCGACGCAACGTGCGGGTCGCGACAGCGGCGACCTGGCCGCCGCCGATGATCGCCACGGACCTGGTCATGACCGACCCAGGGCGGCCTGGCCGGCCTCGGTCACCCGGATGCGGGGAACCGGGACTACGTAGACGGTGTCGCCCTCTACCTTGACGTCGTAGCTGGGCTGGCAGCGTTCCTGGTCCTCCTCCCATCCGGTCTCCAGGTCGAACTGCCACTGGTGGCCTGGGCAGACCACCCGGTCGCGCAGGACGGCGCCCTTGGACAGGGACCGCTGCTCGTGGATGCAGGCATCGCGGAGCGCGAAGACGCGTCCGCCCACCATGAACAGTGCGATCGACTCGCCGCCGACCTGCACGAGCCTCCTCCTGCGACGCTGCAGATCCTGGACGGCCGCCACGGGCACCCAGTCGGCCACGGCAGCTCCTTCGCTAGACATGTATGGGCAGGGACGGAGAGGAATGGGCTCCGCCCCTGCCCCCATGCGACCCGCTCAGCCTTTGCCGATATCGGCCTTCACGTAGTAGTCGTAAAGCGCCCTGGTGTAGGAGAAGCGCATGTCGGCGCCCCACTCGCACAGCTTGATACAGCGCCACTGCAGCTCGGGGGTGGTGGCTAGGTCCAGCACGATCTGGTAGCCGCGCTCCCCGTGCACCACGTCCGAGGTGATGTGCAGGTCGAAGAACTCGATCTCGTCCTCGGTGAAGCCGTAGACCTCGCGCAGCGGCACGATCTGCTTCTTGTAGATGCCTGGCACCTGCGACTCCAGGCCGATGACCAATGCGGCGGTCGCGACCACGGGGTGCTCCCGCATCGACACCGCGTAGCACCAGGCCTGCAGCCCGCGGGTGACGGGGTTCATGTTGTTGGGATCCTCTACCCGCTCCCGGGTGGTGCCGCAGGCTTCCGCGAAGCGGATCAGCAGATCCGTGTGCCGGATGTCCGCCAGTTCCTCCTCGTACATGTTCTGCAGCAGGAAGTCCTTGGCGTCGGCGTACTCGTCGGACATGTTGGCATAGATATAGCCGAGGTAGTCCGCGAACGGCCCCACGTAGTGATAGTGGTTCTCTGCCCAGCGGGCGAAGTGATCGCGCTTGAGCTTGCCCTCAGCCCATGCCTTGCTGAACGAGGCATCCTTGGCTTCCCGCCCCTTCAGCGCGTTCTGCAATGCAGCCCGGAACTGGTCCCGGTCCAGAAGTTCAGCCACGGTGCCTCCTCGTCGTGATATGCCGCCGACATGTGGACCAGGCAACCTTCGCCTGCTCCGGGGTCGGCGTAGCAGCAGAATACGGACGGCCGGAAGGCCGGGCCTACGGGCGGTCTGCACAGCCTTGACGGAGTTATCGTGTGCATCATGTCCACAGGGCGCCGTCCTCGTCCGCGGATCCCGAGCCGGCGGCCCTGGCAGCGGCGGGTGGAGGTGCCATGATGCCAGGCCGGCAGGGTGATCACGAGCGGCTGACGCTCGGAGTGCTGCTGGAGGAGCCACTGCTGCGCTCCGCCACCGTATTCGCCGCCGACGGGGCGCTCGAACGTCCGGTGTCGTGGTGCTTGCCGTGGCCCGTCGCCAGCCGGGGTGCCGAGGCGCTCCAGCACATGCTGGTACACGTGAACGAGGACCTCTCCACGGCACTGGTAGACGCCCTGTGCCGGGAGATTCCCGTGCTGTGCGCCCGGGGGGTTGCCGCGCTGGCGGTCAACGCGGCCGCGCCAGGCGAACCGCTCCGCACGGCCGCCCTCACCGCGGGCCTGCCCCTGCTCGGGCTGCCCGAGAACACCGCCCACCTGGCGCTGAGCCGCCTCGTAGCGGAGAAGAACCTGGCTAACGCCGCGCACGTGCTCCAGTACGGGGTCACCGTCCACCATGCCCTCGGCGAGGTGCTCTACCGCGGCGCGGGGCTGGCCGCGATGGCCAACCAGGTGCGCCGCCTTAGCGGGTGCTCGGTGCTCCTGCTGGACACGCACCTGGAGTTCCTCGCAACCGACCTGGTCGGCATCGAGCCGCCGCGGGCGGAGGAGGCTGCCGCGAGCGTCCGGGCAACGATCACATCCGGTCAGGTGGTGATAGACCCGCCGCACACCAAGGCGAGCGCATTGACCGTCGGCACGTCAGCGGGCGAGGTCACCGTGGTGTGCGCCCCCATCGTCCTGGGCGGCACCACCTACGGCTGGCTGCTGCTGCTGGAGCCTGAGCACCCGCCGCACCGGCATGACCTCGCCCAGCACCTGGTGCTCGCCGGGGAGGCCGCCACTATCACCGGCTCGGAGATGCTGCGGCTGCGCAGCGTGGAGGCCGCCGTGGAACGCGCCCGCGGCGACTTCGTGCATGCCCTGCTGCATGCGCGCTTCGGCAATCCGCACGAGGTGGCCTCCCGGGCCAGGTATCACGGTTTCGACATCGGCGCCGCCTACGGCGTCATCGTGCTGGGCGGGGCTTTCGACACCAGCACCCCCGCGGGCCTGGAGCGGCAGGGCAGCCTGCTGCTCAGCGTCCGGCGGATGCGGCCGGCATCCGGGCACCTGCCGCTCGCCGCTGCGGTCGGCGATCTGCTCGTTGTGGTGGCCAAGCTCGGCCCGGGCGGCCCGGGCCGCGCCATGTCGGCAGAGCAGGGCTCGCTCGCCGCGTTTGCGCGGGACCTGTTCGCCGAGGTCAGCAAGCGGGCGCAACGGAAGGTGCTGGCCACCTTCGGCCGCCCGGCCATCGGGGCCGCTGGCGTTGCCGCCAGCTACCGGGAAGCGCGGGTTGCGCTGGGCATCGTCCAGCGGCTGGGGCTGAGAGGGGCCTGCGGCTACGCCGAGTTGCACTCCTACGCCGCGCTGGCGGACCTCAGCCGCAGCCGGCAGGCACTGACGTTCGCCAAGGACGTGCTAGAGCCCCTGCGCAAGCGCGGCGCCGCCGGTGACGGGCTGCTGTCCGTCGTGCTGACCTACATCGAGTGCGGGGGCAACGTCAACGCCGCCGCCCGGCGGCTCCACCTGCACCGGAACACCCTGTTCAACAAGCTGGAGCGTGCCTCCAGGCTGCTGCAAATGGACGTGCGTGAGCCGGAAGCAATGTTCAGGGTCTGGCTGGCGCACCGCATCGACCTGCTGGCGAGCGTGGATGCGGACGTGTCCAGCGAGCTAGGTCCCGCGCCGGGCCCTGCCGAGGGCGAGTCCGGGCCTCCGGTCCCGGCGGCACCCCGGGAGCGCGGTCAATTATCCCGCTGGCTGACTGCAGTCCGGCGCACCCGTTCCAGCACCAGGGTCATTCAAGGCGGAAGCCGCCGGACGGCGTCCCCCTCCGCACCTCGGGCCTGACGTGCACATGCCGCCGCGGCGTGGGCGGGCGTTAGGGTTGGTTGCCTGTGACCCCGACAGCGGCACCGATGCCGTGACCCGGGCCGGTACCCCCGGAACGGGCGCTCACCGCAGCCGCGGCGCTCGCGGCACAGCCCAGTTCGGTCCCCATCAGGAAGGAGCCTGCGTGCACAAGCGCTACCGCATCGATCTCGACGACGCCCTGCCTATGCTGGCTGCGGCGAGGGCCAAGGCGGAGGAGATCGGGGTGAAGCAGACGATCTGTGTCTGCGACGATGGCGGCAACGTCATCGCCCTGCACCGGCTGCCGGGTGCCCGCCTCACCGGCGTCGAGATCGCCACGGCCAAGGCCTTCACCGCGGCCGGGCATGAGCGCGCGACCCACAAGTTCAACGAGCCGCCGAACGGGCCGGCCCTGCCCGGCAACGAGGCGTTCGGCATCAGCCACATGCTGCCGGGGAAGTTCGCGATCTTCGTCGGCGGCTTTCCGATCGAGTACGACGGGCAGGTCGTCGGCGCTGTCGGGGTCAGCGGTGGGAACGGACAGCAGGACAAGGCGGTCGGCGCCGCCGCCCTGGAAGCCTTCGCCGCGCACATCGCGCAGACCGGCGTCCGCGGCTGACGCCGCCTCAGGCCCGGCCGCGCCTGCGGCACCTGCCAGCCGCGGCGCGGCGGGCCCGGTGGGCACGGCGCCCATGCTGTGCTCGTGAAGATGTGCACTGTGTACATGGATGCCTCCCGGCGAAACGGCGCAACATATGCACCAAGCTACGAACGAGCGGCGGACACGAAAGACTGCGGTGCCGCTGTCATTTCTCCCATCGCTCACGTGGTAGGCGGACGCCCGGGATCATCCCCGAGCACAGGGAATAAGGACGCGGACGACATGAGACTCTTTCAGCAGCACGCCGACACGCGTCGGCGTACCGTCAGACCGAGACGCCTGATGGCAGTCGTGGCGCCGGCGGCGGTCGGCGCACTCCTCGCGGCCTGTGGCAGCAGCAACCCGGCCGGGGGTACCGCCCAGGCCGACTCGGGCTCTGCGGGCGGTTCCTCCGGAGGCACGCTCAACCTCGTCGCGTTCGACCCTTTCAGCGGGTCCGACGCCTCCTACGGGCCGCTGGCACTGTCGGGCTGCTACCCGGCGGTGCATCTCATCAACGCGGCCGGCGGCGTGCTCGGCCACAAGCTCAACTGCACAAGCGTGGATACCCGCGGCGACCCCCAGGACGCGGTGCCGGCCGCGAACGCGCTGACCGCCCACAGCGGCAACGTTGTGGCAGTGCTCGGCCCCAGCTCGGACGAGATCCTGTCCACCATCAACATTCTCGAACAGGCGCAGCTACCGTCGTTCACGATGAGCGGTGACTCCCAGTTCGACCAGCAGACCAGCCAGTACTTCTGGCGGCTGGTGCCACCGGACGCCGACGAGGGCTACGCGATGGCGGCGTGGGCGACGAAGAACGGGTTCACCCGGGCGGCCGCGGTGTTCGCCAGCGGCAGCCAGTCCCAGGCCGACGGCCCGTCGTCGAAGGCCGGGTTCAAGGCCCTCGGCGGGACGATCGTGGTCAACATCAGCCTCGCCCCGGGCCAGCCGTCCTACAGCACGGAAGCCGCGCAGGTCGCGGCCGCGCACCCGCAGGTCATGTTCTACGACGCGGGCGCGCCGGAGTCGGCGACGTTCCTGGCCGAACTCAAGCAGCAGATGGGCAAGCTGCCCCCGACCTACGTCGTGGAGACCGAGGAGGAGCCCGGCTGGATCAAGGCTGTCACGGGCGCCATCGGGGCGGGCTCGCTGAGCAGCCTCACCGCATTCGAGGCGGCGACGCCGACGTCCACCCAGCCGGGGTGGCAGACGTTCAGCCAGGCGCTGAGCGCGGTGAACTCCCAGGTGCCGGAGGCCAGCCAGTACCCGCACGACCCGTTCACGCTGTCCTACTACGACGCGTCGAACCTGGTCGCCCTCGCGATGCTGGAGGCGCATTCGACCAAGCCAGCGGACTTCAACAAGTACATCATGCCCCTGACCCAGCCGGGTGCCGGAAAGACCGTCGTGCACGACTTCGCCGCCGGCAAGAAGGCGCTGGCGGAGGGAAGGCAGATCCAGTACGTCGGTGCCCTCGGCCCGATCGCGCTGGACAAGTACCACAACATCGCCGCGCCGTTCGTCGCGCTGACCGAGGGTTCCAGCCCGAAGCAGATCGGCACCGTGCCCACCGACCTCATGATCAAGGCGGCCGGGTGACGGACGGTTCAGGCGGCCGGCAGGAGGGCTGAGACAGCCATGAATTCGGTGCTAAGTTCCCTGGGTTTCGGCATCGTCACCGCGTCGACCCTCCTGCCGGCCGCCGTCGGCTTCACCCTGCAGTTCAGCGCCACCGGGATACTCAACATCGCCTTCGGTGCCCAGATGACGTTCGCCGCGTTCATCGCCTACATGTGCACGCAGGCGGGGCTGAGCATCTGGGTGGCGATGGTGCTGGCCGGGCTGTTCGGGGCCGTGACCTCGGCGCTGCTGAACCGGTTCCTGCTGACGCCGTTCACCCGCCGGGGCACGACGTTCTTCGGCATGGTGGTGGTGACGATCGCGCTCGCCCTGCTGGTCGAGTACGCCGTGGAGCTGACCTGGGGGCCGCTGCCGGTCAGCTACCCGATGATGACGTCGGGCGTGGTGCACGTCGGCGCCATGTCATTCACCCGCTCGCAGCTAGTAGTCCTGGCTATCGGGGTCGTGTTCGCGGTCGCCACCCACGCGCTGCTGCATTACACGAGGGCCGGCAAGGCGATCCGCGCGGTCGCCGACAACCGGAACCTGGCGCGCAGCAGCGGCATCTCCGCCCAGCGGATCACCGACCTGGCGTGGCTGGTGTCGGGGCTGATGGGCGGGGCCGCCGGCGTCATGCTCGGGCTCAGCCTGTCCAGCGTCTCCTACACCATGGGCGACACCTTCCTGATAGAGATCATCGCCGCGGCCGTGCTCGGCGGGGTGGGCCAGGTGTACGGGGCCATGCTCGGCGCCCTGGTGATCGGCGTCCTGCTGGAGGAGAGCGCGATCGTGCTCGGCGGCGCCTACGCGCCAATCAGCGCGTTCGCCGTTCTCATTCTCGTCCTGCTCATCCGGCCGACCGGGATCCTGGCGGGCGCGGCGAAGGCAAAGGGAGTCGCCTGATGGATTACTACCTGCTCACCATGTGCGTTTACGTGGTGGTGGGCATCGTCGCGTGCTGGGGGCTCAACCTGCAGTTCGGGGAAACCGGCGTCCTGAACTTCGCCTACATCCTGTTCGTGGCCGTCGGCGCCTACACCGCCAGCCTGTTCAGCCTCGGGCCGCACACCTCGGCGAGCTATCAGCAGTACTTCTGGGGCACGAACCTGCCCTGGCCGCTGCCCTGGCTGGCCGCCGGGGCGGCCGGAGGGATCCTCGGCCTGCTGGTCGGCCTGCTGGTGCTGCGGCGGCTGCGCGGCGACTACCAGGCCATGGTGCTGCTGGTCGTCTCCATCATGGGCACGTACCTGGTCTCGGCGGACCCTGGCCTGCTCAACGGGGGCATCGGGCTGTCGGACGTCCCGGCGCCGTTCAAGAACCAGCTCCACACCAGCCAGGTCGGCTACGAGCTGTTCTACCTGGGACTGTCGGTCGTCACCGCCCTGGTCATCTTCGAGGCGCTGCGGCGCATCAACGGCTCGCCGCTCGGCCGGGTCCTGCGCGCGGTAAGGGAAAACGAGCAGGCGGCCGAGGCCGTCGGGCTTAACGTCCCTGCAATCAAGCTGCTGGTGATGATCATCGGCGGGGCGGTGGCGGCAATGGCCGGCGCTATCGAGGTGCAGTTCATTGGCGCCTGGGCGCCGGCCGGGTGGACCTACCCCGAGACGTTCGGCCTGTTCGCAGCAGTTCTCGTCGGCGGCCGGGGCAACCTTGGCGGAGTGGCTCTTGGCGCGTTCCTAGTCCAGGGACTGTTCCTGGAGGGTACGGTGCTGCTGCCCAATTTCGGCAGCCCGGACGTCATCGGGGCGGTCCAGTGGATGAGTCTCGCGGCGCTGATCCTGCTCTTCATGTGGTTCCGCCCGCAAGGCGTCATCCCGGAGCGCCGGCGCAAGTTCGGCGACAATGAGGCGGGAGCCCTGCACGGCCTGCTGCCCGCCCAGGGGCTCGCCCGGGTGGCGAGGGGGCCACGTGCCTGAGAACTCGGTGGTGCCCGGCCAGCCAGTCTCCGCGGCGGCACGCCCTGTGCCCGGCAGCCAAAGCGGTGAGCCGCTGCTCCGCGTGGAGGGACTCACCGTGAGATTCGGCGGGGTCGTCGCCGCCGACGACGTCTCCTTCGAGATCGCACCGGGGACAGCCGTGGGCCTCATCGGGCCCAACGGTGCGGGCAAGAGCACTGTGCTGAAGGCGATCGGAGGGGAGGTGAAGCCGACCTCGGGCGCCGTCTTCTTCGACGGGGTGAACCTAGCCGGCCATCCGCCGCACGTTGCGGCCCGCCACGGGCTCATCCGGACGTTCCAGCTTAGCGGCGAGTTCGGGCGGCTCACCGTCCTGGAGAACCTGCTGATCGCGGTGCCCCGCCTGCGCGGCCAGAGCCTGTGGGGTGCGCTGGCCGGGCGGAGATGGTGGGGGGCGGCACAGGAGGCCGAGGTCCGCCGTGCCCGGGAGATCCTGTCCCGGCTAGACCTGCGGCACAAGGACAACGAGTACGCCCGGGACCTGTCCGGCGGGCAGCGCAAGCTCGTCGAGATCGGGCGTGCGCTGATGGCGCGGCCCAAGGCGCTGCTGCTCGACGAGCCGATGGCCGGGGTGCACCGGAGCTTGGCGCGCCACATCGAGGACGCGCTGAAGGCACTGCGAGACGACGGGCTGACGCTGCTGCTGGTCGAGCACGAGCTCGCGTCGGTAGAGCGGCTCTGCGACCGGGTCATCGTCATGGCGCAGGGCCGGCAGATCGCGGACGGGGAGATGAGACAACTGCGGTCACGCGAGGAAGTCCTCAGCGCCTACCTAGGTGGTCGATGAACGGTGACCTTCGCCTCAGAGCAGATGCCAGCTAGCACCGCGCCTGCCCGCGAGTCCGAATGCCTGCAGGTCCGCGACCTCATCGCCGGGTACGGC
>Ga0209061_1002500_pt1 | contig 23067 bp, 17 predicted proteins | sample Coa_R1_10_FD_187157 | JGI IMG/M metagenome (GOLD analysis project Ga0209061, IMG submission 187157) | Surface soil microbial communities from Centralia Pennsylvania, which are recovering from an underground coalmine fire - Coalmine... | ecosystem: Environmental > Terrestrial > Soil >...
CGCTGCACTACGGCGGCAGCGGGCTGGGAAATCTCGGCGGAGTGCACGCCGAAGCGGTTCCGTGGCACGGCCAGCCGCAATCGGTGTCGCTGGTCCTGCCGCCGCTCGCCACGCTTTTCCTCGAACCCGATGGCCAGCCGTAGCGGCCAGCGCGTCCTGCCGGGGCATCCCTGGCCGCTCGGCGCGACCTGGGACGGCCGCGGCGTGAACTTTGCGCTGTTCTCGGCGCACGCGACGAAAGTCGAGCTTTGCCTGTTCCCGCGCGTCGATGCGCGCGAGACAGAACGGATCGTGCTGCCCGAATACACCGACCACGTCTGGCACGGCTATCTGCCCGATGCGGCGCCGGGCGTGCTGTATGGCTATCGGGTCCACGGACCGTACGAGCCCGAACACGGGCACCGCTTCAACCCGCACAAGTTGTTGCTCGACCCCTACGCGCGGATGATCCGCGGCGAGGTCCGGTGGTCGGATGCGCTGTTCGGTTATCGCGTCGGTTCGCCGCGGGGGGACCTTTCATTCGACCGGCGCGACAGCGCGCGCGCCATGCCGAAGTGCGAAGTCATCGATCCGGCTTTCAGTTGGGGCATCGAGCAGCGCCTTTCCCGCCGTTGGAGCGAGACGGTGATCTATGAAGCGCACTTGCGCGGCTTCACGATGCGCCATCCGGAGTTGCCGAATCCATTGCGCGGCACGGCCGCGGGCCTGGCCAGCGCTCCGGTCATCGACTACCTGAGAGACCTCGGCATCACGGCGGTGGAACTGCTGCCGGTGCATGCGCACATCGACAGCCGGCATCTGGTCGAGAAGGGCCTCCGCAATTACTGGGGCTACGACACGATCGGCTTTTTTGCGCCCGAACCGAGGTACCTCTCAACCGGAAAGCTGTACGAGTTCAAGATGATGGTGGCGCGCCTGCACGACGCCGGCATCGAGGTGATCCTCGACGTCGTGTACAACCATACCGGGGAGGGCAACCAGCTCGGTCCAACCTTGTGCTTTCGAGGCATCGACAACGCCAGCTATTACCGGCTGAAACCGGATGCGCCCCGCGAGTGCATCGACGACACCGGCACCGGGAACAGCCTGAATCTCTCGCATCCGCGCGTGATGCAGATGGTCATGGACAGCCTGCGTTACTGGGCAGCCGAAGTGCACGTGGACGGCTTTCGCTTCGATCTGGCGACCGCGCTCGGGCGCGGCCCCGCCGGGTTCGATGCGCATTGCAGTTTCTTCAATGCCTTGCACCAGGATCCCTTGCTCGCACGGGTCAAGCTGATTGCGGAACCCTGGGATCTCGGCCCCGGCGGCTATCAGCTTGGCTGCTTCGGCGGAGGATGGTCGGAGTGGAACGATCGCTATCGCGATAGCGCCCGGCGGTTCTGGCGCGGCGATCCCGGCGCGCTTCCGGAACTCGCGACGCGACTGACCGGTTCGGCAGACCTGTTCGACCACGACGGCAGGCATCCGCGCGCCAGCATCAACTTCGTCACGAACCATGACGGGTTCACCTTGCAGGATCTGGTTTCGTACGAGCGCAAGCACAACGAGGCCAACGGCGAGGAAAACCGGGATGGGCGGGACGACGGGCTGAGCCGCAATTTCGGTGTCGAGGGGCCGAGCGACGACGGACAAATCATTGCGTCGCGGAGGAAACAACGCCGCAACATGCTGGCGACGCTCCTGTTCTCCCAGGGCACGCCGATGCTGCTCGCCGGCGACGAGTTCGGCCGCACCCAGCAAGGCAACAACAACGCCTACGCGCAGGACAACGAAACCAGTTGGGTCGATTGGGACGCCATCGACGACGCGGCGCGCGACGACGTCGCGTTCGTGCGTCTTCTGCTGAGGCTGCGCCGGCGGCATCCGGCATTGCGCTGGCCGCGTTTCCTGCACGGCTGGGCCGTATGCGAACACGGCGTGAAGGACATCACCTGGTACGCGCCGGAAGGTGGCGAAATGACGCCGGAGCGCTGGCAGGATCCCGAAGCGCGCAGTGTCGGCCTGCTTCTGAACGGCCGCGCCGACACCTCGATCGATGCGCCGCCCCCGGACGAAATCCTGTTGCTGGTGTTGAACGGCAGTGAAGGGGTGGTGTCCTTTGTCTTGCCGGGACTGCCGTTCGGCGCAGGTTGGGTGGAGTTGATGGCCGCGGATCGTCGGCCGGACCTGATGCTGCACGATTTCGGCGAGGCTTACCCGCTGGACGCGCGCGCAGTGGTGCTGTTCCATTTGGCCGTGGAGGTTTGACCGGACGGATCGCAGGGACGATGGCTGCAGGTCAGGGACAGAAGATGCACTTTGCCCACTCAATGCCGTTCGGCGCCGAGGTGCAGGATTCCTGCGTGCGCTTCCGCGTATGGGCGCCGATGGAGCGGACTCCCACGCTGGTGGTCGATGCCGGTGCCGGTGAGCGCCGTCTGCCGATGACGCGCGGCCAGAACGGCTGGTTCGAATGCATCACCGATGCAGCGGTGCCCGGCTCCCGCTATCTGTACGAACTGGACAGCGGCCAGCGCGTGCCCGATCCCGCTTCGCGCTTCCAGCCCCGCGACGTCCACGGGCCAAGTGAAGTCATCGACCCCGCCGGATATGCATGGCGCGTGCCCGGATGGCGTGGCCGGCCCTGGCGCGAAGCGATCCTGTACGAGCTGCACGTCGGTGCATTCGCCGGAGACTACGACGGCGTGCGCCGCAAACTCGAGCACCTTGCAACGCTCGGTGTGACCGCGGTGGAACTGATGCCGCTATCGGACTTCGAAGGCCGCCGCAACTGGGGCTACGACGGGGTGCAACCCTTCGCGCCCGACGCGAGCTATGGACGCCCCGAATCCCTGAAGGCGCTGATCGACGCCGCGCACGAATGCGGGCTCATGATGTTCCTGGACGTGGTCTACAACCATTTCGGCCCCAGCGGCAACTATCTCGGCGCGTACGCACCGCAGTTCTTCACGGACGCTTACCGCACGCCCTGGGGCGAGGCCATCGATTTTGCGCAAGCTGTCGTGCGCAACTATTTCATCCACAACGCGCTTTACTGGCTCGACGAATACCGCTTCGATGGCCTCCGGTTTGACGCGGCGGACCAGATCCGGGACACGGGCGACCCGCACATCCTCGCCGAGATCGCTTCGACCATTCGTCTGACGCACCCGGACCGGCTCGTCCATCTGGTGCTGGAAAATGACGCGAACGCCGCCCGTTGGCTGGAGCGGGATGGTGCATCCCCGAAGTGGTACGACGCCCAGTGGAACGATGATTTCCATCATGCGGCGCACGCGCTCGTCACGGGGGAGGACGGTGGCTACTACATGGACTACGCGGACGCGCCGGCCGGCGCACTCGCGCGCGCGCTCGCCGAAGGTTATGTGTATCAGGGCGAGTTCTCCGCGTATCGCGGTCGCGCGCGTGGCGAACCCAGCGCGCGATTGCCGCCGCTCGCCTTCGTCAATTTCCTGCAGAACCACGATCAGATCGGCAACCGCGCGTTCGGCGAGCGCCTTGCCGCGATCGCCGATCCGCAGGCGGTGGAAGCGCTTTTGGCGATATTGCTCCTGGCGCCGTCGATCCCGCTGCTGTTCATGGGCGAGGAATGGGGAGCCAACCAGCCATTCCTCTTTTTTTGCGACTACCGCGGCGAACTCGCGGATGCGGTGCGCGAGGGACGGCGGCGCGAATTCGGAAAGTTCGCCCCATTTTCCGATCCCGCCGCGCGCGAGCGGATCGCGGATCCCAACGCCGAGTCGACGGTGTCTGCCTCACGGCTGGACTGGTCGGCGGCAGAATCCGTCGCCGGATCGCACCGGCTTGCGTACGTGCGGGAACTGCTGGCCATTCGAAGCCGTGACATCGTGCCGTACCTTCGCGAGGATTCGCACGGCGGCCGCTACGAATCGCTGGATGCCTGTGCCTTCCAGGTGAAATGGCGGTTGGCGGACGGTGCATGCCTGCACCTGATCGCCAATCTCGCCGCGGACACGGCGGTCGCGGCCGACGGATCATTGCCCGGGCGCCGGCTGTTCGCCACGCGCAACCTGGCGGCCCGTTTGCATCCGGGTGATTTGCCGCCTTATTCGGTCGCATGGAGCTGCGAATGAGGTTGCGCGAGCTCGCCCAAGGTGCCGGTATCGAATTGGAATACGTGGACAGTTGGGGCGAGCGCCGGATTGCCTCGAAGGCCACGCAACGGGCGCTGCTGGAAGCCATGGGGTTCGGCCGCGGAGGCGGAGAAGAACCCCGGTTGTCCTCTGCGCTGGAGCGAAGTCCGGGCGACGGAGCATTCCCCACGCCGCCTCGCGCGAGTCGTGCCTGGCGTCCGCCGGTCCTGGAACACGATGGCCGGCGCTGGGGCATTTCCGTGCAGTTGTACGGCTTGAAATCGGCACGCAACTGGGGCATCGGTGATTTTTCCGATCTGGCGACGCTCGTGCGGGGAGCGGCTTCGCTCGGCGCCGCGGTCGTCGGGATCAATCCCCTGCACGCATTGTTTCCCTGGCATCCCGAGCAGGCCAGCCCGTACGCGCCGAGCAGCAGGCGCTTCATCAATCCTCTTTATCTGGATATCGAGGCCATCGACGACTTCGAGAGGTGCGCCGCGGCGCATGAATACATCGCGAGGCCGGATTTCCAGCGGCGGCTGCGCGATGCGCGTGCAGCGGCGTGGGTCGATTATGCGAGCGTCACGTCGTTGAAATGGCCCGTGCTCGCGATGCTTTACCGGGAGTTTCGGCGCCGGTGCCTCGGCCGCGAGCGCGATCCGCGTGCCGCTGCGTTTCGGGCATTCCGGCGCGAACGCGGCGCAGCATTGCGCAGCTTCGCGGTTTTCCACGTGATCGCGGAAGTCCAGCAGGAAGTCGACTGGCACCGCTGGCCGGCTGCTTTGCGGGATGCCGCGTCCCTGGACGTCGAGAGGTTCGCGTCCGGGCACCTGGAAGCCGTCGAGTTCCATGAGTACGTGCAGTGGCAGGCTGCGCTGCAGCTTCAACGTGTGAATGCCGTGGTGCGCGCGTGCGGCATGAGCATCGGCGTGTATGCGGACCTCGCGGTGGGTGCCGCCCCCGACGGCGCGGAAGTCTGGAGCGCGCAGGAAGCGTTCGTGCGAATGGTCACGATCGGCGCGCCCCCCGACGCGCTCAACCTGCGCGGTCAGGATTGGCGCTTGCCGCCCCTGAAGCCGGATCATGCCGTCGCGCACTATGGCGATCTGCTGCGGGACACGATGCAGCAGATAGGGGCGTTGCGGATCGACCACATCCTGGGCCTGATGCGGTTTTTCTGGATTCCGGCGCGGGCCGAACCTTCGGCCGGTGCGTACGTGCGTTATCCCTGGCGCGCCTTGCTGGCTCTGCTCGTGGACCAGAGCCGGCATCATCATTGCCTGGCGATAGGCGAGGACCTGGGAACCGTGCCGCCCGGACTGCGGGAAGCGATGCATACGGCAGGGATCCTCTCGTGCCGGCTGCTGTATTTCGAGGACCGCGATGGCGAATTTCCGCGTCCGGACGCATTTCCCGCCGAGGCGCTCGTCGCGGCAGGCACCCACGATTTGCCGTCCCTGCCGATGTGGTGGCGCGGCGACGATATCAACTTGCGCGAACGGCTGCGACTGTGGCCGGACCGCGAGGCACAGGCGCGCGAGTTCACCAGCCGCGAACGCGCGCGGCACGCGCTGGTGGACCGGCTGAGGAGCGAAGGGCTCTACGCGGACAACAGCGTGCCCGAAGATGCCCCGGTCGAGGAACTGTATGCGTACCTGTCGCTGACGCCGTGCAAACTGCTGATGGTGCAGTTGGCCGATGTGTTGGGCGAGCGCGTGCAGGTGAACGTGCCCGGTACATCCGGCGAGTATCCGAACTGGCGGGCGCGCCTGTCGCGCCCGCTTGGCGAAGCACTGGAGGACCCGCGGATGCGCAGGACCGCCGCGAGACTCAACGCCGACGGACGGAGCGATCATCCGCAATGATCCCGCGCGCGACCTATCGGCTGCAGTTCAACCGCGGGTTCACGTTCTACGATGCCGCTGCGCTTGCGCCTTATCTCGCCGCGCTGGGCGTGAGCCATCTTTATGCGTCGCCGTGGCTGAAGGCGCGCGCCGGCAGCACGCATGGCTACGACATCGTCGACTACCACGCCTTCAACCCCGAACTCGGCGGAGAGGACGGTTTCGAGCGCCTGAACCGTGCGCTGACCCAGGCGGGATTGCGACAGATCGTGGATTTCGTGCCCAATCACATGGGCGTGGTGCAGGCGGAAAACGCCTGGTGGACCGATGTGCTGACGTGGGGCAGGGCGTCGCCTTACGCCGAGTATTTCGACATCGAATGGGCACCATCTGAGCCGCGCTTGCACCACAAGGTCCTGCTGCCGGTCCTGGGCCGTCCGTACGGGGAGGCACTCGAAGCCGGCGAGCTGACGCTGCAGTTCGATTCGTCGCGCGGCACCCTGGATGTTTGTTACCACGAACATCGCTTCCCGCTCGCAGCGCGCAGTTATCCGCGGGTGATCCGCGCAGCGGTCGGGCAGGCGGATGATGCCGCTCCGCTTCTTCAGGGCTTGGCGGCCGACTTCGGCCGCCTCAGGACGAATACTCCCGCCGGAGTGCGACGTGCGCGCACCGCGTTCGAGCGGCTTGCCGCGCGCCTCGCCGGCGATGCGTCGGTACACGCGGCGATGCGTCGCGGCGCGGCGCAGTTTTCGGGCGTTCCCGGCGAGCCGGGCAGCTTTCGCGCGATGCACCGTTTGCTGGAGCGCCAGCATTACCGCCTGGCGTATTGGCGGACGGCCTCGGAAGAAATCAACTATCGGCGGTTTTTCGATATCTCAGCATTGGCCGCCATTCGCATGGAGCGGCGCGACGTCTTCGACGACGTGCACGCGCTGGTCCATCGGCTTCTCGAAGAAGGCAAGCTGGACGGCTTGCGCATCGATCATGTCGATGGCTTGTACGATCCAGCCCGGTACTGCCGTCGCCTGCGGCGCCTCGCGCCGGGCCGCGCCTACCTGGTCGTCGAAAAAATTCTCTCGCGCGGCGAAGCGTTGCGGCCGGATTGGCCGGTGCAGGGGACGACCGGCTACGACTTCATGAATCAGGTGAACGGGCTTCTCGTGAATGGCGCGAGCGAAGCGGCGATGACGCGAGCCTGCCGGCAGTTCACCGGTGCGCGCGCTGATTTCGATGAAGTCGTTTACGCATCGAAGAAACAAATCATCGATACCAGCTTCGGCAGCGAACTCGGCGCGCTCTCGCGGCGGCTGCATCGAATCGCGGGACGCCATTGGCGCGCGCGCGATTACACCTTGCGCGATCTGACCCGGGCGCTGGTGGAGATCGCGGCGTCGTTTCCCGTGTATCGCACCTACGTCGATGGCCGCCCCGCCGCCGCGCCGGACCTCCACTACATCGAACAAGCCGTGGCCGCCGCGCAGCGCCGCTGGCCCGGGGAAGCCAAGGCCATGTTCGAATTCATCGGATCGGTGCTCGCGGGTGCTCCTCCCACGTCGCGCGGCGTTGCAGGACCGCACGTGGAAGCGACGCGGCTGGCGCTGAAATTCCAGCAGTTCACGAGTGTCGTGATGGCGAAGGGATTCGAGGATACGGCGCTGTACCGCTATCACCGTCTGGACGCGTTGAACGACGTGGGCGGCGATCCGCGCCAATTCGGCACTACGGCCGCCGATTTTCACGCGGCCAACGTGACACGTGCGCAGCATTGGCCACACGGCATGCTTGCGACGGCCACCCACGACACCAAGCGCGGGGAGGATGTCCGCGCCCGCTTGGCTGCGCTGACGGAAATTCCGTGGGCCTGGGCGCGGGCCGTTCGGCGGTGGGCGATCCTCAACCGTTCCGCAAAGCGCGACGTCGGCGGCGTCCTCGCGCCCGAGTCCAATGACGAATACCTGCTGTACCAGACGTTGATCGGCGCCTGGCCGGTTGAATTGTCCGAAGAGGCATGGGATCAGACGGTGGCCGACACGTTTACGCGCAGGGTGCAGGCCTACATGACGAAGGCGCTCCGCGAAGCGAAGCAACGTTCGTCGTGGACCGATCCCGCCATCGGATACGAGCAAGCCACCAGTGACTTCGTTGCCGCCATCTTGAACGGCGAACAGCAGGACGGGTTCCTCGCGTCATTTCTTCCGTTGCAGGAACGCGTTGCCGAACTGGGCGTGCACAACAGCCTGGTGCAGCTCGTGCTCAAGCTGACTAGTCCCGGCGTTCCCGACATCTACCAGGGCGGCGAGCTCTGGGACTTGCACCTGGTCGATCCCGACAATCGCCGCAGCGTGGATTTCGAAACGCGTCGGCGGATGCTGGCGCGAATCCGTGCGCTCGATCCGCTCGGGCCGCAGGAGCGCGCAGAAGCGGTAACCAACCTGCGAAAACACTGGCGTGACGGCGCCATCAAGATGTACGTCCTGTACCGGCTGTTGCAGTTGCGTGCGAAGCAGCCGGACTTGTTCGAACAGGGTGGCTACACAGCTTTGGACGTCGGGCCAGTGGATGTTCCGGAAGACGCTCGGGATTCGGTGATCGCATTCGCGCGCAGCGCCGGCGGACAGTGCATCGTGGTCGCGGCATCGTTGCGCGCCGGCCTGGCAGTGGCGGGAAGAAGGGCGCGCATTCGTATCGGCGACGATGCCGACGCCGCGTTCACCGACGTCCTGAGCGGCCAATCGTTCCGCGACAGGCACGTCTTCCGTGGCGCCCGGTTGTTTCAACATCTTCCGGTTGCGGTGCTGTCGACCGGGTGACCGCGACCGGGTGTTGCAGAAAGCACGTACACACGCGACAACGCCGGCTCGCACGGGCCAGGCGCGCGCGATCAGTAACTCGCGATGCCGCGTTCGCGCCCCCAGACGACCGCGGCGCTGCGGCGCTTCACCCCGATTTTTCCGTACAGATTCGCGACATGGTTGCGGACCGTGTTGCGCGACAGCTTCAACGTGGCCGCGATCTCCGAATCGCTGTGACCCTTGCAGATCAATTCGAGCACTTGTGCTTCACGCGGCGTCAAAGCGGCCAGCTCGCCGCGCGTACCCACGGGATGGCGTATCTGCGCGAGCTTTTCCAGGACGGTGTGGCTGAACCACGACGTGTCCTTCATGACCGTTTCGATCGCGCGGACCACGTCGGCATCCGAGCGCTTGCGCTCGGTGATGTCCTGCACCACGCAAAGCACGCAGGCCTCGTCGCGGATCGACATCGGCTCGGCCGAGAGCAGGCACTCGATGGTCGCGCCTTCGCGCGTCAGCAGCGGAGCTTCCCGGTTACGCACTTCCTGTCCCGAGTCGATGCTGACCCGCAGATCTTCCAGCACCTTGGCTGCATCCCAAAATCCGATTTCCCGGACGGATCGCCCCTGGATGTCCGGAAGCTTGTATCCCGTCACCGCAGCAAAGGCGTCATTGGCGGCCAACACACGCCAACCCGACCTCGCGCAGATCAGCATCGGAACCGGCGCCAACCGGAAAGCCTTGGCGAACCGCTCCTCGCTGAGCCGCAACGAGTTTTCCGCACGCTTGCGGGCGTCGAGGTCGTTGAAGGTGAACAACACGCAAGGCTTGTCGGCGATTTCGATGGGCTGACCTGCCACGATCACGAACTTGTCGACGCCGCCCTTGACCCGAAGTACGGCTTCCTGTTGCGGAATGGTGCGATGCTGGCGCATCGCCGCGATGGCCTGCTCGCGATGCTCGGCGTCGCGCAAGGCGTCCAGGTCGCGAAACGGCCGGCCAACCACCTCGTTCGCCGTGAAGCCGGTCATCTCCAGAAAGCCGTGATTGGCCTTGATGTAGCGTGACTCATCGAGCTGCAAAATCACCGCCGGGGCCGGATTGGCTGCGAACGTCCGCTCGAAGCGTTCGTCTGCGCATTCCTCGGCGGTCATGTCCTTGATGACGAGCGCCAGCGAATCGACGGCCCCGCGTGTGCCGAGCACCTGGAAGCCACGAAGCTCAAGTACGCGGCGGAAATCGCCGTTCGACCGACGCGTCACCTCCACCGCGATGCCATCGAAGCACTCGCCCCTGGCCAGGCGATGCAGAGGGTATTGCTTCGCAGTCAGCAGGTGGTTGTTGAGATAGCGCAGGACGAACCGCTTGCGATATCCGGCGGGATCGCCGCCCAGTTGCGCGATCCGCTTGCAGCCGTGCATCTCCAGCGCGGCCTGGTTCGCCCATTCGATCGAGCCGCGGGGATCCAGCAGCAGCACTCCCTGGATCAGGTTCGAGATGACCTGCTGAAGTTCGTGGTGGCGGTTGTTCGGTCGCTTTGTCGGTGCGGCAGCCATGGGTCAACTCGCGTCGATGCGCTGGATGATGAAGCTTATGGGTCCAAACGACGCGTACGCCAATCGGTAGAAAAATACCAGATACGGTGGTAACAACTTCTCTGTCGCAGCGCCGCACTCAAGCGTACGCTTGCGCGAGCCTGATCGGAATTCCCGTCGAAGCATACTGTCCGGAGACGCCCGCGGGCGATCCGGAAATCGATGGCTGCATGATGGCATCATCTGCCTCTCGTCCGGCGACAATGGAGAATGGAATGAGCGACGACCGCATCAGGGACGAATGGTTGCAGATCACCGACAAGCTCAGACGACGCTGGCGCAAACTGACGGCAGAGGATGTACTGTGTTCCGGTGGCAATTCCGATTACCTCGCGCGGTTGTTGCAGGAGCGCTACGGCGTCGACTGGAACGAAGCGGTACTCCAGGTGACCGAATTCGAGAGTGAACTTTGGCCAGACGCGCAGGACGGATGACCGGAATCCGGCGAACGAACTTCGCCGGGGTGAAGTCGAACGAACGTCACGAGCGGCTCGCCGCCAATCGCGGTTCGCGGCAGTCGTGGGTTGCCGCCGCAACGATGGCAGCGAAGTTTGTAGCCGTGCCCAGGCGCGGACCGGCGATGGGCGCCGGTGAATGGACTCTGGAACAAGACTAGGAGAGAACAGCAGTGAAAGCTGGTGCTGTGACCTGTGATGCGCTGCTGGTGGACGACAACGATGGATTTGCGCGGGTGGTCGCGGAGGTGGCGCGCCAGTGCGGATGCAAGCTGGTACGGGCGGAGACGCTGGATCAGGCGCGGGAGCTGACGGCCAAGCAGGGGTTCGACCTGATCCTGGTGGACATCGAACTGCCGGACGGCAACGGGCTGGATCTGCTGGACGACCTCGAGGTCGACGCGCACGGGCGCATTGCGATCGTGACGGGGGCGCCGAGCGTCGAGAGCGTGCTGCGGATCCTGAAGTCGCCGGTGGTGGATTATCTGGTCAAGCCGGTGACGGCGGCGGCGTTGCAGCAACTGTTCACGGAAGCCAACGACTACGCGCGGCACCGCACGACGCTGGCGGAGTCGGCGGGCGGGATGATCGGGCGTTCGCCGCAGATCCGGGCGTTGCTCGGCGAGATCGCGCAGGTCGGGCCGACGGACGTCTCGGTCCTGGTGCACGGTGAGAGCGGGACGGGCAAGGAACTGGTGGCGCGGGCGCTGCACCACGCGAGCGGTCGCAGCGGCGCGTTCGTGGCGGTGAACTGCGGCGCGCTGGCGCAGGACCTCTTGGGCAGCCTGCTGTTCGGGCACGAGCGGGGCTCGTTCACGGGTGCGGTGCAATCGCATACCGGGTATTTCGAGCAGGCACAGGGCGGGACCCTGTTCCTGGACGAGATCACGGAAATGCCGCAGGCGCTGCAGGTTTACCTGCTGCGCGTGATCGAGACGCGGACCTTCACCCGGGTGGGCGGCACCCGCGAGATTCCGGTGGACGTGCGGCTGATCGCCGCGACCAACCGGGAGCCGCGCGCGTGCATGGAGGAGGGCCTGCTGCGCCAGGACCTTTATTACCGCCTGAGCGGCTATCGGCTGCACACGCCGCCGCTGCGCGAGCACCGTGAAGACATTCCGCTGCTGGCGCGGCATTTCCTGGACAGCCTCAACCGCCGCTACGGCACCGCCAAGCACTTCGCGCCCGAAGCCCTGGTGCGGATGGGCGAAGCGGCGTGGCCCGGCAACGTGCGCGAGCTGCGCCACGCGGTGCAGCGCAGTTATCTCATCGCGCGCGAAGGCAACCAGCTCGATTTCCAGCCCGAGAGCATGCCGCACACGGCGACGGATTCCGACCAGTCCGGGTTGGTGAAATTCACGGTGGGCATGTCGTTCGAGGACATCGAACGCGAGATGCTGCTCAAAACCCTGGCGCGCTGCGGCAACAACAAGAGCCGGGCGGCGCGCATCCTCGGGATCACCTCGAAGACGATCTACAACCGGCTGGTGCGTTACCGCGCCCTGGGGTTGATCGACGATGCCACGCTTCACGGCTCCATCGACGATCCGTCCGAAGAGGAGCCTGATCTGTCCCGTTGATGCGGACGATTCCGCTGGTTCGTCCGCAGGTCAAGACAAGGCGTCCTTTACGCGCGTCAGCGCCTCGTTGATGGCGGCAAAGAACCTCTTCACCGTACGCGGGTCGTCCGCCTCCTGTTCGTACCAGTTCAACAGGAACGCGAAGTACACCCAGCGACCGGCAAAGAACATTCCCCCGGCAAAAGAGCGCGCGTGGAAGCCGGGCGCGTCCGCATTGCCGCTTTTGCCGTAGGCACTGACTCCCAGAGGAACCGGGATCAGATAGATGAAGTCGCACAACGTGAGGACCCGGCGGAACTCCTGCAACGTATCGCGCTGCCGGAAGAAGCGGCCCCGCAACGCTTGCGAATAGTACGTGACGAAATCCTCCGCCGTGGATGCAAGCGTCTCCACGTCGTTCAAAAACGGATGCACGATCCGTCCCCCGTGGGCGAGCTTCAACAACTCGTCCCAGGTGATCGTCATGTAATTCTTCGCGCCGAACAGGTATCCGGCGAAAATCCGTGTATTGTCAGGCACCCATGTCTGCATGAGTCCGGCTGACGCGATCAGTTTGCGGATGTTGTCCGCGCCGACCAGGTTGAAGATCATGTCCGTCGCGGTGTTGTCACTGCGCAGGATCATCGCTTCCAGCGCCGTTCTCTCCGAAACCATGCCACTCAGGTCGGGCGGATTGAAGATCGGGCTGCCCAGGGACCAGACGCCCGCATCGAGGTGCAGTTCCTTCGCCTCGAGCACATGATCGATGTCGATGTCCTGCGATTCCGCCTGCCGCTCGGCCTGCCGCAACGCCTCGCAGAGTGCAAATGTCTTGATCGCGCTGGCGGCGAACAGCACCTTGCCCGGATTCATCTGCATGCTGAAACCGGGCCTGCCCCGCTGTGAAGGGGCGTAGATCTTCAATCCGAGGTCGCCCGGCAGGCCGTCAAACAGCTTGGCAATGCCGCTTCTCGAACCAAGTTGCGCGGCCGCGCCCAGCGCTCGCGTCGGGAGCGAAGCGGCGATCGCCGTCACCGCTGCCGTTTTCAGGAATTGCCGTCTGGGGCGAATCATGCTTGCCTCCTGTGTCGCGGCGGTGCCCTCAGCCTGAACAGCGGATAGCCTGACCGCATGACGACATGAGCACTACGTTTGGGCGCGAGGTGAAGTTCGCGTGCCAGGAAATAGGCGGACGCCTTCGCGCCCCGAGCCGGCCAGTGTGCGTTCGAGGACACGCACATCGATCGGCTTGACGAGGTGATCATCGAACCCGGTGTCGAGCGCGCGCTGGCGGTCTTCGGGCTGGCCGTAGCCGGTCAGGGCGACGATGCGCATCGTGTCGCAGGCGGGCAGGTCGCGCAGGCGGCTCGCCAGCTCGTACCCGTCCATCTCCGGAAGACCGATATCGAGAAGAGCCACCTCGGGCCTGAAGCGTTCGACGGCTTTCAAAGCGTCCCGGCTGCTGTAGACGGCCTCCGCGTGATGGCCTTGCGCGGTCAGGAGCATGGCGATCGAAGTCGCCGCGTCGACATTGTCGTCCACGATCAGCACGCGCAGCGGTCGCACGCTTTCGCTATCGGCATCAGATTTGCCATCCATGGGCCGCGGGATGCGCGGCAGGCGAATCGTGAACGTCGAGCCGGCGCCGGTCCCTTCGCTGTGCGCGGTCACTTCGCCGCCGTGCATCTGGATCAACTGCTTGACGATCGCGAGCCCGATCCCGAGGCCGCCTTGCGCGCGGTCGAGTCCTTGATGATCCTGCACGAACAGGTCGAAGATGCGCGGCAGGAGCTCGGGGGCGATGCCGACGCCCGTATCCGAGACCTCGACACTGACGGTGCTGTCGGATGCCTGCGTTTCCACACGAATCTCGCCGCCCGGGTCGGTGTACTTCACGGCATTGGTGAGGACATTGACCATGCACTGCACGAGGCGCGTGGGATCGCCCCGGACGTAGAGCCGCTGGCTGGACGTGGTGAGAGAGATCTTGTGCTGCTTGGCTCGCAGCCGGGGCTCCACCGTTTCGACGGCTTCCGCGATGACACTGCCGAGCTCGATCGGCCGGCATTGGAGCTGGATGCGTCCTTGCGTGATGCGGCCGACGTCGAGCAGGTCGTCCACGAGCCTCGTCAAGTGCGAGACCTGGCGCTTGATGATGTCGATCGCAGTCTGGGCGCTCGGGTTCTCGCCGCCGATGCCGAGCGCCAGCAGTTCGCTCGCGTTGCTGATGGGCATCAGCGGATTGCGGAGCTCGTGGCCGAGCAGGGCGAGAAACTCGTTTTTGCGTTGGTCGGCTGCACGCAGCGCTTCTTCCCGCTCCTTCAACTGCCGGTTGGATGCCTCCAGGAGCTGCCGTGCGCGAACCGCGTCTTCCAGCAGATTCAAGGCAGCGCGGCGCTGCTCCATCGCCTCGATGTATTCCATGGCTTCATAGGCCGCGGAGGCGAAGCGGCCGAGGCTCTCGAGGATCCGCAAGTCCTCGGCGTCGAACTGGCGCTCGGGGTCGTGGGCGATCACCCAGATCGTGCCGACCGCCTTGCCGCCTACATAAAAGGGGACGAGCAGCCCTTCTTCGGCCAACGGTGTCGCCGCTTCGAGATACGGATAGCGTTGCTCCCAATGACTGAAGAGCAGCGGTGCATTCCGGGCGAGCACGTCGCCGCAGGGCCCGAAGCCGCTCGGCGTACCGCCGCCCAGATGCGGCGACCAACGGCCCGCAATGGCGGCCCAATAGAATCGTTCGCCGTCCTGCGTGAGCAGGCTCAGTCCGGCCGAACCGGCCCGAAGCACCTCGAGGGTCTTGTCGGCCAGCGTCTGCAGGATCGTTCGAGGCGCGTCCGCGAGCGCCTGCACCAGGCTCGCCAGGGCGCGGTTCTCGGTTGCGTAATCGGGAGGCCGATGGGTGCGCTCCCGCAGTTGCTCGGTACGCAGCACCGCCTCGAGCGGAACCGGGCTCTCGCATTTCTCCGTGCCACAGGCCGTTGCGCCGGCGGGCGCCTGCGCGGTCTCGTCCAGTTGGTCGAGCGGATAGACGGGGTCCTCGCCCAGTCGCCGCCGCAGTTCATTGACTTCCTGCTTCAGCTCGATCATGCGCAGCTCACGACCCACCGCGGCGTGATTGAGGCGCGCCAGCTCCGCCGCGTGTCGGTTGAGATCATCGTTCGACTGCTGCAGCGTCCTTTCCACACGATGATGCGCAGAGACGTCACGGGCGATTTTCGCCGCGCCGATGATGTTCCCGCCCGCGTCCCGCACGGGCGAAACCGTGATCGACACTTCGACCGTCCGGCCGTCTTTTGCCACGCGCGTGGTCTCGAGCTGCCGGATGCTTTCGCCGCGCCGGATGGTTTCGAGGATGTACCGCTCCTCTTCCAGCCGCTCCGGCGGAATGATGAGGTTGATCGGCTGCCCCAGCGCCTCTGCGGCCGTGTAGCCGAACATGCGCGCCGCAGCCGGATTCCACGACAGGATGCGGCCGCCGAGATCCTTGCTGATGATCGCGTCTTCGTGGGACTCGACGATGGCCGCGAAATGAGCCGTCGCCTTCTGCTGGACAGGCGCTTTCGAAGGGGCTCGAAGCGAGGTATTCATCTCGGATCACCTGCCGGTGGTGGACGCGGCCAAGGGGCCCAGGGCGGGCCCCTGTTCCCACACCGAGAACGCTGCAGAGCGTACTGTACGCCAATTCCGGTAGTTCCGCGACCGCGCCACCAGTGGCCGTGCAGCGGTCGACAGACCGCGCTGGATTTGCGCGACAGCCGCCGCTGCATCGGGCCGTTCGCCGGGGTGAAAACCATGCTGACGATTCTTCAGCTTGCGCTGAGCTCGGCTTCGACTGTTGTAGAGTCTGCCGGCGTCGCCGAACCGTTGCGACACCGGCAGGAGGAACCATGGTCATCAGTACGCAGGGCCGCTACACGCGCACCGCGATCGTTCTGCACTGGCTCATTCTCGCGCTGCTTGCCGCCCAGTACACCGTCGGCTGGACGATGCCGCACATCGGCCGCCACACGCCGGTGACCACGCTGATCAGCCTGCATTTCTCGATCGGCGTGCTGATACTCGGCGTCATCGTCGTCCGCCTGATCTGGCGGATCATCCACGGCGAACCCGCGCCGGAGGCGGGCGTTCCGCCATGGCAGGTGCGCTCGGCACGCGCCATCCATCGGCTGCTGTACCTGTTGCTGGTCGTGGTGCCGCTGCTCGGCTGGATCAACGCCTCGTATCGCGGCATGCCGATCACGTTCTTCGGGCTTGTCCACGTGCCGCCGTTGGTCGCGACCCGTGCCGCCGGCTGGGGCTGGACCGGCGACATCCATACGATCGTCGCGGAGTACGGGATTCTTCCCTTGGTGGGCCTGCATGTCGCCGCGGCGTTGTACCACTTCTTCATCCGCCGCGACCGCGTCCTGCAGCGCATGCTGCCGGGCGTGTGATGCTGGAACCTATCTCAAAATACCGTTCGCCCCCGGATCAAGTCGGGGGCGGCTCTGAGCGAAGCGCCGCAGGCGCGAAGTCGAAGGGCGGCAAGTTTCTGTTTTCGCGTGTTTCGACTTCGCGAAGCTTTGCTTCGCTACGCTCAACGCGAACGGTTGGAACAATTTGAGATGGGGTTCTGGTGAATTCAGAGCGGCAAAGAAGTGGACGCTACACACTCGAGCGACGGTCCAGTTGGTGCGTGTGTCGTGAAATCAGACGCGTGATCTCGGCTGACAACTGCTGCTGTGTATAAGGCTTGGCAATCCGGGGGAGCTCGATGGGCTGCGTGCCTTGCAGCTCGGCATAACCGGTTGCCAGCAGGATCGGCAGCTTCGGATGCTGCTTGCGGAGGGCGACGGCAAGATCCACGCCGGTCATGCCTGGCATGGCGTAGTCGGTTACCACGATGTCGGGAGCAAGACCATCCTGCAGCAGGACGAGAGCCTCGTGGCCGGAGTGCGCCTCGGTGACCCGATGACCGAGGTCTTCCAACAGTGCAGCCGTGCTGCTGGCAATCAGCGCATCGTCGTCCACCAGCAATATCGTGGCCGGCGCTGCTGCGGCTTCGATTGGCGCGGGCAGCGTGAGGGGCGCCGGTGCAGTTTCGGCAACGGGCAACCATAGATCCGCCCGGGTGCCCTCGCCCAGGGTACTGTGCAGCCGGAACGCGCCGCCCGATTGCTCGGCGAGCCCGTGCACCATCGAGAGCCCCAATCCCGTGCCCTTGCCGGCGCCCTTGGTGGAGAAGAACGGCTCGACTGCGCGGGCCAGTGTTGCCGCGTCCATCCCGGCCCCCGTGTCCTGCACCGAAAGTCGCACGTACTCACAGGGTTGAAGATCCGGTTGCTCCGCGGTTGCAACGCAGCGCTCCATCGCGATCGTCAAGGTCCCGCCGGCAGGCATGGCGTCGCGTGCGTTGACCGCCAAGTTCAGCAATGCCATTTCCAACTGATTCGGGTCGATATTGACGTTGGGCAAGGGCTCGCCCGCATGGATTTCCACGTTGATCAGCGGCCCGACCGATCGTTCGATCAGGTCGCGCATGTCCTGGACCAGGGTTTGGATGTTGGTTGCGCGCGATTGCAACTCTTGCTTGCGGGCGAAGGCCAGCAATCTCTGCGTCAAGGTGGCGCCGCGCCGCGCGCCCTCCATCGCGCCATGCAGCAGTCTCGCTTGGCGCGGATCATGATCGATTTTCCTGGCCAGCAATTCCAGATTGCCGATCACTGCCATGAGCAGGTTGTTGAAATCGTGTGCGACGCCTCCCACGAGTTGCCCCATGGTTTCCAGCTTCTGCGCCTGCATGAGAGCCGCCTGAGCTCGTTCCCGACGCTTGCTTTCTTCGCGCAACTGCTCATTGGCGCTTTGCAGCGCCTGGGTGCGTTGTACGACCAGGTGCTCCAGATTCTTGGCCGCGTGTTGCTGTGCTTCGAGGTACGCGCGGGCTTCATATTGGCGGGCGCGGCCGCGCTTGGCCGACAGCACTGCTGCCTGAAGCGAGATCGCCTGCATGGGGCGTTCGAGAAAGGAGATGTTGCGGAGTTTGCCGACGATCCGGCGCCTGAACTCCGTGAATTGCGGCCCGTCGTTCTGGTTGGTTATGACAATGAAGGGAAAATCCGACCAGGGCGGCTGGGCATTCACCCACGCGGTCAGTCGTTCTATCGATTTCCCATAGAGCGCCTCCTCGGCGACCAATGCGAGATCGGCGCCCCGGTCGAGTTGCATGAGAAGTTCGCAGACGTCGCCACAAATGTGCGAATCGAGACCAGCTTGCTCCACCAGCTTCGCGCAGGCGGCGGCGTCCCGACCGACCGGCGCAAGAATCAGCACGTTGCCTTCAGGCATCTCGGCTTGCCTGGCTGCCGTTTTCCGGCAGCAGCGGAGCCATCTCGCCCGTGTAGACGGGCGTTCCGGAAAAGATTCCGGTGAACCCTTTGAGCGGAGGACTGAGGCGCACCCCGCCGTAGCTCAGCCGAAATTCCCGAATCGTGTGTTCGTGATTCCCGCTGCGTTTTTTCACTACCGAAAGCGCGCGGCGTACCGTGCCGTCATACTCGAAATAGCGCAACATCAGCACGGCATCGCTGAGATAGCTGATGTCGAGCGGTGTATCCATGGGGCCGACCAGCCCGTGCTGCGCGAGCACAAGCAATGTCAGCACACCGAGTTGGCTCAGATAACTCAGCAGCTCGTGCATTTGCAGCACAAGAAACCGCTCGTCCGGCATCGAGTTGAGATAGCCGTTCAGGCTGTCGATCACGACGATTCGCGCGTTATCGCGTTCCACTGCAGCGCGTACTCGGTGCGCGAATTCTCCGGGCGACAACTCCGCGGGATCAATCTGCTGGAGCTGGATCAGCCCTTGTTTCATCGCGTCCTCGAACGGCAAGCCCAGGGTGCGGGCGCGTGCCCTGATGGTGCCTCGGCCCTCGTCGAAGGCAAATATGGAGGTGCGCTCGCCACGCTGCGCCGCCGCGATCGCGTAGGTCACGGCAATCGATGATTTGCCGACGCCGGCGGCCCCGATCAGGAGCGCGTTGGTGCCCCGTTCCAAGCCGCCGCCGAGAAGCTTGTCCAGTTCGGCGTTGCCGCTCGGAACGAAGTCTCCAACGAAATCCTTGTGATGCTCTGCCGCGACCAGCCGCGGGTAGATCTTCAACCCGCCGCGTTGGATGGCGAAATCGTGAAAGCCGCCCTTGAAAGGGATACCCCGCATCTTCACCACGCGCAGGCGCCGGCGTTCCGCGCCGTAGCCGATCGCCAATTGTTCGAGCAGCAACACCCCGTGCGCGATGGAGTGGAGCTGGAGGTCCTTCTCATGCGCGGTCAGATCGTCGAGCAGGATCACGGTGCACTTGCGGTTCGAAAAGAAGTGCTTCAACGCAAGGACCTGACGGCGATATCGCAGAGGGTTTTGCGCCAGCAGCCGAAGTTCGGACAGGCTGTCGATCACTACCCGCGCAGGATTGACCTCTTCGACCTTCTCGAAGATGAGCCCACTGGTTTCGCCCAGTTCCATCTCGGCCGGCTGCAGGACGGTCAGTTCCTGGCTGGGATCGAGAGTGGTTTCGGGTGGGACGAGCTCGAAAACAGTGATTCCTTCCAGGGACCATCCATGGCGATGGGCAACCAGTTTCAGCTCGCGTTCGGTTTCAGAAAGGGTAATGTAGAGCGTGGGTTCGCCGAGGCGCACCCCCTCGAGCAGGAATTGCATGGCCAGGGTTGTCTTGCCCGTCCCAGGCCGCCCTTCGTAAAGGTACATTCGCTCAGGGTCGATTCCGCCGCCGAGAATCTCGTCAAGACCCGCGCTGCCGGTGGAGATTCGCAGCGGTTCAACGTCGTCCCGCTCCGGCACGTTACCCTTCTGTTTGCCCATTGCCGTTCCTTCGCCTTCCAGAATCCCGTTCGCGTCAGAAGCGGAATTGTTGTGGCAGATTAGCATTGTCCGCAAGATGTACGTTTGCCGACGGGGCGCCGAATTGCGGCCGCAAGGGGAGCGACACGGGCGCGCATTCGCGTGCAGATGGCTATCTGGCGAAGTAACCGGATTTTGAAGCCGCGGATGACGCACGAAATCCGAAATCGGAGGCTCGGCAGCGTCCACCGCGAAGCCAGATGCTGCGAGGGCCGCAAAGCCTGGCGACCCGGCTTTACGGCATCACGTACATGGCTACTCCTCGGCAATGTGCCCGAGCATGCCAGCTTGGGCGTGACGTCAAGGTGAAGCACGAAATGACCAGCCGGACGTTTCAGCCGATCGATGGTTTCCCGGTGAACACCGCCAATTGGGCTCCGAAGGCGCGCCGGAACGCGGGACGCGCTTCGCCGCGGGCGACATAGGCGGCGAGGTTCGGGTATTCGTCCAGGATGCCCGACGGCCTCAGCCGCAGCAGCGCGTGCACCATCATGAGGTCGCCCGCGCTGAAAGCGCCGTCGAGCCAGTCGGCATCGCCGAGGCGAACGGAAAGGTCGTCCAGCCGGTGGCGGATGCGATCCTTGACGAGCGGCAGGCGTTCCCCGGCCCATGGCTTGTCGCCTTCCAGGATCTTGGCGGTCACGAGTTCGAGGATCGGCGGCTCCACCGTGTTGAGCGCGGCGAACATCCAGGTGATCGCCCGCGCCCGGGCATTCGCGTCGTCCGGCATCAGGCCCGCTTGGCGCTCCGCGATGTGGAACACGATGGCGCCCGACTCGAACAGGACGAGATCGCCTTCTTCATAGGTGGGAATCTGTCCAAATGGGTGTAGCGCACGATGCGCGGGCTCCTTCATCGCGCTGAAAGAAACGAGCCGGACTTCGTAGGGCTGGCCCACTTCCTCGAGCGCCCAGCGGACGCGCATGTCGCGCGCCAGTCCCTTGCCGCGGTCGGGTGATTGTTCGAAAGCAGTGATGGTGGGAATCACGGGAAGGCTCCAAGTGAGTGCAGGGCGTCATCGTGCGCCGGAACATTCGTGGAACCGCAGCTCCGTCCGTTCGGCGCTTTTCGTTGGTTCGCAGACGCGACGAACGACACGCGTATGGATCGACAACCACCGCGACGGTCTGCGCGCCGGTGAATGCTTTTAAAAGCGACGCCGGGCAATTCGGGCGCGCCGCACTGGAAATATTCTCATGCGGCAAAACGTCATTACTCCGGGTTTCGCTGGAACGGGTGCGCAGGCGAGCGTCCGCCGGAATGGATTGTCAGCCTTCAGCGACGAATGTTGTGTCCGATGCGCCAGAGAACACCGGCAGGATCCGTAAGCGTGAAATCCCGGATTCCCCATGGGCGATCTTCCGGTGCGCCGAGGCGCGCGGAGAATCGCGTGACAACGCCAGACGCCTTCACGTGCTGATACCAATCATCCGCGTTTTCGACAAGCATATGCATCATGAAATTGTTCGCATGCTCTGGAACGTAGAACTGCTGCAGCAGAAATGCGGTTCCGCCGTAACGGATGTATGCGAGTTCATGCGACTGCCAAGGTACTTCAAAGCCAATCGCTTCGTAGAATGCAATGGAATCCGCGAGCTGACGAGCTGGAACGAAGGCTTTGATTTCGATGGCCGCAAGATTCATGGGGTGCGTCCAGCAGGGCCTAACGCTTGAAGCAAGCGGCGACGGAATACCGTCTGCCTGACCGAGATGTTGGCCCGCGCCCGTGCCGGGCTTGCAGGCAACAATTTGCGCATATACGATAATTATGCATGAGCCACGACCCCGCGAAGCGCCGCAAGAACCTGCGTAAGCATGGCATCGACCTGCCCAGCTGCATGGAAGCGTTCGATGGACCCATGCTGACCCGAGAGGATGACCGCGAAACTTACGGCGAGCAACGCTTGGTGAGTCTGGGCTGGGCGCATGGCCGAGTGGTTGTGCTTGTGTGGACCGACCGCGACGGCGGGCCAAGACTGATTTCATGCCGTGAGGCAGAACCCTATGAATGTGAAGCGTACTACCGCGCGTACCCGCAAATCTGACGTGCCGTACAACCCCAAGAACAAAACGGCAACGTTGAAGTATTGGAAAAATGCCACTACGCATCGAGGCGTGGCCGAACTGCGCGCGAAGCGAGGGAGGCCGGCCAAGCCGCCTGAGGAACGCAAAGAGCAAATTGCCCTGCGCGTGGATAAAGACGTGCTGGAGTGGTACCGCGATCAAGGTGCCGGCTGGCAGACCCGAATGAATGCCGTGTTGAAGGCATTCCGCGACGCGGCAAGCTGATTTGCGGGGGTTGGCGTCTGAATTTGGCGCGACAAGCGCGTCCGCATTGACATGTCCGGCGGGACTACTACGCTCGATGTGAGCCGCCTTCACGGTCGGCCGAGCAAACCATGCGACAACGCCCGTATCCGCCCGTCTGGTTGATGGGCTTGACCGACCTGACCATCGGCATGTACGTCGGCATGCTGATCGTCACCCTGCCGGAATTGCTGGCGGCGCGGCATGTGCCCGAGGCCACCATCGCCACGCTGACGGCAGGCGTGGCGTTTTCGCCGTCGTTCTGGGCGTTTCTGGTTTGTCCGGTTCTCGACGTGCGCTTTACGCACCGGCTTTACGCGGTGTTCGGCGCCGTGGGCTGCGCGGTGTGCCTGACCGCGGCACTATTCAGTCTGCACCACATGGTGCTGCTGGGTGCATTGCTGTTGCTCGGCGCGCTGTCCGGGGTAATGGGAGCAAACGCATTGGGCGGATGGTTCGCCAAAGTCGTTGCACGTGAGGACAAGACACACCTCAGCGCATGGATGACCATTGCCAAT
>Ga0209061_1002505_pt1 | contig 23031 bp, 13 predicted proteins | sample Coa_R1_10_FD_187157 | JGI IMG/M metagenome (GOLD analysis project Ga0209061, IMG submission 187157) | Surface soil microbial communities from Centralia Pennsylvania, which are recovering from an underground coalmine fire - Coalmine... | ecosystem: Environmental > Terrestrial > Soil >...
TCCTCAACATCGACCCCGGCCTGCTGCTCGTCATCGAGAAAGCGCCCGGGGCTAATACGCTGGAAGTGACGCAGGGTATCGAAGCAAAGCTCGATGAACTGCGGCCCGGTCTCTCCGGGATACAGGTTGATACGAGCATCTTCCGGCCCGCCAGCTTCATCGAAATGGCCGTTGGAAATCTTACCAATGCCCTGTTCATCGGCTTTCTCCTCGTCGCACTGGCGCTCTATCTCTTTCTCTTCTCCTGGCGGACCGCGCTGATTAGCCTGGTAGCGATCCCGCTGTCCCTGCTGGCGGCGGGCCTCGCGCTCTACCTGCTAGGAGCGACTATCAATCTGATGGTGCTGGCCGGGATCATTGTCGCTGTCGGCGTCGTCATCGACGATGCCATTATCGATGTAGAGAACGTCGTGCGGCGGCTGCACCAGGAGCGGCAGGAGGGCAGCGAGCAGCCAGCGGCCAGCATTATCCTCAAGGCATCGCTCGAAATGCGTGGCGCCATGAGCTACGCAATGCTGATTATCCTGCTTGCCTTGCTGCCGCTCTTCCTGTTGCAAGGTGTGTTCGGCTCGTTCTTCCAACCTCTGGTTCTCTCCTATGCGCTGGCCCTGCTGGCGTCGATGGCGGTGGCGCTGACCATCACGCCGGTACTATGCCTTTTGCTGCTGAACCGCACCCCGCTCGAACGGCGCGAATCCCCGCTACTCAACTGGTTGCAGCGCGGCTATAGCGCAATGCTGGGACGCATCATCCGCGCTCCACATGCAGCAAACCAGGCTCCAGTGCAGAACGGAAATAGACGCACGAGACGACCCCGGCGGATATTTCTCGCAATCGGTGTCTTTGCTACCGGCGTCGTCGCGCTGGCTGGCCTCACGGCACTGCCTTCGCTCGGAGAACCGCTGCTCCCTTCCTTTAAGGAGCCGGATGTTCTGATCCAGTGGGAAGGCCCGCCCGGCATGTCGTACCCAGAAATGACGCGCATCACCACGCGTGCCAGCCGCGAACTGCGGTCCATTGCTGGTGTGCGTAACGTCGCGGCTAATATCGGGCGCGCTGTGCTGGGAGACCAGGTGGTCGATGTTAATTCCGCTCAACTCACGGTCAGTATCGACCCGGCAGCCAACTATAATGCGACGGTGGCCGCTATCCGCAAGGTCGTTGCTGGCTATCCAGGTTTGAGAAGTGAAGTGCAGACTTACCTGAAAGAGAAGACCAGGCAGGTGCTGACAGGATCGAGCAGCGATATCGTCGTGCGCATCTCGGGTCCCGACCTCAAGATCCTGCACAGCAAAGCCCTGGAGGTGCAGCAGGCTCTCGCGCGGATCGAGGGGACCGCGGATGTGCATACCGATTCCCAGATTGAGCAGCCACAGATCGATATCCAGGTGGATCTTGCCAGGGCGCAGCGCTACGGACTCAAACCGGGCGATGTGCGTCGTGCTGCATCTACCCTGGTTGCAGGTATTGAGGCCGGGAGCCTCTTTGAGGAACAGAAAGTCTTCCAGGTGGTGGTGTGGGGCACGCCCCAGACACGTCATAGCCTGACCAGTATCCGCGAACTGCTCATCGACACGCCCGATGGTGGCACGGTACGTCTGGGGGATGTCGCTGATGTGCGTATCGCGCCGACGCCAAATCTTATCCGCCACGATACCGTCACACGGCGCGTCGATGTGAGCCTCAACGTCCAGGGGCGCGATCCCGACGCGGTAGTGCGCGACATACAGCAGCGCCTCGCAGGAATCACGTTCCCACTCGAATATCGTGCGCAGGTGCTTGGGGAGTATCAGGAGAGGCAGGCCGGCCAATGGCGCCTGCTGGCCTTCGGCCTTGCTGCTGCACTGGGGATCTTCCTCCTGCTGCAAGCTGCTTTCACAAGCTGGCGGCTGGCGCTGCTGGCCTTCTTTACCTTGCCGCTGGCACTGGCCGGCGGGGCGCTGGCGGCACTTGCGCTCGGCGATGGGATCTCGCTCGCTGCGCTCACCGGGCTGCTGGCCGTGTTCGGGCTTGCGGTGCGCAACAGCATTATGCAGATCAAGCACTACCAGCGTTTGGAGCGCGAGGAAGGCGAACCACGCGGGCCGGGGCTGGTCCTGCGTGGAGCGCGGGAGCGCCTGGCCCCGATTCTGATGACGGCGCTGGCTGTTAGCCTGGTCCTGGCGCCGCTGGCGATCTCCGGCGCTATCCCCGGGCATGAGATAGCGCACCCGATGGCGATTGTCATTCTGGGCGGCCTGGTCACTTCGACGCTGCTCAGCCTGTTTGTTTTACCTGCCCTGTACTGGTGGTTCGGGTTTTCGCAGGACGCGAGTCCTGCGCCAGACAAGATGAGGAGAGAGCTAGATGTGGTACTTTAATCAACGAATGATCGGTATCGCGACGATCATCGCCTTCCTTCTACTGTCAGCATGCGCGCAGGCGCCAGCAGGCCCGGTAAGCCAGCAAGAGAACACAGCCCCTGCCCGGGTCGAGCCTGTGAAGGGCACAGATCTCAACCGCGTGATATTGACCGCTGATGCCGCCAGACGTATTGGCGTCGAGACAATACCTGTTCGTGATGTTCAGATTCGCGGGCAGCACCGCAAAGTTGTCTCCTACTCTGCGGTGCTCTACGACCTGCATGGTGAAACCTGGGTATATACGAATCCCGAACCGCTTACCTACGTGCGAGATACGATCACTATCGACTTCATCGATGGCGACCTGGCGGTTCTGTCGCAGGGTCCGCCCTCTGGCACCGCAATTGTGACGGTTGGGGTTCCAGAGTTGTACGGGACCGAGTTCGGCGTTGGGGAATGAGCGCAAAGGAGGTCGTGAGCCATGATGCGTTGGATTGTGGGAACGAGCTTACGCTTTCGTTACCTGGTGGTCGCTCTGGGGGCAGTGCTGATGATCTTCGGCACGCAGCAGCTTCGCACCACCCCGGTTGATGTCTTTCCCGAATTCGCGCCGCCGTATGTACAAATTCAAACGGAGGCGCTGGGAATGTCCACCTCCGAGGTGGAATCCCTGGTCACTATCCCGCTGGAAGATGCGCTCAGCAGCACCCCGGAGCTTGACACCATGCGCTCCAAGTCGGTGCCGGGGCTATCGGCAATCTTGCTCATCTTCAAGCCGGGAACCGATATCTTGCGGGCGCGACAACTGGTGCAGGAGCGCCTCGCCGTAGCGACGCGTACTCTGCCATCCTGGGCGGGCCTGCCCTGGATGCTCCAGCCCCTCTCGGCAACGAGCCGCGTCATGAAGATCGGGCTGACCTCGGACCAATATTCCCTGACGGATCTGTCGATGATTGCCTACTGGACGGTCCGGTGGCGCCTGATGGCAGTTCCGGGCGTGGCAAATGTGGTTATATGGGGAGACCGCTTTAAGCAGTTGCAGGTACAGGTCGATCCCCAAAAACTGCAAACGTACCATGTTCCGCTCGATGAAGTGCAGGAGGTCACTTCCGATGCCCTTGACTTCGGATTATTGAGGTATACGAATGCAGCGAAGAGCCGGGTAGGCGGGTTGATCGACACCCCAAATCAAAGGCTGGAGGTCCAGCATGTCTTACCGGTCATCGGGCCGGAGGATCTGGCGCGCGTGCCTGTCCATGACCGAAAAAAGGGCGACGGCTCCCCATTGACGCTGGGTGATCTGGGCCAGGTGGTATGGGATCACCAGCCGCTGATCGGAGACGCCGTGATTAACGACCATTCCGGTCTCCTGCTCGTCGTTGAGAAGTTTCCCTGGGCTAATACGCTGGAGGTGACGCAGGGTCTCGACAAAGCGCTTGAGGAGATGCGCCCCGGTCTTCCCGGCGTTCAGATCGAAGCCAACATTTTCCGGCCCGCCAGCTTTATCGAGATGGCTATCGGGAATCTTACCAATGCGCTGCTCATCTCCTGTTTGCTGGTGGTGCTGGTTCTTGGCGCCTTCCTTTTCGAGTGGCGGACCGCGCTGATTAGCCTGGTGGCGATCCCTTTATCACTGGTGGCGGCGGGCCTCACGCTCTACATGCGCGGGGCAACGATCAACACGATGGTACTGGCCGGGCTGGTGATTGCCGTCGGCGGTGTTGTCGATGACGCGATCATCGATGTCGAGAACATCGTGCGACGGCTGCGCCAGCAGCGCCGGGAGGGCGGCAACCGTTCGACGGCCAGTGTCATTCTAGGAGCCTCTCTTGAGGTACGCAGCGCCATCGTCCATGCAGTGTTGATCGATGTGATCGTCCTGCTGCCGGTCTTCTTTCTACAAGGCGTGTCCGGCTCGTTCTTCCAACCCCTGGCCCTCTCCTATGCGCTGGCCCTGCTGGCATCGATGGCGGTAGCGCTGACCATTACGCCGGCACTGTGCCTGCTGCTCCTGCGCCGTGCCCCCCTCGAACGGCGCGAGTCGCCGCTGCTGCGCTGGTTGCAGCGCGGCTACAGCGCCCTGCTGGGCCGTATCATTCGCACCCCCTATCCGGCGTTTGCCTCTGTGGTTGTCATCGTGCTGATAGGTCTCGCGATAGTGCCATTCCTCGGGGAATCGCTATTTCCTTCCTTCAAGGAAAGGGATTTCCTGATGCACTGGGTGACGATGCCGGGTACAACGCACGATGAGGTCGTGCGTATTACAACGCAAGCCAGTCGCCAGCTGCGCGCCATCCCAGGGGTGCGCACTTTCGGCTCCCATATCGGGCGCGCTGTGCAGGGGGAAGAGGTGTCTGGCATCAATTTCGCCGAGAACTGGATCAGCATTGATCCTGATGCCGACTACGACAAGACGGTCTCCGCCATCCGGGAGGTCGCGGATGGCACGCCTGGCCTCTTCAGGGATGTACAAACCTATCTGAATGAGCGCATCGATGAGGTACTGGTAGGGTCGAGCGATGATGTCGTTGTGCGCATCTATGGCCCGGATCTGGATGTGTTACGCAACAAGGCGGAGGAGGTGAGGCAAACACTTGCCCGGGTCGACGGAGCCGCTGATGTCCATAAGGAACTCCAGGTAGACGTGCCGCATGTGCAGGTCAAGGTGGATCTTGCCAGAGCGCAGCGCTACGGACTCAAGCCGGGCGATGTACGCCGGGCGGCGGGCACCCTGGTTGCCGGCCAGGAGGTCAGCGATATTCACCGGGATGGCAAGGTATATGACGTGATGGTGTGGGGCACGCCCAATACGCGCTCCAACCCGGATAGTATCCGTAATCTGCTTATCAGCACGCCCAACGGAGGCACGGTACGCCTGGGAGATGTCGCCGATGTGCGTATTCTGCCAACTCCGAATTTGATCGAGCGCGAACACAATTCGCGGCGCATCGATGTAAGCCTCAACGCTCGCGGACGCGACCTGGGTGCGGTGGTGCGCGATGTCAAGCAGCGCCTGCAAGCAATGAACTTTCCGCTGGGATACCATGCCGAGGTACTGGGAGAATATGAGGAACGACAGGCTGCCCAGAACCGCCTGTTGCTTTTCGGAATTGCTGCTGCGCTCGGAGTCCTGCTCATCCTACAGATGGCCTTCGGGAACTGGCGGCTGGCATTTCTGGCCTTTTTTACCTTGCCATCGGCCCTGGTTGGCGGCGTACTGGCAGCGTTTGCAACAGGCGGGATTCTCTCGCTCGGCTCGCTCGTCGGCTTCTTCACGGTGTTTGGAATTGCGTCGCGCAATGGCATCATGCTGATTAACCATTGCCAGCATCTGGAGCGTGAAGAAGGCGAACCCTTCGGGCCGGGACTCGTCCTGCGTGGGGCGCAGGAGCGGCTGGCCCCGATCTTGATGACGGCGCTGGCGGCGGGCCTTGCCCTGGTGCCGCTGGCGATCTCCGGCGCTATCCCCGGCCATGAGATCGAACACCCGATGGCAATAGTCATTCTGGGCGGCCTGGTTACTTCGACGATACTCAACCTGTTCATCGTCCCTTCTCTTTACCTGCGCTTCGGTAAGAGCAAGGAAGAGAGGAAAAAGGCTCTGTTTTCCCAACGTCCCGCTGCCAGTGCGCCGGCGGAGGAGAATGCCTGAGCTGATTGCGATTGCATAACACCTCCCGTGTCCCGGGTTCCCCGCAAGTCAGCGAGCCTGCCCTTCATTAGAAGACATTGCCAGGCTCGCTGGCTCCCTCTGCACTCTTTCCTCCCTGATGACGGAATATCCTGTTCCATCCGCGCATGCGAAGCATGTCAAAACTGGCTGGCCGTATTCTCCGGGCAGCAGGAAGGCCAGGCCAGCCGCTCCGAACTTCTGCATCCCAGAGCTAAAACATCTCTGCATGTATAATAACCATATCGAATGGTTAAAATAACCACAATTCATATCATAATCAAAAGTAATTATTAAAATAACTTGAAAGAATGTCAGGAGTATGGTAGTGTTTCTATTAAGGCAGTGGCAGGCCGAATTATCGCAGCGGATACACGAATCAGGACTTTTTTCCATACAAAAGGAGAGATGGATGTTGAAGCAGTTCTTTAAACGTTGCTTATCGCTCATAGCCTTGCTTACGCTCTTTAGCTTCGTCTGCGCCGCATGTGGCAGCAATGCGACCTCCAGCAATAGCAACAGCAACAAAGTAACAGTACATCTCGGTTATTTTCCTAATATGACGCACGCTGTAGCCATTGTCGGAGTAGCGCGCAACGCCTTCAAGCAGGCGCTTGGCCCCGATGTCGCGCTGGATATCAAGACCTTCAATGCCGGTCCTGCGGAGATCGAAGCGCTCTTTGCCGGCGATATCGATATCGGCTTTGTCGGCCCCAACCCGGCGGTCAACGGCTATGTCAAGAGTAACGGTGCGGCGCTGCGCATCATCGCAGGCGCCTCAAGTGGGGGCGTGCTCTTTGTCGTGCGACCCGGCGCACACATTCAGAGCGCCAGAGACCTGAACGGCAAAAAGATTGCCGATCCCCAGCTCGGCGGCACTCAAGATGTCTCGCTGCGTCACTACTTACAGCAAAACGGCCTGAAACCAGCCGATAAGGGCGGCACGGTCCAGGTTATCCCGGCGCAGAATGCTGATATCCTGACGATGTTCAGGCAAGGCCAGATCGATGGGGCCTGGGTCCCCGAACCCTGGGCGTCGCGGCTCGTCGTTGAGGATCAAGGGCGGATCTTCCTCGATGAGCGTTCCCTGTGGCCCGATCACCAGTTCTCCACGACCACTGTCATCGTGAGCAAGAAGTTTCTCGATCAGCATCCCGATCTGGTTGGCAGATTCTTGCAGGCTGACGTAGATACTGTTCAGTATATCAAGAGCAACCCTGCCAGTGCCAGAACGATCATCAATAGCGAACTCAAGCGCATGACCGGCAAGGAGCTGTCGAATGCCGTCCTGAATGCCGCTTTTAATGATCTTGATATTACCTACGACCCGCTTGCGCAAACGATCCTTGAGGCATCCGACAGCGCGTATTCTCTGGGCTTCCTGGGTGCCAGCAAACCGGACCTGAGCGGCCTCATCGATCTGGCGCCCCTCAACGCGGTGCTTTCCGCCAAAGGGCTGCCCCGGGTAGCCAGTTGATAGAGAAAGGAAGGCCAGAGCCAGCTATGCGCCAGCAAACACTCCTTTATAAACAGCATGCCGGGCAGCCCGCGCCAGGGGCGGGCATCGCACTCCGCATCGATGGCGTCAGCAAGACCTTTATCAGTCATGGTCGCGTGGTCGAAGCGCTGCGAACGATAGATCTGGGGATTGCCCCGGGCGAGTTCGTCTGCTTCCTCGGCCCCAGTGGCTGCGGCAAATCAACGCTGCTCAGCATCATCGCCGGACTGGAAGAGGCCAGCAGCGGCACAGTGCAGGCAAACGGGAAAGAGGTGAGCGGCCCTGGCACAGACCGCGTGCTGCTATTTCAGGAAGCCGCGCTCTTCCCCTGGCTCGATGTGCAGCGCAATGTCGAGTTTGGCCTGCGCCAGATCGGCATTCCGGCGGCTCAGCGCGCGGACATCGCACGTAAGTTCATCGAACTGGTGCATCTGAAAGGCTTTGAGCGCAGCTTCACTCACCAGCTCTCGGGCGGCATGCGCCAGCGTGTCGCCATTGCCCGCGCGCTGGCAATCGATCCCGCCGTTCTGCTGATGGACGAACCCTTCGGCGCGCTGGATGCCCTGACGCGTGACCGCCTGCACGCGGAACTGGAGTCGATCTGGGCAGCGACGCGCAAGACGGTGATCTTCGTCACCCACAATGTGCGCGAGGCCGTGGCGCTGGGGGATCGTGTGGTGGTCTTTTCGCCGCGCCCAGGCCGTATTGTGCGCGAATTCCGCATCGATCTGCCACGTCCGCGCTCGCTGGAAAACCATTTCCTTGTCGACAAGGCAGCGGAGATTTTGACCGTGCTGCGCGGCTCAATGGAGAGCCAGGAACAGGAGGATGAGAATGGCGCGCACACTTAACGTAACGGCCCAAAACGCGGGCGGCTGGTCGTGGGCCAGAACGCTGCGCATAGTCGCATTCTATGTGATCCTGCTGCTGATATGGGAGGGGCTGGCGCGCAGCGGTATCTGGCCTTCCTATCTCCTGCCCGGCCCGACGACTGTAGGCAGCACCCTCGCCAGCGGATTCGCGAGTGGTTCGTTTATTATCGCGATCCTCGTGAGCCTGCGCCGTCTTGTGTCTGGCTACGGGATATCGCTGATCGCAGGCGTAACGCTCGGCCTGGTGATCGGACGCAACCGCATCATCGACGAGACGCTCGGCTCGTTGATCCTGGGGCTACAGGCGTTACCCAGCGTATGCTGGATCCCGCTTGCACTGCTCTGGCTCGGGCTAACCGAGCAGGCGATGATCTTTGTCGTGGTGATGGGCGCGCTCTTCTCGATTACGCTCGGCGTGGATGCCGGCGTGAAGAATACGCCGCCGCTCTACCTCAAAGCCGCGCGCAACATGGGTGCGCGCGGGATTGCCCTGTCAACACAGGTTATCCTGCCGGCGGCACTGCCCTCCATCCTCACCGGTCTCAAGCAGGGATGGTCCTTCGCCTGGCGCTCGCTCATGGCCGCCGAGCTGCTCTACCAGACGTTGAGCCTGGGAACGCTATTGGAAAACGGGCGCGACCTCAACGATACCGCGCAGGTTTTCGCCGTCATGCTCATCATCATCGTTATCGGCATCAGTATCGACGGGTTGATCTTTAGCCCGCTTGAGCGGCGTGTACGCGAGCGCTGGGGCCTGTCTCGATGACGCCAACTGATGCTCAGCGGCCCCGCTTTTCCACGCCGGTCCTTCGCCCGGCTCCGCCGCACCAGGAATAGAGAATGTGATGCGGAAAATGCCCTCTGCACATTTTCCGCATCACGTTCTCTATAAGGCGAGCGTCGCAGGCACGAGCGAGGGAGGTGTCATGTGAGCCTGGTAACGAGCGTGGCTATCACAATCGCCAGCGAGAACACAACGGCGAATTGCAGGTGCAGGAGCGAGGTGCGCTTGATGCCAACCATAAAGACGCGCCGATCAGTTGCCGACAGTACAGCGCGCACATTGTTAAATGCCAGAGGGAAGGTAATCCAGACCGCCAGGCTGTAGAGTGGCAGAAGCCCGACCAGGACGCAGAGCGTGACCGCAGCGTAGCTGCCCATCAGTAGAGCCGCATGAAAGCGCTGCCCGAACTTCACCCCGAAGCGCACAGGCAGCGTTTTCTTATTCACCGCCAGATCATCCTGGTAGTCGCGCACATTATTCATATTGAGAATCGCCGTTACCAGAAAGCCTACAGGAATGCTGGCGGCAAAGGCGCGCCAGGACCAGTGCGGGATCTGCACGTAGCAGGCTCCCCATGTCATCAGGAAGCCCATCGCGATATAGACCAGCAGATCGCCGAGTCCCCGGCTGGCAAATTTGAATGGCCGCGCGCTGTAGAAGTAGGCAATAGCCATACCAGCAACACCAAAGAGGAGAATCGCTGGCCCGACGATATAAGCCAGCGCCAGGCCGAGCAGCGCCGCCAGCACGAAGCAGGCAATACCGCCGCCGAGCACCTGACCGGCTGTCATCTCTCCACGAAAGATGACGGTTGACGAACCCAGCGATCCGGCATGATCCAGGCCATAGCGATAGTCATAATATTCGTTAAAGTAATTTGTGCCAATTTGTAGAAAGAGACACGAAAAGAGAGTAATCACAAAGTTCAGGAGATGAAATGCGCCTTCGTAGCCAGCAATGGCCGTCCCTACCAGGATCGGGCTGACCGTGGCGGTCAACGAAAAAGGGCGGCTCGTCTTGAGCCATATCCTCCAGGACGGAAATCGCCCGGACCCTATCGAGAGCGTCTGTTTATCGTTCATTCTGGTTCTCCCTGGCACAGCGCCAGTTAGTAGTGCTTCTGTTCAATAAAAATAGTAGGACACACAGGGGCCAGATGTCAAAGCCCGGTTAGCTCTTGCACTTGCACAAAAGTTCGCATACAATAGCACGTGAAAGGATGATTCTTCTGCGCCCGGCCTCATATCTGAAGCGCCACCAGCACGTGAGCGAACACGCGAAACGGAGGGAGGTACATGTCAGGGAGACCTACCATAGATGATATTGCGCGCCTGGCAGGTGTGTCAAAGGCCACAGTCTCGCGTGTTTTAAACCATAAACCCGATGTGGATCCAGCTACACGAGACCGTATTCTGCGTATTGTCGAGGAGCAGGGCTTCATCCGCAGCATCGCCGCATCTGGCCTGGCGGGAGGACGCAGCCGGCTTATCGGTGTGCTGATCCCTTCGTTTGCATGGCCGCTCATCCCTGATATAATGAACGGAGTGGCAGAAGTCATCGGTGAAACCGACTACGAACTGGTCACTTACAGCATCAACGACAGGATTCGCAGAAACAACCATGTCGACATTATCGACCGTATCCTGGCGACGAAACTGACCGCCGGCCTGCTCGCGATCTATTCCGCGCAACCACCCCAGCATCTTGCGCGCCTGCATCGCCAGGACTTCCCCGTAGTGGTGATCGATGACCAGGATCCTCCACCCAACGTGCCCTGGGTTGGCATCGATAATAAAGCCGCGGGCTATGCCGCGACGCGCCATCTCATCCAGCTTGGGCACAGGCGTATCGCGCATATTCAAGGACCGATGCAACTTCTTTGCTCGCACGAACGCTACGAAGGCTATTGCCAGGCATTACAGGATGCCGGCCTGCCCCTCCTGCCCGATCTTGTACTAGAAGGCAATTTCGCGCCGACGGGCGGGCGCGCCTGCGCCAGAATACTCTTCTCCATGCCCCCGGAGCGGCGTCCCACCGCCATCTTCGCCGCTAACGATCAGACAGCCTATGGCGTGCTCGCCGCCGCTGAGGAGAATGGCATCCACATCCCCCATGATGTCGCGCTGGTTGGCTTCGATGACCTGGCTTCGACAACCGCGCATATCGATATACGCCCGGAATTGACAACCATCAGGCAGCCCTTCTACGAAATGGGCCAGCGCAGCATCGAGCTCCTGCTCTCTTTGCTTGAGAAACCACGCTTTCCCGCCTATGAGAATCGCTGGCGATACTCCGCAGATTCCACCGGGCGGGGATCGCACATAGACGAGGAGAAGCCGCCGCGCATCTATCTGCCCGCCAGCCTGGTTGTGCGCGCCTCCTGCGGCTCACCCCACCCCCTCACCATTCCCTTGCCGCCGCTCGACTCATCTGCATAGCGGCGCAATGATGCTCTTTACCTTTTTTTAAACCGAGCACTTCGAGCGCAATCATTCTCGCATGTAAAAGTTAAGAATGGATCTGATTGCCAGCCCCGGCGCCACCTCGCGCCTGCGGCGCTCGTCGGATCTCCAGGATGGGGTGGGCCAATGCGCAGCGCGCATTGGCCCACCCCATCCTGGAGATCCCCGGGTGCGGCGGAGCCGCATCCACGACCGGCGAGAGCACTGAGCCTCGGACACCTTCTAAAGAGCATCATCGCGCCGCTATGCACAGGCAAGCTATTCCTTCCTTCACCTCTTTATGCTATACTCCCCCTATTATGGAACAGGATATTCTCGACGTTCAACAGGATAGCCAGGCAGCCGCCAGGAAGCTCGCGGCGGCCATCGAGAGCCTGCTCTTCGTCTCCGGGCGCCCCCTGGACTATACCGAACTGCGCAAGCTGCTCGATATCGATAATGCTCAGTTACAACGTGGCCTGCAAACACTGGAGCAGGATCTGGTGAGCCAGGAGCGCGGAGTACGCCTCCAGCGCCTGGGCGAGCAGGTTCAGCTTGTCACCGCGCCGGAAAACGCGCGCTATGTAGCGGCTCTGCTTGGCCTGCCGATGACCGCGCGACTGACCCCCGCAGCACTGGAAACGCTGGCAGTCATCGCCTACCGCCAGCCGGTGACACGCAGCCAGATCGAGGCGACGCGCGGGGTCAACAGTGACCGCGCTCTGGCAAGCCTTATTCAGCATGGTCTGGTAGCCGAGATCGGGCGCGCACAGACTATAGGGCGCCCGGCCCTTTTCGCCACCACTACCGAGTTTCTGCAACAGTTCGGCCTCACCAGCCTTGAACAACTCCCCTATGTTGACCCAGGCGGGCAAGGAGCGGCCAGCCGGGAACCGCATACCGGCGCCCAAAACCGATTGACTGGCGAGGAGGAGCTTTAATGCGCATTGGCCGTCACATGCCCACGAACTCAAAGATGGTCAAAGCCGCTGCCATCGCGCATGATATCGGTTGTGAGGCAATCCAGATCTTCGCCAGCAATCCGACAGGCTGGCGTCCACCGCGAGACGATCCGAGGGGCTGCGCGGCCTTTGTCGAGGCCACGCATACCTATAACCTCGTTCCGGTTGTATTGCATGCTCCATATCTGATTAACCTGGCCTCGCCCGATGATCTTATCTGGGAGAAATCGGTCACTCTGTTGACCTGGACGATGCAGCGAGGCACGCAACTGGGCGCACAGTTTGTTGTATTTCATACTGGCAGCCATCGTGGGTCCGGCGTTGAGGCAGGCATTGCGCGCATCGCTCAGGGCATCGAGCGGATCTTGCGCGATACGCAGCGGGCAGACGCGCCCCTGTTGCTGCTAGAAAACGATGTGGGTGCGGGAGACTCGCTTGGGCATAGTTTCGAACAACTGGCAACGATCCTTGCACTGTTTCCGCACGAGCGTGAACGCCTGGGCGTCTGCCTCGACACTGCGCATCTCTGGGGGGCCGGGCACGACATCTCCAGTGCTGCCTCGGCCCGCCAGGTCCTGCATCATTTTGCGCAAAGCGTCGGGCTGGAGCGCCTGAAAGTGATCCATCTCAACGATACAGCAAAGGCTCTGGGAAGCCATCGCGATGTGCATACACGACTGGGCGAGGGCATTATCGGCAAGGAGGGATTGCGCGCGCTGCTGAGCGATCCCCGCCTCGATCATGCGGCGGTCATCCTGGAGACGCCGATAAAGACCGGGGACGACCACAAGGAGGACTGGCAGCACGACGCAGAACAGATTGCAAAGGCGAAGCGACTACTCACGTCAGAAGCCATTTTATAGCGCCTGTCGTCGGCGTTCCTGTAGGTGTTCCTGTCGATGAAGGTGTCGCCGAAGATGAAGAAGTTGGGGATGGCGATGGCGATGGCGTTGGCGTTGGCGTGGGTGCGGCTACAGTGAGCGTAACCGTGATCGTGACCGGATTGCCAACGGAGGGTATAATCGCATCATTCGCCACATAGGTTCCCGGCGGCAGTCCTTTCGGAACCACCGTAAAAGTAAGGGGCTTGCTTTGCCCTGCGCCAGCGCTGCCCGCGAGCGGCCATGCCACGAGCCATTTTTCCGACGGCGGACCTACCTGCCACGTCAACGTTCCGCCACCGCCATTCGTGACCATTATCGATTGCACATCAGGATTGGAACCGCTCGCCGGGAAGCTTAAGCTTGTCGCACTGAGTTGCATCGCAGGTGGAGGAGGCGTGGGTGTCGGATCAGGTGTAGATGTTGGCGAGGGCGAGGGAGACGGGGAGGGTGATGGAGAGGGCGAGGGAGAAGGGGACGGCGACGGAGAGGGTGATGGAGAGGGAGAAGGGGACGGAGAAGGCGAGGGGGACGGCTGTGGCGAAGGATTGGTGACGGTGAGCGTCACCGTCACCGTCGCTGCCTTGCCAGTGGAAGGCGTAATCGTCACCGTTGCCGTATAAGTTCCCGGTGACAGTCCCGTCGGCTCTACCGCGAAAGTGAGCTGCGAGCTTGCCCCCGCGTCATCGCTGCCACTCGCCGGGCTAACCGATAGCCAGCTTTCTGAGGGCTGGCCCACCTGCCAGGTCAATGTCCCACCACCACTATTTGTGAGCGTTACCGGTTGTACATCAGGATTGGAGCCGCCTGCCGGAAAACTTAAGCTCGTCGCACTGAGCTGCATCGAAGGCGGTGGCGGTGGCGCAGTGACGGTGAATGTCACCGTCACTGTGACTGGATTACCGGCGGAAGGCGAAATGACTACCGTCGCCGTATGATCCCCTGCCGACAGCCCTGCCGGATCTACTGTGAAGGTAAGCTGAGAACTCGCCCCCGCGCCATCGCTGCCACTCGCCGGGCTAACCGATAGCCAGTTTGCCGAAGGCTGGCCTGCCTGCCAGGTCAGAGTGCCCCCTCCGCCATTCGTGACCGTTATTGATTGTGCGTTGGGATTGGAGCCGTTCGTCGGAAAACTTAAACTCGTCGAACTGAGTTGCATCGAAGGCGATGCCACATTGATAGTAACAGGAATCTGAACGGGGCTGCCACTAATGGGCGCACCGGTGACTGGATCTGTGGCTGTTACCGTCACTGTGGCACTATAGCTGCCAGATTGAACGCCGGTCCCATCGGCAATGACGTTGACGGTATCGCTCGCTCCACCAGCAAGATTTTTATCCGCCGTCGATGAGAGCGAGATGAAAGGGGGATCGCCTTTTGCCAGGCTGGCCGTCCAGCTTAGCGGACTCCCCCCCGCATTCGTGACAGTAAACGGCTGGGATTGGGTCCCGGTTGTAACGTCGATGGTGAGCGAGCCGGGGCTGACGCTGAGAGCAGGCGGCTTCGTCACGGTAAGCGTTACGTTCACCGTCTGCGGGCTGCCAGCGATAGCGACGCCGCCATCGGTGCCCCCCAGAGAGATCGAGCCGCTATACGACCCCGGTGCCAGGGCTGCGGATTTCACGGATACGGTGAAGCTGCCGCTCCCCCCTGGCTGAATGTTCGCGACCCCCGGCGAAACGGCCAGCCAGCCGCTGCCCGATCCCAGGGTTATCGAAGGAGTAACCTTCACCGCGCCTGAGCAGGCTCCGCTCACTGCCAGGGTAAGCGTCTGGGGAGCGGGGTTGGCTCCCGCTCTGGCCGTGAAACTCAGCGTTGATGCCGAGGGCGCCTGTAGCGTACAGGGAGGCTGTACGGTGAGCGTAACGTTGACCACCTGTGGCGAGCCAATGCCGGCCTGCGTTGCGCTATCGCTGGCCGTAATCGTCACTGTGCCATGATAGACGCCGGGCTTCAGGCCGCTCAGATTGACGCCAGCGCCGGTGGTTCCAGCATTGTTGAGCGTGGCCGTACCCGAAGCAGGAGCCACATTCAGCCACGATGCGCCATCAGCAGTAGCAGCCTGCGCCGACCAGTTCAACGTATGCGCGCAGGCTCCGCTTGCCGTCAGAGCAATCGCCTGATCCGATGGAGCCGGCTGGCCCGCCGCTCCGGTAAAGCTCAGGGCAGTGGGCGCGGCTGTGAACGTACACGCAGCCTCGACGACGAAAGTGACCGGGATGGTCTGCGGGCTGCCAGGTGCCGCATGCCCCGCACCATCGGTGCCACTGATCGTGATAGCGCCGGTATAGGTTCCCGGCGTCAGCGCGGACAACAGCGCCGCCGATACGCCTATTGAGGCAGACTGGTGCGCTCCGACTTGCCCGGAAGCAGGCGTTATCGCCAGCCATGAGCCGCCAACCGAGGTCGCAGCCGCCGCTTTCCACGCCAGAGTGCCACCACCCGAATTCTTGATCTGTATCGCCTGCGCCCCCGGATCACCCTGCCCAACGACACCCGTAAAGGTCAGGGCGGAAGGCGCGGTACCAAGCAGCGGTGTGGCTTGCTGCCCCAGGGTAAAGTTCACGAACACGCTCTGCGTTCCCGCCGCTGAGCTAAAGACAACCGAGCCGCTATAGTGCCCGGGATTCAGGCCGCTGGTGTTAATGCCAATCGCGGGTGAAGCAGGTGTCGCGCCCTGCCCCGCGCTCACATTGAGCCAGCTTGCGCTGCTCGAAGCGCTCCAGTGGAGCGACGACTTGCAGCCCTGCGAGACGCCCAATTTGACGGACTGCGCGGGGGGCGCGGACTGGTTATAGACCCCCGTAAAGGTGAGCATCGATGGAGAGATCTGCAAGCTACAGGCCGGCGTTATGGTCACACTGATATTGATTGTCTGCGGACTCCCCTGTACCTGTCCCGAACCTGTGCCGCCGAGCGTGATTGTGCCATTATAGGTGCCGGGCAGCAGGGTGCTGGTATTGACACCCACCTTGAGCGTTCCGCTGCTATCCGCCCCCACCGTGCCAGATTGCGGCGATACCGAGAGCCAGGAGGGACTGCTCGTCGCTCTCCACTGCAACGCCTGTGTGCCCGGATTGCTCACAGTGATCGTCTGGGCAGGCGGCGCGGAGCCGCCATCGACAGCGCTAAAGGCCAGCAGCGGCGGTGAAGCCTGGAGCACGGCTACTCCGGCAGGCACCGACGGCAATCCCGTCACCTGCATCTTTATCGTTATCGTGCCAACTCCTGCATTCGACGAGAACGTAACCTGACCACTGTAGGAGCCGGGCGACAAATGGGAGCGGTCCACAGCGATAATCACACGCTGATCCTGCCCGCTGGCGATGGCGCCACTGCGCGGGCCAACCTGAATCCAGGGCTGGCTGCTGCTAGCCAGCCAGGGAATCTGCCCGCTACCAATATTTGTAAGCGTGATCGCTCTAAAGCTGCTCACGTTCTGGGCGCCTGAGCCAAAATCCAGCGTCTTGACCGAAAGCTCCAGGTGCGCAGGACGCAACAAAGCGCCGCCCCCGGTTACGATCAAAGGGAAGGAGGCGATTTTATGCGAAGCAGCGTCCTCGGCATAGATCGTATGTGGCCCGGCCTCCCAATCCTGCGTCACAACAACCGTATCGGTAAAATTGCCGCTGCCGTCGGCCTGTGTGACAACTGCCCCGCTGGTATCCACGACGGGAATAGCCGTATCGCGCGTCAGGCCAATACGACCATGAGGGGTGAAGTTCACGCCGCGCAAAGTTACGGTTGCCCCCACCGCAATGCTATTGGGCGTCACCGTCAAGGCGAGGCTGCCGTTGCCCGAACCTAACAGGCCGCGTCCTAATGTGGAGACAACGCCAAAGACTCCACCCAGCAGCAGCACAATAATAACCGCCAGGCTTACCCAGAAGAAGAGGGCCGGTGGGATCTTGCTCCGCCAGCGTTGCATCTTCGAGGGAGCCTGCCGGGGCTGTACAGGCTTTGCCAGGAAAGGCGCCGGAGTATGGGCTGTGGCTGTGAGACTTCTTACTTCCTTATGCCACGTCATATGACGCATGCTCAAAGGATCAAAATTCTCATCGTTCAGGCTATACCCCTGCCGGCCCGGCAGAGCTTCATCATGAGGAGTGGTTGCCAATGTAGCAAGGGGATCCTCCGGCGTATCTCCCGTGCCCGGAAAGAGGCGCAGTTCATTTCCCTCGGGCGGAGTTTCAGCATCATGGGGAGTCTGGCTCTGGCCGTCCGCCGGCGTCTCCGTCGCCACCATGAGTGCTACGGACCCATCGGCGGTCTCCTCTCTATCATCCTGGAGCGGGAGTGTCTCGTCCTGGAGAGTGTAATCCTGAATGGTGTAGTCCTGGAGCGTCTCGCCCTGGATAGTAGAATCGTTAAGCGCCTCACCTTGAGATGGCGCGTCTGGCAGCGTGAGCGTATCTTCCTCGGCCTGGCGGGCGAGAAAGAACACAGATTTATGCCCGGGCGATGTCATCGACTCGCCGCACTTCGCACAATAATTGGCATCCTCGGGCAACGGCTCTTTACAATTTGGACAGCGCAGCGTTTCCATAATGGCTCCCCTTACCGCGCGATACGCGATTACTCCCCCTATGTATCAATGTGCCTCTTTATAACATATTAATATTACACAGAGAAGTGTACTGATGAAACAGGTAACTGTCAACCCTAAAAGTCAGCTAGCGGGCGTTCTTCCCAGTAATGCCCGCGCATGCCTCATTGAGACCAGACGATACACCGGCCTGGCCGGACCAGCCAGCAGAAGAAACAGCCCTATCTTTAGATATCGTCAGAATGCGGCGAAATGCAACATCTATAATGCCAGGCCCTCTTAACCTGGCTTTCCCATTGCGCCCGGCTCCCTACAATTTATAACGCATTCTCTGATCCAATAGTTGCGCTCCCCGCACGGCTCAAACCGCCACGCTGGTCGACCTGCCATACGGCTTATCTGGATCAATCAGCACATTGACGCAGGCCGGCTTGCCGGATGCGAATGCCCTTTCGAGCGCGGGCCGGATATCCTCTGGCCGCTCGACCAGTTCGCCATAGCCTCCCAGCGCCTCGACCATCTTGTCATAGCGTATGCCGGGGGCAAGCTCCGCCGCCGTGGTATGCCCGACGATAGCCTTCTGGGGATGCTTGATCTGTCCCCAGGCGCCATCGTTGCCGATGATGGAGACAACGGGCAGTTTCTGGCGCACCATGCTCTCAAACTCCATACCGTTGAGGCCGAAAGCGCCATCGCCATGCAGGATCAACGCTTTTGAACCGGGACGCGCGATCTGGGCCGCCATCGCGAAGCCCGTTCCCGCGCCCAGACACCCCATCGGACCAGAATCGAGCCAGTAGCCGGGCCTGGCAACGTTGATTATCCTTCCTCCGTAGCTCACGATATCGCCCCCGTCGCCGACGACGGTTGTATCATCATCGATGAAATCGCGGATCTCGCGACAGAGGCGCATGGGATGGATCGGCACGGCGTCAGAGTTCAAAGCTGCGCTATCGCGTTCCAGCGCTCTGAACTCCTCCGTGCGTACATACGCCAGCCACTCCTCCTGCTCACGCTGGGCGGTAGCCGCAACTACCTGCTGCATACTGAGGCCCACATCGCCGACCAGGCCAACCGCGGCACCGCGATTGACGCCGATATCCTCACCCGCCAGATCGAACCAGATGAGACTCGCAGCGGCGGGGATGAGCGGCGGCTGACCATGATTGAGACGAAAATCCATGCGCGTGCCAATCGCCAGGATGGTATCGGCCTGTTCGAGTGCCTTGCGCCGCGCCGCCGAGAAGAAGAGGGGATGGGTAGGCGGCAGGCAGCCACGTCCGGCGCCGTTGAGGAAGACGGGAGCCTGGATTCGCTCGGCAAGCTGGCGCAAAGCATCAGCAGCATCGCACCACCACACGGCGCTGCCCGCCATAATCACGGGCCGCTGCGCCTTCTCCAGCAGAGCCGCCGCTTTTACAACCATATCGGGATCGGGAGCGGTGCGCCCCCCGGCGCGATAGTTTTCCGGCTCCCCCGGATCGAAGAGTGTATCGGTATCGGCGAAATTATTCAAAATATCCATCGGCATTTCAAGGAAGACCGGACCCGGTTTGCCGCTTAACATCTGGCGAAAGGCCGAGGCCGTGTACTCCGCCAGGCGCGAGGTCTCATGCACTGTGCGCGCCCATTTGGTGATGGGACGCAGCAGATCGATCTGGTTCATCTCCTGGAGCGCGCCACGATCCCACAGGCTCAGCGGCGCGGCCCCTCCGATAACCAGCACAGGACTGCCGGCAAGATAAGCGTTCGCTACCCCCGTGACGCCATCGGTAACGCCCGGGCCTGCCGTTAAGAGTGCGACGCCGGGAGTGCGCGTGCATTTAGCCCAGCCCTCGGCGGCATGCACCGCGGCCTGCTCGTGACGCGTATCAACAACGCGAATCCCCTCGCGCACGCAGCCATCATAGATACCGGCGATGTGGCCGCCACTGAGCGTAAAAACGACCTCAACGCCCTCTTTTTTCAAGGCTCTGGCAACCAGCCAGCCACCATGTATTAAACCCATCTGAAATTTCCTCTCTTCGTTGAGTAAGACGATGAAGATCTATCTTTTTCTGCTACCATTATCTTATCGCATTCCACAGCGTTTCGTCCGGTTTAGTATGAGAGTGTGCCCGATCCGTAACATTCGCGCAGGCGAGTGCCCCGGGCGCTCGCCTTTTACGTGATATGGGGAGGGGCAGGCGCTGCGCGCCTGCCCCTCCCCATATCACCACATCCTCCCCGCGTAGCTCCGCCGCGCGAGAGCGAGGAGGCTGAGAACAAGATACTTTCAGAATAAAACGCTCCCGCGATACTGGCGCGCGACGGCTCCAGCATCCCCTGACCAGCCCCGACAGAACTGGCCCGGATCTGATAGAATTAAGGATAACAGATGGGTTCAGTCATATTTCAAAGGAGCATAGTAGATGATTCGAGTTGCAATGGTCAGCTTCTGGCACGTTCACGCACGCGATTACGCGAAGCAGGCGCAGGAGAATCCCGAGACAGAAGTGGTCGCGGTCTGGGATGAACTCCCCGAACGAGGACGCGCGGCGGCGCAAACTCTGGGAGCGCGCTTCTACGAACGCCTGGACGCGCTGCTGGCGCAACCCGATATCGATGCCGTCGTTATCGATACCCCTACCAGCATGCACCATGAGGTGATGATCGCTGCTGCTCATGCAGGCAAACATATCTTCACCGAAAAAGTGATCGCCCCCACCCTGCGCGAGTGCCACGAAATTATCGCCGCGATAGACAAAGCCGGCGTGAAGCTTACCGTCTCACTTCCAAGACTATACGAAAGCTATACATTGGCGATTAAAGATCTTCTGGAGCGCCGCGCCTTCGGCGAACTTACGCTGGTGCGAGTGCGCTTATCACATAACGGGGCCATAAGCACGGCGGAGAATCCCCAGGGCTGGCTGCCCGCTCATTTTTTCAATCGCGAGCAGTGCGCCGGCGGGGCGATGATTGACCTGGGTTGCCACCCCATGTACCTGACCCGACTATTTCTCGGGCTTCCAGAGAGTGTGAGCGCGAACTATGGCTATATCACCGGACGCGAGGTCGAGGATAACGCCGTCGTGATTTTGCGCTATCCCCGGGGCGCGCTGGGCGTCGTCGAGGCCGGATTTGTGAACCGGTATTCCCCATTCTCCATCGAAATTCACGGCACCGAGGGCAGCCTCTTCTATGGTACACCGGAGGGAAGGTTACAGGTGCGTAGTCGCATGCTGGGAGGCGACGAACGGTGGAGAGAGATAAGCAAGCTCCCCCCCCGGCAACCTATGGCCTTCCAGCAATGGGTGACACATATTCAACAGGGGACGACAGCGAACGAGAATATTCAAACCGCCATCGATCTGACGGCGCTGATGGAGGCCGCGAACCTTTCCGCAAGCAGCAACCAGGCCGTGCGCCTGGACAGCCTGGAACATTGACCGGTGCAGCGGAGAGGCAAACGATAAATACTTTTTATGTTAGCAACAAAGGGAGAACAGCATGACAATCAAGATCGGACTCATCGGCTGCGGAGGCATCGCAGAGTGGCACGTCAAAGGCTACCTCAAAATAGAGGATGCACAGGTAACGGCGGTTTGCGATGTAGTGGAGGAGAATGCGCGCCACAGGTCGGAGCAGGCCGGAGGCGCGCAAATTTTCTCCGATTTCCGCTCGCTCGTCACTGAGGCCGACGTGGATGCGGTAGACATCTGCCTGCCCCACCACCTGCACAAAGATGCAATTGTAGCCGCTGCCGCCGCCGGGAAGCATATCCTCTGCGAGAAGCCGCTCTGCCTGACGCTGGAGGAGGCGGCAGCAGTCAAGCAGGCCGTCGATGAGAGCGGCGTGATGCTGATGTGCGCGCACAACCAGCTATACATTCCAGCGGTTCAGCACGCCAGAAAACTCTTGAACGAGGGGCTACTCGGCCAGGTGTACGAGATTCGCACCACCGATAGCTTTTACCACACGTTCAATATGGAGACGATTGGCTGGCGAGGCGAGCGCGCCAAGATTGGCGGCGGCGAATTGATCGATACCGGCTACCACCCATCGTACCTGCTGCTCTACCTTGCGGGCAGCGCTCCCGTCGAAGTTACGGCTATGCTCAGCAATCATCGCCTGCACTTCATGGATGGCGAAGACTCGGCCCAGGTGCTGGTACGCTTCGCTAACGGGGCCGTTGGCAATATCGTGACAAGCTGGGCCTACGAGCCGCCGGACAATATTGAGAAGTTCTCGGTGGTTGGCGAGCGTGGCTATATGTACAGCACTGGCAGTTCCAGCAGCTCTGTGCGCGAACTGCGCTACAAGCTGCGCGGCGCCAACCCGGCCATCGAGACACTTCAGCTCGGGGCAGTCAATACCTTCGAGGCCGAGATCGCCGATTTCGTGGCCTGCCTGCGCGAGAAGCGCCGGCCCATCAACAATCACGACGACGGCATCAACGTGCTCAAGATCATTCTGGGCGCGTACCGCTCGATGGAGGAGAAGCGCACGATTACATTTTAAATTGCACATACATGAGTCACCTGAGTTAATTACAGGTGACTCATGTTTTTATCGATACAACATAACGATCATGCCGTCCGCTTCTCAAGTGCGCGGCGTGCTGCCTCTTCGTCAGGAGCCATGACGATGCGCTGCATGAGTTGCAGCAATTCGTCGTCCGTCGTAAACTGCGGCACTTGCTGCCGCGCCAGTTCTTTGAGCGCAGGGAATCGCAACCCTATCAGTTCGATGAGGTTCTTCTGCTGCCCTTCTCGCAGCCCTTCTTGCAACCCTTCCTCCCTGGCTTGCTGCCGCGCTTTCTCCGCTTTGCGCAGGCGCTCCTGGAAATAGGGATCACTTTCCAATAAACTATCGTACATCCGCAATCGCTCCTCCACTTGCTGTTTCTCTGGCTCCGAAAGCGTCCTGGACCGCCTCAGCAGCGTCCGAAATCTGACCAGATGCCGCCGCAAGTCCTCTCCCTGGTACAGCCGCTCCATCTCGGCTATGACCTGCAACAGCATCGCGGCGCTCACCCCCTTCATCGCCGGCATGA
>Ga0209061_1002509_pt1 | contig 22979 bp, 20 predicted proteins | sample Coa_R1_10_FD_187157 | JGI IMG/M metagenome (GOLD analysis project Ga0209061, IMG submission 187157) | Surface soil microbial communities from Centralia Pennsylvania, which are recovering from an underground coalmine fire - Coalmine... | ecosystem: Environmental > Terrestrial > Soil >...
GGTGCTGCTGGAGGTCGCGACGTGAGCGCCCCCATGCTCGACCTCGCCCGCGTGCGGCACGCACACCTCGTCGGCATTGGCGGCATGCACATGTCGGCGATCGCGGCGATGCTGCTGGCGCGCGGCATGCGCGTGTCGGGCAGCGATCTGCAGCCTTCGCCTTACACCCGCCGGTTGGAGGCGCTCGGCGCGACGGTCGCCTACAGCCACGCGGCCGAGCATCTGGGCGATGCCGATCTCGTGATCGCGACCGTCGCCGTGCGCCCGGACAACCCGGAGATCGCCGCCGCCCGCGCCCGCGGCATCCCCGTGATCGTGCGCGCCGAGGCGGTGGCAGCGCTGATGCGCGGCTACCGCGCCATCTGCGTCGCCGGGACGCACGGCAAGACGACCACCAGCGCGTTGATCGCCTTCGCGCTCAGGCACGCGGGCAGAGACCCGGCTTACCTGCTCGGCGCCGATGTGCCCGACCTCGGCGGCAACGCCAACCCCGGTTCCGGCGCCGAGATCGTCGTCGAGGCGGATGAGTACGCCGAGGCGTTTCTCGCCTACGCGCCGGATATCGCCGTCATCACCAACGTCGATACCGACCACCTCGACTACTTCCGTACCGACGCGGCGATCGACCGCGCCTTCGCCGCTTTTGCCGCACGGGTGCGGCCAGGCGGCCGGCTGATCTGCTGCGCTGACAGCCCGCGCCTGCGGGCGATCGCGCGCGCGGAAGCCACGAACCTGCCCGTCCGAGTCGAACTGTACGCGCTCGAGGCGGCGGACGGCGACACGCTTTGGACGGCGCAGATCGAAAGCGTGGCGCCGAAGCACACCTTCAGCGTGATACGCGGCGGCGCGCTCTACGGACGTTTCACGACGCCTCTAGCTGGGCGGCACAACGTCGCCAACTGCCTGGGCGCGATCGCGGCGCTGGACGCGGCGGGCCTCGCGCCGGAGGCGATCCGCGAGGCGATCGCGTGTTTCCGCGGCGCACGGCGGCGCATGGAGACGCTTGGTGAGCGCGACGGTGTGCTCGTGATCGACGATTACGCCCACAATCCGGCCAAGGTCGTGGCAACGCTCGCCGCTGTGCGCGAGCGGTATCCGGGCAGGCGCATCCTCGCCGTCTTCCAGCCGCACACGTACAGCCGCACCGCCTACCTGCTCGACCGCTTCGCGACGGCATTCACCGAGGCCGATCAACTGGCACTCCTGCCGACCTACGCAGCGCGGGAGACGCCCGAAGCCGGCCTCGACGCCGGCGCGCTGGCCCGGGCGATCGCGCGCCCGGCGCCGGAGCTGCTCGCGTCGTACCAGGAGGCGGTACAGTGGTTGCGTGAGCATGCCAGGGCGGGCGATATCGCGCTCACGCTGGGCGCGGGGCCTGTCGACGCGGTGGCGCGCGCGTTTCTGGGCGAGGACGGGGCGAAGCCATGAGCGTTACCGTGGAGAGGCTGACCGCGCTCGCCGAACGGCTGGCCGCACATGGCGAGGTCCGTGCTGATGAGCCGCTGGCGCGCCACACGACGCTGGGCATCGGCGGCCCGGCCGATCTCCTCTTCCGCGCCACAAGCCGCGCCGCTCTCGCCGCCGCCGTGCGCGCCGCGCGCGAGGCGGATGTGCCGCTGACGGTGCTCGGCTCGGGCAGCAACGTGCTTGTTGGCGACCGCGGCATTCGCGGCCTCGTGATCATCAACGAGGCGCGCCGTATCTCCACGCCGGTGCCTCTGGGCGACGGTACGTACCGCGTGGAGGCGGAGAGCGGTGCGAGCTTTGCCGCCACGGCGCGCAAGCTCTGCCGCGCGGGCTTTACCGGCCTCGAATGGGCGGTAGGCATACCCGGCACGCTGGGCGGCGCCGTAGTCTACAACGCGGGCGCGTACGGCGGTCAGCTCGCCGATGTACTGCACGCCATCGACGTGGTCGACCGCGACGGGCGCGAGCGGACGCTACCTGCAAGCGCACTCCACCTGGAGTACCGTCGCAGCGCCTTCACGCGCGGACTGCTCGCGGAGCAGGTCGTGCTCGCGGCCGTCTTCCATGTGCGGCGCGGCGACCCGGCCGCAATCCAGGCGGCGATCGCCGCGCTCGACGCGAAGCGGCTTGCGACCCAGCCGCGCGGCCGCAACGCGGGGTCGATGTTCAAGAACCCGCCCGGCGCCTCGGCCTGGCAGCTCATCGACGCCGTCGGCCTGCGCGGGATGCGCATCGGCGACGCCGAGATCTCTGCTAAGCACGCCAACTTCTTCTGCAACGCCGGCCACGCTACGGCCGCCGACATGAAGCGGCTGATCGACCTCGCCCGCGAGCGGGTGCGCGAGCACTTCGGGATCGAGCTGGAGACCGAGGTGGCGCTGATCGGCGAGGGGTTCTACTAACGCGACGGCCGATAATCGGGAAAGCGCACTGATGTAGGGAGTAGCCAGCGGCGCCAGGCTTCCCGCACAATGCCATAAGCGGGATCGTCGTAACAGCATAACGACCCTGCCGTGGTAGAGCGGACGCGATGGCGGTGAAACGATCTCGCCGATGGATACCGGGACAGCGTGGCGCGCTGACGTTGGTGGCCGTGGCGCTTCTGTGCGCCGCCGCCTGGCAGATCGCGCGCGGCCCGTTGCTAACGATCGCGACCGTACACGTGCGCGGCGTGACCGGCGCCGATGCCGATGCCGTGCGCACCGCGGCGGCGCTCACCGGCCAGCGTATGTTCGCCGTCGATTCCGGCGCGGCCGCGCGGCGCGTGGAGACGTTGCCGTGGATAGCGCGCGCAACGGTACGTGTCGGTCTACTGCGCTCGGCGACGATTACGGTGGTGCCGCGTACGCCGATCGGGGTGTGGCGCGTCGGCGGCGTCAACTACCTCGTCGCGGCCGATGGTACGATCTTCGGCACCACCGACGACGCCGGGTCGCTGCCCGTGGTGGACGCCACGGGCGACGCGAACGCGCGTATCGGCGCGCGCATCGACCCCGAGCCTCTACGCGTGGCCGAGCGGATCAGCGAGTTTGCCAGCGCGCATCTGCAGCAGACGATCGCGCGCATCAGCTACAGCCACGATGCGGGGATCACCGTTGTCGCCGGCAAAGGGATGCAGATCGAGTTCGGCGACGGCGACGGCCTCGACTACAAGCTGGCCGTTTGGCAGGCGGTGCTGCACGCCGTGCGGCCGGGAGAGCTGCACGTCCTCGACCTGCGCAGCAGCCGCCCGTACTACCGTTGAACGCCCCACGCGCAGGAGGCGCGTCCGTGCAGCCAGGAGACGGAGGAACCGAGCTATGCGTGGAGAGACCGTAGCCGCGATCGATGTTGGGACGACCAAGGTGTGCACGATCGTCGGCGACGCCGACGACTTCGGCAACGTGCGCGTGCTCGGCGTCGGGGTCGTGCCCTCGGCAGGCATCACCAAGGGCATGATTGAAAATATTCACGACGCGACCGAGGCGATCCGCGTCTCGGTCGAGAAAGCGGAACGCTCCTCGGGGCGGCGGATCGTGCGCGCCCACGTTGGCATCGCCGGGGCGCACGTCAGCTCGATCAACAACCGCGGCGTGGCAGCGATCGTAGATCGAGACCACGCGATCACCGCCGAGGATGTGGCACGCGCCATCGAAAACGCGCGCGATGTGAGCATCCCCACCAATCGGGAGATCCTGCACATCATCCCGCGCTTCTACGTCATCGACGGCCAGAACCAGGTCTCGGATCCGGTGGGCATGTACGGTCAGCGGCTCGATGTCGAGGCGCACATCATCACCGGTGCGCTTGCGGCGATGCGCAATCTCAGCCGCTGCGTGGAGGCCGCCGGCGTGCAGGCGGAATGCCTGGTGCTGGAGCCGCTGGCCAGCGCCGAGGCCGTGCTGCGCGACGAAGAGCGGCGCCAGGGCGTAGTGCTGGCCGATGTCGGCGGCGGCACGACCGACGTCGCGGTCTTCATGGATGGCGCGGTCTACCACACGGCGGTGCTGCCCGTGGGCGGCTTCCAGCTTACGCACGACCTCGTTGTTGGGTTGCGCGTACCGTTCGCCGCCGCCGAGCGCGCAAAGCTCGACTACGGGCACGCCATCGCCAGCTCGGTGCCGGCCGACGAGACGGTCGAACTGGAGGCGTTCGGCGGCGACGGCCTGCTACGGGTACACCGCCGCGAGATCTGCCGCATTCTCCAACTACGCGCCGAAGAACTGCTCGAAATGATCCAGGCCGAGGTACGGCGCGCCGGCTACGACGAGATGATCTCGGCAGGCCTGGTGCTCACTGGCGGCAGCAGCAACCTGCCCGGCCTGCTGCCGCTAGCGCAGTCGCTGCTGGATATGCCCGTGCGGTTGGGCATGCCATCAGGCCTCTCTGGTCTCGCTGATATCCTCGCTAATCCGGCATACGCCACTGGCGTCGGTCTGCTACACTGGGCAGTGCGTGAAAGCGCACCGACCGAAGCGCTAGCGGGAGCGCGGCAGCGGCCGGCTGGCCAGGGAGGCGTCGGCAACGTCTTGCAAGGATTGCGGCGTTTAATGCGCGGCTTCTTGCCGGAATAGAGACCATTGCTCTTGGCGGCTGGTCGGGGCACAATACCCGAATAATACCCTTTAGAACACGCGATCCGGTCCTTACGCTGGGGCCGGCGGGCGCTGCAGGATAGAGGAGAGAACGGCGATGACGTTCCGCCAGCAGCGGCCAGCGCCTCGGGAGAGGAAAACGGAGCCGACCATGCCGACTATGAAACATATGCCACGGCCCGAGCTCGATGGATTGCCGCCGATCAAAGTCGTCGGCGTGGGCGGAGGCGGCTGCAACGCCGTCAACCGCATGATTCAGGAGCATATCTACGGCGTCGAGTTCATCGCTGTGAACACCGACGCGCAGGCGCTCATGCTTTCCGAAGCGCCAACGAAGATCCGCATCGGCGATAAGATCACGCGCGGGCTCGGCGCCGGTGGCGACCCGGCCATCGGCCTGCGCGCCGCCGAGGAGAGCCGCGAGGAGCTACGCGAAGCCGTGCGCGGCGCCGATATGGTCTTCGTCACGGCCGGCATGGGCGGCGGCACCGGCACCGGCGCGGCCCCCGTCATCGCCGAGGTAGCCAAGCAGGAAGGCGCGCTGACGATCGGCATCGTCACCAAACCGTTCAGCTTCGAACGCGCCAAGCGCATGCGCCAGGCCGAAGAGGGCATTGCGCATCTGCGCGAAAAAGTCGATACGCTGATCGTTATCCCCAACGACCGCCTCCTCCAGATGGCCGACAAGCGCACCACCGTGCAGGAGGCGTTTCGCATCGCCGATGATGTGCTCCGCCAGGGTATTCGGGGCATCTCGGAGATCATCACCCGCCCCGGCGAGATCAACCTCGACTTCAACGATGTGCGCAAGATCATGAGCGACGCCGGCCCGGCGCTGATGGCGATCGGCCGCGGCACCGGCGAAAACCGCGCGGTCGAGGCAGCGAAGCAAGCGATCCAGAGCCCGTTGCTCGACGTGCGCATCGACGGCGCGCGGGGCGTGCTCTTCAACATCACCGGTCCGCGCGACCTCTCCATTCAAGAGCTCAACGCCGCGGCCGAGGTCATCGCCAACGCCGTGGACCCGGAGGCCGAAATCATCTTCGGCACCGTCTACGACGAAACGCTCGGCGACGAAGTCCAGATCACCGTCATCGCCACCGGCTTCCCCGCCGATTCGATGCAGGAAGTGCTGCCACCACTCCGCTCGGCGGCAAACGTGAGCAGCGCGGCCGCGCCCGTCGACGATCTGGAGCCTCTGCGTGGCCCACGCCCGCTCCGGCCGGAGCAACCGGCTGCCAGCGCGCAAACAGCGCCCGCGTCGCAACCGCCAGCGGCGCAGCCGGGCCGCTTCGACCGCCCGCGCTTCGGCTCGACGGACAACCTACCCGGGGCAAACGATACCGACCTGCCCACATTTCTGCGCCGCTCGATGACGTCGCGCTGAGCGCCGCCCGGCGAACGCGCATCCCGATGAGCAGCTGCATAGTGAGGCGGCTATGATCGCCCGCGGCGATGGTCTGTACCATCGCCGCGGGCCGTCTCGCGATCGTTATGACGCGCAAACGGCGCTAAACGGCGGTTTGCGATCAAGAGTATCGCGTCCTTGTCGTTATGCTATAAAGATCACGAAGACGTATCCCGACGAAACAGCGCCTGCGGCTATTTACACGATATAGTATGCTCTCCTATTTGAGCGGCTTTTGCGCGACGATCGGACACGATATCGCGGAGAGGGTCAGCAATCAGTAAGAGAGCGACAGAAAAGAGGCCGTCGCCGCCTCCTCCGCGCGGTATCTTTGCAGCACGCCATTTGTGCGATATCCTTCCCTTTGTACCACATATTGATCACACGCTTTCTCGCCTTCAACATTTAGCGAGAACGGCGCTAGAATATTAAGAGAAGGACGGTCCGGCATGCAGTGCCCAAGCTGCGGCCACGATGCTTCCCGCGTGACCGACTCGCGCGCCGTGGACAGCGCGATACGCCGCCGGCGCGTATGCCTCGCCTGTGGCGCGCGTTTCACCACGTTCGAGCGGGTGGACGCCGGCGCGATCCTGGTCGTCAAAAAAGACGGGCGGCGCGAGGAGTTCCAGCGCGAGAAGCTACTCGCGGGCCTGCGCCAGGCCTGCGCCAAACGCCCGATCGATGCCGCCGCCCTGCAGGCGATCGTCGATCGCGTCGCCGCGACGCTGCGAGCACTGGGCCAGGCCGAGGTGCCCAGTTCGCACATCGGCGACCTGGTGATGCGTGAGCTGCGTCAGCTCGACCCCATCGCCTACGTCCGCTTCGCCTGCGTCTATCGCGCCTTCGCCGATCTGGGCGCGTTGCAGGAGGCGATCGACGAACTGCATGCCGGTGGCCACCCCGCCACGCCGCTCGTGCCGCTGCGGCAGGCGGCGGGATAGCGGACCAGGATTCCACCCCGCCGGCTCCGACGAGAAACGGCAGGCGCCGTTGGAGGCGCACACCGCCGTCGCATCGCTGGAGACCCGACGATCTGAGCCGAAAGATTGAGAGAAGCAGGAGGACGAAGCCATGGTCATCGCTGAACATCCCAACACCACCGGCGCACCGGCGCGCCCAGATGCCCCGCTGAAACTGGCCGAGAACGCGCGCATCGTCCTCGAACGGCGATACCTCGCCAAAGACGACGCGGGCAACCTGATCGAGACGCCCGAACAGCTCTTCCGCCGCGTCGCGCACAACCTCGCCCAGGCTGAGCGCCTTTACGGCGCCAGCGACGCGCGCGTACAGGAGGTCGAAGAGGCGTTCTACCGCGCTATGACGCAGCTCGATTTCCTGCCCAACTCCCCCACGCTCGGCAACGCCGGCCGCCCCCTGCAGCAGCTCTCGGCCTGCTTCGTCCTACCGATCGAAGATTCGCTCGATAAGATCTTCGATGCGATCAAATACACGGCGCTGATCCATCAGACCGGCGGCGGCACTGGCTTCTCCTTCTCGCGCTTGCGGCCCGAAGGCTCGACGGTGCGCAGCACTTCCGGCGTGGCCAGCGGCCCGGTCTCGTTCATGAAAGTCTTCGATGCCGCGACCGAGGCGATCAAGCAGGGCGGCACACGGCGCGGCGCCAATATGGGCATCCTCGCCGTCAACCACCCAGACATCGAGAAGTTCATCACCTGCAAGGCCGACATGACGTCGTGCACCAACTTCAACATCTCGGTGGCGGTCACCGAGGCGTTCATGCGCGCCGTTGAGCGCGGCGAGGAGTACGAGCTGATCGATCCGCACACGGGCAAGGTCGTCGGGACGCGCAACGCGCGCGCCATCTTCGAGATGCTGGTGGAGAACGCCTGGAAGAACGGCGACCCGGGTATCATCTTCATCGACCGCATCAACGCCAGCAATTCGAATCCGGTGCCCCGCCTTGGCCCGATCGAAAGCACGAACCCATGCGGCGAGCAGCCGCTTTACCCGTACGACTCGTGCAACCTCGGCTCGATCAACCTCGCCAACTTCACCCGCCGCGAGGGCTCGCGGTACGTCTTCGATTACGATCGGCTGGCGCGCGAGATCCCAACGTACATTCGCTTCCTCGACAACGTGATCGACATGAACCGCTACCCTCTGCCGCAGATCGAGGACATCTCGCGCCGCATCCGGCGCATCGGTCTGGGCGTGATGGGCTTCGCCGACGCCTGCATGAAGCTGCGCATCCCCTACGACTCGGAGCAGGCGGTTGCCTTCGCCGAGGAGGTTATGAGCTTCATCGAGCGGCACGCCAACGCCGCCTCGCAGGCGCTGGCCGAGGAACGCGGCGTCTTCCCTGAGTGGGAAAACAGCATCTACAACGACCCCACGCGCTATCCCGAACGGCCGCGCTACCGCAACAGCACGCGCACGACGATCGCGCCGACGGGCACGCTCAGCATCATCGCCAACTGCTCGGGTGGCATCGAGCCGGTCTTCGCGCTCGCCTATACGCGTCAGCACTATCTCGACCGCAACGACCCGACGAAACCGACGCGTCTGACCGAGGCGCACGAGTACTTCACCGAGGTCGCGAAGGAAGAGGGTTTCTACTCCGAGGAGCTGATGGACTACCTGGCCAGGGGCGGCCGCCTGGCCGACCGCGACGAGGTGCCAGCGTGGGTGAAGCGCGTTTTCGTCACCGCGCACGACGTCGCTCCCGAATGGCACGTGCGCATCCAGGCGGCCTTCCAGCGGCACACGGACAACGCCGTCAGCAAGACGATCAACTTCCCCCATAGCGCCACCGTCGAGGACGTAGCTGCCGCCTACTGGCTCGCCTATCGCGAGGGCTGCAAGGGGATCACGATCTATCGCGATGGCTCGCGCGCGCTGCAGGTACTGACGCACGCCACCGAGAAGAAAGAGGACGGCACCGCCACGGTGACGGTCTCGGCCGAGCAGCCGCGAGCGCGGCGCGAGCGCCTGCCCGACGAGCGGCAGTCGATCACGCACAAGTTCACCGTCGGCGAGCAGGAAGGGTACCTCACCGTTGGCCTATACGAAGACGGCCGCCCAGGCGAGGTCTTCATCAAGGTCTCCAAGCAAGGGTCGACGATCAGCGGGTTGATGGACAGCATCGCGCTGCTGACCTCGATGGCGTTGCAGTACGGCGTGCCACTCTCCAGCCTGGCCGAGAAACTGAAGAACACCCGTTTCGAGCCGTCGGGGATGACGCGCAACCCGGCCATTCCCAGCGCGACGTCGCTGGTCGACTACATCTTCCGCTACATGGAGCAGCGTTTCGTCACCGGCCAGCAGCCACCGCTGCCGTTGCAGCAGCCGAGCCTGTTCGACGCGCTGCCGGGCGGCGACCACGCCGGCACCAACGGCACCGACGGCACGAACGACCTCAACGGGCACACCAACGGCGCCGCTCCCGTGCTCTCCGGCGTCGGCTGTCCCGAGTGTGGCTCGGTGCTGCATTATGCAGAGGGATGCCTCACCTGCCGCGGTTGCGGCTATACCAAGTGCGGCTAACCGGCGCGGCACCGCGTAAGCTCCGGTCTCTCCGCGGAGCGGCCCGCGGGCGCGCGGCGGAGAGACCGGAGCATGGGCTTTTACTACGGGCCAGCGGAGCCGCCGAAGCCAGAAAAGGAACCAGGCGGCTGCCTCGAAGCGCTGATCATCACGCGGGCGGTGTTCGCCGTGCTGGCGATACCGCTGGCAGCGATCCTCGGCGTCTTCGCAGCGCTCGCGATCCTGATTGCGCTGTTCAGCATCGCGTGGTACTGGGGGGTGCTGTGGCTGGCCGTTCTGGCAGCAGGGATCGCCGCCTACGCCCGCTGGGAGCGCGGCCGCTTTCGCAGCGGGCCGCCGGTGTAGGCGTGCGGGCGCACGGCACGATCGCTGCCAGCGGCGCGAGGCATCCGGGCGGCTTACAGTCAAGCTGATGCGAGAGAACCGCATGACCCGCATACTGGTAGTAGGGGGTCAGGAGGAACTCACCATGGCGCAGCGCTGGCAGTACATTATGCAGGTGGTAGAAGGCCGTCGGCTCGAAGAGGAGCTGAACGAGCTGGGCGCGGCGGGGTGGGAGCTGATCACCGCCCATTGGGAGGAGTACTCCTACGGTGGGCGCACGCAGATGCAGGCCCGCTGCATCCTGAAGCGGCCTGTGGAGGACGATCGCAACCGCGAGCTGCGCGGCGAGTACTGGGGCGAACCTGCCTCGGCGGGTCTGAGCTAGCGGGCGCGAGCAACACCGTCGCGCTTTGCATGGCGGCCGGGTGTGCGCGCCCGGCCGCGCTGCTTTCAGCGGCCCGGCATGGTACGCTCTTGCCCGAGGGCACCTGGCTCGCCCCACAACGAGGCTCGCCATGTTCCGTTTGTTCCGCAAATTGCTCGTGGCCAACCGCGGCGAGATCGCGATCCGTGTGCTGCGCGCCTGCCGCGATCTCAACATCCGCTCGGTCGCTATCTTCTCCGAGGCCGACCGGGAGGCGATGCACGTGCGCTACGCCGACGAGGCATACTGCATCGGCCCACCGCCTGCCACCGCGTCCTACCTCAACATCGAGCGCATCATCGACGTTGCCAAACGCGCCGGTGTCGATGCCATCCACCCCGGCTACGGCTTCCTCTCCGAGAACGCCGACTTCGCCGAGGCGTGCCGGCAAGCGGGGATCGTGTTCGTTGGTCCCAGCCCGCGCACGATCCGGCTGCTGGGCAACAAGATCCAGGCCCGCCGCCTCGCGGCCGCGCGTGGCATCCCCGTCGTCGCCGGCACCGATGCGATTACCGATCCAGACGAGGCGCTTGCCGCCGCCGACGCGATCGGCTACCCGGTGCTGATCAAAGCAGCGGCAGGGGGCGGCGGCCGCGGCATTCGCAACGTGCCCAACCGCGACGCGATGATCGCCGCGTTGCGCACGGCGGCCGCCGAGGCGCGCTCGGCGTTCGGCGACGGCGGCATCTACATCGAAAAGTACATCTCGCCAGCACGCCACATCGAGGTGCAGATCATCGCCGACCGCTACGGCAACACGCTGGCGCTGGCCGAACGCGAATGCTCGATCCAGCGTCGCCACCAGAAGCTGATCGAGGAGTGTCCTTCGCCCGCCATCCACGAGGAGTTGCGCTCGCGTCTCAACGAGGCGGCCGTGCGCATCGCGCAGGCGGCGGAGTACGTCAACGTCGGCACCGTCGAGTTCCTGCTCGACGCCGATCACAACTTCTACTTCCTCGAAATGAATACTCGTTTGCAGGTCGAACACCCCGTGACGGAGATCGTCACCGGCTCCGACCTCGTGGCCGACCAGATTCGCGTCGCCGCGGGCGATCCGCTCGGCTACTCGAAAGAGACGTTCACCTACCGTGGCTGGGCGATTGAGTGCCGTATCTCGGCGGAAGACCCCGAGAGCGGCTGGATCCCTTCGGTTGGCGAGATCGCCTTCGCACGCGAGCCGGCCGGGCCCGGCATCCGCGTCGAAAGCGCGCTCTACAACGGCATCCGCGTCTCGGAATTCTACGACCCGCTCGTCGCGAAGGTCACAGCCTGGGGGCGCGACCGCCGCGAGGCGATCCGACGCATGCGCCGCGCGCTGGAGGAGTTCAAGATCGTCGGCGTGCGAACGAATATCCCCTTCCACATCGCCATGCTCAACGACTCGCGCTTTCTCGCTGGCGAGCTGGACACGGAGATGGTCGAGCGTGGGCTGCCATCGTTGCCCGTCGATGGACGCGAGCCGGCCAACCAGCGCGCCGCGCTCGCCATGGCGGCGCTGCTACAGTACATGCGTGGCCGCGGCGTCAGTGCGCAGGAGCGGCTGCGGCAGACGAACGGTCACACCTCTGCCAGCGGCACCCGCGGCGCGCCCGCGTGGCGGCAGGTTAGGCGCGTGGTCAGTCTGCAGGAAACTGGAGGCGGCGGATGGCTGCGACGTACCGGCTGAGCCTCAACGGCGCCGTGCACGAGGTCACCGTCGAGGAAGGCAGCGAGGGTCTCACCGTCACGATCGACGGCGAGCGGATGCGCGCCGACATCAAGCGCATCTCGGACCCGGTGTACAGCCTGCTGCTGGAGGGCCTCTCGTTCGAGATCGTCGTGCAGGAGCGACCGGATGAGTGCGAGGTCGTGATCGGCAACCGCTCCTACACGGTTGAGACGCTGCGACCCGGTCAACCGGCAGCGACGGCAGCGGCAGGCGAGGCACAAGTGAGAGCGCCAATGACCGGTCGCGTCGTCGAAGTGCCCGTGCAGATCGGCGAGACGGTCAGCGCCGGCCAGACGCTCGCCATCATCGAATCGATGAAGATGAACAACGAGATCCGCTCGCCGCGCGACGGCACCGTGCGCGACGTGCGCATCGCGCCCGGCGATCGGGTGGAACGAAACACCGTGATCGTGGTGATCGGCTAGGCTACCGTGGTTGCCGCTGCAGCGATCGCCGCCAACCTCGCCGACGTGCGGGCGCGCATCGCCGCCGCCGCTGAACGCGCGGGACGCGACCCCGCCTCTGTTCAGCTCGTGGCGGTCAGCAAGAGTTTCCCTGCCGAGGCGGTGATCGCCGCCGCACAGGCGGGGCAGCGGCTTTTTGGCGAGAACCGCGTGCAGGAGGCGGTGGCGAAGGCGGCTGCCGTGCGCGCGGCCGGCATCACCGACATCGCTTGGCATATGGTCGGGCGGCTGCAGACCAACAAAGTGCGCGCGGCGGCGGGACTCTTCGCGATGATCCACAGCATCGACTCGCTGCGCCTGGCGCGGGCGCTCTCGTTGCGGCTCACGGCGCCACTACCGGTGCTGGTCGAGGTCAACGTCGCCGGCGAGGAGACCAAAGCAGGCTTCTCTCCAGCAGAGACGCCCGAGGCAGTGCGCGCCATCGCCGCGCTGCCATACCTGGACGTGCGCGGCCTGATGACCGTCGCCCCGGCCGTTTCCGATCCGGAGGTGGTGCGGCCCGTTTTCCGGCAGCTGGCCACGCTGGCGCACGCGCTCGGCCTGCCAGAGCTGTCGATGGGCATGAGCGGTGATTACCCGGTCGCGATCGAAGAGGGCGCCACGCTGGTGCGGATCGGCACGGCGATCTTCGGTCCGCGTCCACCGCGGGAGGCCGGAGCATGAGCGACGGTACAGCACTACGCTCGATCGCGTTCGCGGGCGGCGGCTTCATGGGCAGCGCCATGGTGCAGGGGTTGCTCGCGCGCGGCACGCTCCAACCGGAGCAGATCGCCGTCTACGAGCTGCTGCCCGAGCGCCGGCAGCAACTCGCCGAGCGCTACGGCGTGCGCGCCACGGCCAGCGCCGCCGAGGCAGTCACCGGCGCTGACCTGGTCGTGCTCGCCGTCAAGCCGCAGGACTTCCCCGCGCTTGCGGCGGAGCTACGGCCACTTCTCGGTAGCAGACAGCCGGTGCTCTCGATCATGGCCGGGGTGACACTGACGGCGTTGCGCGAGCGCCTCGGCACGGAGCTGGTAGCCCGCGCCATGCCGAACACGCCGGGCGCGATCGGCGAGGGCTTCACCGGCTGGACCTGCCCGCCCGGGATGCGCGAGCGGCACGGCGCGGCGATCGCCGCCGTGCTCGACGCGCTCGGCAAGCATGCTTACTTCGCCGACGAGAAGTACCTTGACATGGTTACCGCGGTTTCCGGGAGTGGACCGGGGTATATCATGATGATGATCGAAGCGTTGATCGACGCCGCGGTGCTGATCGGCCTGCGACGCGATATCGCTCGCGAGATGGTGCTGCAAACGGTGGCGGGCGCGGCGCGCTACGCGCAGATCACGGGCGAACACCCGGCCGTGCTGCGCGACGCGGTTACCTCGCCAGGCGGGACGACCGCCGCCGGTCTGCAGCGGCTGGAAGAGGCGGGGGTTCGCGCAGCATTGATGAGCGCCGTTGTCGCCGCCTGGGAACGGTCACGCGCGCTCGGAGGGTAAAGCCATTCGCGCCATCTTTTTCACATTCGCCAACTTTCTTATCGAAGCGCTGCTGGTCGCGATCGTTCTCGAGGCAGTGCTCTCCTGGTTCCCTGGCGCGCTCGAGAGCCAGTTCGGGCGTATCCTGCGCGACATCACCGAACCGATCCTGGCCCCGCTGCGCCGGATCGTGCCGCGTATCGGCATGATCGACATCACGCCGATGATCGCGATCTTGCTGCTGGTCTTCGTGCAGCAGGCGATCCAGCACGCCAGCGCTGCTTGAGATTGCGGCCACGCACATTTAGAACTCTTGTTCTGTCAGCCGGTCGATGGTAGCATGAACACGTCAGCCTGGCGCGTTTCGACACCCGCGTGCCGGACGATATGAAGGAGAGCACGAGCAGTGGCAGAGGACAAGGCGAAGGCGCTCGAACTCGCGATTGGCCAGATCGAAAAGCAGTTCGGCCGCGGGTCGATCATGCGGTTGGGCGAGGCGCAGGCGCGGCTCAACGTCGAAGCGATCCCCACCGGCTCGCTGGCGCTCGACCTCGCGCTCGGTATCGGGGGCATCCCGCGCGGGCGCGTGACGGAGATCTACGGCCAGGAATCGGCAGGCAAATCCACTGTCGCGCTCAGCGTCATGGCGCAGGCGCAGAAAGCCGGCGGCATGGCCGCGTACATCGATGTCGAGCATGCGCTCGACCCGAGCTATGCCGAGGCGCTCGGCATCAAGGTCGATGAGCTGCTCATCTCCCAGCCCGATACCGGCGAGCAAGCGCTCGAAATCTGCGAGGCGCTGGTGCGTAGCAACGCGATCGATATCGTCGTGATCGACTCGGTCGCAGCGCTCGTGCCGCGCGCCGAGATCGAAGGCGATATGGGCGACGCGCACGTCGGCCTGCAAGCACGGCTGATGTCGCAGGCGCTGCGCAAGCTCACCGCGGCCATCGCCCGCTCGCGCACCGCTGTGATCTTCATCAATCAGTTGCGCGAGAAGGTCGGCATCGTCTTCGGCAACCCCGAGACGACACCCGGCGGCCGCGCACTGAAGTATTACGCCTCGGTGCGCATCGAGCTCCGCCGCGTCGAGACGCTCAAACAGGGCACCACCGTCGTCGGCAGCCGTGTCAAGGCGCGCGTGGTGAAAAACAAGGTCGCGCCGCCCTTCCACGTCGCCGAGTTCGATATCATGGTCACCGGCAAGCAGATCGGCATCAGCCGCGAGGGCGATATCCTCGACCTCGGCGTCGAGGCGGGGATCATCCGCAAAACCGGCGCCTTCTTCTCCTACGGCGATGTCCGCCTCGGCCAGGGGCGCGAAAACGCCAAGGAGTTCCTGCGCGCCAATCCCGACCTCGCCGCCGAGATCGAGATGGAGATCCGCGCCAACGCCGCGTCGATCAAACCAGCGCTGCGCGCGCCTGCTGCCGAGGACGACGCGGCCGAGGTGGTGGAGTAGCGCCCGCCTCCTCCCTCCGCCGCTCTTCATCTGGTAACGCGCGCGACCTTTTGCGAGCAGCGGCGTAGGGAAACCACCCCGGCAACACGAGCGAGCAGCTCGGCTGCGCGTCGCGCCGTTATGTTCTGTCACCTTTCCGCGCCCGGCGCTGTTTCGTACTTGCCGGCGCGCTGCTCTCCGGGGCGGGCGGCGCAGATGTGCGCTCAGCGTGTCACCGGCGCCGATCCGGCACGATACTCGCCGCACCGTTCGCCGCCAGGAATCGCCGCGTGGAGAGGCCGGGCCCGCCGCCACCGCTTTACCACGCCGCGCACCAGCGGCGATCAGCTCCGCGCGAGCCCTTCCTGCTGCCCGTAGAGCAGCAGTTGCGTGCAGCGGAAGAGCGCGATCGTCTTTCCAGTCGCTTCATCGAGGACACGCGCATCCCAGACCTGCGTCGTTCTCCCGCTGTGCATCATCTCGGCCTCGCAGCGGATAAAGCCGGGCGGCCGTGTCGTGCCCAGATAGTTGCACTTGATCTCGATGGTGGTGAAGTTCTCCGCGCCGGGCGGCAGGTTCGCCACGGTGCCATAACCGCAGGTCGTATCAGCCAGCGCAACGATACTCGCGGCGTGAACGTAGCCATTGGCTGCCAGGTGCATCGGTGTCACCGGCATGCGGCTTGTCAAGCGTCCTGGGGCAACTGCTGTCATCTCGATACCAAGCGTCTGCGGCAGATTTCCCTGACTGCGCGCGTTCAACCGCGCCAGCAGCGCTTCCTCGTGCTGGTTCATGCACACTCCTTGCTCCGCGTGGCCTTGCTCGCACCGTTTCTACGAGGCAGAACGTGCGACAGCCGAGCGCGTAACGCGACCGCGCCGCATGCGGGCGCGCCCGAGGAAGATCGCGTTGCCGCCGACCCGCTCGACGGCGCTGCGCTCGAAGACGCGCTCCAGCTTCGCCACGCGGCTATCGAGCCAGGTATCGGCGAAAAGGTTGAAGGCGAGCGTGCCGCGCGAGGTCAGCCGCGCCGCCAGCGCGCGCAGAAAAGGCAACGCCAGCACGCCGCGCGGCAGACGGTCGCCACGATACAGATCGACACAGATGTAATCGTACGTCGCGCTTTCGGCATGTACGTAGGCAAGCGCATCGGCCTGCACGAGCCGCACGCAGGCCGGCAGCAGCCCGAAGGCCGCGCGCGCCAGGTCGAGCACCGCCGCCGACTCATCCACACCGACGATGGGTAACTCGCCGAAACGCGCCACAAGCAACCGCGCGATCGTACCACCACCCACGCCCAGCAGCAGTGCGCTCGCGGGGCGCTGGCGCGGCAGCATCGCGCTCCAGTATCCTGAGGCGGCGTCCTCGGGCGCAACGGACTGCACGACGCCGTCGACCAGGATCGCGAGCCGCCCGCGGCTCTCGCCCAGCACGGGCAGCCTCTCGTCCGCCACCGGAGCCGGTCGATGACTCCGACGCTGCGTCACACGCTCTATCCTCGCGAACGTCTCCTCCGTTTGCTCGACGATCTCGATCGCGCAGCCTTTGCATCCGCGACCGAAACGGTCGCGTGCACGCCGGGCGAAGCCCCGACGCCACTCTCCACCCTGTTGCCGCCCGAGGCCGACGCTGCGCTAGCGGAAACCGCCGCCCGCTCGCCGACGGGCGCGGTGCTGTTCGTGAGCGCCGAACGCGCCTGGCTTATCTCACCACCACTCCCCATCGCCGAGAGCTTTCGCGGCTCAGGGTACCAGACGGCGACGCTGCGTGCCCTAGTGATGCAGCGCTACCGCATCGCGGTGGTGCTGCTGCGTCTGGGTGGCTGGGCAGTGGGCATATACGATGGCGATGCCCTGATGACGGCGCGCAACGGCGGTCGCTTCGTGAAAAACCGCCACCGCAAAGGCGGCCAGTCGCAACGGCGTTTCGAGCGTATCCGTGAAAAGCAGATCGACCAGCTCTTCGCGCAGCTCTGCGCAGTGGCAGAGAGCCTGCTTATGGGCACGGAAGCGATCGACTGGCTGTTCCTCGGCGGCGACCGCCACACCGTGCAGGCGTTTCGCAAGAGCTGCCCTGCCATCGCAGCGACGAAGATCCCGCTATCGCCCCGCTTTCTCGACGTGCCCGAGCCACGGCACGAGACGCTCGAACGGTTACCACGTCTGCTCTACGCCAGCCGCGTAACGCTCTGGACGAGCCCCACCGCGACGGACAACGCATGACGCGTGAGAGATGTTCGCCACGCTGATCCCACAAAACGCTCGAGCACAATGACTCGACGATGGCATCGATATCAATACCGTTACTGATGGTGCTGTCGTTCTGTCATGCACTCGTCTTGTTCGGCGCTGATAGCAGCGCCGCGCGCAGAGACGCGCAGATCGATCGCGTTAGTGGCGCAGAGCGGCGCTTTTCTCCCACGCACCTGCCGTCATAGCGGGAATGCTGCGCCTGCGATCGCACGCATGGTGTATCGTAGAGAGCACTGTACCGCGTGGAAAGCGGGCCGTACGTCGCGCAGCAGCCCGTGACCGTTGTTGCCATCCATCGCGGCGCGCGAGGCGCAGGAGAAAGGGGACGTGTGAGAGAGCACCTTCGCCACGCGCTTGCGTTCGCGGCGCTGTGCGGCGCGCTGTTCGCCATGCCGGTCGCGCGGCTCGACGCACGTGCTGCGATGGGGGCGCAAAGCTGCGCGCCGCATACAACGTTCGCAACCGCGTGCGCTCTTGGGTACGGTACGCTGACAGACGCCCTGCCGGCGCCGCAGGCGGTCAATTACTACGCCATCGCCGTGCCCGCCGAGGGTCAGGCGGTACGCGTGCGGCTGAGCGGTGCAGCAGCGCTGCATGCGGCGCTGCTGCGTGACGGTTCCGGCGCCGTCGGCCCCACGCTAGCAAGCCTGACGGCCGCGCGCCCCCCGGATGCGGCCTCCGAGGCTGGTCCGCCCGTTCCCGGCGAAGATCTCTCCGGGGCGCCGCCGCAAACGAGCGTCGCACCGTATCCCGCTCCCTTCGAAGATACGCCCTTCGAAGACACGCCGTTCGAGGATACCCCCTTCGAAGACACCCCGTTCGAAGACACGGCTTTCGGCGCGCGCGGTCTCTTTCCGCTGCAGGTGCTCGGTATCGCCGCTGGCAGCGAGGACGTGAAGACACTCACGCATTTCATCGACGCGCTTGACGCGCCGCAAGTGCGCACCGCGACGCTCGTGCTCGCGGTCTGGTCGCCCTCGGGCAGCACGGCGCCGTACACGCTCGATGTCGCGGCGCTCGCGCCGGAAGATACGTGCCAGAGCGGCGCGCTCGCACCCCCACCGCTGCCCGATGGCTTCGCGCTCACCGGCAGCGCCGCACCGGTCGCGTCCGGCCCGGCGCGGACGCTCATCCTCACGAGCGAAGAACGCTGGGCGCGCTACTACGGCCTCGGCGGGCGCGAGCAGGTCATGCGGCAACTACAGCGGCTTGCGCAACAGCCCTCGGTACAGGGCGTCGTCATCTCGGTCGATGGCGACGCAGCAGTGCAGCAAGCGTACGCCGCCTGGGATACCGATCGCTGCTCAGCCACGCTCGCCAACGCCGTCGCTGCGCGCATCAAAGCGCTGTTGCAGCGCTACCAGAGCGATCACCCCGGCGTACGTTACCTCGTGCTGGCTGGAGGCGACGATATCCTGCCCTTCTTCCGCGTCCCAGATGCGGCACGGATCGCGAACGAGCGGCAGTACGTCGGGCAAACCGGCCTCGATACGAACAGCGCCGGCGCCGCTGCCTACGCGCGCGGCAACATCCTGACCGACGACTACTACACCGATCCTCGCGGCGCGCTCTCCGGTTCTGGTTTGCTTTTCACCGCGACGCTGCCGACCGGCCGGCTCGTCGAGTCTCCAGACGATGTCACCGCTGCCGTGCAGGCGTTCGTTCGCAATCAGGGGCGGTTCAACGCGACCTCGGCGCTCGTGACGGGCTACGACTTCCTTCAGCGCACCGCCAGTGATGTCGGCGACGTGCTCGGTCCAAGCGTCGATGCGCTCGATCAGCTCAACGGCAACGACTGGTCGGGAGCGCAGCTCCTGCAGGCGCTGGGGGGTAGCTCGGCATCCTTCCTCGACCGCTATCTCGCCGCGCCCGATCCGCCCGATCTTGTTTTCTTCAGCGGCCATTTCACGCACGGCGCAATGCAAACGGCGCAGCTCGATGCCCTCCGCGCCAGCGCCCTGGGCGGCCTCGGCGCGCTCTCAGGCAGGATCTTCTTCACGCTCGGCTGCCATGGTGGCGCTTCTGTTGCCGATGCTGACGCCGATCCCTCGACGGGCATCGCAACACAGGACTGGGCGCAGACGATCCTCGGTTTGGGTGGCACGCTGATCGGCAACACCGGCTACGGCTACGGCGACAGCGATGTGCCCGCCTACGGCCAGGAGTTGATGACGACGCTGGCGCGCTACCTCGTCACCGGCAGCGCCGATCGGCCGGTGGCCCTCGGCGACGCGCTGCTACGCGCCAAACGCCTCTATCGGGCGCGACAGATGGGTAAGTGGGATACCTATCACGACAAGACGTTGATGGAAGCGACGCTGTACGGGCTGCCGATGGTCGGGCTCGCGGTGCCGCACCCGCAGCCGCCGCCGTCCGAACCGGCGCCCCTGCAGGGCACGCTTGGTCGCGACGGTGAGACGGTCGTCCTCCACGTCGAGGTGGACGCACCGCAGCTTGCCACCATCTTTACATCGCAGGGCAGCTATCTGGCGACACCGGAGGGCGTCGACATCCGCGCTCTGCGTCCGGTTCAGCCCCAGCTCACCTTCCAGCTGCCCGATCTTCCCGGCCTGCACGCGCACGGCGTCGTCGTTCGCGGCGGCACGTTCATCACCCTGCCGAAGTTCGATCCCGTCATCGTCCGTCCGATGTGGGATGTGACCGAGCCAGAGCCGCAGTTCTTCTACCCGACACCGCAGCCGGCGAACCTTGCCACGCTCACGTCGCTATCCGATGCGGGCGGCAGCGAGCACCAGTATCTGGCGCTGTCGTTCGGACAGTTCGTTGCCACCGATATCGTGCCAGCCGGCGATCCAAACGATCCTGCTAATCCCTACGTTGCCGCTGGTACGGCCTATCCGCACGTGATCGGCACAGAGACGGTTTACCAGCATCTTTCGCTCGATATCTACTACAGCGCCAGCAACGACCAGTACCCTCCGGACCCCATCTTCCCCTCTCTCTGTCCAACGGCAGATGGTGTCAGACTCCAGCTCTCCTTCGCACACCCGCTGCTGCGGCTGAACGCGCTCGTAACGAGCGGCGGCACGGTGCGGAGCATCGCGCTGGCCTCCGGTGACGGGCTGAACTGGTCGGGAAGCGCGCCCGGTACGCTGCTCGCGCTGGTTGCGATCGATCCGGCGGGCGACGTTGCGTATCTGTCGCTCTCCGCGTCATGCAGCGCCGGTAGCGGATCGTCGAGCCAGACGCCGCGCCCGCGCGGAGGGGTTCGCATCGGCAGCGTTGGTCAAGTTGGCGGCCCCTCGATCACTCTGACCGGCACCTGGGGCACGGGCGGGCCGCGCTGCGACGCGCCTGGCGCGGTCTGGTTGCTGTCGTTTTACGCCACCGGTCCCTCGGGTGCGCCCAATCCGAACGCGCGGACCATTGGCAATGTGCTGCGCGCGCCGTGTAGCGCGACCGGCGATCCCACCACGTGGACGACGCAATTGCCCGCGAGCGATCTCACTTCCGGCACCGCCTGCGTGGCGCTCTTCTATGGCACCGTTGGCCCATTGAGCACCGCCGATGCGATCGACTGCGCGCCGCTCTCTGGTGGCGGTTCATCCGTAACGCAACCGCCCGGAACAACGGGCTTGGGTCCGCCGTCACCGTCGCAGCCACCGCCTCCTTCGCCTCAGCCGACCCCGCCTCCAGTGGCCGGTCCACCACCGCGACCAGGCGGTCCACCGACAGGAGGCGGTCGCAGCCACCGCCTCCTTCGCCTCAGCCGACCCCGCCTCCAGTGGCCGGTCCACCACCGCGACCAAGCGGTCCACCGACAGGAGGCGGGCCTAACCCGATCCCGTAACTCGGGCGGAGCCGCAGGAACTCCGCCAGCATCGGAGAACACACGATGCAAAGCGGCCATGCAACCCACACCATTCACAGGACGCCGCTGCTCGCCGGACTGAACGACGAGATCATTGAGGCCTTCGTGCGCCGCGCTCGGCAACGGCACTATCCGCGCGGCACCGTCATCTTCCACAAGGACGATCCCGGCACGCAGCTGTACGTGATCGTCAGCGGCTCGGTAAAGATCAGCATCCCCTCCGTCGAGGGCAAAGATCTGCTGCTGAGCATCCTGACGACCGGCGAATCGTTCGGGGAGATGTCGCTCTTCGACGAAGAGCCGCGCAGCGCCACCGCCGAGGCGATGGAGGATACGGTAGCGCTGACGATGGGACGCGCCGACTTTCTGGCGCTGATCGAACAGTACCCGGCGCTGGCGCTGCGCGTGATCGAGCTCCTCACCCGTCGACTCCGTGCCGCCGATCTGCTTGCGCACGATGCCTGCCTGCTCGATCTACCCGGGCGGATCGCCCGCCGTCTGCTGGAGCTGGCTGAGACGCACGGCACGGGCGACCTGCGCCGCGGCCCGGTCGAACTGAGGCTCCGCCTGACGCAATCGGAGCTGGCGGCGCTCGTCGGCGCGACGCGCGTGGCCACAAACCGTGTCTTGCAGCGGTTCCAGCAGCGCGGCATCGTCTCCTGGGACGCGCACCGCTTCAGGTTGGAGAAGCCGGCCGAGCTGCGCAAGCTGGCTATCGTCTAACCATCGACCGGATACCGCATCAAGCGCCGGTGCGGGCGGTGGCCAGCCGCTCCAGCAGCAGCGCGGCGCGCGCCTCTTCAGGCGGTGTTTCCAGTTCGGCGAAAGCGGCGCGAGCCAACGCCGCCAGCTCCGTGGCCTCTTCCGGCCGTATCGGCGCAAGTGTCTCAGCCAGGCGCAGTCGCGTCCAGGCGCATTCCCAGCGCAGGCCGAGCGCCGCGAAGAGATCCGCCGCCTGCCGGAGCTTCTCTTCGGCGGCCGCGGACGGCAGATTCCCCGCCACAGCCAGGGCACGCAGCGCGTAGGCGCGATGCAAGTCGGAGCCGCCGCTCTCCAGAAGCGTCACCTCGTGGGCGGCACGCCGCGCCCGCCGTCGCGCTCCGGCGTCGCACAACGTCTCGGCCAGCAGCGCGCCGGCGTGGATAGCTAGGCCGCGCAAGTGAAGCACCTGAAACGCCCGCATTGCCGCTTCAAGCTCCTCGGCAGCAGCGGCGGGGCGCCCCGAGCGCGCCAGCGCCTGCCCGGTGAAGAAACGTGCGTGCGCGACACCGATCGCGTAGCCGCTTCGTTCCCACACGGCGCGGCATTCGGCAAAGAGCGAGAGAGCCGCGGCGATCTCGCCTCTCATACCTAGCACTTCGCCCAGGTTGAGGCTCGCCTGCGCGGCGCGGTCGCTATCACCCAACTGGCGGCGCAGCGCGCGAGCACGCTCGTAGGCGCGCGCGGCCTCTTCCCAGCGCGCCAGACGGAAGTAAGCCGCGCCAAGGTTGACCACTGCCTTCGCCTCGGCGGCGGCGTTGCCGAGCCGGGCGCTCAGCTCCACGCTGCGCTCGAGATCGGCGACCGCCTCACGCAACCGGCCGATACCGGAGAGGGTGGTACCGCGATTGTCGAGCACGCG
>Ga0209061_1002511_pt1 | contig 22952 bp, 17 predicted proteins | sample Coa_R1_10_FD_187157 | JGI IMG/M metagenome (GOLD analysis project Ga0209061, IMG submission 187157) | Surface soil microbial communities from Centralia Pennsylvania, which are recovering from an underground coalmine fire - Coalmine... | ecosystem: Environmental > Terrestrial > Soil >...
CCGACGGCCCGGCGAGCCAGCCGCGGATCCTCACCGGGCTGGGCGCGCTCAGGGCATGGACCGCGCCTGCGTCGAGGAATGCCCGGTTGACTGCATATACGAAGGCGCCCGCTCGCTGTACGTCCATCTCTGCCGCGGCCAGCCCGGGCGCGCAGCCGGCCCGGCCGGGCGGCGTCAGCAGGCGTGCTGCCGTTCGCGAGGCAGATCCGCGTCCCGGCGGGCGGCGGCGTCCCGGCGGGCGGCGGCCCGCTCGCGGCGCCGCAGCCTGCGCCGCTCATCCGCGGTGAGCCCGCCCCAGATCCCGTAGTCCTGTCCGGTGTCGAGGGCAAAGCGCAAGCACGCCTCCCGGACCGGGCAGCGGGCGCAGATCATCCTAGCGGCGGAAATCTGCCGCAGCGCCGCAGGCCCGCTGGAGCCGATCGGGAAGAACAGTTCCGGATCCTCGCCGCGGCAGGCCGCGCGACTGCGCCAGCCGCCCTCATACGAGGCCCGGGCATCCCGCGGCCTGACCCCGGCGCCGGGGACCTTTCCGCCGTTCATTCCCGGATACCCCGCGCTGGCCTCGCAGTGCGGCATTTCCCCTGAAACAGCCACATGGGTTCTGCGAACCCCATCGTTTCCCTGTAGCCCGCGCGTCATACAGCTACCCCTTCCGTGCCGCGGCCGGACCGGCAGAGTCCTGCTGCGGGCCGTCGGCCGCGGACGGCCCGGGCGCACCGCCGGGTGTATCGGGCGGAGACGGCGCGGCGGCGCCGCTGGCTGCCGCAGGCCCGGCACCCGGCGCGGCAGGCCCGGCACCCGGCACCCGGCGCGCGGTACGGCGGCCCCGGATCACCAGAACCGCGGCCATGGCCAGGAACAGCAGGATCGCGGTCTCGTTGAGCGAGCCGCCCCACTGCCAGGCATCGGTGTTCCCGGCCCAGTCCCCGCCCGCCAGCCGGAGCGCCAGCGAGGCGTGCAGCAGCACCAGCGGGACATACAGCACGCGGCGGTACGGCAGCGGCCGGCCGAGCACCGATGGCACGATCACCGGCGCGTGCGCGAAGATCATCGACATGACGAAGCCGAGGAAGATGGCGTGCAGTTCGGCGTCGTAAGCGGCTCCGTCGGCCATCTGCCCGACGCCAGCCCACAGGGCGCCGGCGACCGCCAGCCAGCCATAGCCGGCCAGCAGCGCGGCCGCCATGTACCGAGTGACGCCGCGCCCGCGGATGGTGCGCCGGGCGATGTCGTACCGGGCAAGCCAGGCGGCCAGCGCGATCAGCCCGGCCCCGGTGACGCGGACGCCGACCGGGACCGGCTCGCCGGCGACGGCCGCGGCCGGCCCGGCGGCCAGGGAGGCGAGTAGGCCGCCGGCGAACAGTCCGGCGGCGGCGGCGAACAGCAGCCTGCCCAGCCGCGAGGTGCCGGTCATCCGGGACAGTTCCAGCCGCTCCCCGGTGATCGTCAGCACGAGGAAGCCGGCCAGCCAGGGCATGAACCGGGAGATGTCCCACCCGGCCAGCCACAGCCCGTCCGCTGTCACCCAGCAGGCCGCCCCGGCGGCCAGCACGGCGTTGTGCAATGACGGCTGGATGCGGTGCACAGCGACGAAGATCGCGACCAGGGCGAGGCCGCCGCAGCCGAGCAGCGCCTCGCCGGTCCCGCTGGGTGCCCCGGCAGCGACCGCGAGGCCGCCAGCCCCCGCGGCGGCCGGGGCCAGGTATCCCCAGGCCTCGCCGAGGGCGACCGCCCGTTCCAGCGCGATGAACGTGCCGAGGAAGCCCAGCGTCATCAGCGGTCCGTGCGCCTGCGGCAGGCTGGCGACCCCTTCCGGGACGGCCAGGCCCAGCCGGACCAGCGCCGCCCACAGCCCGGCCAGCAGGCACACCACCGCGGCGGCCATCAGCGGCGGCACCCACCGGGCACGGCGGCGCCGCGGTGCGGTCAGGGTGACGCGCGGCCGGGTTATCCCAGCCATCCGAGCTGCTCCTTGGCCCAGTCGCTCATCATCTCGCCCGGGTCCCACGGCGGATCCCACACGATCCGCACATCGATGTCGTTGACGCCCGGGACACCCCACAGCACGTTGTGGATCTCGTCGTCGATGTAGCCGCCGAGCGGGCAGCCCGGCGTGGTCAGCGTCATCCGGATCGACGCAACCCCGTCCCCCGACAGCCCGACGTCGTAAACCAGGCCCAGGTCGACGATGTTGATCCCGATCTCGGGGTCGATCACCTCGCGCAGCAGTCCGCGCAGCGTCTCCGGGCTGGCCTTCCCCGCGGCCAGGGATATCACGTCCGGCGGCCCGGAGCCCGCGGCCGGGACGGGATCCCCCGCGCTACCAGTCATGGCATCTCCCTCCTCCTACCCGGACTTCGACGGCCCGGGCCAGGGACCGGATCAGGTCCCGTCCGGACGCGCACGTCCGGCCCCGGCGTCGCCGGCAAGGGGACAGGCAGGCCCGGCGGCCTGCCGGGGACAAGTACATGATACTCAATTCTGCTTGTATAAACATATATAGCTGTAATAAATTTCAGGCCAGTATCTCGCCGGGACCGCGCTGGCCGACAGGGGCAGCCCTGCTGAAGCCGCGGCAGGACGCGGCAGGACCAGGACGCGGCAGGACTATGCATGCGGGCCAGGGCATGTGCGGCCAGCGGGGCGGTGCCTGTTCGCTGCCCCCGGTGGATTACGGGTGGCCGCTGGTAGCCCCGGACATCCGCGGCTGGTCCCCTCCGCCAGCCCTTGCCGTCTTCGCACGCTCTGAACGCCCCGCACCGGGCGACGGGCGGTCGCCATCAGCGGCACCCGCCATGGGCCCTGGGCGTCCTGTCACCGAGCTGGACTCCGGAATCGGGTCTACCCGCCGGGCGGAGCCGCGGATGTCCACTCCCCCGGGGCCTTTCGAAGGACCGGGCGCTCCCGGGATAGGACGCGAACCTATAACCTGCCGGTTAACAGACCTGCGTTCCGCAGTTAACCGGCGTCCTGGGCCACGCCCGGGGGGATGCGCAGGCCGGCGTGATGCGCGAACCGATCAGAACCGCCAAGGTGCCCGGCTAAACGTTTGGCCGGATCGCTGCTGGCAGCAGGATATCTAGCGGTATAACCCAGTCCGTGTACCTGCGGTCGACGTCCGGCGGAACAGGACGGATCGGGGCTCCGCTGCCCCCAGCTCGCGCACAACGTCCGGGACCCGCAAAGGCGCGGGTCGGCAGCGCAGGTCGTGTATAACTTGAGGCGCGAGGACGTGGCGAACCGCGAGGCGCTGCAACGGCTGGTGGCCTCGGTGACGCGGCTCCCCGACCCGGATGCCGCCCGTGCCGCGTCGGCGGACGGCCTGGAGTTCACCGGGTCGGGACCGGCCGGCGGTACCTGGTCGGCGGTACCTGGCTGCTGGCCGAAGGCGGCCGCCCGCCGCGGATCGTCCCGCTGCCGGCCGCGTGAAGCGCCGGCCCCGGTCAGGCGCCACCTGGTCAGGCACCACCTGGTCAAGGCGTCATCTGTGACGATCACGATCCCGCTAGGTGCCCGGATCAGCGGGGGCGTGGCCTCGGCGGCGACGGTGACATGGATCCGGGGAGGCGGCGGGACCCGGTCCGGGTAGAAGGTGCCGGGCCCGTACAGCTGCCCGTACCGGACCACGACCCCGCCGGCCTCCAGCACGCGGCATTCGCTCAGCTCGCCGCCGAGGGTTACCTGTCCTCGCACGAACGCTCGGCCACGCGCGTCGGGAATGTCAGCGCCGCCGCCGCTCTTTCCGGCACCGGCCAGGAGCCTGTCCCGCGCTATGACCTCAGGCCGGGGGTGCCGGCCCTGGGGAACTTCCCCCGCCAGGCCTGGCTCAAGGCCGCCACCGATGTCCTCCGGCATGTTCCCAGCGCGGCGCTCGGTTATCCGGACCCGCGCGGCACCGCCGCCTGCGGACGGCACTGGCCGCCTACCTGCGCCGGGTGCGCGCCGTCGCGGCCGACCCGGAGCGGCTGGTCATCTGCGCCGGCTTCACCCAGGCCCTGTCGCCGCTGACCCGGGCGCTCGGCGCACCGGTGATGGCGCTAGAAGACCCGGGCCTGGCCGACCGCGACCGGACCATCGCCACCGCAGGCGGCTCGCACCTCCCGATCCCGGTCGACGCGATCGGCGCGCGGACCGGCCTGCTGACCGGCACCAGCGCCAGCGCGATGGTGGTAACCCCGGCTCATCAGTTCCCGCTGGGGGTCACGCTAGCCCCGTCGCGGCGTTCGGAACTGCCGTCCTGGGCTGCCGAGAGCGGCGGGCTGATCATCGAGGACGACTACGACGCCGAGTTCCGCTACGACCGCCAGCCCGTGGGCGCGCTGCGGGGACTGGCACCCGAGCATGTCGCCTACACCGGCACGGCCAGCAAGACCCTCGCCCCGGCGCTGCGGCTCGGCTGGATGGTCCTGCCCTGCGCGCTGCTGGACGCGGTAGTCCAGACCAAGCATGATCGGGACCTGGGCAGCCCGGCCCTGGAGCAGCTCACCCTCGCCCGCCTGATCGACAGCGGTGCCTACGAGCGGCACCTTCGCCGCGCGCGGCGGCACTACAGCCACGCGACGGCACTACAGCCACGCGACGGCACTACAGCCAGCGGCGCGACACCCTGCTGGCTGCCCTGCGCCATCACCTCCCGGCGGCCGAGGTCAGCGGCACCGCCGCCGGACTGCACCTGGTCCTCACCCTGCCCGGCGGGCTCGACGCCGCCGCGGTCGTGAACGCTGCCGCCGAGCGCGGTCTCGCGCTCGCCGCTTTCGACCGGTACGTCCTGACCGAGAACGCCGCAGCCCGCAACCGCCTGGTCCTGGGCTACGGCAACATCACCCCGGCTGCCATCGGCCCGGCGGTGCGCCTCCTGACCAAGGCAATTGGCGACTGCGGCGGCCGGTGAGCTACCTCGCCCGGACGCTAGCCGCGCCAAACCGCCGCGGTTGGCGCTAGCGGGCAGAGCGGGTGCCCGCGGGGGCACAAGGAGGTCGCCTACGGCATCGCCAGCCTCCCCGCAGACCTGGCCGGCCCTGCCGCCTGGCCGGCTACGCCCGCAACCGGTGAGGCGGTCCGGTCTGGTGAGCAGCAGCCGGGCGGCCCGGCGGGGTGAACAGGTGCGGCCGGAATGCCAGACCCGAAGGTGGAGCCAGGCCTGCGCGGAACGCGAAGGCCTCCTGGGCTCCCGCGATAGGACTCGAACCTATAACCTGCCGGTTAACAGCCGGACGCTCTGCCGATTGAGCTACGCGGGACCGTCGCACGCGGCGGGCCGGCGCAGCCGGGCCCGTGTGGTGCCGAGGATAAGCGTAGCGCACCCGCAGGGGTGCCATGGCAAGCCCGGACGCACGGCGGCGGCCGACGCAGCCGAGCCCGGCAGCCCCGGGCAGCCGACGCCGGGGCCGGGCAGCCGCAGCGCCGCCGGGGCCGGGCAGCCGACGCCGGGGCCGGGCAGCCGCAGCGCCGCCGGGGTCGGCAGCCAGGGCAGCCGCGCGGCGCCGGGCTGTGCCTGAAACGGCCAGCGCGATGCGGCGGCGGCGAACCCGATGTTAGGGCGGCGCGTGGCGGGGAACGTCACGCGCAGAACGCCACATGCCGGAAGGGGCTCCAGATGCACCGCGCTACGTTCATCGCAGGGTTCGCCGTCGGGTTCGTCGTGGGCGCACGCGCCGGGCGGGAGCGATACGAGCAGATCGTGAAGTACAGCCGCCAGGTTGCCGGATCGCCGACGGTCCAGAAGGTCACGCAGACCGTCACCACGAAGACCACCGAACTCACCAAGACGGCGATGGAGAAGGCGCCAGATGTCGCCAAGAAGGCGGCCAACCGGGTCCCGTCGCGGATACGCGGCAAGGGCGGCACGGACGACGTCGACGACGTCTCAGCGGACGGCAACCTCGGCTACCCGGCGGGCGGATCCCAGGCCCCGGTCAACGGCACCCGCTACGCCGACTAGCCGCCGCGCCCTAGCCGCCGCGCCCGCCGGCCCGCGCGGCGGCGGGCTGCCCGCGGCCGGACGCCCGCCGACCCGCACGGCGGCAGGGTGCCCGGCGGCCGCGCCCGCCGGCCCCGCGCGGCGGCCAGGGTGCCCGGCGGCCACGCCCGCAGCCCCGCACGGCGGCCGGACGCCCGGCAGGCCCGCACGGCGGCCAGGGGTGCGCGGCGGCTAGTCGAGGTACTCGCGCAGCAGCAGCGCGCGGCTCGGGTGGCGGAGCTTGGCCAGCGTCTTGGACTCGATCTGCCGGATGCGTTCCCGGGTGACCCCGAACTCCCTGCCGACCTCTTCCAGCGTCCGCGGATGCCCGTCGGTCAGCCCGAACCGCAGGTGGATGATCCGCTGCTCGCGCTCTGACAGCTCGCAGAGCACCCGGTCCAGCTGGTCCTGGAGCATGATGAACGCCGCCGCCTCGATCGGCACCACGGCGTCCGCGTCCTCGATGAAGTCCCCGAGGTCGGACTCCTCCTCGCCGATCGGCGACTGGAGCGAGACCGGTTCCTGGGCAATGCGCTGGATCTCGGCGATCCGTTCCGGCTCGACGCCCATCTCGGCGGCGATCTCCTCGATGGTGGCCTCACGGCCGAGTTCCTGGTGCAGCTGGCGCTGCACCCGCGCGAGCTTGTTGATCGTCTCCACCATGTGCACCGGCACGCGGATCGTCCGCGCCTGGTCGGCGATCGCCCGGGTGATGGCCTGCCGGATCCACCAGGTCGCGTAGGTGGAGAACTTGTAGCCGCGGGTGTAGTCGAACTTCTCCACCGCACGGATCAGGCCCAGGTTGCCCTCCTGGATCAGGTCGAGGAAGACCAGGCCGCGGCCGATGTACCGCTTGGCGATCGACACGACCAGCCGGAGGTTGGCCTCGATCAGCCGCTGCTTGCAGCGCACGCCGTCGGCCGCCAGCCACTCCAGGTCGGCCCGCTGCTCGCCGGACAGCGGGCACCCGCTGTTCAGCTTCTCCTCGGCGTACAGGCCCGCCTCGATGGCCTTGGCGAGTTCCACCTCGTCTTCGGCGGTGAGCAGGGGCACCCGGCCGATCTCGCGCAGGTAGATGCGCACCAGGTCGCTGGTGCCCGCGCGGCGGCCCCCGTCCGCCTCAAGGTCCGGCAGCCTGGTATCGGTGTCCTCCCCGGCGGGTGCCTCAAGCACCTCGATGCCCTCGTCCGCGAGCACCCGCACTACCCCGTCAAGCGCGTCCGCGGACAGGTCCGCCCGGTCGATTGCCGTGGTGACGTCCCCGAGCGTCACGAAGCCCCGCGAGCGCCCGAGCGCCACGAGGTCCGCCAGCTGTTGTGTAAGCGATGGTCCGCTCGTTACTACGGTGAGGCTCACGAAGACAGTGTGCGTCACCGGACGCCGATTCCGGGGGACCCAATTTTGCCGCCGGGGCCAGCCGGTTTACGTTCCCGCAATCCGCGCCGCGCTTTGCGGCGCTCGGCCTCAGCCGCCCGTGGCCCGCCCGAGCAGCGCCTTCCGGCGCTGTTCGAGCGCCACCAGGTCGCCGAACATCTTGTTGTACCCGGGCTGGTCGTCGACCGGGTTCGTGCGCTGCAGCCGGGCCTTGACGGCCGCGATCTCCCGCCCGACGGCCAGCTCCCCCACCCGCGCGAGCACCACGTCGGCGTACTTCTCGTCCGGCTCGCCGGCCACTTGCAGGGCCTCGACGGCGAGTTCGGTGACGAACGAGCGGACCCGGTCATCCGGTGCCGCCTCCAGCAGCGCGGCCACCCAGTCCCGCGCCCGGCCGGCGCTGACCACCCCGCCGCGGCCGGCGATCAGCCCGGCCACCGCGGCGTGCGCCGGGACGGTGAACGCCGCCGCGCCGAGCGCGTCGAACTCGGGGCCGCACAGCGCCGGCCACTGCACCGCCAGCTTGAGCGCCTCCCGCTCCACCCGCACCACCGGATCGGACCGGTCATAGGGCCGCTCCGCCGGGGCTCCGCTCCCCCCGGGGGGCTGCTTCCCGGCATGGGGGGCTCCCGCCCCCCATCCCCCCTGGCCCCCGGTGGCCCCCCGCACGGGAGGAGTGCCCGTCCCCCCGTATCCCCCCTGGGCCGCTGAGGAGTTTCCCGAACGCACGCGGCTGGCTCCCCCCGGCCGGCCGCTGCCGCCGTGCTGGCGGACCCGGGCGAGCACGAACCGCTCGTCCATCAGCCCGAGCCAGCGGTCCAGGTTCACCGCGTACCGGGCGCGCATCCCGGCGTCCTTGATCCGCGCGACGATCGGCGCGGCCTCGTCGAGGGCGGCGAGCTGGCCTTCGGTGGTGTCCAGGTCGTGCTTGGCGAGCACCGACTTGACCGCGAACTCGAACAGCGGCACGCGCCGCGCGATCAGGTCCCTGACCGCGCCGTCGCCGTGGGCGAGCCGCAGGTCGCAGGGGTCGAGCCCGTCCGGCTGGACGGCTACGTACGTCTGGGTGACGAACTTCTCCTCCAGGCCGAACGCGCGCAGTGCCGCCTTCTGCCCCGCCGCGTCCCCGTCGAAGGTGAAGATCACCTCGCCGTCCGCCCCGTCGGTGTCCATGATGAGCCGCCGCAGGATCTTCACGTGGTCCTCGCCGAACGACGTGCCGCACGTCGCCACCGCGGTCGGCACCCCGGACAGGTGGCATGCCATCACGTCGGTGTACCCCTCGACGATCACCGCCTGCCGCCGGTGCGCGATCTCCCGCTTGGCCAGGTCGGCGCCGTACAGTACGTGCCCCTTCTTGAACAGCGCGGTCTCCGGCGTGTTCAGGTACTTCGGCCCGTCGTCGCCGGGGTCGAGCCTGCGCGCGCCGAACGCGACCGTCTCACCGGTCAGGTCCCTGATGGGCCACATCAGCCGGCCGCGGAAGGAGTCGATCGGGCCGCGCCTGCCGTGGCGGGCCAGCCCCGCCTTGATGAGCTCGTCGTCGGTGAACCCGCGCGAGCGCAGGTGCCTGGTCAGCTCGTCCCATGCGGCCGGCGAGTAGCCGACGCCGAACCGTTCGGCGTCGGCGAGGGTGAAGCCCCGCTCGGCGAGGAACTCGCGCGCTACGCGCGCGGAGTCACCACGGATCCGTTCGGCATAAAACTCCGCAGCCGCCCGGTGCGCCTCGATCAGCCTGCGCCGCTGGGAAGTCTCCTGGCCCGGCACGTAGCCGCCTTGCTCGTAGCGGAGCTCGATGCCCGCGCGGGCCGCTAGCCGCTCGACCGCCTCCGTGAAGGAGAGGTGGTCGATCTCCTGGACGAACTTGATGACGTCGCCGCCCGCGGTGCAGGAGAAGCAGTAGTAGAGCTCTTTACCGGGCGTCACGTTGAACGACGGCGTCTTCTCGTCGTGGAACGGGCAGAGGCCCTTGAACGAGCCGCCGCCCGCGGGGCGCAGCTGGAGGTACTCCCCTATCACGTCGACGATGGGCGATCGCTCGCGGACCGCCGCGATGTCTTCCTGGCGAATCCGACCCGGCATGGTCCGAGTGTATTGCCGGTCCCGTGGCCGGCGTCGTGGCCGGGCTCCGTTCACAGGGGGCGGGCGGGCCTGATCTACCATGAGGTCCGTGGGGGGCTACCCGGGGGGGGTGGGGGAGTGTTCAGTGTCCGATCTCCTTGTGCTGTGGGACGTGGACGGCACGCTGCTCAACGCCGACGGCGTAGGCGGCGAGCTGTACGACCTGGTGTTCCTGCAGCTGTTCGGCCGGTCTTTGCAGGTGCGCCTGCCGATGGCGGGGCGCACTGACCGCGCGATCATCCTTCAGACGCTGGAACTGGCCGGCATCCCCGAGCCGCGCCGGTACGTGGACCCGTTCATCGCGGGGCTGACCGCGCACGCTCCGTCGGTGCGCGAGGCGGTGGCCGCCCGCGGCAGGGCACTGCCGGGGGCGGCGGCGGCGCTCAGCGCGCTGGCGGCGGCCCGGATCGCGCCGGCGCCCGGGATCACGCCGGCGCCCGGGATCGCGGCGGCGCCCGGGATCACGCCGACGGCCGGGATCGCGGCGGCGCCCGGGATCACGCCGGCAGCGCCCGGCGGACCCGGCTGGCCTTTGCCAGCGGGCGGACAGAGCCGGGTCCGCCAGTCGGTGCTCACCGGCAACATCCGCCCGGTAGCCGAGGTCAAGCTCGCCGCGCTCGGACTGCGCGACCCGCTGGACCTGTGCATCGGGGCCTACGGCGACGACCACGAGGTGCGCAGCGAGCTCGTCGGCGTGGCGCGGCGCCGGGCCGCGGCCGTGCACGGCAGGTCCCCGGACGACTTCGACGGCCTGTCCACCGTCCTCATCGGCGACACGCCGCTGGACATCGAGGCGGCGCTGGCCTCAGGCGCCCGCGCCGTCGGCGTCGCGACCGGCCGGCATTCGGCCGCCGACCTGCTGGCGGCGGGCGCGCACGCGGTGCTGCCCGACCTCACGGACACGGACCTGGTCGTGCAGGCGATCCTGTCGCCGGCCACGCTGCCCGCGCCTCCCGGCGGGGCGGCGGCGTCGGCGGTGCCCGCGTTATACGCGTTATCCGCCCGGAGGGTCACGCCGGCCTTCGGCAACGCCGGCCTTCAGCAACGCCGGCCTTCGGTCACGCCGGCTGCCGTGCGCGGGCCGTCAAGCGCACGGCAGCCCGGCGAACAGCGCTTGAGGCGCCCGGTCCAGCCCCGCTTCCGCAGGGACTGCGCTACCTGGGCAGCCGTCGCGCATCCGCGGCGCGTCACGTCGTCCCAGTCGTACCGCAGCGTCGACCCGCCGCTGGCCGTGGCGTCGTTGTCCCGCTCCCTGTCCGTGCGGCGGCTGTGCTCAGGATGCGCCTGCTTCCCGTCGAGTTCCACGACCAGGCCGTAATCCGGGTAGTAGCGGTCACGGAACCCGCGAGTCCCGTCCGGCTTAGTGAACTTGACCTGCCGCTGTGCGGCTGGCAGCCCGTGCGCGCCCGCCACGTCGCGGTCGTAGCGGAACTCGAGCACCGAATGCGTCCCGCCCGCCGCGGCGGTCACGATCTCGTCGAGCTGCCGCCGCCAGCGCAGTTTCTTGCGCGTGCTCATCACGGCCCGCAATGGCCCTTCGCCGGTGAGCCGTTTTCCGAACGCCCGCGTTACCCATCCGCAGACGTCGTCGAGATCGTCGGCGGCGTCTGCGAGGTCGAGGATCGTGTCCTCGAGGAATGTGCAGGGGAGGGTTCCGCGCGGAAACCGCGCGTGGTCGGCGCGGGCCGAATGGTGGATCATCAGGCCCGGTACCCGCGCCACCCGCCGGCTGGACGGGATGGTGACGTGAACGAGCGGCGCCCGGCGGTCGGTGAGGCCGTGCAGTTCGGCCGCGGTCTCGTGGCTCAGCTGTGCCCCCTTGCCCGCGTAGAGCACCGCCGCCCACAGCTGCGCCGCACGGTCGACCGGGCCGGTGAAGGTCGCGTAGACGCCGCGGTGAATCTGCTGCCACCGCCCGAATTTGACCTTCGCGGCGATGGCGCCCGCGGATAGCCCGCAGTCGAGCGCCTGCCGCCGTGATACCACGCCGGCCTGGATGCCCGCTAGCGTGCGAAGCTGCGGAGGAATTTCCCTTCCCATGGCCCCGATTATGCCGACAGGCACCGACAATTCGGGCGAAGATGACATACGGGACGGCAGCCGCGCGCGGAGGCGCACTCAGCGCCCCATTTTTTCATGATCCGGAAAGATTTATACACCTATTCCAGTTAAAACCTTCTCCATGAAAGGTTTTTCAGTTGGTGACGTGTCATGGGAAGACGCTGCATCGGCACTGCACGCCCAAATTCATCAAGCGTCACAGGCGTAACAACGCACACGTGGACCGGAATGGCGGCCGGGCCGGGCGACGCCGGAAACGATCCCGAGCCAGCCCGGAATCCGCGGCCAGCGTGGCCAGTGCGGACAATGGGGTTCATGTGGCCGCTGATTAATTGGGCAGCGCCATGACCCGGATGGCCCGGCCCGCCGGCGGGAGACGGGACGCCGGCGGGAGACGGGACGGCGGCGGGAGACGGGCCGCCGGCGGGAGACGGGACGCCGGCGGGAGACGGGACGGCGGCGGGAGACGGGACGGCGGCGGGGTGGTCAGATCTCGGCGAGGGGGACGGCGGGGTCGGCGAGGCGGACGGGGTCCAGGACGCGGCCGGAGCGGATGAGTGCCTGGACGTCCTCGGTCACGTCCCATACGTTCACGTTCATGCCCGCGACGAGCTTTCCCGCCGACAGCCAGAACGCGATGAACTCAAGGCCGGCGCGGTCACCGCGGTAGACCACCTCGTCGTAGGTGCCAGGCTCGGGCAGGCCCGAGCACTCCATGCCGAGGTCGTACTGGTCGCTGTAGAAGTACGGCACCCGGTCGTAGGTCACCTGCTGGCCGAGCATGGACCTGGCGGCGGCGGGGCCGCCGTTCAGGGCGTTCGCCCAGTGCTCGACCCGCACGTGCCGCCCGAGCAGCGGCAGGAACGTCTGGGCCACGTCGCCCGCGGCGTAGATATCGGGGTGAGAGGTGCGCAGCGCGGCGTCGGTGACCACCCCGTTGGACACCTCGAGGCCCGCCGACGACGCCAGCCCGACGTTAGGCATCACGCCGATGCCGACGACGACCACGTCCGCGGGGAGCACGGCGCCCGCGGAGGTGAGCACCGACCCGACCCGGCCCGACGCGTCGCCGTGGAATTCCGCCGCTGTCTCACCGAAGCGGAACTCGACGCCGTGCGACCGGTGCAGGTCTTCGAACACGCGGCCGAGCTCGGGGCCGACCGAGCCGTAGAGCGCGCCTGGCTGCGGTTCGACGACGGTGACCTGGCAGTCCGCCATCCGGGCCGCCGCGGCCGTCTCCAGGCCGATCCAGCCCGCCCCGATGACCACCACCCGGCGGCCGCCGGCGAACGCCTCGCGCAGCCGGTCGGAGTCCGGCAGCGTCCGCAGGTACCGCACCCCGTCGAGGGTGGCGCCCGGGATATCGATCCGCCGCGGCGACGCGCCGGTGGCCAGCAGCAGCTTGTCGTAGGTCATGGCGCTGCCGCCGGACGTCACCTCGTGCGCCGCCGGGTCGATCGCGGTGACCGTGACGCCGGTGCGCAGGTCCACGTTGTTGTCGGCGTACCACTGGGCGGAGTGCACGAAGGCGGATTCCCGCTCGGCCTTGCCGAGCAGGTAGCCCTTGGACAGCGGCGGGCGCTCGTACGGGGGCTCCGGCTCGGCGCCGAAGAGGACGATCTCACCGTCGAACCCCTCGGCGCGCAGTGTCTCGGCGGCCTTCGCGCCGGCCAGACCGCCGCCTACGATCACGAACCTCGTCATTCGCGCCTCCCGGAAGTCCAAAGTTCCTGACGGTGCTGGGGTTGTCCCCTGGACGGTAACGCCAGCCGCCGGTGCCACACCATAGCGGACGTGTCGGTAAGCGAGGCAACCTGGTCGACAACGACACGCCGGCGGTCCTCGTCGCTGTCCGCGTCCTCCCAGGACGGGCGGAACACGGGATCCAGCGTGGCCGGCGCGCCCCGCTCGATGGCCAGCGCCAGCTCCGCGATCAGCTCCCGCTCCCGCGCCTGCTGCGCCGCCGCGCCCTCGCGGGTCATCACGTACTGCGCGGCCACCGCCTTGAGCAGCGCGCACTCGAGCAGCTGGCGGCGCGGCACGATGAGGTCGGCGGCGTACCGGGCGAGGCCGGGGAGGAAGCCGCGCCCGGAAGCGGAAGGCCCGGAAGGCCCGGAAGGCCCGGAAGCACCGGAAGGACCCGGCGGGCTGGAGCGGCGGCCCGGCGCGGCGCGGCTGAAGGAGCTGAGCGTCGCCCGTTCGGCGGCCCGGCAGAACCGGCCTACCAGCTCGCTGGTCAGGTTCTTGGCGGCGGCGAGCGCGGCCGGGCCGCCGTCGAAGCCGAACCGCCAGCAGGGCAGCTCCATGAACTCGGCGAACACGGTCTCCAGTTCGGCCGCCGTGACGTCCCACGACGGCGCGCAGTACGACGCCATGGCCACGCGGGCAACCGCCGCCCGTTCGGACGGGTCTTTGAGGGCCTTCATCGTGACGAGGCCCGCGTGCAGGCCGTCCTCCAGGTCGTGGACGGAGTACGCCACGTCGTCGGCCCAGTCCATGACCTGGGCCTCCAGGCACGGGCGGCCGGGCGGCGCGCCGTCGCGGATCCACTCGAAGACGAGCGCGTCGGATTCGTAGGCGCCGTACTTGCCCGTCCCGGAGCCGACCACCGGGTACTTCAGCGACGCGTCGAGCGTGGCGCGGGTGAGGTTGAGGCCGGCGCCGGGGACCTTCGGCTCCAGCCGGGTGAGCAGCCGCAGCGATTGCGCGTTGCCTTCGAAGCCGCCGCAGGCCAGCACGCCGCCGGGGGCGGCGAGGGAGGCGAGCGCCGCCTCCCCGTTGTGCCCGAACGGCGGGTGGCCCAGGTCGTGCGCCAGGCATGCCGCGTCCACCAGGTCGGGGTCGCAGCCGAGCGCCGCGCCGAGCTCCCGGCCGATCTGCGCGCACTCCAGCGAGTGGGTCAGCCGGGTGCGCGGGAAGTCGCTCGCCCCGACCTCCACCACCTGCGTCTTCGCGGCGAGCCTGCGCAGCGCCGAGCTGTGCAGGACCCGCGCGCGGTCCCGCTGGAAGTGCGTGCGGCCGCTGCGCTTGGGCGGCTCGGCCGCCCAGCGCTCGACGTCGTGCGGACTATAGCCCACTCATCTAGTGTCGCTGCCCGTGCTCGCGACCGCGGCGCGACCCGCCTCGAGCCGCGCGACCGGCACGCGGAACGGCGAGCAGGACACGTAGTCCAGGCCTGCCTCATGGAAGAACCAGACCGACGCGGGGTCGCCGCCGTGCTCGCCGCACACCCCGAGGTGCAGGCCGGGGCGGGCGGCGCGGCCCTCTTCCACGGCGATCTTCACCAGCCGGCCCACGCCGCCGGCGTCGATCGTCTCGAACGGCGACACGCCGAAGACGCCCATCTGAATGTAGGGGCTGAAGAACGCGCCTTCGACGTCGTCCCGGGAGAATCCCCAGGTCATCTGGGTCAGGTCGTTGGTGCCGAAGGAGAAGAACTCCGCCGAGCGGGCGATCTCCCCCGCGGTCAGCGCGGCCCGCGGCACCTCGATCATCGTCCCGATGTGCGCGCGGGTGTCGACGCCGGTCTCCGCCTCGATCTCGCGGAGGACCTTCTCGACCCGCTCCCGGCTGATCTCCATCTCCTGCACGGTGGCGGTCAGCGGGATCATGATCTCCGGGCGCGGGTCGCCGCCTGCCCTGATGCGTTCGGCGGCCGCGCGGGCGATCGCGCGCACCTGCATGTCGAGCAGCCCCGGGATGACCAGGACCAGCCGGACGCCGCGCAGGCCGAGCATCGGGTTCTGCTCGTGCAGGCGGCGGACCGCCTCAAGCAGCTTGCGGTCCTTTTCCGTAGCCCGGTCGCCGGCGAGGGCCACCTTGACGCTCAGGTCGGTCAGGTCGGGCAGGAACTCGTGCAGCGGCGGGTCGATCAGCCGGATGGTGACCGGCAGGCCGTCCATCGCCTCGAGGATCTCCGCGAAGTCGCCGCGCTGCAGCGGCTCGAGCGCGTCCAGGGCCGCCTGGCGCTGCTCGTCGTTCTCGGCCAGGATGAGGTTCTCGACGAGCTGGCGGCGCTCGCCGAGGAACATGTGCTCGGTGCGGACCAGGCCGACGCCGCTCGCGCCGAACCGGCGGGCCCGCGCGCAGTCCGGGCCGGTGTCGGCGTTCGCGCGCACGCCGAGGCGGCGCTTGGCGTCCGCGTGCGCCATGATCGTGTGCACGGCGGCCACGAGGTCGTCGGCGTCGGGGGCCAGCTCGCCCTCGAAGTACTGCACGACGTTGGACGCGACCACCGGGACCTCGCCCAGGTAGACCGCGCCCGAGGTGCCGTCGATGGAGATCAGGTCGCCCTCGCTGACGACGACGCCGCCCGGCGCGGTGAAGCGCCTGGCCCTGGTGTCGACGTCGAGCTCTTCGGCGCCGCATACGCAGGTCTTGCCCATGCCGCGGGCGACCACGGCCGCGTGGCTGGTTTTCCCGCCCCGGCTGGTGAGGATGCCCTGGGCGGCGATCATGCCGTGCAGGTCGTCGGGGTTGGTCTCGCGGCGGACGAGGATGACGCGCTCTCCGGCTTCGGCCCGGGCCACGGCCGTCGCGGAGTCGAAGACCGCCTTGCCCACGGCCGCGCCCGGCGACGCGCTGACCGCCCTGGTGATCTGCGTGACGTCGCCGCTGGTGTCGAACCGGGGGAACATCAGGCGGGCGAGTTCGTCGCCGCTGACCCGGCTGAGCGCCTCGTCCAGGTCGATCAGGCCCTGGCTGACGAGCTGCGTGGCGATACGGAAGGCCGCCGCCGCGGTGCGCTTGCCGACCCGGGTCTGCAGCATCCACAGCTTGCCGCGCTCGATCGTGAACTCGATGTCGCACAGGTCCTTGTAGTGGTTCTCCAGCGTCTGCATGATCTGCATGAGCTGGTCATAGGAGGTCTTGTCTATGCGCTCCAGGTCCTGGAGCGGCACGGTGTTCCTGATGCCGGCCACCACGTCCTCGCCCTGGGCGTTCTGCAGGTAGTCGCCGTAGACGCCCTGGGCGCCGGTGGCCGGGTCGCGGGTGAACGCCACGCCGGTGCCGGAGTCGTCGCCCATGTTGCCGAACACCATCGCCACCACGTTCACCGCCGTGCCCAGGTCCGCGGGGATGCGCTCCTGGCGCCGGTACAGGACCGCGCGGTCGGAGTTCCACGAGTCGAAGACCGCCCTGATCGCCAGGTCCATCTGCTCGCGCGGGTCCTGCGGGAAGTCCCGCTTGGCGTGCTCCTTGACGATCTCCTTGAACGCCTTCGTCAGGTTCTTCAGGTCCTCGGCGTCCAGGTCGGTGTCGCTGCCGGCTCCCTTGGCCTGCTTGGCGCCGTCAAGCGCGTGCTCGAAGTGCTCGCCGTCCACGCCGAGCACGGTCTTGCCGAACATCTGGATGAGGCGCCGGTAGGCGTCCCAGGCGAACCGCTCGTTGCCCGACTGGCTGGCCAGCCCCTGGACCGACTCGTCGGAGAGGCCGATGTTGAGGACGGTGTCCATCATGCCCGGCATCGAGAACTTCGCTCCCGAGCGGACGCTGACCAGAAGCGGATCGGCGGGATCGCCAAGGCGCCTGCCCATCTTCTGCTCCAGTGCCCGCAGGTGGGCTGACACCTCGTCGTCGAGCCCGTCAGGCGTCGTGCCGTGCTTGAGGTAATGACGGCACGCCTCCGTGGTGATCGTGAATCCCGGCGGCACGGGCAGGCCGAGATTGGTCATCTCGGCCAGGTTCGCGCCCTTCCCGCCCAGTAGATCCTTGAGGTCCTTGTTACCTTCTGTGAAGTCGTATACGAACTTCGGCACTGAACGCTCCTCGCGCCGGTGAGCTCCGTCGCCCGGACTCTACCCGGCTCCGGTCCGGTCTGGAAATGTGACTGTACCGAAACGGACAGTCCCGGGCAATGTGCCCAATACTGTGGCGAAAAACACGGTGTAAGCAGCGGTTTGGGCTGCCTGTGCGGTGGTTTGGACCGCTCTGCTAATTGGTTTAGACCGCTGGTATAGACCCTTGGAATGGATCTAGGCCCTCACTTCGGTAATCTACCCGGCCGGATAAGGACCCGCGGCGCTTAGCGCCAACCCGGGGCCGCATGGCGCGCGAGGCGAGGCCAACCGGCACAATGGGGGCGGGATACCGCCACCGGGCTGGAGGTACTGCGATGGCTACCGTCGGGCTGCTGCATCCGGGCGAGATGGGCGCCGCCGTGGGCGGCTGCCTGGTCTCGGCCGGCCACACCGTGCTGTGGGATCCCGCCGGGCGGAGCCGGGCGAGCACCGGCCGCGCGCTCGCCGCGAAACTGTCCGGCGCGCACCTTCCCGACCTGGTCTCCGGCAGCTCGGTGATCTTGTCGATCTGCCCGCCGCACGCGGCGCTCGACGTGGCGCGCCAGGTCGCGGACGCCGGATACGGCGGCGTCTACGTGGACGCGAACGCGATCTCCGTGGCGACCGCCGCGCGGGTGGCGTCGGTCGTCGAGGCGGGCGGCGCCAGCTACGTGGACGGCGGGATCGTCGGCCCGCCGCCCGAGACCGCCGGGCGGACCCGGCTGTACCTGTCGGGGCGGCGGGCGGAGGAGGTCCGCGCCCTGTTCGGCCGGTCGGCACTGGACGCGCGGATCGCCGAGGGGCAGGCGTTCGCGGCGTCGGCGGTGAAGATGGCCTACGCGGCATGGACCAAGGGCACCGGCGCGCTGCTGCTGGCCGTCCGGGCGCTGGCCCGCGCCGAGGGCGTGGAGGAGACGCTGCTCGCCGAGTGGGAGCTGTCCCAGCCCCCGCTCCGGCCGCAGTCGGAGCGCGCCGCGGCGTCCGCGGCGGCCAAGGGCTGGCGCTGGGTGGCCGAGATGGAGGAGATCGCCGGGTCGATGGCCGCGGCCGGGCTGCCGGACGGCTTCCACAAGGCCGCCGCGGAAGTCTTCGGCCGCGTCGCCCGCGGACCAGCAGGCTTTTCCGCTCCCGGCGGCCAGCCTGATTCCAGCGCTCTCAGCGCGGTCATTTCGGCGCTTATGTAACAGTCATCGCATATAGCGATAACGCCGGCTGCGGCCGCGGCGACGCCCGCACGCATTTCTGAGAGGGGCGGGTTATCGCGGGCGCTGTGACCGCGGGAGCGGCAGGGCATCGCGGGCGCTGTGACCGACGGGCGCTGTGACCGCGGGAGCGGCAGGGCATCGCGGGCGCTGTGACCGCCGGGGACTGTGACCGCTGGGGCGGCCTACGCCGTCTCGTTCACCCCGGCCCAGCCGCTCATTCCCATTCCCGGCCCGCTCAGCCAAGCGGGGGCCTACCAGGGGGGGAGGCGGTCGGCCAGGTAGGACCGCAGGGCGTCGATGCCGATGCGCTCCTGCGCCATGGAGTCGCGCTCGCGGACGGTGACGGCCTGGTCCTGAAGGGACTCGAAGTCCACGGTGACGCAGTACGGGGTGCCGATCTCGTCCTGGCGGCGGTAGCGGCGGCCGATGGCGCTGGCGTCGTCGAACTCGGTGTTCCAGTGCTTGCGGAGCATGGCGGCGATGTCCCGGGCCTTCGGCGACAGGTCGGCGTTGCGGGACAGCGGCAGCACCGCGACCTTGACCGGCGCGAGCCGGGGGTCGAGCCGCAGCACGGTCCGCTTTTCCATCTTGCCCTTGGCGTCCGGCGCCTCGTCCTCGGCGTAGGCGTCGAGCAGGAACACCAGCGCGCCGCGGTCCGCCCCGGCCGCGGGCTCGATGACGTACGGGATGAACCGCTCGCCGGTCTCCTGGTCCAGGTAGGTCATGTCCACCTTGGACTCCCTCTGGTGGGTGGACAGGTCGTAGTCGGTCCGGTTGGCGATGCCCTCGAGCTCGCCCCACTCCGACCCGGCGAAATCGAAGCGGTACTCGATGTCGACCGTCCGCTTGGAGTAGTGGGAGAGCTTCTCCTTCGGGTGCTCGTACAGCCGCAGGTTCTCCTTGCGGATGCCCAGGCCGGTGTACCAGGCGAGCCGCTCGCCGATCCAGTACTCGTGCCACTCCTCGTCGGTGCCGGGGCGGACGAAGAACTCCATCTCCATCTGCTCGAACTCGCGGGTGCGGAAGATGAAGTTGCCCGGCGTGATCTCGTTGCGGAACGACTTGCCGATCTGGCCGATGCCGAACGGGATCTTCCGCCGCGAGGTCTGGAGCACGTTCTTGTAGTTGATGAAGATGCCCTGCGCGGTCTCCGGCCGCAGGTAGGCGAGGCCGGACGTGTCCTCGACCGCCCCGAGGTAGGTCCGGAGCATCGTGTTGAACATGCGCGGCTCGGTGAACGCGCCCCGCGTGCCGCAGTTCGGGCAGGCGATGTCGGCGAGCCCCCCGGCCGGCTCGTGGCCGTGCTTTTCCGCGTAGGCCTCGATGAGGTGGTCGGCGCGGTACCGCTTGTGGCAGGCCAGGCACTCGGTCAGCGGGTCGGTGAAGTTCGTGACGTGGCCGCTCGCCTCCCAGACCTCGCGGGCGAGGATCACCGACGAGTCGATGCCGACGATGTCCTCCCGCCCGGTGACCATCGACCGCCACCACTGGCGCTTGATGTTGTTCTTCAGCTCCACGCCGAGGGGCCCGTAGTCCCAGGCCGCGCGCAGGCCGCCGTAGATCTCGCTCGACGGGTATACGAAGCCGCGCCGCTTGCTCAGGTTGACGATGGCGTCAAGGCGGTCGCTGCGTAGTGCCATTGGGCTCTCCATCCGGCTGGCGGTCGGCGGGCGCGGCGGGCGCGGTCCCCGGTTCGGATCCGGCACCGCGTGCCAGGCATCGCAGGACATCGCCGCGCCTGTGCGTCATGCCGGAGACCATCAGCTTATGAGGCGGCGCCTGCGAACGCGAACCGGAACCGGCCCGCCGTGAGCCCGCCGTGAGCCCGCGGTCAGCCCGCGGTCAGCTCCCGCCGGGCACGGCGCCGGGCACGGCGTTGGGGACGGCGTTCGGGATCGCTCCGCCGAAGCGCCGGTCCCGCGCGGCGTAGATCTCGCACGCGTGCCACAGGTGCCGCCGGTCGAAGTCGGGCCACAGCGTGTCGAGGAAGACCAGTTCCGCGTACGCGGACTGCCAGAGCAGGAAATTGGACAGCCGCTGCTCGCCCGAGGACCGCACGAACAGGTCGACGTCCGGGATGCCCGGCTCATCCAGGTACCGGGCGAAAAGCTTCTCGTCGATCTTGTCCGGGCGGATCTTCCCGGCCGCCACCTCGGCGGCGATCGCGGCGGCGGCGTCGGCGATTTCCGCGCGACCGCCGTAGTTGACGCAGAACTGCAAGGTCAGCACGGTGTTGCCCGCCGACAGTTGCTCGGCGTACTCCAGTTCGCGGATCACGCTGCGCCACAGCTTCGGCCGCCGCCCCGCCCACCGGATCCGTACGCCCATTTCGTTGAGCAGGTCACGGCGGCGGTGGATCACGTCGCGGTTGAAGCCCATCAGGAACCGGACCTCGTCCGGGTGACGGCGCCAGTTCTCGGTGGAGAACGCGAACGCGGACAGGTACGGGATGCCGAGTTCGATGGCGCCCATGATCACGTCGAGCAGCGAGGACTCGCCTTCCTTGTGCCCCTCGGTGCGGGGCAGGCCGCGCTGCCTGGCCCACCGGCCGTCGCCGTCCATCACCAGGGCGACGTGCCGCGGGATCAGCTCGGGCGGTATGGCGGGGGGACGGGCGCCGCTCGGATGGGGGTCCGGCGGCCGCACCGGCCCGGGCCGGTCAGGGGTCTTGCTCAAGCGCGCTCCACATGACGCAACGACCGTATCGAGTGCTCCAGGTGCCACTGCAAGTACGCGGCGACCAGGCCACTGCACTCTACCCGGTGCCTGCGCTCGCTTCGCATGGCGCTGTCCCAGTCGCCGCGCAGCAGCGCGAGCATCAGCGCGATGGTGGGCGGCCCCGGCGACGCGGCGCCCGGCGGCCGGCAGGACGCGCAGACCATGCCGCCCGCCGCGACCGCGAACGCGGTCAGCCGCGTTCCCGGTGCGGCCGGCGGGCCGCCGGCCGCAAGCGCGGCGGTGGCGGCGGGGGAGGTCGTGGCGGCGGCAGCGATGGCGGGGCCGGGCGCGCCGCACCGGGCGCACTCCTCAAGCGCGGGCGCGTACCCGGCGACGGCCAGCGAGCGCAGCAGGTACGCGTCGAGCACCAGGCGCGGTTCGCGCGCGGCGCCCCCCGCGCTCGCCTCCGTCTCGCCGAGCGCCCGCAGCCCGCCGATCAGCAGGAGGAACTGGCGCAGCGCGGGCTCTTTCTCCATCGGGGTGAACCGCTCGGCGACCTCCAGCATCGCCGTGCCCGCGGTGTACCGGGGGTAGTCTCCGGCCAGCGGCGCGCCATAGGGCCGGATCACCTCGGCCTGCGTGATCACGTCGAGCGACCGGCCGGGGTGGATCAGCACGTCCACGTGGGTAAACGGCTCAAGCCGGGCGCCGAACCGGGACGTGGTGCGCCGCACCCCCTTGGCGACCGCGCGCACCCGCCCGTTCTGCCTGGTCAGCAGGGTGATGATGCGATCCGCCTCGCCAAGCTTCTGCGTCCGCAGCACAACCCCGTCATCCCGGTACCCGAGCACGCTTCCCATTCTCCCCCACCGGGGGTCCTGTCGCGTCATGCCGAACGGACGGTGGCGCTGTCAGAGGCGCCACCGCTCGTTCGGGATGATGAGGGACGGGAACTAGCTACGGCGAGACCGGTTGACGGCGGACAGCACCGCGCGCATGGACGCCGTCGCGGTGTTGGTGTCGATGCCGACGCCCCAGAGGACCTGGCCGCCGGTGGCTACCTCCACGTAGGCGGCCGCCTGCGCATCGGTGCCCTCGGTGAGGGCGTGCTCGGCGTAGTCGAGCACCCGCACGTCGATGCCGACCGACGCGAGCGCGGCGCAGAACGCGGAGATCGGTCCGTTGCCGACGCCCTGCACCTCCTGCGCGGCGCCGTCGACCGAGATCTCCGCCGTGAGCACGTGCTTGCCGTCGACGACCGACGAGGACTGATGGTCCAGCAGCGCCACCGGGCCGTCGGCCAGGTATTCGCCGCTGAAGATGTCCCACATCTCGTCCGGGGTGACCTCGCCGCCTTCGGCGTCGGTGCGGGCCTGGATGACCTTGGAGAACTCGATTTGCAGGCGGCGCGGCAGGTCGAGGGAGTGGCCGGTCTTCATCACGTACGCCACGCCGCCCTTGCCGGACTGGGAGTTGACCCGGATCACGGCCTCGTAGGTGCGGCCCACGTCATGGGGATCGACCGGCAGGTAGGGGACGTTCCACGGGTACTCGTGGAACGGCACGCCGGCCGCCTCCGCCTCCGCCTCGAGCGCCTCGAAGCCCTTCTTGATCGCGTCCTGGTGCGAGCCGGAGAACGCGGTGTAGACGAGCTCGCCCGCGTACGGGTGGCGCGGATGCACCGGCAGCTGGTTGCAGTACTCGGCGGTGCGGCGGATCTCGTCGATGTTCGAGAAGTCGATCATCGGGTCGATGCCCTGGCTGAACAGGTTCAGGCCGAGGGTGACCAGGCAG
>Ga0209061_1002512_pt1 | contig 22949 bp, 13 predicted proteins | sample Coa_R1_10_FD_187157 | JGI IMG/M metagenome (GOLD analysis project Ga0209061, IMG submission 187157) | Surface soil microbial communities from Centralia Pennsylvania, which are recovering from an underground coalmine fire - Coalmine... | ecosystem: Environmental > Terrestrial > Soil >...
GCCTGGTTGACCCAGGGCATAAGCACCGGCGCGCCCGTATTGAGCACCACAATGGTATGTGGATTGGCCTGAACGATGGCCTCGATCAACTGCTCCTGCGCGTTATCGATGGCCAGGCTGAAGCGATCAGTCCCTTCCGCTTCAAGATCGTTGGCCACCACGATAGCCACATTCGAGGATTGGGCAAGCTGGACAGCCTGGTTAAACGGCGAATTCAAGCCTGGCGCGTTCCAGCCCAGAGTAAACTGGCTGCCGCCCCAATCCTGATAATAATCCACCTCAATAGGCACGGATTGACCCGCCGTCAACTGGATTTCTCCGCTCTCGACATATGGCCACTGGTCGCGCCAGTTATCGATCAAGAGCTGGTTGTTCAGATACAGACGGCTGCCATCGTCGCTGGTGAGCGTAAACGTGTAGGTACCGGTCGCCGGTGCGGTGAGTGTACCCGTCCAGCGCACTGACCAGTTATCGGCGTTCACGCCAGGGCCGGGCGAGTTTCCATTCCAGTTATTGCTGAAATTCTGATCGACGCGTGTCAGAACCGGCGTGCCCGAAAGCGTCATGTTGTTGTAGTACTGGCCCAGCAAGCCATTGCCGCCGCCTGAAGATGGCGTGAGATATTGCGCCTGGATCGCCGGCAAACTGCCATCGGGATTGGTGCCCTCCGCGTATTGCACATTCACGCCGCTGCCCGCGCGGGCGGTGATCCCTTGCAGCGGGGTCACAACGAACGGCGCAATGACGCCCGCGCTGCCGACGCCCGCATCTTTCGGATTGACGGAACCGCCGGGGCCGATGACCGCGATTGATTTGAGCTGGCCGCTATTCAATGGCAGGAGATTCTGGCTGTTCTTGAGAAGAACGGTACCCTGTTCCTCCGTCTGGAGAGCAAATTGATCGTCGGCGGAGCTGGCAACGTTGGCCGAGAGCGAACCGACCGGCGGATGGTCAAAGAGTCCGGCGGCAAACATGGTGCGGAGCACGCGATGGACCATGTTGTTCAGAGTATTCATGCTGACCTGGCCGTTCTGCACGGCTGTTTCGAGGGGCGTCCCGAAGTAGGAGCCATCCCACATTTCCATATCAAGCCCCGAATCGGCGGCGGCCACCGTGCTATGCGTCGCGCCCCAATCGGACATCACGAAACCGGGAAAGCCCCATTGCTGATCCAGGGTCTGGTTGAGCAGGAAGGGATTCTCGCACGCGTAGATGGTATCCACCATGTTGTACGAGCACATCACCGCGCCTGCTCCGCCCTGCTGAACTGCCGCCTGGAAAGCCGGCAGGTAAATCTCGTGCAGGGTTCGTTCATCAACCTCCGCGTCCACGCCCCCGCGATTATCTTCCTGGTTGTACGCGGCGAAATGCTTGACCGTGGCAATCACCCCCTGCGATTGGATGCCCTGGATTTCAGACGCCGCGAGCTGACCCGTCAGGTACGGATCTTCGCCCAAGCTCTCGAAGCTCCTGCCCCATTCAGGATTGCGCAGAATATTGATGGTCGGCCCAAGCACCACGTTGGCCCCTTTGCCCGCCTCCTCACTGCCAAGCGCCTGCCCATACTGATTCATGAGCGAAGTATCCCAACTTGCCGCGCCAGCAATCGGAGCAGGAAAGGCCGTTACCTGAGTCTGGCTATCGGCGACTCCTGCCGGACCATCCTCCAGATTAAGAGCGGGAATGCCCAGGCTAGGAATGGCCGGGACATATCCAATATATGAGCCGGCGACTCCGTGAAGCATCGCGACCTTCTGATCCAGGGTCATCTGCGCGATAAGCTCGTCCGCGCGCTGATCAGGGGTAAGCGCCGTATTCATCCACGGGCGCGCAGTCAGCAGCGTCCTGGTGACCGCGTGAAACACCGGTACCAGCGTGCTAAATGCCAGGAGCAGAACCAGGCCACAACCTACGAGTCTGGAACGACGAAGCAGAAAGATAGCGTGCATATGACCTCCTTGCCTGTGGCTTCCATTCACATGAATACGCTGTGAAAGCCTGTTGACGGGACGAGATGAATGTCTGATGTATGCGCATTCTTGCAACATACATTGCAAAACCTGCAACAATTTTTCCTGCTCAAGCGAGATTGCAAAGGATGACCGGCACTTTGTCGGTGGTCAGATAACCCTCTCTTGCTTCCCCCCGCGCCGCGCTGGCGGCGGCGCAAGAGAGAAGAGCCGATAAGCGGGGAACATCCCTGAGACCCCGGTCAGAGGCGGCTACCTCTGACAATCCCGCTTGAGAGGTTGGTCGAGGATCAGGATACCTGAGTCCATCGTCTGTTCTGGCCCATAGTATCGCTGTGATCCGCTCGCGTTTTCAGGTGTAGATGCCGAATTCCCAGAGCGAGTAGCCATACGACGTGGCGCGCGCCGTCCCGTACATACGGACGTAGCGGCCTGAGCCGCTGACGTTGAGATCATCCACGCCGCCGGTATCCGTTGTGGTCGAGTAGATCGTCGTCCAGTTCGTGCCATCGTTGGAAACCTGAATCTGGTAAGCGGTGGCATAGGCAGCTTCCCAGACCAGTTGGATATGATTGATAGTCATGACCTGGCCCAGATCAACCTCGATCCACTGCGGATCGCTCCAGGCGCTGGCCCAGCGCGTCGTGAGATTGCCATCGGTCGCGTTCGAGGCTGGGCAGGGGCAATCACCGCCCGACGCCTGGTAGGAAGAGGCGGTAGTCGTCTTGCCAAGCGCTACATTCGTGCCGTTCACAGTGGGCGGAACGACGTTAAACGAGAGCGTCTGGATACCGACGTTGCCCTGCCCGTCGTAGACATAGACGTAGACCTTCCACACACCGATCTGCATTTCCTTTGGCACGCTGACCGCGAATGTGCCGTTGCCTGTCTGGGTGAACGTCGCGTACTGCAACGCCGTATTGCCGTTTCCATCGTAGGTATACTTGTTGGAAAGCATCAGGTTATAGCGCAGCGGATTGTTATTCACGTCGTTCACACTGACCGTGACAGTGAACTGGCTGCCCGCCGGCACGGTAGTCTCGTTTAGAGACATATTCGTGATCATGGGCGGCGGTTCGGCCGCGATTTGCCCTCCGTAGAGCTGGGCTACAGTGAAGTCGGAGAGCCGCCTCCAGTGACCGGTGATCAGATTGAACCACACCCCGCCGAAGTCGTTCTCGACGCCATAGTTAAAGAGCGTCGCACCAAGCGCCACGCCGGTATGGCTCGTGATGCAATTCCAGGCAGTAGCGTAGCCCTGGCTGTTCTGCTGATCGGTCTCTTGAGTTGGCACGCCGTTCTCGTCATTCGGAACCTCCCACTCGCCGGCCGGCCCGCTCTCCGTGACGATATACGGCACCGTGTAGCCGCCGTTGATCCAGTCCTGCTTGACATTGCAGACCGCACCATAAGCATTCACGGCGTAGAGATCAAGATGGGGCGCGTACTGTTTATAGTACGGCCACGCACCCGTCCAGGCATCGGTCGAAGTGACCGGGTGATACGGATCAATCGAATGAATAGCCTGGGCGATCTGGTCAACGTACTGGGCATAGGCATCGCGCTCTGCCTCAAGCTGCGTGCCTGAGTAGTAATTCTGGAGGTTGAGAAGAACCTCGTTGCCCACATCCCACATCAGCACACCGGGATAGTTCTTATATTGATTCACCAGGCTTTCGATAGTGGAGAGGGTTGTTGACTTGTAGTTTGCATCGTTGACGTAATCAGCGTTCTGGTTGAGCCAGAATCCGTTGATGACTTTGATACCGTAGGTCGCGGCCGCGTTCAGCAGCGAGCCGGTAGTAGTGGAGTCAGTGCCCCAGGTGCGGATCGTATTGACCCCCATCGCTTGCAAGTCGGGCATATACCCAAGCGCCGAGGTGTTCGGCGGTCCGAAGGTCACGCCCTTAATATAATAGGGAGAGCCGTTCACCATCAACTGCCAGTTCCCCTGCGTGCCGGTCACAGAGACCACGCTGGGATTGGTCGGTGTTGGCGGCGTGGTCATGGGCGCTGGCGGAGTGCCGGTCGTCTGGTAGACGACGACGGGTCCAATGCTCAGCGTGCCACCCGACGAGGTTGCGGCAGTCGGCGAGGTGCAGTTGCAAACGGTGTTGGGAAACGAGCCGCCAATGCCGAGGGAGAAGACGAGGAAGAAACCATGATCAACGGCTGCCTGCCACGCGCTCACACCAACCTCATCCTCGCTCACCACCCAGATCTGCTGGCCGTCGAGGTACCAGCGGATCTGCTCGTCCGATTGAGTGCGGTCGATGATCTCGGTATACGTATGGTAGCCGGTCTGGCAACCGGAGCAGGTAGCTAGCCCGCTGGTCAGGCCATTGTACTCGTTACAGGGACCATCAGGAGCGGTTCCACAGTGGAAGGTCGCGGCCTCTTCACTGCGCGCGTTGACATCCTCCATAAGGTCGGTCTCGCCGATACCGGGCCAGCTTGAGAGGTTGCTGCGATAGCCCGCGCCCATTGCCCAGAACTTGGGCCAGTAGCCGATGCCATTCGCGGGATTGGGCTGCTTGATAGACGCAGTAATTTCCAGCATACCGCCAGCCGGAGCAGCAAAGTCGCTGCGCTGCGTCTCGACGCGACCAGAGGTCCACGAGCCATTGGAATCGATGGCTGTGATATCTAGATGGCCGTTGCCATCGAGATACACATTGCTGGTCGAATTACTCATCGTCTCGACCTCGCCGGTGCCCCAGTTCGCCGGACCACCCGGATAGCTGGTTCCGGTATCCTCAATCCAGTTCGCAGACGAGGGAGCGCTGCCAGCGGGACCGGCAAAGGTATCGCTCCAGACAAGGCTCCAGTTAGGAGGCGGTGTGGATGTTGGGGTCAGCGTAGGCGTGGGAGTCGGAGTTGAGGTCGAGCCTCCGCCGAGCACCTCAATGCCGTTGACCTGGGCATTATCCGTCACCGTCACGAACTGGATCGTGATAGTACCGCTGCTGCTGGCCGTCGTGCTGAACTGCTCAACCACCGCTTTGTATTCGCCACCGGCGGTCGCAAAAATGTCGAAATTCGTTAAAACTTGCGTGCCGTTGATGCTCACGTTGAAAACGCGCTTGCCCGCTGCTGACCAGTATTCTTCGGCGAAGTGCAGGCGCACCGTATATGAACCACCGGCGGTCAACCCTGGAATCGTATACGTAAAGTTGCCATAGCGATTGGATTGATAGACCGCCTGTGGAGCGGGATTGGTCACTCCACTGGTATCAATCGTATTGGTAACACTCGCCGTTGAGCCGCCGCTGAAGTCGGTATCAGCCACAAAAGGAGCCACAGTCGGCCCGCCCGCGTTGATCTGCACGCCGCCCGTACCCGAAGTGGAGGTTGGCGTGGGTGTGGGCGTAGATGAACCGGAGGCCAGCACCTCAATGCCGTTGACCTGGGCTTGATCAACCACCGAAGTAAACTGAATGGTAATCGTGCCGGTCGTATCGGCCGTGGCGTTGAACTGCTCGACCACCGCCTGGTTAGCGCCACCGGCGGCCGCAAAAATATCAAAGTTGCTGAGCACCTGCTGACCGTTGATACTCACATTGAAAACACGCTTGCCGGCGCTGGTCCAATAGGTTTCCGCAAAATGCAGGCGAACCGTGTAGGAGGCTCCCGCCGTCAAACCGGGAATAGCATAACTGAAGGACGGTCCGACGCGATTGGACTGGTAGACCGCTTCGGGAGCCGGGTTGCTTACGCCGCTGGTACTCACAGTATTGCTCGTTGTGGAGGTCCCACCGCCGCTAAAGTCAGTATCAGCGATGAAAGGGGCCACAGCAGGACCGCCCGCGTTGATTTGCACGCCTCCCGCTGCATAAGCGGTAGTAAAATGAGTAAGAATGGGATAGGTCGCGAAGAGTCCGATCATGATACTCAAAAGCACAAGCATCCTGATCAGCCGTTGATTCACTTTCCGGCGCGTCAGAGCACCGGGAGAGCTTGCATCCATGACTTCTCCTTTGGATCCCCCTAAAATAGGGACACCTTCCCGGCAGGTATACACCAGCCAGGAATTGCCGGTCGAACAGTACGAGGAACAGGCTAGCTGCCTGCCGTAGAGAAAAGAAGAGAAAGCGATGAATTACGGATGCTCAGTTGCAAAAGGTTGAGGTGCATAGTGAAATCCTTCCTGCACTGAAGGAGTGACACTCCTTGCCGCGTGCCGCGAGTATGCATCCACGAGGGATTGTACGCGAAATAAGGCAACAATGCCAATGAACCGTCCGATACTTTACGAAATCATTATCGGGATACTACTACGAAATATAAAGAATTTATCATTGATTGTCAAGTAGGATAAGAGAATTCGTCGAAAATAGTTTGTCAGCAGATGGACACAGAGAGAACGAAAACCGAAGGCAAACTTCAACCAGAATCGACATTCAGGATATCATACACTCGAAGACCGGCAGAGAGCGCCAATTGATCATGCCCTGCCCTGCTGAAGCGGGAGCCGCTCGCCGCGTGCTCAGCCTGCTCTCACAACGAGCTATCCGTTGCATTTGCTGATAAGAGCAGCGTATCGGACGATTCATGTAAAGCGAGGGATTTTTTAGTAAATCTGGAAAAGACTCGATAAAACTGGCCTTCTCGCGTGTTTTTTGGCGTATTTATTTCGTAAAGTATCGGAAAATCCGATCATTTTGCATCTTCTTTTTGCCTTCTCTATGGCGCGAGCACGCGGCAGGACTGACGTTCGATAAATTCTGTGGGTAGCACGACGCGTGTCATATCCAGAGGCTTTCCATCGATCAGACGCAGAAGCATGGTAGCAGCAGTGCGCCCCAATTCAAGGCGTGGAGCATGCACAGTAGTCAGAGGAGGATTCATAATTTCGGTGTAGGGAAGGTTATCGAAGCCGATCACACTCATATCATCGGGCACCGACAACCCTAGCTCGTGAAGCGCACGATAGACGCCTGCGGCCTGGCGGTCATTGCCGGCAAAGATCGCTGTAGGTGGCTCCGGCAGTTCCAGCAAGGCTTTAGTAGCTGTATAGCCATCGACCTCGGTAAAATCTCCGGCGCATTGCAACTGTGGATCGAGCGGCAAGCCGGCCGAGTCCAGAGCGGCGCGGTAGCCGGCAATGCGCTCAATCGCATCTCTGGCCGGGGCGGTCTTGCCAATATAGGCAATTCTACGATGGCCAAGCTTGATCAGATACGTCGTCGCCACGAATCCTCCTTCCCAGCTGGTAATCGTCACCGAGGGTACACCGGAGCGCTGATCACCCTGATTGTGAATGAGCACAAAGGGCAGGCCCGAACGTTCAAGATGCTCAATGGCTTCGTCGCGTGGGAGAACGAGCAAAATACCATCCGTGGAATGGTCGGTGGCCGTATGGATCCAGCGAATCTCCTGTTCAGCCTGATAATCGGTCGAAGTGAGGACCAGACGCACGCCAGATTCGCGCAACACCTGAGCCACCCCCTCCAGGATAGGCAGATAATATTCGTCATCCAGGCGTGGCAGAAGGAGATCCACCAGCCCGGTCTTGCCTTTGCGCAAAGCGCGGGCCGCACGGTTGCGCACGAAACCATACTCCTCAACCACCCTCTCAACTCGTTCGCGGGTTGGCGGCGCGACATCGGAGCGTTTGTTCAAAACCTTCGAGACAGTTGGCACCGAAACGCCCGCGATTTGCGCGATCTGCGCAATAGTCGGACGCCCATCAGTTCTATGTCTCTTCGCCATGAGCTTGTCCTCCCGAAATTCTTCAGAAACTTTCGATCTATTATAGCACATCAAAAAAAAGACGCGCTAGAGTGCGAAATCAAGCCGAAGGTGATGAACAGGTCGCCTGCGCTTACATGAAGAGAACAGAAGTCGAAGACGCCTTCTCCATCCATTTTCTGGCGGAAGCTTGCCGGAAAAAAACCTTGACATCTCTCCTGAAAATCAGTATAGTTACTCTCATAGACTTTCATCGATTTCGCAAAATATCGAAAAAGAAGTCGGGGAAGGTCTTAGAGGAAGATCGGCATACCTTGACAGAAACCGGTTTCATTCGGTATAGTTTAGATGAAACCGGTTTCAACAGACAGAATTTCGGCGAAGAATATTTTTTATTTCGGTTCATCAGGTAATGCCCGGCCTGTTTGGCTAGAGAGGAGATGGTGAAGAAGAGAAACACAGTGAACGATAACCCTTGTGGTTCAGTGGCGACCCTTGTTTTTAGACCAACGCTTGATCTATTTTTGCAAGGAGGTTTTCTATGTCTCCAAAGCGTACCCTTTCGCCTGGGAAGGCGAAGGTTCGAACGAAGGCAGTTGTCTTTCCCTTGTTGGCACTGCTGCTCATGGTCTTAGCCGCCTGCGGCCAGGGAGGCTCAGCCAATTCGACATCGAAGAACAACAGCGTGCTCAACGTTGTTCCCAGCCCCAAAGGCGACTTTACTGATGGCTTCAGCCCCTATTCCTCTACCGCTAACTATGGCTCCCAGGGAATGATTTACGAAACCCTGCTGTTCTTTAACCGCATGGATAGCAGTGTTCACCCCTGGTTAGCCCAGAGTTATGTTTTCTCCAGCGACGCGAAAACTCTGACGTTCCACTTGCGCACCGGCGTCCAGTGGAGCGACGGCCAGCCATTCACCTCAGCGGACGTTGTCTTCACCCTGGATATGCTCAAGCAATATCCAGACGCCGACGGCAATGGCCTCTGGCAGTATATTCAGAGCGTGCAAGCGCCTGATAACAACACCGTTACTGTGACCCTGAAAACAGCTTACTCACCCATTCTCTGGTACCTGGCCGGCCAGACCTGGATCGTTTCCAAGCACGAATACGCCAGCGCGGGCGATCCCACGAAGTTCGCCGATGACAATCCCGTTGGCACCGGACCCTTTATGCTCAAATCGTTTTCACCGCAGGTGATCGATTTGAAGAAAAATCCCCACTACTGGCAGCCGGGCAAGCCGGAGATCAACGAGATTCGCTATCCGGCCTTTGACTCGAACACCAGCGCCGAATTGCTGCTCCAGCGTGGCGACGTTGACTGGACGGGCCTGTATACACCCAATATCCAGCAGACCTACGTAGATAAAGATCCAGCCCACAATCACTACTGGTTCCCTAACCGCAATATCGTCATGCTGTACCTGAACACAGCTAAAGCGCCTTTCAACCAGCTTGCCGTGCGTGAGGCCATCAGCGACGCCATCGACCGCGAGCAACTCTACAAAGTTGCCGAGAGCGGCTACGAGCCGGTAGCCAGCCCGACCGGCCTGGTTCTGCCGGCCAATCAGAGCAACCTGGACCCCGCGTATGCGAACGCGTCATTCACGCAGGACACCGCCAAGTCGATCCAATTGCTGAACAGCGCCGGTTTTACGAAAGGCTCTAATGGCATGTATGTTGATAAAAGCGGTAAACAGCTTTCGTTCAATATCGATGTAGTCACCGGTTGGACCGACTGGGTCACAGAAGACCAGATCATTGCGAGCGACCTGAAAGCCATCGGCATCAACGCCACAGTGAATGCGATCTCCTTTAACTCGTACTTTAGCGCGTTGCAGATGGGCAGCTATGATATGGCCATCTCCTGGACCAACCCTGGCCCGACGCCGTTCTACCTGTACAACTCACTGTTAAACAGCACCAACAGCGCGCCCATCGGCAAGGCAGCCAGCTCGAATTTCGAGCGCTGGATGGACCCCACCACCGATAAGCTGCTGGCTCAGTACGCCACAACTACCGATCCTACTGTGCAGCAGCAAGCGCTCAACGGCTTGCAGCAGATCATGGTGCAGGAACTGCCCAGCATTCCGCTAGTCTTTGGCGCGACCTGGTATGAGTACAGCACCCGCAATTTCTCAGGCTGGCCTACAGCCAGTAACGCCTACGCTTCTCCCGCACCTTTCGATTTCCCGGACGCGGAGGTAGTGGCTCTCAACCTTAAACCCATCGCCTGATGCCTCCTCGGAGGTGGGAGCGTCTCTGGCGTGGCGCTCCCGCCTCTGGCATCTCTTCTTTGTTTTGCAAAAGCTACACAGAATTACTCATATGGCCGGGCAGGCTGCCCGCTTCCTTTCCGATTTTGCGAAAGAAACGCCGACCAGGGGTTCGCAAAATCGGAAACAGGATTACTGAAAGAGAAAATGATTTGAGGCATAGCCGGCGCTTGCTGACACCGCCTATGCCCAGATGGAAGGAGGAACCAGGTGAAGCACTTGCTCCGCCGTATGGGCTTCTATCTGGTGGCTCTCTGGGCCTCGATTACAATCAATTTTGTTATTCCACGCCTGGCCCCAGGAGATCCCGCAGGTGCGCTGATGGCCCGTTTCCAGGGACGTATGACCCCGCAGGCTATTCACGCGCTTGAATTGCAATTTGGCATCACACATGATTCGCTCTGGACACAGTATCTTCAATACCTGAACAACCTGTTCCACGGCAATCTGGGCATCTCTTTTACCTACTTCCCAACGCCCGTCTCGACAGTGCTTATGCAGGAGCTTCCCTGGACGCTGTCCCTGGTTGGTACCTCGGTGCTCATTAGTTTTACCCTGGGCACGCTGATCGGCGCCCTGATCGCCTGGAAGCGCGGCTCACTCATCGATAGCGTCCTTCCACCTTTCCTGACCTTTTTCTCAGCCATTCCATATTTCTGGCTGGCCTTGATTTCGCTCTACATCCTGGCTTATACCTTGAACTGGTTTCCGCTCAACGGCGGCTACGATACTTCGCTGACGGTTGGCTGGAACTCTGATTTTCTGCTCAGCGCGCTCGATCATGCTCTGCTGCCGTCTTTTACAATAGTCCTGGCCTCCATCGCCGGTTGGATGCTTGGCATGCGCAACGCGATGATTACCACGCTGACAGAAGATTACGTCCTGATGGCCGAGGCCAAAGGACTGAGCGAGCGCCGCGTCATGCTTGCCTACGCGGCCCGCAACGCCATCTTACCCAATGTGACCGGCTTTGCTCTCTCGCTGGGCTTTGTCGTCGGCGGCGCGTTGTTGACCGAAGTGGTCTTCTCTTATCCCGGCATCGGCTTTGCCTTGCTGCAAGCGGCGCAAAACTCTGACTATCCCCTTTTGCAAGGGATTTTCCTGCTCATTGCTCTGGCGGTGCTGGGAGCTAATTTTATCGCCGAGCTGGTCTACGCGGTCCTCGATCCGCGTGTGCGTGTGCGTTAGAGAAGGAGCTGTGAAGATGAGTACATTTCCACAATCTGCCGGGAACGAAGCACAATCTGCCGCCTCCCTTGAAGAGCATGCTTTTCCATCCTCAGGAGCACAGCCCACGGAGGAGTACGCATCTATGCCGCAGCAGCAGCCCCCGTCGCCGCTGGCCGGCAGCCTGCGCGTTCTATGGCGAATCTTTACCCTCAACCGTAAGGCGACGGCCGGGATCTGCATTGTGCTCTTTTTTGTGGTGATCGCGCTGATTGGCCCATTGTTTCTGCGCACCGATCCCAGCGCGCTCTCAAATGATGTGCTGGTCCCGCCTTCGCCCTCTCACTGGCTGGGCACGACCCAGACGGGTCAGGATATCTTTAGCCAGTTGATCGCCGGCACGCGTGTTTCGATTCTCTGGGGTTTTGCTACCGGCCTGATCGTGACAGCTCTTTCGGTTATCGTGGGCCTGGTCGCCGGTTATCTAGGCGGCTTCGCCGACGATATATTGACGCTGCTGATCAACATCTTCCTAGTTCTGCCGGGCTTCCCGCTAGCGGTGGTCCTGGCGGCCTATGTGCCGGCCAAAGGGCCGCTCACCGTGGCGCTGGTGATCGCGCTCACAAGCTGGGCCTATCAGGCACGTGTGCTGCGGGCGCAAACGCTTTCGATGCGCCAGCGCGATTTTGTCGAGGCCGCCCGCTCCAACGGCGAATCGACCTGGCGCATCATCTTCTTTGAAATTTTTCCCAATGAGATTGCCATTGTGGCCGCGGGCTTTGTAGGCACAGCAATTTATGTCATTCTGGCTGCAGCCGGCCTGGAATTCCTGGGCCTGGGAGACGTCAGCGTCATTGACTGGGGCACGATGTTTTACTGGGCGCAGAATAACGACGCGCTTTTGCTCGGCGCCTGGTGGTGGTACGCAGCCCCCGGTATGTGTATTGCCCTGCTTGGCGCTGGTCTCGCGCTGATCAATTTTGGCATTGACGAAGTGGCCAACCCGCGCCTGCGCTCCGAAACCAGGCTGATTAGACGCGCCTCGCGCTTCCCCGCCTTGCGGAAACGAGAAACGCAGGTCGCTGGCTAAAACAGATCAACTTTTTCTAGAGTACCATTTCATGAAGAAGAGGAGAACACATGAGTATTATTCCCAACATGCCCACTCAGACGCAGGTTGAGACTGACCTGGCTGAGAGATTTCCCGCGCACTTCCTCTGGGGCGCGGCCACGGCCTCTTATCAGATCGAGGGGGCCATCCACGAGGATGGAAGGGGATCGAGCATCTGGGACGATTTCTCGGCCACGCCGGGCAAGACTGCTCACGGTCATACTGGCGAGGTGGCCACAGACCATTACCACCGGGTCGAGGAGGATACTGACTTGATGGTGCAGCTTGGCCTGGGCGCGTATCGTTTCTCGATTGCCTGGCCGCGCATCCTGCCTGAAGGTCGCGGCTCCGTTAACCAGGCGGGCCTGGACTTTTATGATCGCCTGGTGGATACGCTGCTGGCGAAGGGCATTCAGCCCTTTATCACGCTCTACCACTGGGATCTTCCCTCGCCGCTGGAACGGGAGGGAGGCTGGCTCAATCGCGCCACAGCCTATGCCTTCGCTGACTATGCCGAGATCGTGACCCGGCGTCTGGGAGATCGCGTGACCGGCTGGATTACGCTTAACGAACCCTGGTGCAGCGCGTATCTGGGCTACGGAGTTGGCGTCCACGCGCCCGGCCTGCATGATCGCCAGGCTGCCATCGATGCAGCTCATCATCTCCTCCTGGGGCATGGCCTGGCCGTGCCACGCATGCGCGCCCAATTGGGACCCGACGCGCAAGTCGGAATCACTCTTCTTCTGAATCAGGTTTATGGAGCTGACGAGCGAGCCGAAACGGTGCGCGACATGAAACTTGCCAACCAGTTTAGCAACGGCTGGTTCCTTGACCCAATCTATCGCGGTGCCTATCCCGAACAGTTCTTTGAACATATGGCGCTCAATCCGCCACCGATGCAGCCAGATGACCTGGCTATGATCGCGGCTCCTCTGGACTTCCTGGGCGTGAATACATATTCGCGCATCGTGATTCGCGGCGCGAAGACAGAGCCTCTAGCCGACCGCTGCGAAAGCGTCTCGCCTGTGCCCAATGCCTGCTATACCGATATGGGCTGGGAGATCTATCCGCATGGCCTGCGCGACCTGCTGATTGACGTGGGACGTAACTATCCGGTGAGCAAGCTCTATGTGACCGAAAACGGCGCGGCTTTCCCCGATGTCTGGGACGGCAGCGATACAATCAGCGATCCCCGGCGCGTTGATTATCTGCGCTCGCATATCACAGCCTGCGCCGAAGCCATCGAGCAAGGCGCACCTTTACACGGCTACTTTGTCTGGTCGCTGCTGGACAACTTTGAATGGGGCGAAGGCTATACCAAGCGCTTTGGCATCGTCTACGTCGATTATCCCACACAGCGTAGGATAATCAAGGAGAGCGGCTACTGGTATGCTGCGCTGCTGCACGCTTTTGGTAACGGGCAGGCGTAAAGAACAAGATCCACTCCGTCTGCTACAACCTGTCACCCGGCCCCTATGGTATTATTCAATATCATAGGGGCTATTTTGGAGAAAAACGGAAGGAAACAATCGGCGAACATTATGAACACATATACCACAGTAGGAATCATTGGCTGCGGCACCATCAGTTCCGTTTACCTCAAAGCGCCACAACTGTTTAGCAATATGCGCATCGTGGCCTGCGCCGATATCGACCGGGCACGCGCACAGGCCCAGGCTGAGAAATTTGGAGTGCCGAGAGTTTGCAGTGTCGCGGAATTGCTCGCCGACCCGGAGATCGAGGTGGTGGTCAATCTGACCGTGCCCACCGCTCACGCGGAAGTTTCCCTGGCGGCGCTGGCAGCCAGCAAAGCAATTTACAGCGAAAAGCCACTGGCAACCACACGCGCCGATGGTCAGGCTATCCTGCGAGCTGCATCCGCGCAGCACCTGCGCGTAGGCTGCGCGCCCGACACCTTTTTGGGTCAGGGCCTGCAAACATGCATTCGGCTGATCAATGATGGAGCGATTGGCACACCGGTAGCGGCTACAGCCTTCCTGCTGAATCACGGCATGGAGCACTGGCATCCTGATCCCGCGTTTTTCTACCAGCCCGGCGCGGGGCCACTCTTTGATATGGGACCATATTACCTCACTGCGCTGATCGCGATGCTTGGACCGATCAGCCGCGTCAGCGCCGTCGCCAAGACAACCTTCTCCGAACGCGTCGTGACCAGTCCGGGCGGAACAGGTGGTACAATTCCAGTGAATACACCAACGCATGTCACCGGCCTGATAGAATTCGCGAACGGCGTCGTTGGCACGATCATCACCAGTTTTGATGTCTGGCACCACCGCCTGCCATATATCGAGATTTATGGAACAGAAGGGTCGCTCAGCACACCCGATCCGAATACCTTTGGCGGGCCGGTGTATCTGCGTCGAGCCAGGGAAAACGCCTGGCAAGAGATCCCGCTGACCCATAGCTCCCTGGCGAACGGCCGCGGACTTGGTCTGACCGACATGATTAGCGCCATGCATACTGATCGTGTTCACCGCGCGAACGGCGAAATGGCGTATCATGTTCTTGACGTGATCGAATCGTTTCTGCAATCTGCCGCCGAGGGCAGGCATATCGCTCTGGCCAGCTCATGCCAGCGGCCAGAGCCGTTCACGCCAGACGCCCCGGCCTATGAATGAGGAAGGAGAAAATGCATGGCACAAATCAAAGGACCGGCTCTCTTCTTAGCGCAATTCGTGCAGGATACTCCACCATATGATACATTGGAGCATATCACCGCCTGGGCCAAAGAACAGGGATTTATCGGCGTGCAGATTCCTGCCTGGGAGAGCCGGTTGATCGATCTGAAGGCTGCTGCGGAGTCAAAGCAGTACTGCGACGATCTGAAGGGGCAATGTAACGGGCTGACCATCACCGAGCTAGCAACACACCTGATCGGTCAGCTTGTTGCAGTTCATCCCGCTTATGACCTCCTGTTCGACAGTTTTGCCCCTCCGGCGCTGCATGGTCATCCCAAAGAGCGCACCGAGTGGGCCGTGAACAGCATGATCCAGGCCATCAAGGCTTCGAGCAATCTAGGGCTGAGCGTCATCCCCACGTTCTCAGGCGCCCTGCTCTGGCCAACCATGTATCCCTGGCCTCAGCGACCGGCGGGCCTGGTTGAGCTGGGTTTTCGCGAGCTGGCGCGGCGCTGGCAGCCCATTCTGAACGTCGCGGACGAGTACGGGATCGACCTGGCCTACGAGATCCATCCAGGTGAAGATCTCCACGATGGCGTCACTTTCGAGCGCTTCCTGGAAGCCACCGGCAACCATCCACGCGCGCGTATTCTCTACGATCCCTCGCACTTCGTTCTTCAATGCCTGGATTATATCGGCTATCTGGATGTCTACCACGACTATATCAAAGCCTTCCATGTCAAAGATGCCGAGTATCATCCCTCGCCGCGCTCCGGCGTCTACGGCGGCTACCAGGACTGGATAGATCGACCGGGGCGCTTCCGCAGCACGGGAGATGGGCAGGTCGATTTCAAACGCGTTTTCTCCAAATTGACGCAGTACGGCTTTACCGGCTGGGCCGTTCTCGAATGGGAATGCTGCATCAAGGATTCGGTCCAGGGCGCTCGCGAAGGCGCGGCCTTCATTCGCAGCATGCTGATCGATACGCCTACACATGCCTTCGATGATTTCGCCGGAGGAGCAAACGATGAGCAAGCTTTATATCGCATACTGGGGGTGCAGCTGTGAAGCAAGATATCTCTCAGCGAAAATTGCGCGCTGGCATCGTGGGCGGAGGTCAGGGTTCGTTTATCGGCGCGGTCCATCGCATCGCCTCCGAGCTGGATGGACAGGCCGAAGTTGTCGCGGGCGCGATGTCCGCCAATCCTGAGCGAGCCGCTACATCTGCGAAGGCGTGGTTTCTGTCCCGCTCCTATGCCAGCTTCGAGGAGATGGCGGAGCGCGAAGCCAGCCTGCCCGATAGCATCGATTTTGTGATGGTGACTACTCCTAATCACCTGCACTATCCCGTCGCACGCGCCTTTCTGGAACATGGCATCCACGTAGTATGCGACAAGCCTGTGACTTTCACGCTGGCGGAGGCCGAGGCTCTAGTACAGCTTGTTGAGCAGAAACAGCTTATCTTCGCGCTGACCCACAACTATACCGGCTATCCTCTTGTGCGCCAGGCCCGCCAGATGGTTCGGCAGGGCGAGCTTGGCACGATTCGCAAAGTTCTGGTCGAATACGTCCAGGGCTGGTTAGCAGAACCCCAGGAGCGTCTCGGCAACAAACAGGCGGAGTGGCGCACCGATCCCGCGCGCTCAGGAATCGCGGGTTGCGTCGGTGACATCGGCACGCACGCCGAAAACCTGCTCTCATTTATTACCGGGCTGAAAATCGCGGCAGTGTGCGCGGACCTGACGACCTTCGTCGAAGGCCGGCGCTTAGACGATGACGCGAATGTTCTGCTGCGCCTGGAAAATGGAGGCAAAGGCGTCTTAACCTGTTCGCAGATTGCGACAGGAGAAGAGAACGCGCTTAGCATCCGCATTTATGGGACGAAAGCCGGCCTGGAATGGCACCAGATGGAGCCAAATACGCTCATCTACAAACCAGCGGACGGACCGCAGCAGATTTTGCGTACCGGCATGCCTTATCTAAGCGACGAGGCAAAAGCTTTGACGCGCCTGCCAGCCGGACACCCGGAAGGCTATCTCGAAGCTTTCGCCAACCTGTATCGCCTGGCCATCGCCGATATCCGTCGCGTGGAGTCCGGTCAGACGCCGCTCCACGACTATCCCACCGTCGCGGATGGCTTGCGCGGCATGCGCTTCATTCAGCGCGTCGTTGAAAGCTCGCACAAGGGCGCAGTCTGGGTAGATCTCTAGACTACCGCTGATACATATAGCGCATAAAAATCGGCCCTCTCTGCCGATTTTTTCATGTGTAAGAAGTAGTACAATCGATAGAGGTAAAGTATATATGACTATACAACAGGTCGCACTTCAACTTTATACGGTACGTGATGAAACGGGCCGGGATTTCGCCGGGACGCTGCGCCAGGTGGCGGAGATGGGTTACGCGGGCGTTGAATTTGCCGGCTATGGCGATCTTTCAGCCCAGGCGATGCGTTCTCTGCTAGCCGAAACGGGTTTGCAGGCGGTGGGTTCGCACGTTGGCATGGACGAGCTGACCGGCGAGCGGCTGGATGCGTCTATCGAGTATTGCCAGACTATCGGCTGCACAGCAATTATTCTGCCCTGGCTGGCCCCAGAATGGCGCTCGCTCGAAGGTATCCAGGCGCTCGCGCCTCGCCTCAATGAGCTTGGGCAGCGCTGCCTTGATGCAGGCATCACCTTTGGCTATCACAACCACAACTTTGAATTTGCCCGGCTTGGTGAACGCACGTGGTACGACCACTTTCTGGAAGCGACCGATCCCGCGCTGGTCAAAGTCGAACTGGATATTTACTGGATAGCCTTCGCTGGCCACGATCCGCTGGCTCTGTTGAATACATTAAAGCAGCGGATCGCGCTCATTCACTTTAAAGATATGGCCGCGGATGGCTCAATGACTGAAGTCGGTCAGGGTACGCTGGATATGCAAGGAATCAGCAGCTTCGCGCAGCAGCAGGGCATCTGGGCGGTTGTCGAGCATGACCATCCTACGCAACCTTCGCTGCAAAGCGCTCGGCTGTCCCTGGAACATTTCCGTTAAAAGTAGATGGGCCCGCTTTACTCATTCCTTTCTGAGTAATGGACCCTCTCCTGTTCATGCAGCCTCCGCTTCCTCGCAGGCGCGCGCGGCCCCGACTTATCCGGCAGCAGAATAGTCCTATGAGCAATCCTGGACCTGTTTAAAACAGAGGAACGCGCCGATAGGAAAAAGAAAGAAATTCCGCGAAGCGGAAAGAGGATGAGGAGGATTGTTATGGCTGAAAAAACGCCGGTTTCACCCCTTAAACTACCGCGGCGCAGTTGGGGATGGTTGCGCGCCCTGCTGGTTGGTATAGTTCTCTTTATAGCCACAACGGTAGTTATGTTCTGGACTACCAACCTGAATCTTTATCCAACCGTCCTGCTGATCGGGAACTTCCTCGTGCCGGTTGTCTTCGTCGCTTTCTTATACGACCATCAGCACCTGAGCGAGCTTTCACCGGATGCGGTAACAAAAAGTTTCTGCCTCGGCGGAATCCTGGGAGTGCTCGGGGCATCCATTCTTGAATCGCTCTTGATTCCTGCCCCGGCGAACCCTACTAAGGGGCTATCTCTGGGCGGAGCCTTCGGCGTTGGCTTGATCGAGGAAGGGTGCAAAATCGTGGTGGTGGCCTTCCTGGCACGACGGATGCGTCATACCTCACAGATGGATGGGCTTCTGCTAGGTGGCGCGGTCGGCATGGGATTCGCTGCATTGGAAAGCACCGGCTACGCCTTCACGGAGTTGCTGGTGAGTCACGGCCATATCGGTGCCTCGATTACAGAGACCATCATTCGAGGGCTGTTCGCGCCATTGGGCCACGGGGTGTGGACCGGCATCCTGGGAGCAGTGTTGTTCCGCCAGAGCGCTCCCGGTCGCTTTCGCATCACCTGGCTCGTAATCCTGACCTATCTCTTTGTCTCTACCCTGCATGCTCTGTGGGACGGGCTGCCTAATACGCTCTCTATTCCCACTGCTCTCGGGATCTCTTTTCCCACAACCACAGTGATCCTGGGCGCTGCCGGCATAGGCACGCTCACCGCTCTGTATCGGCAGGCCAGATCCCGGCAGGTGCAGGAACTTGCCTCCGCATTTCCCTAGACAAATCTCAGGAAATATGGGGGCTGAAAACGATGCTCACAGCCAGCTCAGCTTATCAGGATTAATCACATAATAGAGACGCGAAATCCGCTCATTCTCGAACTGGAAGAGAACTGCACCAACAGGTTTTTCATCGAGATAGCCAACGATGGCTGGCTGGCCATTGACCTCAACGGCACGTGGGACTACGCCGGTAGGCAGGCTGCGCAGAGCGCCAAGGTAGCCACGAGCCACTTTATCTGGTCCATAGACTGGCATCCGGCCGGCTTTTAGCGCAGTTTTGCCGCCGCTGTCACCCATGGAGATAATGTCATCACTTAGCAAGCTGAGTAGCCCTTGTATATCGCCGTTGAGGGTGGCCTGGAGAAAGCGATTGGTGATGCGCTCTTGCTGCTCGCGCGAGACAGAGAAGCGTGCGCGGTCCTTCCCAAGATGCTGCTGGGCACGGTGGAAGATCTGGCGGCAGTTGGCTTCGCTTTTTTCGACGATAGCGGCGATCTCGCCGTATTCGTACTCGAAGACTTCGCGCAGGAGGAAAATAGCTCGTTCCAGAGGATTGAGTTTTTCCAGCATCAGAAGGAAGGCCAGCGAAAGCGATTCTGCCTGCGCGGCCGTCTCGGATAGTTCGGGCATCTGACCAGTTGCAATAGGCTCGGGAAGCCAGGGTCCCACATAGACTTCACGCTGCTCTCTGGACGAGCGCAATTGGTCGAGGCAGAGGCGCACAACGATGGTCGAGAGATAGGCTTTGGGCGATTGGATATCTTTGTCATCGGACTGGAGCCAGCGCACAAAGGCATCCTGGATGATATCTTCAGCGTCGGTGGCGCTGCCAAGCATGCGATAAGCGATAGAGAAAAGCAGCAAACGATATTGCTGAAAAATGTGCGCAGTATCTTCTGGTTTACTCATGTTTCGATTATATGAAATTCGTCTGAATCATATCCACTGGATGCAGCGACGCGCACAAAGGGCGTCGCTGCATCCAGTGAGATACGCATCCTTCTCACGTATTTCGTACTATACTCTACTCTCCGCCAGCTGGAAGCGCCGGGCTGGCAGGCCATTCTGGATCAGAAGATGGGCAGCCTGGCGGGCACTTGCGAGGCTGGCATCAGCGAGATAGCCAGCATTGCCGATCCAGTCACCGGCGAGGTAGAGATTGTTGGCTCCTGGGGCCTGGACACCTGGGCGCCCGGTGAGACCGCCGCTATGTGCAGAGGGCAGAAGGCTGATCGCTTCGATACGCGGAAGGTAGATGCGCTTGACCAGCACCGAACGCCATCCGGGTTGGACCAGATCCAGCCATTCCTCAAGATCGCGCTCGTCCTGCTGCGGATCGCCGGACCGGGTGGGATCAAGCTGCTTAAAGGTGTGGATCAGCGCTCCACCTTCGGGGGCAATATGGATAAAGAGCGACTGGGTGGTCAGGAAACGCGGCTGCTCCAGATCGAAAGCGATAGGATGTTCAGGCGCGGGCAAACGACTCAGAGCAACATCCAGGCAGGCGATATGCACAGGCTGGACAGCTGCGATTGTCTGGCGCAGAGGCGCGTAGCGCTCGTCATCCAGCAGCTTGAGAGCCTCCGATGCGGTAGTAGCGAGAACAACTGCACGAGCGGCCACACTGTGGCCGTCGGCCAGACGTACACCTTCGATTTGCTCTCCCTGCTGAAGCAGTTCGCTGACCCGCGCGCCGCTGATCAGACATGCGCCCGCTTCTGCAGCCCTGGTTCGCAACGACTCCACCAGGCTCTGCCAGCCGCCGTCGATGTAGCGGATATCGCTGAGAGCCACGCGCTGGAGGAAAATCTCGGCGCTCATCAAATCAAGGTTGGCGCAATAGGTCAGAGTGCGAGCAAAGGTGGTCAACATTCGATACAGGTGCGGATTCTGCACCTCACGGTCCAGCCATTCACGCACGCTCTGTCCTCTGGCGCCGGTGGGCCTGGTGCGGATGATCTTTGTGAACAGGCGCACAAACTCCGCCTTTTCGAGAACCGAGAGAAAGTCTGTGCGCAGAATTGTGCTCATAGAGATGGGCGCGGTATAGAAGCGGCCCTGTTCATAAAGTTGTACACCAGACGGATTCTTATAGCGATAGGTGACGCCCAGTTCGCGTAGCACTCTGGTACCAGCGCTGCCATAGTAGAAGGCGTGAGCACCACGATTGAATACGTAGCCCTCGTGCTCCTGGGTAGCTGCGCGCCCACCCAGGCCGTTGGACTTCTCGAAGAGCGTCACATCCATCCCAGCCTGAGCCAGATAGGTAGCTGCGCTCAAGCCGGCGAGGCCGCCACCGATAACTACTACATCCGTTGAGATTTTGTTTGTCTCCATATTCTCTGCTCCTTCTATTCTGATTTGCTGTTGAGCTTCTACCGATTTACGCAAAGGAGACGGGGAAAGGGAAAAATTTGTGACAGGTTTTTGGGGAATCGTTAGCGACAGGAAAGTGTTGTGTTCCGAAATTTTTTCAGTGACGTTACATTGACTGCAAAGTGTTCTCTACCTGCTCTGTCTTTTCCTGGCTTTTCCCCGTACACTCTTCTATTAAGAGGAAAATACTCTTTTTACCTGCCTGGGATGCACTACCCGTATGCGAGCAGGCTCCTCTACCCTGTACCAGATCATTGTATTCATCGGAGATGTTGAAAGGAGTTAAGCAGTGTTCCCTGTCATCTCCCGGCGTGCGCTGCTCAAGCAGTCGCGCAATCTGTTGCTAGCCCTGCCCTTTGGCGCAGCTCTCCTTGCAGAGGAGACAGGCGCACACGCCGCCACGACGCCACCGACGACGGCCATATATAACTACGCGGCGGCTTTGCAGATGTCTATCTACTTCTACGATGCTCAGAAGTCCGGCCCGGCAGTTGCCGGCGGGTTGCTCGACTGGCGCGGCAACTGCGACTTTACGGACGCGGCCGTTCCATTGCAGAACAAGGGAAGCGGGAACGTCGGCACGAATATGTCGGCGACGTTTATCGCGGCCAATAAGAGTGTGCTCGATCCCGCTGGCAAAGGCACGGTTGACGTGAGCGGCGGCTTCCACGACGCTGGCGATCATGTCAAATTCGGTCTGCCCCAGGGATACGCCATTTCCACGCTCGGCTGGGGCTTCTACGAGTTCAACGAGGCTTTTGTCTCTGCCGGCCAGGACGGCCACATGATGGACATTCTGCGCTGGGGCTGCGATTACCTCATGCGCTCGACCTTCCGCGACAGCAGCGGAAATGTCGTCGCCTTTTGCTATCAGGTTGGCGAAGGCTCGGTAGACCATACCCTCTGGGCACCGCCTGAAGTGGAAACGCTCGACCGCCCGGCCTACTTCGCCACTTCGGAAACCCCCGGCAGTGATGTCAGCGCGGAGGCATCGGCGGCCCTGACGATTATGTACTTGAATACACAGTCCAGCGACCCTACTTACGCCGCCCAATGCCTCGATTACGCGAAGGCGCTCTATACCTTCGCCGTGCAAAATCGTGGACTGGGCTACTCAGGCGGGTTCTATAACTCCAGCGGTGATGCCGATGATCTGGCCTGGGCCGCTATCTGGCTCTACATCGCAACCGGCCAGCAATCCTACCTGACCGATATCACTGCAACCGATGCCAATGGCAATTACACCGGCTACCTCAGCGCTATCATGGCCGCGACCGGCGATAACTGGCAGAATATCTGGGTGCATAGCTGGGATGTGGTCTGGGGCGGCATGTTCTTGAAGCTCGCTCCCATCACGAACGACCCCAAGCACTGGTATATTGCTCGCTGGAACCTCGAATACTGGTCCAACGTTCCTCACCAGGACCCGACAGATACGAATTTCCTGAAGCCCACACCCGGCGGTTTTATGGTCCTGAACTCCTGGGGCTCGTGCCGCTATAACACCGCGGCCCAGCTCTGCGCCCTGGTCTATCGCAAATACACCGGCGACACGCGTTTCTCCGACTGGGCTCTGGGCCAGATGAACTACATTC
>Ga0209061_1002513_pt1 | contig 22948 bp, 18 predicted proteins | sample Coa_R1_10_FD_187157 | JGI IMG/M metagenome (GOLD analysis project Ga0209061, IMG submission 187157) | Surface soil microbial communities from Centralia Pennsylvania, which are recovering from an underground coalmine fire - Coalmine... | ecosystem: Environmental > Terrestrial > Soil >...
GAAGGAGACTGACGGCTTTCAGCCTCTCGGCGTGCTTGCAGATTTCCTGGAAGTGACGCCGGGGTACGAAGAGGCCGTGGAAGAATTCCTCAAGACCGAGCTCGATTGTGTGGTCGTAGAGCAGCCGGATGAAGCGCGCAGCGGCATTGCGCTTCTCAAAAACGAGAAGAGCGGACGATCGGGCTTTTTTGTTCGCAGCTTCTCCTCCAACAACCACTCGCATGGAATGCTGCACGGGGAAGCTCAGGACGCAAGACGGCAAGCGGGAGTTGTCGCTTCGCTTCAGGAGCTTGTGCGTTTTGAGCCGCGGCTGGGCTTGAACGGCGATCTGGCTTTTCCGGCGCTGGCGAACTCGTTTGTAGTTGAGGATTCAGCGGCGGCCGAACGGCTGGCCGCCGCCTATCCCACCTGCCATTTTGTAACCCGCAGCGGAGAGCACTACCATCACCGCCTGGTTTCGGGCGGCAGGATCTCCAACGCCGGCCCGCTGGCTTTGCGGCGCGACTTCCGCGAACTCGAACGCAGGACTTCCGACCTCGGTCGCGCGCTTCAGGATGCCGAAGCGCGCTGGACAACCGCCAGGGAGCAAGTCCGCCAATCCGAAGAGGAATTACAGCGACTGTCTGTCGAACGGCTTGGCGCGGAAAGGCAATCGATGCTGACGCACGAACGATTGCGGCACGCGCGGGAGACAGAGCGGCAGGCGCTCGATCGAATCCAGGTAACTCAGCGCGAAATGGCTGCGCTCGCGGAAGAGCGGGAAAAGGCCGAGCAACGCTCTATGGCGCTCAAGGAAGAACTTGCGCGAGCCGTCGAGGAACAGCAGGCCAGTGAGAAGGCCAGCATCTTATCGGCTGAGGGAGTTCGACAGCTTCGCGGCGAGCTGGATCGAATGAATCAGGCGCTGACCGAGGCTCAGGTAAAGTCCAGCGCTCTTGAAGAACGATGGAGAGCGGCCGATGCGGATTCAAACCGCATTCTGGCTGAGGCCCGCCATGCGCGGGAGAGGCTGGCGCACCTTGAAACTCAATCCAAGGCGTGGGAGGAAGAGAGACAAAGGCTCCACTTGCAGGCGGAGGAAATTGAAAACGCGCTGGCGGCGGCAGAAACCCGCCAGCAAACCTTGCGCGAGCAGCTTCAGGCGCAGGAAGCGGAATCTCTGGAGGCGCGAACCCGGCGCGATGAATTAAGCCCACAGGTCGATGCCGCCCGTTCGGAACTTGAAGCGCGGCGGGAGCGACGCTCGGAAGCTGAGGTTGCTTTGGCTCGCGCGGAATCCGATCTGAATCACCACGTCCATCAATGCCGCGAGGAATTGGGAGCCGAGCCCGACACGCTTCGCGCCCAAGCTGCGCCCGAAGACCTGCTTCAAGGCGACCAGATGCAGGCGGCGGAAGAGGAACTTCGTGAGATCAAGGGGAGAATCGAGCGCCTGGGTCCGGTCAACATGATGGCGCTTGAGGAGCTTCAGGAATCCGAAGAGCGCTTGAATTTCCTCGAAACCCAACGGCAGGATCTGCTGGCCTCCATCCAGGACACCACGCAAACCATCCGCGAGATCGATGAGGCTTCGCGGCGCAAATTCATGGAGGCCTTCAACGCCATCAACCGATTCTTCGCTGAATCTTTCCGCGCGCTCTTCGGAGGCGGCGTCGGCGAGATGCGTTTCAGCGATGAGTCGGATCCGGAAAGCGGCATTGATCTGGTCGCTCAGCCGCCGGGCAAGCGCCTTCAGAACGTGCTGCTGCTTTCGGGCGGCGAGAAGGCTTTAACGGCTCTCGCCCTGCTGATCGCGGTCTTTCGCTTCACGCCCAGCCCCTTCTGTATCCTGGACGAAGTGGACGCCCCGCTGGATGAGTCGAATGTGGTGCGCTTCACGCGCATGATTCAGGAGATGAGCGAGCAGACGCAGTTTATTCTCATCACCCACAACAAACGCACCATGGAAATCTGCCGCACGCTGTACGGGGTGACGATGGAAGAGCCGGGAGTCTCAAAGCTGGTCTCCGTGCGCTTCGAGGCAGGCGAGCGCGAACCGGTTGCCGTGACGGCATGAGACACAAAGCGGGAGCCAGCGGCAGGAGATTCCGCAAACGAACGCCTTTTGAAGCCCCTTGACTCAATAGGTCGCGGTTGTTCTGCGACCCTGATCTTCCCCGCGAAGCCAGATGTAAACCGGCGCTTCCGGGGCCGGGGGAGGCCACGGGAGTTCGATCTTCAGCGTCTGTTGCTGCGCGTTTCCGGGCACGGGGGTGGGAATCCCCTGAACGGGGTAACCGGTTTTCGCATTCCAGCCTGTCTTTGAGATCATTTGCAGATCCTGGCCCGTCAGCGTTCCGGCATAGAGCCCCCTGCCCAGCCGCTCGTTGGTGAGCGAGAATTTGTCAATTTGCGGAAGGCGAATCACGCGGCCCAGGGGGTAAGGGTCTGAGGAACCGGCGTCCTGAGTTGCAACAAACGCCTCCAAATCGCAACCTGTATGCCCCACACTTCCCGGATCAAACGACAGGAATAAAACGTCCTCTCCGGCATAATCTAACTGCGCGGCTCCGTCCCGGTCGCCTGGCTGCAGGCTGAGCGCTTCCCGCGCGTCGCCAGAGTTTGCGCAGGCAAGCTTGACGGAAGGCCGGGAATCCACATTCTCAGTTTGGATCGCAAAACTCACGGCAGTGCCTGCGGGTATTTCGTTGTCGTGGAGCGCAATATCCCCTGCCTTGGAAAAAGACTCTCGGACGCTCACAATGCGGGGACGAGGCCCGGCCACTTCAATCAGATCATCGACCGGAATGGGATTATTGAGTCCATCGACCGCCATATTCGCGCTCAGAAGATCGCCCTTCTTCACCCCCGATTGCAGTTTGACGACAGCTTTGCGCTCGGTTACATCCTCGCTGCCTGCGGGCAACGGAGATAGTTTGAACAGCGCGCCCTTGCACTCAAGGCTTTTCACGCGCTCAAGCCGCGTCCCTCGCAGCAGGATGACCTGCTCGGGTTGGCCCAGGTTGGCGCGAAGAGGAAGACCTTCGAGAGTGGGATTCGGCGGGTGGACGACAACCGGCACATCCTGCGTCTTGCCATTGGTCTGTGTCAGCAACAATTGGTAGGGCCCCGGCTGAAGCCTGGCCGTATCCACTTCCACTTGCATGCTCAGTTGGTCGCCATGGCCCTGTCCCTTGGGGAGGATGAAGGAAAGCTCCTCGGGTTTGGCAGCGGAGTCATCGGAAGGCTTGATGGCCACCTTGTCCACAAATTCAAAATCCGCTCCAATCAACGTGAGTTTGACCGGTCCGCGGCTCTGAATGAGATGATCCTCAGACTCCGGCGTCAGCTTGACGTTCGAGAAATCGCTGAAGGGATGCAGCCAGAGGGTTCCCGCCACCTGGAGCGGCTTCCAGTCCCACATCGCGGCAAGGTGATATTCTCCCGCCGGAAGCTTGGCCTGGCTGAGGTCAAGCTCCAGTGTATCTTCGTTATCGCCCACCGTGACGCTGGCCGGAACCGTCGCGCTGTGTGTGGATGAAACCAGCTTCCAATCCCGGGCGCGCGGCAGGAGCCTCAGTTGATCGCGAGTCTCGCACGTCACCTGCAGGCGTCCCTTCCAGCCCATGGGAAGGTTTTCAGTCTGCGGCAGCGAAACGGAAGGAGCTTCCGCATTGGGAACGCTCAGCATCCAGAGGTAGGCAATCTGGGTTCGCGGTTTCGGCGGCTGATTCTGCGAGCAAAGCTCCATGCCGCCGGCCTCGTTATGCTCGACGAAAGCGGCGCGAAAATCGGTATTGGGCGACATCATGGACCGCAGGTTCTGGACCAGCGCCGCGCCGCCCACAGCCAACCCGACCGGTGTGCCGTAAAAGAGCGAGGCTACAGAGGCCGCCAGCCCCGCAGACTGCTGCACCAGCAGAGACCTCTCGGAAGCAAGCGGATCGTAATTCGAAAGCGTGGGAAGGACGGCCTGCAATAAGAGCGAGGCTTGCTCTCCCGTTGGGGCGTTCGCGGCAACTCTCGGCAAAGCAACCCCGTATTCCGAAGAGAATCCGCGCAGAACGGCGTTCAGATCTTCGCTTCCCGGTTGTGACTGCTCGTACTGAGATAGGGTTTGCACCAGCGCATTCACTGTGGCTGTCTTCTGGGCATACTGGGCCAGTTCGGGGATCAGGTCCGGATCTTTTTTGACCAGCGAGTTGACCTTTTTGACGTCCAGCCCGTGTGGGCCGAAGACCACACCCACGATGGAAGTTCGCATCGGAATAGGCCACTCGGCTGGCGACTTCGCGGGTTTTACGTCGAGCACCTCAAGGTGTTTTCCCTTCTCTTCAGGGGCGGGAACAATCAGGACGGCAATCTTGGCCTTGTCCCGAATGTTGGGAGGAAGCTGGAGAGGTTCGTATTTCAGCTTGTCGCCCGCCCGAATGATGTTAACCGCGCTGATCGGGAGCGGTGAGCCATTCTTCGGAGGCATCACCAGCAGCTTGAAGTTGCCCACCGAAAGATTGGTTCCCAGGCAAGCCGGCGGAATGAGCGCAGGGCACGGCCCCACCGTGAGAAGAACGACCAGAATGATGCCTGAGAGTCGTTCAAGCGCTCTCCGGCCGATTCGTAAACAATCCATTTCCCTCATTTCAGTCTTTACTAAAAAATAATAAATTCATCAATACCAGGATTCAAATCAATTTGAATGATAATTGGTTCGAGCGATTGCGGATACTCACCCCCTCGCTTGGGCGAAGTTTAATCCGGGGAAAAACCGCTGCTCAATAATTTTTAACAACTGGCAGCATAAAGTCGCTGCTATAAGTCTTCAGTGCCCTTTCGGGCACGTCCCATGATTTTAAGATGCGCATAAAGCGGGTTAGGAAGCCTTGCTGTCGAACGCCCTGGTAAATATCTATAATACCCTACAAAGTATTTGAGTGTTCTACTCCGAATATAAATCCGAACTTCGTACTTTTATAACGTGTCCCACAGGACGCGCAGAGCTTTTTCAACAAGCCCTGCAACAAGACGGGTTACAATTTCTCAATGCGCTTATCAAAAAGTCCTTCTTATCGAGGTTTTTTATTCTTTGCAGCGCTCGTCAGCGTTTTGCTGGCAAGCTCATGCGCCCGCTGGCGTTCTTCAAAGCAGGAAGTATGGGCTCGCGTGGACGGGACGCCCATTTATCGCAGCCAGGTTGAGGCTGCTTACCGCCGCCGGGAGCCAGTCTTGCCAGGCGCCGATAAAGCCGAGCGGACGCTCTCCTTCAAGCTGAATATTTTAAATGAGCTGATTGACCGGCAAATCCTGCTGGAGCGCGCTACCCAACAACAGATCACCGTTTCCGATAAGGAAGTGGATGCGCGCCTGGCGCAAATCCGCAGCCCCTATTCCGATGACGATTTCCGCAAAGAACTGGCCCGGCAAGGGCTGACGTCCGATGATCTCCGCCAGCAAATTCGCAATGAGCTGACAATTCAAAAGCTCATCCAGAAAGAGATCACGTCCCGCGTCGTTGTAACGCAGGAAGAGATCGCCAGCTATTATGCCCGCAATAAAGCCGACTTCAACGTTCCCCAGACCGAATATCACCTGGCCCAGATCCTGGTCACGCCGGTTCCTGATCCCCAGATTCGGAACCTGCTGAACGATGATGCGCGCAATCCCAATGAGGCGCAGCGCAAGATCAAAGCGCTCTATGCATTGCTCCGTTCGGGCGAAGACTTCGCGAAGGTAGCGGAACAGTTTTCCGAAGACCCGCGAACGGCCCAGGGCGGCGGCGATATGGGCTTCATTCCCGAATCCTCGCTCAATTCGGACCGGGTCGTGAGCAAGGCTTTGAAATCACTCAGGCCCGGCCAGTTCAGCGGAATTCTGCGCGACCGCAATGGATTCCGGATCATCAAGCTCCTGGGGAAAATCCCTGCCGGGCAGCGTCAGCTTTCCGATCCCCAGGTGCAAAACTCCATTCGGCAAACGTTGAGCAGCGAAAAGGCGGAAGTGTTGAAATCCGCCTATATTGAGAATCTGCGGAATCAGGCCCACGTGGTGGACTATCTTGCTCAACGAATTGTAGAGGCCGCAGGGTCGGCAAAGGACATTCGCTAGTCGTATGTCACATAAATACCTGGACTGAACCCACGGGCGGGACGCCCGTGCCACGGTTGTGACATGGCCATCCTGGCCATGACCACACATGGTCCAGAAACGTTAGTGACACATGACTAGTCGCAAAGAGTTCCCGACATCCAGTCGCCTTTCCTCTGCTTCCGCTCGCCTAATAAACTTCCACTACATATCTCATATCTCAAAACCTAACCGTGTAGAATTTATATAGTTAGGGTTCGTTCCTGAAAAACTGTGCTGCGCGAATTTCTGCCAAAACTCCTCGTTCAGCCCGAATCCTGCGCCCCATGTCAAAACGCGATTTGTTGATTTTAAAGACTGATTAGGGTTCGTGGGATAAAATTTTATTCTGCATCCAGCCCTTCGAGCTTTGAGAGCTGCCTTCCCCGATGCGATCATAATCCTCCGCGCTATCCCTGTAGTGGAAAATCTCATGGTTTCTCTAACGCCTTTTATCCTTGGCCACCGAAATGAAGAAAGGGGCTTTTTCGGTCCGCTGATAGTCTACATCGCTAGTCCGGCATCGTCAAGGCGTGAAGAATGCAACCAAGGGATGCGCCTGATCAGGTTGTTGAGAAAGTCGCGTCGGTCACGCTGAGCCCTTCGCCTGTCATTCTGACGCGGAGCGAAGACGCCATGAGCCTCGGTCTCACCGCATTGCATGAAAATGTACCGCCGCCGTCCCCGCGGCCTCGTCCTAAGCAAGGCCGGCAGGATGCCGGCGCTACGGGCTATTTTCATGGCAGCGAAGCGGAAGAATCCCTGTATTTTAAATCAAGCCAATGCGGGGATTCTTCGCTGTCGCTCAGTAATGACAGAGGGAAGGCCAGGAATGCCAACGAACGGGTTCAGGATTTAACCGATCAGGCCGGGAAAAGCGAGCGCCCAGGATGGCTTTGCAGCTTCAGGCTAGCTTTCTGCGTGGCGTCGCGCCTTGATTTCTTCGAGCATCCGCTCGATTTCCTCCTCGCGCTCGAGCGCCGCAAGTCGATCCTCCAGATCGTCCGAGGCCAATTCCGCCTTCGCCCGGCTCGTTGCCTCGCCGCGCATCACCTTGTGCTTCATGCGATCGAAAGCCCGAGCTTTGGAGCGGTCGCCGATGGCCATTCGCGCGTCGCTCGCTTTGCCTAGAGCGCGGGCGCGGCGATGCTGCGCCATCAGCAGGTCGGCTTTCGATTGCGCTTCAGCCAGCTTCTGCTCAAGCTTGTTGAGGGCCGCTTTCAGATTCTCCACCTGAATTTTCTGATCCGCCACTTGTTCCTGGAAACTCTCGGCCAATTGCTGGTAGCTTTTGTGGCGTTCGAGCGCGTGGCGGGCAAGATCATCCTGTTTCTTGTCAACCGCCAGTTCCGCTTTGTGCATCCACTCCGCCATCTTTTCCTCGTTCTCTTTCCGCTTTTTTTCCAGCATGTGCTGATCGGCAATGGCGATGGCCACCTGGGTTTTCACTTGCAGCAGTTGGTTTTCCATATCCACGATCAACTGCTTGATCATCTTCTCCGGCTCTTCAGCCCTGTCGATCAGGTCGTTGATATTGGCCCGGACGAGGGTTGTGACTCTTTCTAAAAGCGCCATGACTTTTCTCCTTTCCTGAACGGACTCCAAAACCAATGGCTATTCCTGCTCCGGTTTCGGCGACTTATCGCCGATCTTCCGCACTTTGCTGAGAAGGTCGGAAAGCTGCATCCCCGAAAGCGCCTCGACCAAGGCCGGAACCTGAGCAGCCACTTTCGTCATATCGCCCGTGACTTTGCTCCATCCCGTCGCGTCACCATCGCCCGTGGAAACAATGGTGATCTTATCGACGTTCGCAAGCGGCGCAGCCATTGCGTGGATGACATCCGGCAGGCCGCTGATGAGCTTGTCAACAACGGCGGCCTGGTTATATTCCTGATAGGCCTCCGCCTTGACGTTCATGGCCTTCGCCTCGGCCTCGCCCTTCTTGAAGATGATTTCGGCCTCCGCCTCGCCTTGCGCGCGGATGGACGACGCCTTGCCCTCCGCCTCGGCAATCAATCTCTGCTTTTCGGCATTGGCCAGCGTTTCAATGCGCTGGCGCTCGATTTCCGCCTGCTTTAAAACCGTGGCAATCAGCTCCTTTTCGCGCCGCAGAATTTCGGCCTCCTGCACCTTGATCTGCTGCTCTTTTTCCGCCTGCTGAATCTTGACCGCCTCGGCGACCACCTGCTGCTGCATCACATTGGTCTCAAGCTCGTAGGCTTTGTCGGCCTGCGCCTGCTGCTTTTTGATGCTCTCCTGGTATTCCGCCTTCTTGATTTCCAGGTCCCGCTGGGCTTCAGCCTGTTTGGTCAGGGAAAGCGTTTCCGCCAGGACGCGCTGCTGGTCGGCCAGCGCTTTGGCGGTGGCCGCGTCGCGCTGCGCTTCGGCGCGCTTGATCGCCGTATCCCGCTCCGCTTCGGCCGCCGCCACGTCAGCGTCGCGCTTGATGCGCGCCACGTCGGGCTTGCCCATATTCGTGATGTACTCGTTCTTGTCGCGCACTTCCTTAATGGTGAACGAAATCACTTCCAGCCCCATCTTGTTCATGTCGTCGGCGCAAGTGGAACGCATCCGGTCAGCCACCATCTCCGGCTGCTTGACGATCTCTTCCACCGTCAACTGGCCGATGATGCCGCGCAGGTGACCCTCCATGACCAGGCGGATCAATCCCTCGCGCTGGTCGGGCGGCTTGGTCAGGAATTGCTCGGCGGCGGTTTGAATCGATTCCGGGTCAGACTTCACCTTGATCTGCGCCACCGCCTCGACCGTCACGGCCACGCCTTGCTTGGTATAAAGATCCTGCTGCGGCGCCACGTCGAACGACATCAATTCCAGGGAAAGCTGACGGCAACTTTCGACCATGGGAAAAATCAGCGTGGCAGCGCCCTTCACCACGCGGGTGCCGCGCAGTCCGTAGACGATCAGCGCCTCGTTCGGCCCGGCCTTGCGAATGAGTTTGGCCACCAAGCCCAGGATGATGAGCAGCGCCAGCACCATTAACCCGATCCATACCCACAACATTGAAACGCTCATAGACGCCTCCCCCTCCCAGAAATTGAATTTCAAACACTCAAAAACTCGACTGCGAAATCAAGATGAGCCGCCCGGAGACGGCTTTGTTTGCGTCTCTTGTCCCTTGTCTCTTATCTTTTGTCATTGCGCCAGGTCCTCCCAGCGCCGAACGTAAGCGATGCCTCGTTCGTAGCGCGTGATCATCACTTCCGCCCCTTTCGGAATCGCGCTTCCATCGTCGCTCCGCGCCCCGCAGGTCCTTCGCGTTCCGGCCTGCGAAAAAATGATTTCACCTGTCCCGCCCTCTCGAATTGAACTCGATATTTTCCCCAGCACTCCCACCAGGTCGTAATCCGCAGGATCAAGCGCCCGTTCATGGGCAAGCGCCACCTTGACAACAAACCAGAACACGACGGACGCCCCAATCAACCCTGCCACAGTTGCAAGCCCCAGACTGAGCATCGCCCACACATGCGAATACTGGGTGAGCAGGTAACCCGTGCCGCCAAACCAGGCGAGGAACGCCATCAGGATGAAAAAATTGAAGGGCGACATGGACGAGGCTTGCGCTGCGCCTGCCGAGGCATGAGCAGCCGAACCCTGCGCCCCCGTGGCCGTTGACCCTGAGGCTCCATGCGTTGCGGGAAGATGCGCGACGCCGCCATGGGATGGCCCCCCATGCGGCAGGTGCAACTTGCCGGGGAAATGGAAATGGCCGGCCGCGCCCCAAAAAGAGAACAGAGCCAGGAAGAATCCCACCGCAAAGCAGATCAGGTAAAAGGTCGCCCAGTTCATAAGCATCTCTTCGCCTTCCAGCCGGGGTTTTGAATTCCAGGCCGGAAGCGCCGTTACTTTGTCGCTTTCTTGAGAAAATAGCCCGACACGCGCCATTTGCCGTCTTTATCGAGCATCGGAACCACGGTTTCGATCGCGGAAGGCAGATTGGCAAACGAAGTCGAGTATTGAATGACCACGTAGTCGCCCTTGGGCGCGTTCGGCAATTCCGTTACGTGCTCGGCCCGCGCGAGCTTGCGTGAACGGACGCCGCCCAACGGCGTCCGCGCCGTGCCAAGCATCTCTTCCCATTGGGACTTGGTGATCTTGGACTTGAAATATTCAGCGGCCTCGTCCCAGCTTGCCGCGTACTTTCCCGAATCAACCAGATTGAGCCACGACTGCGCGGCCGCCTCGGCCGCGGCTTCCGGCTTCTGCGCGTCCGCAGCCACGGCGAGAGCGCCGAACAAGACGACCAGACTCATGATCAAAACCAGATGCTTTTTCATGGATTTCCTCCTCGATGTCTCGGATTAGAGGGCAGGTTGCGATGGCCCTCCCGCTCTCCCTTTTCAGGCTTGAGGACTTGAGCCAGCCGGTCCACCAGATCCGGGGTCTCAAGGATCGCGCCCAACAAGATGAGGCACTTTCTGGTGTCTCGATGCCTCGCGATTTCGAGCAGCGCATGGCTGACTTCCGGATCGCGGCGGAAGCGCTCGGCTCCCTGGATCAGCCATAAATCGAGCCTCTCTTCCGGTTCCGGCAACGTGGACGTCAGCTCGTAATGAAAGCCTTCCGGGTCATCCACCAGATACCCTGGATGCACTTTGAAAAATTTTGCCAGCAGCATCCGCGTCCTGTTGGTGAGATGGGGACGCAAGCCGCTTTCAATCTGCGAGAGGTACGACTGGCTGATCGACTTTTTCTGCTCTTTCCGGATGGCCCTGGAGATTTCAAGTTGCGTCATTTCCCGGCCCAGCCCCCGAAGGGTTCCCTCCACCGACCGCAGATACCGGATTTTTTCTCCCAATTTCATTGAATTACAAAATGCAATGTTAATATTGCATATCGTAATTATCATGTCAAGCGGAATATTTCCTTGGGATTCAGCAATTTGGAGCCGCTTTAAAGCCTCGCCCCGCCCGTCCAATGAGTCACTGAAAAAAACGGGAGGCTGTCATGCTGAGGTTCCACTTGTCATTCTGACGCCGAGCGCAGCGAGGCGGAAGAATCCCTGTATTTTAAATCAAGCCAATGCGGGGATTCTTCGCTGTCGCTCAGAATGACAAAGGGAAGGTCAGGAATGCCAACGAACGGGTTCAGGATTTAACCGATCAGGCCGGGAAAAGCGAGCGCCCAGGATGGCTTCGTCGCTTCAACGGTGTTGCGCCACCGACTGCTCGACCTTCAGACCAGAAGAGTCTTATTGAGGTGTCTTTTTGATGAAATAGCCCGACACGCGCCATTTGCCATCCTTCTTGTCCAGCATGGGAACGACGGTTTCAATTGCGGACGGCAGATTGGCAAACGAAGTCGAGTATTGAATGACCACGTAGTCGCCCTTCGGCAAGCCTTCAAGTTTACAGCAAAATGCACCACCATGCACCGACGGTCGCATTCCACATAAATACCCCGACCAGCACCACGGGCGGGACGCGCGTGCCATGGTTGTGGCATGGCCATCCTGGTCATGACCTCTGTGCCTGTTGGATCACCGATTAGGCCAAACGCAGCAGCCTGGCGTTGCTCTCAACGCCCTGCCCTTCCCGCGCGTAAACCTTTTCGACGCGGCCGGGCCGTGGCGCGCGGACTTCATTCTGCATCTTCATAGCCTCAATCACCAGCAACCCCTGGCCCTTGCGGACGCTTGCGCCTTCGGCAATGAGCATCTTGACGATTCGCCCGGGCATCGGCGCAAGGATTTCCTGCGGCCCATTCTGCGCATGGGAAGCCTCACCCTGGCGGCGCGTCCTCGGATCCTGCAATTCCACGAGAAAGACCTGACCGCCGACGCTCGCTTCGTAGAGGCCGTTGGATTGAGCCGAATTCCCCGCTTTTCGGATGGCTACCTCATAGGACGCGCCGTCCAGGATCAGGGAGTAGACGCCCGGTGAAACTTCAGCCCAATCAAACTCGCCCGCCACACCATCCAGGACGTAGGCGAGCTTCGTCTGATCGAGCGAAGAGAGCTCGCGCGCAGCAAGATCGAGCGTATGCTCCGATTGCCTCGAACCGGATCGGGTTTTGACGTAGAACTTCATTGATTCAAGAGGGTCGTTGATCCATCAATTGCCGGCGTCCGGCGGTTTTCCATCCGCTCTCCTTGCGAAGCAAAGGCTGAACAGACCCATTCAGGGATCGGCGCCCCGCGGCGATAGCGGCGGCAAGCGCCGCCACGCGTTCCGCATTCGCGCTCGCGCCGTCGGACGCAAAGCCGTTTTCAAGCAGGCGATCGATGAAGCCGGTATCGAAGTTGCCGGAAACAAAATCCGGATGTTCCAGCACGCGCAGGAAAAAGGGGATGTTCGTTTTAATTCCAGTCACTTCGTATTCCCGAAGCGCGCGACGCATCCGCGCCAGCGCCTCCGGTCGGTTCATATCCCAGACGACGAGTTTTGAAAGCAGCGGATCGTATTCAATGGGCACCGTCCATCCCTCAAAGATGCCGCTGTCATCCCGGATGCCAGGCCCGGAAGGAGTCCTTAAGCCGCGAATCAGCCCCGGCGATGGGAAGAAGTTGTTCTCAGGGTCTTCGGCATAAATGCGGCATTCCAGAGCATGACCGCGCTGCCGCACCTGCTCCTGCCGCCAGCGCAAAGGTTCCCCTGCCGCAATGCGAATCTGCTCTTTGACCAGATCGACGCCCAGCACGGCCTCCGTCACCGGATGCTCCACCTGCAACCGGGTGTTCATTTCAAGAAAGTAGAATTTTCTGTCCTGATCGACCAGGAATTCAACTGTGCCCGCGTTCCAATAGCCCGCAAGCTTGCCAATCCGCACCGCGGTCTCGCCCATCCGCGCGCGGAGAGTGTCATCAAGGAAGGGCGAAGGAGATTCCTCCACCACTTTCTGATGGCGGCGCTGAAGCGAGCACTCGCGCTCGCATAAGTGGATCAGATGGCCATGCCGGTCGCCCAGAATCTGGACTTCGATATGACGCGGCCGCTCGAGATACTTCTCAATATAAATCGAAGAATCCTTGAAGGCGTTCTGCGCCTCGGACCGCGCCGTGCGAAAAGCCGATTCCAATTCCCCTTCACTTCGCACCAGCCGTAACCCTTTGCCGCCGCCTCCGGCTGCCGCCTTCAACATCAAAGGATAGCCAATCTCTCCGGCCACGCGGCGAACCTCATCAAAACTTTCGAGGTTGTGATCCGTGCCGGGCACTACCGGCAGGCCCGCCTCAACCAGCGCTCGGCGCGCCGCTGTCTTCGATCCCATCAGCTCCATGGCCTGGGCGGATGGTCCGATGAAGTTCAACCCTTCGGCTTCGCACGCCTGGGCGAACTCGGCGTTTTCAGAAAGGAAGCCGTAACCGGGATGAATGGCTTCAGCCCCGCTGCGCTTCGCAGCCTCCAGAATTCGATCGATCCGCAGGTAACTTTCAATCGAAGGCGCCGGACCCACATGAAAAGCCTCGTCCGCATAGCGCACGTGAAGGGCTTTGCGATCCGCATCGGAATAGACGGCTACGGTGTGAATACCCATCTCGCGGCAGGCTCGCATCACTCGGACAGCGATCTCGCCGCGATTGGCGACCAATATTTTCCTGAACATCCTTTGCCGAACCCCCCGGAATTTTGATTATACTCGTCTGTCGCCGACCCTTGGAGGCTGGCGTGCCATTCGGGGCGCGCCTCGCGTCCGGGTCGCTCGGGCGATTGCATAGCTGCCGGCAGGATGCGGGCGCTACAAAGGGCGCACATCACTCAATCATGAGGAACTGAATGAAAATTTCCCGACGCCAATTTATGACGAGCCTCGCTGTTGCGGCGGCCATTCCCGCCTGGGCTCGCATAGGCCATGTTGAAATCGGCGTGTGCAGCCGAACTCAGAATTTCCCGAAGGCCGTCTCCTACGGATTCGACTACCTGGAACCGTCGGTATCTGAGATCGCCGCGATGAGCGAGGATGCTTTTGAGCGCTTCAAACAGCAGGCGCTGGCTGCGCCGATTCGTTGCGAAAGTTTTAACGGCTTTATTCGCAGCTTGCGCGTGGTCGGAGATGACGTCAATCCGCAGGCGCTTCGGAACTACATGGAGTCATCCCTTGAACGCTGCCATGAACTGGGCGGCACGATTGTGGTCTGGGGAAGCGCCAGCTCGCGGAACGTGCCGCCGGGATTCCCACGCGAACGGGCCTGGAAGCAGATTCAATCGTTCCTCCGGCTGGCGAATGAAGTTGCGGGACCAAAAGGAATTATCGTTGCGATTGAGCCTTTGCGAACCCAGGAAAGCAATATCATTAATACCGGCGCGGAGGCGCTGCAACTGGTGCATGAAGTTCATCGCCCTCATATTCGGATGATCATCGATTACTACCACCTGCGTGAGATGAACGAGGATCCTGAAATTATCTGGCGCGCTCGCAAGGAGATTGTCCATTTTCACTTTGCCAATCCCCATGGCAGGGTCTGGCCGAAGAGCCCCTCGGAGGACCCGGAATACGGGCGGTTCTTTGAGTTGGTCAAAAGGATTCGCTATCGTGGGGGAATTTCCATTGAGGCGCGAGGAAGCTTTGAGAGAGATGCCAAGGCGAGCCTTGCCTTCTTCCGGGAGGAATTGGCGTAATCGTTCTCGAAACCCGCCTCATCCTGAGCGTCCCATGGGCGTGTGACCCACCCACTTAAAACCCGGAACTAATGGTCTTCGCTGACTGATGCGGTTGTTTGGGATAATGCGGCAGGATGCCCATCCTGCAAGACAAGGCGAACGCCGCCCGCGGCCAATCGAAAGTTTGCAGGGCTTCACACCCTGCTTTGCGCTGAATTGCGAATTCCGATCAGCCTGCGGTCGCGGTGGTTCGCCTTTGTTGGAAACACTCCCGGCAATAAACCGGTCGTCCTTGGGTGAGCTTGAAAGGCACTGTCGTTTCCTTGCCACATTGCGAGCATACCGTTGTGGTCACGACGCGGGTAGGGCTTGCGCCCCCCGCCGACTGGGTCCGCTTTGCCTTGCAGTTCTTGCAACGCTTAGGCTCATTCTTAAAGCCCTTATCCGCGTAGAACATCTGTTCCCCGGCGGTGAAGACAAACTCAGTTCCGCACTCAACGCATTTAAGGACTTTGTCCTTGTACTCCATGGGGATTCCCCCTTGTGCTGACGATCTATTTGGTTGCGCCGGGATAATGGGTGGGGCAAGATTCAGAGCCTTTCGCGCTTATGGTCCAGAGCGTTTACTCCCTCTCCAGCCGGGCCTTCTTGCGAACCCGCTTGCGCGCCAGCGCCTCTTTCACGCGGCGTTTCTCTCCTGGTTTCAAGTAGTACGAGTGGCGTTTAATCTCCTTGATGATGTCTTCCTGCTGCACCTTGCGCTTAAAGCGTCGCAGCGCATTTTCTAGAGATTCGCCTTCCTGAAGCCGAACTTCAGCCAAGCTTAGTACACCCCCATTTCCTAGTGAGATCGCGAAACCATCCGTGTGGTTATGGCTGATGCGATTCTCGCCTTGCTGCTCTAATAAGTCAAGCCTTTTTTGGCTTTACTCAGCAAAACTGCCAGCACTTTTTTCGGCAACTCTCGAAATGCACAAACTTCGTTCTATGGAGAATAAATAACGAGTTAGTTACAAAACCTACGCGAAGAATTGCTTTCCCGCTGCTCCCCCTGCGGTCTTCGATCTCTCTGGAACAGCTTGGAAATCGGCAAATGCCTCACTCGATCGAGCCATTCACGTGGGGTATAAGATCGAGCTAAACGGAACGGGAAACCTGATGCCTCTTGTTTTGGTCGATCCCTCGTGATAAATAATCCTGCCTGATTGATCCAGATCAGGAAACCTGGCTTTCCTTATGAAGGAAAGGTGAACCCTATTGAAGAACCATTTGCGCTTTTTCTGCTTGATCGTGCTATTTTCGCTTGTAATTCAGCTTTTCGCCGCCATTCCGACAGATCCGGCCCAGGATCTGCTTCATCATCTCTGGAGCGCCTATTGGATCACTTGCCCAAACGCACCGCAGCGCGAGTTTGGGGTTTATTTTTTCCGTAAGACTTTCACCGAAAGCGCAGCGCCCGGCCACTTTGTGATCCATGTGAGCGCAGATAATCGCTACCAATTGTTTGTAAACGGGTCCCGGGCGCTTCTCGGGCCTGCAAAGGGCGACCTCTTCCATTGGCGCTTCGAGGCTCTGGATATCGCTCGATACCTTCATCCAGGGAAAAATGTCCTCGCGGCTGTGGTCTGGAATTTTGCTGAAGAGGCGCCGATGGCCCAGATGACTTCACAGACGGGTTTCATCCTCCAGGGGAGCGGCGAGGGGGCTGAAGCCGTGGATACGGATAGCACCTGGAAAGTTCTGCGCAGCCGCGCTTTCCAGATGATTCCTGTCGGCAGCCAGACGCGCCATGCCTATACGGTGATTGGACCGGGCGAACGAATCGACGGCTCGCTTTATCCCTGGGGATGGCAAGGAATCGACTATGACGATTCCGGATGGCAGCCTGCGCGCGAGCTTACACGCGGCGGCCCGCGTGGAATTCAGGATTCCCCATCACGGTGGATGCTGGCGCCGCGCAATATCCCTCTGATGGAGGGAAAGCCGCTGCGACTGGTCCATATCCCACGCTACGAAGGCCCAACAGGATTCCATCCTTCGGATGCGTTTCTTCAGGGGCATGCTCCCATCCGAATTCCTCCCCGTTCCAAAGTGACCATGCTTCTGGATCAAACCCATGAAACCACGGCTTATCCTGAGCTTGTGGTGAGCGGCGGCCAGGGGTCGGTGATTACGCTCACCTATGCTGAAGCCCTGTTTGATTCGCATTTCCAGAAGGGCAATCGCAATGTGATCGAAGGCAAACACATCGAGGGTTATACCGATCAATTCCTGCCGGATGGCGGCGCGAATCGTCTCTTTCGCCCCCTCTGGTGGCGCACCTATCGTTACCTGCAAATCGAGGCGACCACCGCCGCGGCCCCTCTGGTTCTGGAAGACTTTCGGGGAGAGTTTACGGCCTATCCCTTCATTCGCCGCGCGCAATTTGAAAGCGATGATCCTACTCTGGAGAAAATCTGGCAAGTGGGCTGGAGAACGGCTCGTCTGTGCGCGCACGAGACTTACATGGATTGCCCGTATTACGAAGAGCTTCAGTATGTCGGCGATACCCGCATCCAGGCGCTCATTTCACTTTACATGACGGGCGATGATCGGCTGGTGAAGAACGCTATTGAATGTATCAATGAGTCGCGCACCTCAGAGGGCCTGACACAAAGCCGCTATCCCTCCCACCTTCCGCAATATATCCCTCCTTTTTCGCTCTTCTGGATCGGCATGATGCATGACTTGTGGTGGTATCACGGAGAGCAGGACTTTCTGCGCCAGTATCTTCAGAATGCGCGGGGCGTGCTCGGATGGTTCGAGGGACATTTGACCGCATCCGGCCTTTTGGGGCGCCTACCCTGGTGGGACTTTGTGGATTGGACAAAAGACTTCAGAAGCGGAGTTCCGCCGCAAGAAACTGACGGGCAATCCTCCATCCTAAGTCTGCAATTCGCCGCCGCTCTCCGGGAAGCGGCCGATCTGGAATCGGCTTTTGGAAGCGTTGCCGAGGCTGCCCACGACCGCAAATTAGCGGCACGGATCACCCAGGAAGTTTATAAGACCTGCTGGGACTCTGCCCGTGGACTTCTTGCCGATACTCCCGCTCATCGCCACTTCAGCCAGCATGCCAACATCTTCGGTGTGCTTACGGATGCGATTCCGGTGGCGGATCAGCATCGGGTTATGGAAACGGTTCTAAAAGACGCCACGCTCACCCAATGCTCGTATTACTTTCGCTTCTATCTCTTTCGCGCCATGAAAAAGGCGGGGCTGGGCGATGAATACATCAGCCAGCTTGGTCCGTGGCGGCATATGCTGGATTTGGGGCTGACCACTTTTGCCGAAACGCCGGAACCCACCCGCTCGGATTGCCACGCCTGGAGCGCGCATCCCGATTTCGATCTGCTGGCGACGGTGGCTGGCATCGAACCTGCGGCGCCCGGCTTCCGGAAAGTTGCCATTCACCCTCATCTGGGTCCGCTCACGTGGCTTAAAGCGACTCTGCCTCACCCCCTGGGCGATATCGTCGTTTCATACCGGAAACAGGGAAACGGACTCGTCGCGGATATCACCCTGCCGGCCGGTCTGAAGGGCCGTTTCTATTGGAACGGTCAACAACGAGCGCTGCACGAAGGCGCGCAACATCTTGTGTTTTAAGGAGCTCCTCTTCATCTCGTCATGAATGCATGGTAGGCGGCATCACAAAGGGCGCGTGCCGCGCGCCCCTACTTTTGGGGAACATGTCGTGAATAATCCAGGCTGGCATCTCAAAATCCTTGAGACTTCAGGCGGGGGCTGGTAGATTAAAGAGAGTTTGAATCAAGGAGCCGTTTGTGGCCAGATTAACGCGTAAAGAGCTTAAAAAAGATCCTTTTCTTTCCGTCTATTACGACGACTTCGTTGAATTCGCGCAGAAGCATTACCAGAAGATTATCGTTGTCGTGATCGCAATCGCCGTGATCGTCTTTGCCGTTACGGCCTGGAAGCGGCATGAGCAGCAGCAGGAAGTCAATGCAAACGCATTGTTGGGCGCGGCGCTAGCCACATTTCACGCTTACGTCGGCCAGGCTTCGCAGGATGCTCTCGGGCCAGGCGTACAAGCCTTCCCAACCGCCGCGGATAAATACAAGGCAGCCCTCAAAGAATTCAGCGCCGTCGTGGAAAAGTATCCCCGACAGAAAGCCGCCGAGATTGCCCTCTATCACATCGGCATCTGCCAGGCCCAACTCGGCCAGGATCAGGCCGCCATGAAAACCTTGGAAGAGGCTGGCCGCGCTTCAGACCAAAACATCGCTTCTCTGGCGCAATTCGCGCTGGCGGATGAATTGGCCCGCAGCGGAAAACTTCCTGAAGCTGAAAAGATTTATCGGCAACTCGCCGAGCATCCAACTGCAACCGTGCCGGCGCCCACCGCCTGGCTTGCGCTGGCAGACCTTTATCGCGCAAAAGAGCCTAACCAGGCGCGCGCGATTTATGAACGCGTGGCGAAAGAATACGGATCAAACGCCTACGTGGCTGAAACCGTCAAGCAACAACTTGCCAGCCTGCAACAATAAGTCTAACCTCCCTGCAGATTGCCTCTTTGCAAAGATGTCCCAAGGGCAGCCTCACCTCGCGGTCTATGGCGAGGTTCCAGCTTTATCCATCCGCCTGGAAATCCCCCAAGCAACTGCATAAGCTGGATTGTCTCTCACCGTACTGTTATATGCTTATCAGAAGGTAAGAGAGAAATGGATTCTACTCAGCGCGAAACTCTGGAAGCGGATATTCTGATTGTGGGCGCCGGTCCTGCGGGTCTCAGTTGCGCGCTGCGTCTTGCCGAACTTTATAAGAACCATCAACCAGGTCATAGCCAACCGTCATCCATGACGCTGAGTCCGGAAAACATTTTTGTACTGGAGAAAGCGGCGGAAATTGGCGCTCATTCTCTTTCTGGAGCGGTCCTGAACCCGCGAGCCCTCCGGGAACTTATTCCGGATTTCAAGGCGGAAGGCGCGCCTCTTGAATGCGAGGTTAAAGGGGACGCGGTTTTCTATCTGACCGAGGAGAGGAAATTCAAATTCCCCATCACTCCGCCTTTTCTGCGCAATCATGGAAACTACATCATTTCGCTGAACCGATTTGTGAAATGGTTAGGCCAGCGCGCCGAGCGCGCGGGCGTAAGCCTGTTCCCTGGCTTTTCCGGTATGGAAGTGCTCTATGAAGGTGACCGGGTGGCGGGTGTGCGTGTGGATGATAAAGGCATCAATCGTCAGGGTGAGCGCAAACCCAACTTTCAGCCGGGCTACGATCTGCGCGCAAAAGTCACGATCTTCGCCGAAGGAGTTCGCGGTTCATTAACGAAGGAACTCATGGCCCGGTTTGACCTAAACTCTGGCCGGAACCCGCAATCCTATGCGCTGGGCTTGAAAGAGCTATGGGAGATCCCCGCCGGGCGAATCCGACAGGGTCAGGTCATCCACACCGTCGGCTGGCCGCTTGCTTCGCGGCAATTTGGTGGAGGATTTATTTATGCGGCCTCGGACACGCGTCTATCCGTGGGGCTCGTCATCGGGCTCGATTATGAAGATCCGCGCTTTGATCCGCATCAGGCCTTTCAACAATGGAAGACCCATCCCTGGATGAGGCAGTTACTCGAAGGGGGTCAGATCGTCCGTTATGGCGCGAAGGCCCTCCCGGAAGGTGGATATTTTTCCATTCCTTCCACCACTCTCGATGGAGCTCTCATCATCGGCGATTCCGCCGGTTTCCTTAATTCGCAAACGCTGAAGGGCATTCACCTGGCTATGAAAAGCGGGATGCTAGCCGCTGAGACTGCATTTGAAGCCATTCTACGCCAGGATTATTCCCGTCATCAGCTTACCGCCTTCGAGCGCGCATGGAAAGAAAGCTGGGCGGGGCGAGAGCTGTGGAAGGTGCGGAATTACCATCAGGGATTCCAACACGGTTTCTGGCGCGGAACGCTCCACACCGCCCTGCAATTCATCACCGGCGGCCGTGGTTTACATACCCGCTACCGCGCGCAGGCGGACTACACCCACTTGCGCAAATTGACGCAGCTTCCACCCCAACCCCTGGCCGGGATCAAACCGGATGGCAGGCTGACCTTCGATAAACTTGCCGATGTCTACCAATCCGGGACGCACCACGAGGAAGATCAACCCCCTCATTTGAAGATTGCGGACACCGATATTTGTAATAATCTTTGCACCAGGGAATATGGAAATCCTTGCCAGTATTTTTGCCCCGCCGCGGTTTATGAAATGGAAGAAAATCCGGATGGATCGGGGAAACATCTCAAGCTCAATCCGTCAAATTGTGTACACTGCAAGACTTGCGACATTAAAGATCCGTATCAGATTATTACGTGGGTCTGCCCTGAGGGCGGCGGCGGGCCGCACTATGATGGTATGTGAGGATATGATGCAAAGAAAGAATATCTGAGAATAGCTTTGCTATGATAGAATAAACATACATTATCCTTATTCTAAGATGCTATGACAATATGCGAACTACGATCAATATTGATGAAAGAACATTGGATTTTGTGATGAAAGATACTGGCGCCGCAACAAAGACGGAAGCAATCCGTCAGGCTTTGGAGGAGTACGTTCGGCGGAGGAAGATCGAAAACCTGATCGCACTCAAAGGCAAGATCAGGTTTGACGTGGATTGGAAGGCACTCCGCAAGGGATGGACGAGGAACATCCGTGGTTCTCGTTGACACATCCGTTTGGATTGAATATCTGGATCGCGTTAATCCGCTGGTCGAGAATGATCTTGAGAACCTTCTGCGGACTGGTCAAGTAGCGACTGCAGGGCTAGTGTTGGCGGAACTGCGCCAAGGTTGCCGTCGGCCCGATCAGGTCCGGCTGATGATAGCAGCTCTCGAACCGTTGGAATACCTGGAAGTAGATCGCGCATCCTGGCTTCGTGCCGGAGAATTGGTTGCCGAACGGGCGGCAAAAGGTTTCACACTTGAAGTCGGGAATAGCCTCCTGGCGGCTCTCGCATTGCGCGAAAACTGCGAAGTTTTTACCCTCGATCGTGATTTCGAGCAGATTCCGGGAGTCAAGCTTTACCGCCTTCGTGAGAACTGATCCGCGCCTGTCATCCCATGAGTGAGCCACAACTCAATGCCGCGTTAACCCTTCAAACGTCAGAATCTGCGCCGCAGTTTCAGGAGAATCCGCGCCAATTCACACGATGGCAGCGCGCTCAGATTTTCGTTGCGGCCTGGCTGGGCTATTTTCTCACCTGGGTTATCGGTCGAAGTCTTCGCTGGGAGGTTTTTGGCTGGGAAAACTGGGAGGCCGCGAAGAAACGCGGCAAAGGCCTGGTTTACACCTTCTGGCATCGGGAAATTTGCGCCGCCACCTGGTTCTGGCGGAAGCGCGGCATTGTGGTGATGACCAGCCAGAATTTCGACGGAGAATATATCGCCCGCATCATCAGCAAACATGGCTATGGCGCTGCGCGGGGCTCAAGCTCGCGGGGCGCGCGTCGCGCTCTGGTGGAAATGATTCAGAGTTTGCGCCAGGGCCTGGATGCCGCTTTCACCATTGATGGACCCCGCGGACCGCGCTTTGTCGCGAAGCCCGGATCGGTCATCCTGGCGAAGGCGACAGGGGCCGCGATCCTGTGCTTTCACATCGCGTCGCGTCGCGCTTATGTATTCCGGAAAAGTTGGGATCTTTTCCAGATTCCTCTTCCCTTCACTCGCGCCGCTATCTTCATCGCTCCGCCCATTTTCGTCGCCGCGGATGCAGACGAGGCAGAACAGGCGCAAAAACTTGGAGAAGTGCAGCGCACTCTGGAAGAATTGCAACAAGAGGGTAAAGCGTGGCTTGGTGAGGCGCCAGGAAATTTGTAGCGACGGTGTCCGCATCGCCAATTTTAGTTCTTAATCGCGTCGGCGCTGAGGGCAGCGCCGCTACAGCGCGTCTTCCAGTCGTTTTCGAGCAAACTCTCCGTGCCGCCACGCGCGAGTGGCGCATACACAAAACCCCTGTATGCGCCGCCCGCGAACCACAACGGCGACCGCGGGCAAGCGTGAGCGTCAGCTTCTCAGCTTCCGGCGGAGGATCTCCGCCATTTCATCCACAGTATCCACCAGCGTGATGATCTTCATGGCGACGGGCGGCTTTTCAGGTTCGCCTGGGACAAGTTGTGTTTCCTGTTCCAGGCACGCAATGACTGGTTTCCAATAGGAGGCCATGACGAGCAGCGGCTTTTGGCCTCCGACAGTTTCCGAAAGGCTCGATTTATTCATCATTTCCCACACCAGAGCCAACTCAGCGAGCGTT
>Ga0209061_1002515_pt1 | contig 22944 bp, 16 predicted proteins | sample Coa_R1_10_FD_187157 | JGI IMG/M metagenome (GOLD analysis project Ga0209061, IMG submission 187157) | Surface soil microbial communities from Centralia Pennsylvania, which are recovering from an underground coalmine fire - Coalmine... | ecosystem: Environmental > Terrestrial > Soil >...
CAGGGTAGTAGGATATGTCAAGTCGTTTTATGGGTGTGGGGAAAAAATTTTTTTAGGAGATTTTGTTGGTGTAGGAAGGGCTAAGAGGGCAATTGTAGATGAAGGTAAGGGGCGAATAGAGATGCAAAAGAGGGAGTGTTGAAGTGAAGGGTCGTAGGGGTAACCCTTGAGGGGGGGTGCGTCAGCCTTGACGAGCCGGTGATACGACTGTCATTTCTCGTGAGATAAACACCTGTCATTTCGAGCCGATACCACAACTGTCATTTCGAGCCGATACCACACCTGTCATTTCGAGCCGAAGGCGAGAAATCTTGAGTTTTCACTTCCCACCCGTTCTGAGGAGTAGGGGGTGGGGCTGCCAATCTCACGGTTCTAGAGCCCGTTAGCAGAATAAGCTTATCTTGTTCGCCCCCTATCCCTTCCTTTCCCCCGATTCGGGAGGTGCTAGCGCACGGCGATGCAGCGGCCAGGGAGATAGGCGATCATGGGAACTGGACTGGCCGCAAAGGCGCCGTCCGCGAGGACGCCCACCGCGAGGTGCCCCTCTCCCCAATGGGGGGAGGGGAAGGGCGTCGGCCTTGAGGGTTGGGGAGGGGCTTGAAGAGCCGGCGATGCGCCTGTCATTTCGAGCCGAAGGCGAGAAATCTTAAGTTTCAATTCCCACCCGTTCTGAGAGGGAGGGCGTGTGCCTTGAGGGAGTAGCGGGTGGAGTTGTAGGAGTAACCCCTGTGGGTACCTGCCCATCATGACCTCCTTCATGAGGGGAAAGGGGCTGTGGAGCGAGAGATAAGGTTGCTTTACCTATCTCTCATGGGGTATACTCTCACGATAGGGTAGCGTCAATAGATAGCACCCCATTTATACTGCACCGATGCGGACCCGTTGCAGGGTGAGGAAGAACAACCTTCCGCAGCGGGAATGAGGTATCGGGAAGGCCGTAGCAAATACAAGGCAAAAAACCCAGGAGAAGAAGAAATTGGCATCGCTCTCAATGAAAGAACTCCTCGAAGCAGGAGTGCACTTCGGACATCAGACGCGCCGCTGGAACCCAAAGATGAAACGCTACATCTACGGCGCGCGCAACGGTATCTACATTATAGACCTGCATCAAACGCTAAGGCTGTTCGATGAAGCGCAGCAGTTTGTGCAAGAGGTCGTCGCTTCCGGTGGACATGTGCTCTTCGTGGGCACCAAGAAGCAGGCGCAGGACGCCATTCAGGAGGCGGCTCAGCGCTGCCGTCAAAGCTATGTAAACCAACGATGGCTCGGCGGCATGCTCACCAACTACCGCACCATTAAGGAGCGCCTCAAACGGCTCGACGAGCTGAACGAAATGCAGATGAACGGCACCCTAGACCGTCTCACCAAAAAAGAGGCGACCCTCCTTCTCGAAGAGCGCGACAAGCTGGAGCGCTACCTCGGCGGCATTAAAAACATGCCCGGCCTGCCACAATGCCTGATCGTGGTGGATTGTAAGAAAGAGCACATCGCCATTGCAGAGGCAAGACGCTTGGGCATTCCCGTGGTGGCTCTCGTAGATACCAACTGCGACCCCGATTTGGTGGACTACGTGATACCGGGTAACGACGACGCCATTCGCGCCATTCGCCTCATCACCGGGCGCCTCGCCGATGCGATCGCCGAAATTAAACAGGCGGAATGGGATGCCGAAGAGGCCGCCCAACATCCCGCCGAAGGCGAGACGGAGGAAGCGATTGTGCCGGACGAAGCCGAAAAACCGGATGTGGATACCTTCGAGCCGACGCCCGAAGCGGACTATGTGTTCCATCCCGGTGAAGAGGATGAGTATAGCCGCATGGCCGCTGAGGTGGAAGGCCAGGTGGAGGCTTAAAGGCCCTCCTTTGAATTTAGAATTGAAGAATCGATAAAGGAAGTTTGCACAATGCCAGAGATAACTGCCGCAATGGTGAAAGAGCTGCGCGAGCGCACCGGCGCCGCCATGATGCTTTGTAAAGAGGCCCTTGTAGAGACCGGAGGCGACTTCGAGGAGGCCATCGTCTACATCCGCAAAAAGCTGGGTGCCAAGCTGAGCGATAGAGGAGACCGAGTCGCCGCCGAAGGCGTCATCGCCGTGGCCGTGGTAGACGATCGAGATGCTGCCATCATCGAACTGAACTCGGAAACCGACTTCGTGGCACGCAGCGAGGACTTCAAAAAGCTTGCCAAAGAGCTGGCCGAGCAGGTCGCACGCAGTCGGGCCACCTCGACCGAGGAGCTTTTGAAGCAGCCCTCTCTCGTTGACATGGCGCTTACGGTGCAAGACCGCATTCACGACGTGTTTAGCCGTCTTCGGGAGAACATCGTTTTTCGCCGATTCGCGTTTGTCTCCACCGACGAAACCGGCCATATCGCCACCTACGTGCATGTGCCGGCCAACGACCGCATTGGGGTGCTTGTGGAGGTGGGGGCAGAATCGCCGGAGGCCGCCCGCAGCGAGGAGATCAAACATCTGGGGCATGAGTTGGCCATGCAGATTGCCGCCTCACGCCCTCGCTATCTCACACGGGAAGAGGTGCCCGAAGAGGTGCTAGAGCAGGAGCGTGACATCGCACGAACGGTGGCCCGCAATGAAGGCCGACCGGAAGCGGCCATCGAGAAGATCGTGGAAGGACGGCTACGTAAGTTCTACGAGGAGACCGTCCTCCTAGACCAGCCCTATCTTCGTGAGCCGAAAAAGACCATCGCCCAACTTCTAAAAGAGGTGGGAAAGGGCGCCCATATCCGCCGCTTCATCCGTTATGAGGTCGGTGAACAGACGGGTGGGGCGTCCACTTCCGGCGCCATAAAGGAAACGGTGGAATGAACGACGATGCCTCAAGGCTGACGTCTGTAACCTCATCGGAGAGCGCAGTGGCACCTGCGCTCTCCGAAACCCCATTCGAAAGGCCTCGCTGGTCGCGCGTGCTTTTGAAGCTTTCCGGTGAAGCCTTTGCAGCCGATCTCGAACACCCCGAAGAGGGTCCCCACGTTGGACTGAACTACCGAACGATCCATACCCTCGCCTCAGAGATCGTGAGCGCCTATCGCGTTGGCGTCGAGATCGCCGTTGTGGTGGGCGCCGGCAATATCGTGCGGGGTGAACGGGCTGCCGAAGCGGGCATGGAGCGCGCTGCCGCCGACTACATGGGCATGCTTGGCACCGTCATTAACAGTATGGCCCTGCAGGATGCCCTGGAGAAACAGGGCGTGCCCACGCGCGTGATGAGCGCCATCGCTATGGCCGAGGTGGCCGAACCCTTTATCCGACGCCGTGCCATTCGTCACCTCGAAAAAGGAAGGGTGGTCGTTCTGGCGGCCGGCACCGGCAACCCCTTCTTTACCACCGACACGGCCGCGGCCCTACGTGCCAACGAGATCCGTGCCGGTGCCGTGCTGAAAGCCACCAATGTAGATGGCATCTATGACAAAGACCCCCATAAGTTTCAGGATGCCGTCCGCTACGAACAGCTCTCCTTCGACGAATGCATCGCCAAAAACCTGCGCGTGATGGACCAAACGGCCTTTACCTTTTGTAAAGAGTACGACATCCCCATCGTCGTCTTTAATATCGCGCGCCCCGGTAACATACGAAGGGTGGTCTGCGGTGAGAAAATAGGCACGCTCGTCGGTAATTTTTAATAGGCTGTCACAACGATAAAACACCTTTTGAGGAGGATGCCATGATCCAAGAGACACTGCGCGAGGCGGAGGAGCGCATGAAAAAAGCCGTGGAAGCCACTCAGCATGAATTTAGCCTCATTCGCACGGGGCGTGCCAACCCGGCCATTCTAGAACATGTGCGCGTGGATGCCTACGGCACCACGCTGCCGCTAAATCAGGTCGCCTCCATCAGCGTGCCGGAGCCACGCCAACTTCTGATAACGCCTTTCGACCGCAATATTCTTTCGCACATTGAAAAAGGTATCCTAAAATCCGATGTGGGGATCACCCCCACCAACGATGGCAGCGCTCTGCGCCTCAACATCCCGCCTCTCAACGAAGAGCGGCGTAAAGAGCTTATTAAGCAGGTGCACCAAAAGGCCGAGCAGGGCCGTGCCTCCATCCGCACCGTGCGCCATGAGGCCATTAAAAAGCTGCAAGCCGCTAAAAAAGCCTCCGAAATATCGGAAAACGAGGAGAAACGGGCGGAAGAACAGGTGCAAAAACTCGTAGATAAATACACGGCCGAAATTGACCACCTCATGAAGGTGAAAGAGGCCGAACTGATGGAAGTCTAACCGCGAGAAAAGAGCCATGGCCGAACTTGCCTCTGCATCGCATAACCGCGTCGCGCTCGACCCGAGCCGCCTTCCTACCCACGTCGCCATTATCATGGACGGCAATGGAAGGTGGGCGCGTGCACAGGGCAAATCGCGCCTTTTCGGCCACGATCAGGGCTACCGTACCCTCAAAAGCATCGTGTACGCCGCACGCGATTTCGGCATTCGTTTCCTCACCGTCTACGGCTTCTCTTCGGAAAACTGGCGCCGCTCCGCCGAAGAGGTTGGTGGCTTGATGGACCTCATGCTGCGTGCTATGCGCAACGAGATCGAAGAACTGGTGCAGAATCGCGTGCGCGTGCGCATCTCCGGGCGCCTCCACGAGCTGCCCCAAGACCTGCGCACGGAGTTTGAAATGGCCATGGAGCGCACCCGCCATTTCGATGGCCTTATCTTCAATCTGGCCATCAACTACGGCGGCCGTGCCGAGGTGGTAGATGCCGTGCGCACCATCGCCAGGCGCGTGCAAAAAGGAGAGCTTAGCCCCGAAACCATTGACGAACAGACCATCGCAAATCACCTCTATTGGCCCGATATTCCCGACCCCGACCTGCTGATCCGCACCGCCGGTGAGCTTCGCCTCTCCAACTTTCTGCTCTGGGAAACGGCTTACAGTGAAATCTATGTGACGCCCGTCTGCTGGCCGGAATTTACCCGCGAGCACTTTGTGGAAGCCTTGCTCGACTACCAGCGAAGGGTGCGAAAGTTTGGCGCCGTCCCCGAAGAATAGACCCATGAAACGCTTGGTGATTCTAGGCTCTACAGGCTCTATCGGCACCCAAACGCTCGATATTGTGCGACGTCTTCCCGGCCGATTCCAGATCGTAGGGCTATCCGCCAATAGTAACATACAGCGGCTGGCAGAACAAGCGAAAGAGTTCCATGTCCCCTATCTTGCCATTGGAGAACGGGAACAGGAGCCTTCCCTTAACCGTCTTCTAAAACAAGAAGGAGTCTCCTGCGAAGTTTTTTGTGGGGTGGAAGGGATGTGCACTTTGGCCACCCTTCCCCAGGCCGACCTTGTGGTGGTGGCCGTGGCAGGGGCTATCGGCATCGCTCCTACGCATGCCGCTATAACCGCCGGCAAGACCATCGCCCTCGCAAGCAAAGAGGTGCTTGTGGCCGCAGGAGAGCTTACCATGGCGCTGGCACAAGCGCATGGTGTCGCCATCCTTCCCATTGATAGCGAGCACTCCGCCCTCTTTCAGTGCCTTCAGGGGGCTGCCGCGCAACAGATAGAGAGGCTCATTCTTACGGCGTCGGGCGGGCCTTTTCGGAATGTGCCAAAAGAAGCCCTACACAGCGTGACACCGGCACAGGCGCTGCGTCATCCTACCTGGAACATGGGAGGTTTGGTTACCATTAACTCGGCGACGCTTATGAACAAAGCGCTGGAGATCATCGAGGCGCACTGGCTCTTCGGGGTGCCTGCCGATCAGATCGAGGTGGTTATCCATCCACAGTCCATCGTGCACTCTATGGTGCGCTTTCGTGATGGGTCGACCTTGGCGCAGATGGGCTTGCCGGATATGCGCCTGCCTATCCAGTACGCCCTGGTCTATCCGGAACGCATAGATACGAATCTTCCTCGTATGCGCCTTGCCGATTTCGCCAACCTCACCTTCGAGGAGCCGGATGACGAGAAGTTTCCCGCGCTAGGCTTGGCCCGTGCCGCATTGGCCGCCGGTAAAACTTTTCCGGCTGTCATGAACGCCGCTAATGAGGCCGCAGTAGACCTCTTTCTGCGGGAGCGCATCCCCTTCCTGCATATCATAAAGCTTGTAGAAGAGGCTCTCCAGCACCATACTCCTCAACAGGCCTCTCTAGAAAATGTGCTTCAAGCCGATAAAGAAGCCCGTGCGTTCGTCTACGAGAGGGCGAAAGCCCTTGCCTAGCACAACCGAGTTTTTCCGCAAGTCCCCTAAGGCACTGAAGGGAAAGGAACCTTAAGGAGCAGAATCGAACTATGATGCATCTCATAAGCACGTTGATCTACTTTATTGTGGTCTTGAGCGTTTTAGTTATCGCTCATGAGTGGGGTCACTACATTGTTGCAAAACTTTTCAAGATGCGCGTAGAGGAGTTCTCTCTCTTTTTTGGAAAGCGGCTCGTGCGACTTGGTGTTCGACATGGCACAGAGTACAACATCCGTGCCGTGCCCTTAGGCGGGTTTGTGCGCATTGCGGGAATGGACCCCTCCGATCTGTTCGACGCTGCTCCCGTTTTGCCTCTCAACAACGACCCCGATTCGGCTCCCGCACTTCATGGGCTTTCCGAAGCAACCTTGGCAACCCTCGATAAGAGCCAGATCTCTCAAAAGGTACGCGAGGCCGTGATCCACGCCATTGGAGAGGAGCACTCGCTCACCCCCGAAGGACGGGCGGAGTTAGAGGCGCTGTTGTCCTCACCCACCCTCAACGAACAGGAACAGCGCTATTTGCAAACGGTGCTTGCCGCACAACCCGACCCCACCGGCTACAGTCAAAAGCCCATTTGGCAACGTGCCTTGGTCATCTTCGCCGGCCCCTTCATGTCGCTCTTCTTCGGCTTTATGCTTTTTTGTTTGCTGGGTTTTACCGTCGGCCTGCCCGATTCCATCACGCGTACGAACGTTATCGAGACGGTGGTGGCGAATACGCCCGCAGCCCAATCTGGGCTGAAAGCGGGCGATAAGATCGTTCAGATCGACTCAACTCCTATCCACAGCGGCGATCAGATGGTTCAGATGATTCGGGCCAGCATTGGAAAACCCCTTCATCTCATCGTGCAGCGTGGGAAAGAGCTGATACCCATCACCGTTACCCCAAAACCGCAGATCATCACGACGGAAAAAGGCACTAAAGAGCGCGCCGGCGTCATCGGGGTTGTGGTGGTTGCCGAGCCAAAATTAAAGCGCTACTCTCCCTTCCAGGCCATCGTGCGTGGAACCCAAATCACCTTTCTCAGCATTGACATGATGCTTAAGGGCATCTTTAGCCGTGATGTCCGGGAAAACGTCGGCGGCCCCATCGCCATCGCCAGCCAGATCAACATTGCACAACAACAAGGGCCGGCCTATGTAGCCCTTGTGGCAGCCGAGCTTTCGATGAGCTTGGGCATCGTCAATCTTTTCCCCATTCCCATCCTCGACGGAGGCCATCTTCTCCTCCTCGGCATCGAGGCCGTGCGACGCCGCAGGCTTACCACCAAAGAGATGTATAAGGCACAGTTTGTAGGGTTAGCCATCATTGGCATCCTTTTTCTGCTGGTGATGTGGAACGATATTATGCGCATTCTGCCACACGGCAAACAGTAACAAAACTGATGAAACAATCCATCCCAAAACGTGTAGGCGCCCCATGCTTTTAGAGGCGGAGCGCCTGCACGCTTGTAAGCTGATGGGAGTGAAGATAGGCCTCGATCTCGTCGGCAAGCTTTACCGCCAGATTGGGATGGATGGCACAACCAACGCCGACCCCCACATAGTCTGCCCCAAGCAAGAAAAATTCGAGGGCATCTTCCAACGTCATGATTCCGCCGGAAGCAAGAATGGGCAGCGAACTCATTCTGCGCACGCGCCATAGCTGGTAGAGAGCTACCGGTTTCATGCAGGGGCCGGAAAGCCCGCCCACGCCACCGGGGAACCGCAGCGCACGAGCAGAGAGACGAACGGCCACCCCCGGTAGAGCCTGGCCAACGGCCACAACATTGGCGCCGGCGTTTTGGGCCGTAACTGCGGCATAACCGATCTCTATTCCCACAGACGGCAGTTTGGCGATGAGCGGAAGGGAGGTGGCCTTGCGCACGCTTTGAATGGCCTCTAACATTTGCCGGTGCATCTCGGCTTCCGACGGAAGAGAAGCCTCTGCTTGTGTGGCATCGAGGAGAGGCAACGGTGTAAGGTTCAGCTCTAAGGCCGTAATGCCTGGCGCCTTGCTTAACTCCTCGGCCAACTCCGCCCATTCCGAGTCCGTCGTTCCGAGCAGGCTTACGATGATAGGGCAGCCCAGAGCGCGCAATCGTGGCAGATAATCGCTTAAAAATCGCCCTAAACCGGGGTTGGGCAGGCCGTTGGCATGTAAGAACCCGGCACTCGCCTCCGCCGTGCGCGGCATTGGGTTTCCCTCGCGTGGCTGCAGGGTTAGGGTGGGTGTGATGAAGCCACCTAGCCGATGCACCTCTACCAACCCTTCCAACGTATCGCCCCAACCCAAACTTCCCGATGCTGCCAACACGCTACGCGGCAGCCTCAAACGTACCTCGGTCTGAATCTGTCCGCTCCCCGGCTTCAGAACGGTTCCTCCAAAAGAATCGTTTTCCCTTTCACCCGATCAGTCTACCCGAACGGCCATGCAGGTGCGTTTTACCCACAGGCCCAAGGTTCAAGCACGATCTTTCCACAGTTGCCGGTGAGCTGCGTTTCAAAGGCCTCTTGCACCTTCAGGTTTCAATCCTCACCGGCGCTGAAACACCGGTGCACGTCAACTTACTCTCAAAACAAGGGTCATATACAACCCTTTTCCGAGGTAATCAACACCTATATTATAACACATTCTCTCATGCAAGTAAGCGGATCCCTCTCTCGAAACTACTTCACTTCCGACCCGCGTAACAAACAGGACATGACCGTTATTCAAACCAGGCGCAAATAGAAGGGTAGGCACAAGGCCGCCCCCTACCGCCTCTCTCCCTCACGCCTATACCGAGACCTCCAGAAAATCTCTCGATTTTCTAGGGAAAAGCGCAAATCGCCCTAGTTGGCCTCAGGATATCTAGACATGTGAGTGTGGGAGCCGTGCGACCTCGAAGCAAAGCGAGAGGAACCTTTGCCTTTAGGCGCGCGGTAGTTTACTTTCAGGAGCATGGGTAGAGTAGACGCAATCGTACAACTCCTTATACAAGGCAAGACGCTCATGCCCCCAACCGTCGGCGCGGCCGCTGGAGCTAATTACTACAAATGTGCGTGCAAGCCCCAGTCTCTCTTTCTGCTCCCCCCACCGGCGACACTCTTCGCCAGTGACCATACGGTAGACATCTTTGCCGTTGTAACAGACCCAGCGCGGCGCTGCCTCGATCAGGCGCTCGATAAGCTGTTCACGCTGGGTCGGAGACGGTTCGGGCAGAAGATGATTGGCGTTAGATGCGATATGATGAAAGAGAGCTACCAGCCCGATGCCATAGGAAGGGAGGGTAACGTCCTCTTCGGGCTGCAGGAGACGCGGTGTAAAACCGGCCTGATAGAGCAGCAGCCAAAAACGGTTGCGCGGCCCGGCATAGTAATGCCCCACTTGGGCTGCCCACAGGCTCGGTGCAGCGCCTACAAAGACCACATCAAGCCCGCGGGCAAGAATATCCGGCAGAAGCGGCGCTCGTTCCTCCATGACGATAGGCGTTATAGCAGGTTTTCCAGCCCGATAACCAAACCCGACAGAGAGCGTACTTTTCGAATGGCCAAGAGCACGCCGGGCATAAAGGAGCGCCGATCGGTTGAGTCGTGACGCAGGGTAAGCGTCTGCCCTACTCCACCTAAAATAACCTCCTGATGTGCCACGAAACCGGGGAGGCGAACGCTATGAACGGGCACCCCATCCACAAGCCCCCCGCGCGCACCAGGGACTTTTTCAAAAGCGCCCTCTGGCGCAGCACTAGGGTGTACTCCGGCGGCGCGACGGGCTTCGGCAATATACTGGGCTGTTAACATGGCAGTACCGGAAGGGGAGTCCACCTTCTTTTCATGATGCAGCTCAATGATCTCGACATCGGGCAAATAGCGTGCGGCCTGAGCGGCAAATTGCATCATGAGAACGGCCCCAATGGCGAAGTTGGGTGCGAGAAACGCGCCTATTCGGCGTTCCTGGGCGGTTTTCTCAAGAATAGCCACCTCCTCACCCGAAAGGCCTGTTGTGCCGATAACCGGAGAAATGCCTAATTCTAGAGCAACAAGCGCATTAGGCAGCACCGCCGTATGCACCGAAAAATCCACCATCACTTCCGGCTGCGTTCGAATGGCAGCGGCCCGCCAGTCTTTCTCCACCTTCACGCCAAGCGGCGCAATGCCGGCCAAACTGCCGGCGTCCTCCTCTACGTGGTGCAGGTCAATGGCAGCAACAACCTGCATATCATCCGCTTCCGAAACCGCGCGCGTCACTTCACGCCCCATGCGCCCGGCGGCTCCGCAAATGGCAACCCTGATCATGTTCCGAAGTCCTTCAAAGGGGTTTATTCTATTCTACCCACACAGCTTGGCGCCCCAAAAAATGCTCTACGGCCTGTCGAAAATCGTCGGTATACTCCGCAAAAAGCTCGGTGCGCACCTCATAGGCTTTATCGCGCCGGTTGATGCGCAGATACACCGGGCAGGCGTTGCCGTTGCCCCGATGTTGCTCGATGGTGTCGCGCACGAATCGCAGCGTTTCTGGGCGTGTAGGGTCGAGACGCACCACAATACGGCTGGCCTTGCGAGCGGCGCTCACCATGCTTTCGGTGAGAGGGGAGATCTCTTCGGCTAATATCTCAACGATAGGTGTGTCGTCTTCGTCGTCATCACGCACGCGCTCACGGTGACTGGTACGTCCGCGCACCAACACCACGCGATCTTTTTCCAAGTTCTGACGTTGGGCGGCGAAGGCCGTCGGAAAGATGGTGCACGAGACGTTGCCCGTCATATCTTCCAATATGAAGAAGGCCATAGGCTCGCCGCTCTTTTTGGAGGTAAACAGCTTGACCGATGTTACGATTCCGCCGATCAACACCTCCTGCTTGTCGGGCAGCTCCGGCAGATCGGCAATAGGGATAACACGGCGCCGTCGGAAGGTTTCCTGAAAGGCTTGCAGCGGATGCTCGGAGATATACAAACCGAGCAACTCACGCTCATACCCCAAAAGCTGAAGGGAGGGATAGTCGGGCACATCGGGAATGGTCACCTCCTCTCCCGAGGTCTCATCGGAGAGGAAGATGTCGGCAAGGGAGGCTTGTCCTAGTTTCTTATCGCGCTGGGCGCGTGCTGCGGCCTGGCAGCAGGCATCCAGCGCCTCCATGAGCGCACGCCGATTGTTGTGCCCTGGTAGGTCGGCAAAAGCACCGGCCAGAATGAGCGTTTCCACGATGGTGCGAGAAACGCCCCCATCATTGCCCAAAGTTCGGCAGCAGAAGTCCGCCAAACTTGTAAATGACCCCCCCTCCTCTCGCGCTTTCAGAATGGCTTCCACAGCGGCTCGACCCACATTTTTGATGGCCGATAGGCCAAAGCGAATGGCCTTGGCACCATTGGGCAGCGGCTCCACGGTGAAGTCGGCCTGACTGATATTGATGTCGGGTGGCAGCACCGCAATGCCCATGCGCTTGCATTCTTCCATGCAGGTTACCAGCTTGTCGCTCTTCTCGCTGAAGCAGGCCATAAGCGCCGCCATATACTCCACCGGATAGTTGGCTTTGAGGTAGGCCGTTTGGTAGGCCACCATGGCATAACACACGGCGTGCGCCTTGTTGAAGGCATAGCCGGCAAACGGCTCCATAAGATCAAATATCTCATTCGCTTTCTTTTCGGGCACGCCCTTGGCTTTTGCCCCGGCTAAGAAGTTGGCGCGCTGTTTTACCATCTCTTCCTTTTTCTTCTTGCCCATCGCACGCCGGAGAATATCGGCTTGCCCAAGCGTATAGCCTGCAATCACCTGTGCGATCTGCATCACCTGGTCTTGATAGACGATAACCCCATAGGTCTCTTTCAAGATATCTTCCAGCCACGGGTGAGGATATTCGATCTTTTCCAGCCCATGTTTACACCGAATAAAACGCGGGATATGGGCCATAGGGCCCGGGCGATAGAGGGCTACCATGGCTGCCAGATCGCGCACGCTGGAGGGTTTTAGCTCGGCAATGTAGCGCCGCATTTGAGGCGACTCTAACTGGAACACCCCCACCGTTTCCCCTCGGGCCAACAGCTCGAAGGTTTTCTGGTCGTCGAGGGGCAGCTTGCGTACATCTATCTTCTTGCCGGTGGTCTGCTCCACATTGCGCACCGCCTGGGCGAGAATGGACAGGTTGATGAGGCCCAGAAAATCCATCTTCAAGAGGCCGATTTTTTCGAGGGTTGAGGCCACGTATTGGGTAACGCAGCCACCGTCGGCCGAGCGGGTGAGAGGGGTGTATTCCACGAGGGGTTCGTGCGAGATGATCACGCCGGCGGCATGTACGGAGGCATGGCGCGCTATGCCCTCTAGGCGGCGGGCCGTGTCAATAAGTTTATGCGCCTGCGGGTCTCGAATGTAGGCGTTGCGAAACTCCTGATTGATCTCAAGAGTTTTGTCTATCGTCATGCCGATGGGGTGGGTAGGAATCATCTTGCAGAGGCGCTCCACATCGGCCATAGGCATTCCGAGAGCACGGCCGGCGTCGCGCAGCACAGCCCGCGCCTGCAGGGTTCCAAAGGTGATGATTTGGGCAACTCGCGCCTGCGTGGGGTCGTCTTGATGAGGGCTATACTTTTTGGTGACGTACTCGATGACCTCGGCCCGGCGAGCATCCTCGAAATCCATGTCTACATCCGGCATCTGAACGCGCTCCGGGTTAAGGAAGCGCTCAAAGGTGAGACCGTATTCCACGGGGTCTACGTCGGTGATCCCGATGAGATAAGAGACGAGGCTGCCGGCAGCTGAACCGCGCACCCCGAAAAAGATGCCCCTCTGGGCGGCAAAGCGGGCAAAATCGCGCACGATAAGGATGTACTGCGAAAAACCGGTTTTTTCGATGATGTCTAGCTCATAGCGCAGACGTGCTATCACCTTTTCGGAAGGATTGCCGTTATAGCGCCGTTGAAGCCCTTCCTCGGCCAATTGCGTTAGGTATTGATGAGGGGTAAGCCCCGGAGGAATATCGGGACATGGGAGAGGACAGCGACCAAACTCTAACTCCACATTGCATTTCTCGGCGATGCCCAGTGTGTTCTCCACCGCGTCTTGATAGTCGGCGAAAAGCGCCCGCATCTCCTGTTCGCTTTTCAGATAGAACTCCTGCGTGGCATATCGAAGACGGTTGGGATCGTTTACCGTGGAGCCGGTGCCGATGCAGAGCAGAATGTCGTGCGCATCGGCATCTTGTTTGCTGAGATAGTGCACGTCGTTGGAACAGATGACCGGCAAATGAAGTTGACGGGCGATTTTAAGGAGATGCTCGTTACATTCGATCTGCTCGGGCAGGGAGTGATTCTGCAGTTCGATGTAGAAGTTGCCGTCTCCAAAAACATCTTTATAGTAGGCTGCTGTGTCGAGGGCGCGCTTATAATCCTTGCTGACAATGGCCGTACATATCTCACTGCCGAGGCAGGCAGAGGTGCCGATAAGCCCCTCCGAGTAGCGTTGAATTAGCTCACGATCGATACGGGGCTTGTAGTAGAAGCCCTCCAAAGCCGCGATGGAGGTGAGCTTGAGAAGATTTTTATAGCCCTGCAAATTGCGGGCTAATAAGACCATGTGGTAGGCTGCCTGGTCGAGCTTGGGTTGTTTGTCGGTACAACGGCGTGGGGCAACATAGGCCTCCACTCCGAGGATGGGCTTCACTCCCGCCGCCTTACAGCGCTCATAAAAGTCCGCCACCCCGTACATTACGCCATGATCGGTGAGTGCGAGAGCGGGCATCTCTAGCTCTGCAGCGCGCTGTATGAGCGCATTCAGACGATTGGCCCCGTCTAAAAGGCTGTACTCCGAATGGCAATGGACGTGAACAAAGCTGCTCGACATGGCGACTACTCCCGAAAATGGAAATGCAGGCAAGATGCGACGTGAGTTCCAATTCTTACCGACGCCGAAACGCCGGTGCCACCCGGTACAACAGCGAGACTGTTGTCGCCCGAGTTTTTCTACGCACCCGGCAGATGCCGTTATTTAGTGCTGTCGAACTCGATCGCCGCTATATTTAGAACTCTCTGCTATTTTAACGGTTTTCCCCTTTTGCGAAAAGTAGACAAAGTTCTATTCTCGAATGCCTCCATCGTTTCCTGCCAACAGGCCCTATACCCCAATATACCAAAACCGAACTTTACCATCCGCATCAAAAACCAACTTAGCGTGTAAACTAGAAGAGTTAAGCGATAGCCGTCTGCGACTTTTGCCCGTGCTGCTGCGGTAAGAAAAAAGAGGAGGTAGTGCCAGTGGCCGAAAAACCGATAACCAGCCCCATTGAGGCACCGGAGCATGTGCCCGATTTAAGGCGTTTACGCCTACTTTACGGCATTATCTTTCTGTTGTTAGCAGCCATCGTTGCCCGCCTCTGGTATTTGCAGGTGGTGGAAGGCAAAGAGCTAGCCGAACAGTGCCAAAACCTTCAATACAAGCACATTCGCCGAACCGCCCCTCGAGGCCTCATCGAAGATAGAAACGGGCATATTCTTGCCGCCAACCGACTGCGCTACATTATCTCCGTCTTTCCAGACGATGTTCGCAAGCATCCGCAAACGCTTTCGCGCCTTGCCGAACTGCTTAATCTTTCCGAACCCGACCTTCAAAGCCAGCTAACGAAGTGGGTACAGCAAGTCAGTCGCTACGACCCAATGCCCATTGATAAGGATGTGGACATCAAGACCCTCATTCGCGTGGAAGAGGAGAGCTTTGACTTGCCCGGCGTCTTCATTACGCGCGAGCCGGTTCGATACTATCGCGACGATGGGCTTTGCTCGTCCTTTCTTGGAATCACCCGCCCTATTACCAGCGAACTCTATGCGCGTTGGAAAAGTCGGGGCTACCACATGAACGACCAGGTAGGTATTTTCGGCCTTGAACGCACCTACGAGCAGGTGCTGCGGGGTCAGGCGGGCGAAACCGACTACGAGACGGATGCGCGCGGGCGTATCTTGGGGCAGGGACAGGAGATCGCGCCCATTCCGGGGAAAACACTTAGGCTGGCGCTTGACTTTGGACTTCAAAAGGTGGCGGCACAGGCTTTAGCGGATACGGGCCACCGCGGAGCTGTGGTAGCTCTCGACCCCAACAACGGCGGGGTACTCGCCTTTGTGAGTTGGCCCTCTTACGATCTAAATCAGTACGGGAAGATATATAGCAAGCTGCTCAAAGACCCGGCCCACCCCTTAATTAACCGTGCTTCGGACAGCGCTTTTGCTTGTGGTTCGACCTTCAAACCCATCACGGCAACTGCCGGTTTGCAGAGCGGGGTCATCACTCCACAAACGCAGTTCTATTGTCCCGGCTACCTGCGGCTTGGCGCCCGACTTTTTCACTGCGATGAGGTACACGGCACCACCGACTTTTATCGGGCTATCGGTGCCTCTTGCAACGTCTACTTTTTCCATGTTGGGCTTCTGGCCGGTCCGGAGGCGATTGTGGCCTGGGCGAAACGTTATGGGCTTGGAAGCCGTACAGGCATAGATATTCCCACCGAAACGCCCGGCCTGCTGCCCTCGCCGGAGTGGAAAAAAAAGACTGGGCGAGGCCCTTGGTATCCGGGCGACACCCTCAACCTTTCCATCGGGCAGGGCTATCTGCGAGTCTCGCCGCTTCAACTCGCCGACTACGTGGCGGCCATCGCCAACGGTGGCACGCTGTGGCGCCCCCATTTTGTAGATGCTATGGTTGACCCCATCACCGGTAAAGTGCAGCCTGTTGAACCGAAGGCACGTGGGCAGATAGGCTTTAGCCCGGCAACACGACAGGCCATTGTTCAAGGGATGGAGATGGCCGTTCAACCCGGCGGCACGGCCGCGGGGATCGCCATTCCGGGGCTTTCTATCGCCGGAAAAACCGGTACGGCCCAGGCCTATAGTCAAGGCAAAAAAGAGGACAATGCCTTCTTCATCTGCTTTGCTCCCGTGCAGCATCCACGCATCGCCATCGCGGTTATGGTAGAAGGCGGTGGCTACGGGGCACAGGCGGCAGCCCCCATCGCCCAGAAAATGCTGCGCTACTACTTTTTCCACCGTACGCAACAGGTCGCTTTGGCACACAGATAACAGCCCTCTTGACGAAAGCCTAAAGGCCTCTTGGAACTTGCGCCCTCAGACGGTAGTCCCAGTCTCAACAGGATCAGACGGCAAATTGTTCTCACACTACATCCACAATGCTCTTGCTGGCGAAAGCACCCCCTAAAGGCACGGTCACCCCGAACTTGAACGTTTTTGCGCACCGTTTGCCCGTTGAGGAGCATGAACTAGGTGCTATAGAGCGTGCATGTTTTTCGCTGCTGCGGCCAAGCCTCCCGTTGTGCTACAAATGTCTGGTTGTCGCTCCAACGGCATTCCTCCCCCTGTTTAAAGGTGCGGGGCTTTCTGCCGAATTTTCTGTAAAATGTAGATATAACATCGTATTTAAAAAGCGAGAGGGCTGCAGGCCGTGTTGATGCGACTTTCTGTACGGAATTTAGCGATTATTGACCACCTCGACATCGAGTTCTATCCGGGCTTCAATGTGCTTACCGGAGAGACCGGCGCGGGCAAATCTATTCTCATTGACGCGCTCGGCCTCGCACTAGGAGAACGAGCAGACCCTGCAATGGTGCGTGCCGGTGCCGAAAAGGCGGTGGTAGACGCTCTGTTCGATCTCAGTCGCTTGCCGCACATCGCCCAGATCGCTCAAGAGATGGGCTTTGAACCCGAAGAGGGCCTCTTGCTGCTCTCGCGAGAAATACAGGCCAACGGGCGTTCCCTTTGCCGCATTGCCGGCCGCCCCGCCACCGTGGCCCAGCTCAAAACGCTTGCCGAATGGCTGATAGACCTTCACGGTCAACATGAACATCAGTCCCTGCTTTCGCAATCGCGCCATCGAGATATTCTCGACGAGTGGGGTGGTCAGCCGATCCTAGAAGTAAAATGCGCTCTCGCAGCCATATGGACGGAACTACAGAACTTACGGCAAGAGCAGCAGGCCTTGGAAAAAGAGGCTCGCGAGCGAATGCATCTGCTCGACCTCTATCAGTTCCAGATTCGCGAGATCGATTCGGCCAAACTGGTTGTGGGAGAGGATGAGGAGCTTGCCGCCGACCATAGGCGCGTGGCCAATGCGCAACGCTTGGCAGAGAATGTGACCACCGCCCTCTTAGGGCTAAGCAATGAGGATGCGGGAGGTGCCATCGAAACGCTCGATAGGGTGGAACGGGCGTTAGCGGAGGCGGCCTCTTTCGACGAGAGGCTAAATGCACCGTTAGAGACGGTTCGCTCGGCCCTCTACGAGCTGAGTGAGGTTGAGCGCGAACTTGGCCGGTATCAAGAGAACATCGAGTTTTCTCCGGAGCGGCTGCAGGCGATAGAGGAGCGCTTAGAGTTGTTACGCACACTTAAACGCAAGTACGGCGCCACTATCGAAGAGATTTTGCAGTATCGCGACGACATAGCGCGCAAACTCGATGCGCTCACCCACAGTGAGGAGCGCGGTCGCGACTTGGATCACACAATAGCCCGTTTAGAGGCGGCACTGGCCGAGCAGTGCAAGCGACTAAGCAACCTGCGCCGAGGCGCAGCCGAAGAGTTCCAAAAGCTAATACAACGCGAACTGCAGGAGCTTGGCATGGAGCGCGCCCGCTTCAGCGTGGAACTGCAGCCCACGGAACCATCTTTGCAGGGTGCCGATCGCATAGAATTCCTTTTATCTACCAACCCCGGCGAGCCGCTGAGGCCGCTTGTGAAGGTGGCCTCCGGAGGCGAAATCTCGCGGGTGATGCTTGCCGTGAAGACGGCCATGTCGTTACGTCAAGAGCTGCCCACCATGGTTTTCGACGAGATAGATGTGGGCATTGGGGGTCGTACGGCGAGCGTGATCGCCGACAAAATGGCGATACTTGCAAAAAGGGCACAACTGCTTTGTATTACCCATCTCGCGCCCATTGCAAGCCGCGCCGAACATCAGTTTGCTATTGAGAAGCGGGTAGACGGCGAGCGCACAACGGTGCAAGTAACGCCGCTTACCTCAGAACAGCGTATCGAAGAGATAGCCCGTATGCTAGGTGGCAATGCCGTTACCGACACGGTGCGCCAGCATGCCCGCGAGATGCTCGCTTCGCGCTCGTCTTAGCGCCTCCCTAGGCCCTAAAGAAGCGGCTCGGTATAGATGGTGGTGGTCTCAACGATGCGACGGAACCACTCGCCCGAAGGGGAAAGCATGGGCAACCACCATGCAGAGGGCCGATGATCGGTATGAGGAAGCCCGCGCAAGGTGAGAAGAGCATATCGCACAAGTTGAAGGCGTGCTCGCTCCGCTTCCAGATGTACCTGCAAGCGGGCAGCTCGTGCCGCCTGCGCTTTTTCACCACGCTCCTGTTTTAGCAGGGCTGTGCGCAGCGAGACGATCTGAATGCGCATCTGTTTCTTCTCATGGGCAATGCGCTCGAGTGTGGCCCTGTACTGATCGCGCTGTGCCTGCGCTTCGGCGTTCCACTCTTTCACACTGCGATAGTGCTGTCCCATCTCTCGCTGCACGGCCTGCTCCTGTTGTTTCAGCCGATAAAGGTGTTCATGCGCGGCCTTAAGGCGTTCTCGCAATGGCTGCACCTCTTGCTGCAACTCAATAAGCTGGCGATTGGCCGCAGCGTACTCTGTTGCCCGATCGGCCCAAGTGCCAGCAGGGTCTTGCTGCTCCAAAAAGCGAATCAAGTCCAGCGGTTTACGAAGCGCTTTGATCTGTTGGGTAAGCCTCTCTTGCCGCTCTAGAGACGACCTCCAGCCGGCGGCAAACTCCGAGCAGAGCAGCGACGTACGGCCAAATGCATGGGCGATATGCGCTGTGGGGCGCAGCGTCGCGTTGGCGACCTCCAAAGAATCCCATGTTCGATAGCGCAAACGTAACAGGGGATGCGCCTCGATGGGGATGCCCTGCTGTCTCAACCGTTGGTTCATCTGGCGAGTGCGCCAGACATACATCGAACCCTCTTCATTGAAGACACAGATAAACTCTTGGGCGAACATCGATATAAGCGTAATGGCTTTTCCAACCAAAGCGATCTGATCTCCAAGGCGCGCGGTAAGCACCTCGGCCAGCGCCTCTACCGTTTCAATGGGTGTTTTGAGCGGGATGGCGATGGGCGCGCGGGTTTCGATGAAGAGCACACGCGGCGTTATTCTTAAGGTGCCCCGGCCTCTTCCCGGCACAAGGCAATCGAAGGGAAGCGCTCCGGGCCCGAAGCGATCGAGGGTGTAAATTTCGCTGCCTGCCACCACACTGTTGTAGGCCTGCACGGCGGTTTCGCGTGTGGCAGGATTGAGGAAGAGCGACACGATGCGAAATCGCGGCAGCGAGGCGGTCTGTGTGTTGAAGCGCAGTAGGTCGGAAGTGCAGGTAACTTCGAGGTCGGTGGGCGGATGGCCGAGGAGCAGCGAATAGAGGTGAGGTAGGAGAGCGCGATAGAGCTGGGAGAGTGTGGCATCGGGATGCTGCAGACAGTAGTCCTTACACCACTGAAGTAGCGCCTCCCCCACGTTGCGCGCTTCCTGATGACAACATTGCGGGCCGATCTGCTGCCAGCTATTTTCAAACCCCCAAGAGAGCAGTTGCAGCAGCCCTTCTTCCACATCTTTCAGACGAACAGAGTTGGCGATAAGGTCGCTCGAACCCAAATAGGCCAGTCCACGCCAGCCCCACGCTTCGGTTACCTCGTCAATAAAGGCCTGTTTGCCTCGTGGGTCTGCAGTGGCAAGGCGACGCAAGGGAACCCCATGGGCGGCAAAATCGTGCCGTGTGGGAAACGTTTCGCTGCCGAAAAGGGCCGAAATCTCTCCTGCAGCCGACCAGAGCGCCCGGGTAGAACCGTCGTTATGGGGTAGCAGGGCAAAACGCGCCTCTCCGGCACGAGGAAGGCGCGTGCGGGCAAAGTAGTCCGTATCGTGAACACCCACCACCATTCTGCCCCCAAGTTGCGCTTGATCGAGCAGGCGGCGCAAAACGGCCTTCATCGGCTCATCCCAAAACACGGTTTGGCCAAGCGCAAGAAAGGCGGTTTCCGGGTAGCTTTGACGTAGGCGATGAAGAACTTCAATGGAAGCGCTTATCGTGTCGTTTCCACTCATGCGATTGAAAACTCCAAAGCGGAGAGATTCTTAGGAGAGTTACGAAGTGCACAAGAGGTCAGTTCCTTCGGCCACATTACACCTCTCTTTCCTCCCCGAAAACGGGTAAGCGTCGAGGCAAGAACAGGTAGAGGTACCAGAAAACGCCGTTCAGTCCGGCAAAGGTGAGTCGAAGCCATGCGGGCAGCGAGAGGTGCGAAAACATGCCCTCGATCAGGCCGGCAAACACAAAGAGCGGAATGGTACCCAATAGCATTTGAACGCCCTCTTTACCGGCTCGTAAAAAGGCCTCTTTACGGCGATAGGGCCCGGGAAGGAGAAGAGCGACCCCCATCATAAGGCCGGCAGCCCCCGCGATGAGCGTGGCCGTAATTTCGGCAACGCCATGGGGCAATATACCGGGCCAAAAGGTGGCGTGACGATGCACCTGGGTCATTAAGGCCGACATAGCCCCCAACACCGCCCCATTGTAGAACAAGAGATAGGCGGAGGGAACGCAGAGAGCCGGGCCGGTGGCGTAGGCCATAACGGCCACCTGAAAGTTGTGAGTCATCAGCATTCCCGAAAAGGCCGCTGATGGAGGAGATGCTATCTTGCCGCTTTTCCAGACACGCACGCTCGCTTGAAACTCCTTGGGAATAAACAGATTGAGCCGTGGCGGCGAGTTGATAACCATCCAGTAGGCCAACCCGACACCCATGAGAAAAATGGCCAGAGCGGCCAGAAAATAACCGCACCGGCGTTGCAAAAGCGTTGGAAATTCATAGAGGTAGAAGTGGCGTACGGTCTGAAGCGGGTATGTGGAGGTCTCGGCCTCGTATAAAATCGCTTGGGCGCGCCCCACCAACCCGTTGAGATAGCCCACAATATCTTCGCTAAGCGCTTGAGCCGATGCATAGGCAAGATCGGAGGAGACACGCCGATAGAGCCTCATAAACCGAAGCAAGTCCTCTCTATCGAGCGCACGCACACCATGGCGCGTATCGGCCTTCCGTACAATACGGCTTAACTCTTGCCAATCGGCCTGACGTTCATTCACAAAATCCTGCTCGTTCATCGGTTTGCACGTACTCCGCGCATTGGCTGTTCCCCTGCCTCAATACTCCATAATACCTTAATCGTTGACTAAGGAAGGCCGTAGAGAAAACAAAGTCACATCCCCAACACCTTGCAGTGGCAGGGAGTACTCCCTGTTTGCTACCCGCAGCATTAGGGGGAAGCTTGCTTCCCCCCAGGCTTGACTCACTTTGCTAACTTGCGCTAGGGGTATAAACCAACCACAGCCGTCTCCAGTCTCCATGCAGAACAATGAGGCGCCTCAAGACAAACGGTGCTGCGCACGGCACTTTCTCGTGGCCGACACCCTCCGCCTCAGAACTGGTCATCGGCTCTTCAAGCCCCCACTCCCCTCCCCTCAAGGCCGACGCTGGGGTCCCCAGAAAATCTTGCGATTTTCTGGGGCAGGGCGTCCTTCCCCTCCCTCCAATTTGGGAGAGGGGCACCTAGCGGTGGGCAACTCAGCGGCCAGTCCAGTTCCCATGATCGTCTATCTCACTGGCCGCTGCGTTGCTGGCTGCAAGACGAAAGGAAGGGATAGGGGGCGAGCAAGATAAGCTCACTTCGCTGACTTGCTCTAGAGCCGCGAGATTGGCAGTTTCTGCGGCCCCATCCCTTTCCCTCAGAGTTCGGCAGGGGCTAAAACTTAAGATTTCTCGCCTTCGGCTCGAAATGACAATTGTCTATCTTACCTCCGGTTCGAAATGATAGGCGTATCGCCGGCTCTTAAAGCCCCCAGCCCCACCCCTCCCCCTGTAGGGGGAGGGGAGATTAGCAAAAGGGGCACGGTGACCGTGCCCCTACAGGCGGTTTCCTTTGATAATCTTTCCTTCGGAAACTCAACACAACCGCCCCCTTTCTCCCGAATCGGGGGGAAGGCCGGGATAGGGGGCGAGCAAGATAGGGTTATTCAATGAATTGGCTCTAGAACCACAAGATTGACTGTCTTAACAGCCCTTTCCCCTTCAGAACTGATGTGAACTGAAACTTAAGATTTCTCGCCTTCGGCTCGAAATGACAGTTGTGGCATCGGTTCGAAAGGACAGGTGTTTATCTCGCCTTCGGCTCGAAATGACAGGTGCCTTCGGCTCTTCAAGCCCCTACCCCCCACCTCTCAAGGCCGATACAGGGGTCCCCAGAAAATCGCAAGATTTTCTGGGGTAGAGCTGCCTCCCCCTCAGTGAGAAATGAAATGAGAAGACCTCTCAGCTTCGCTTCGAGGTGACCTGGATGCCGACGGTGCTGCGACGGCGCTGTCCCCCCTCAAGCCCAAACAGATTTCCTCGAACCCTCATTCCTCAGGTAGCTGTATTGCCTATCTAAAAACAATCACAAAGGGATAAGGGCGAACAAGAAGTACGTGCCTCACAAAAAACTATTCCCCGTTTGACATCCCGATGAAACCATGTTATAATATACAAAATAGGCTCCTTGTATACGTGTTTCTTCCTGTTAAATGCAGGATGAGCCAAAAAAGAGACGTTTGCAAGTTTCGTACTCTTTTGTGTTTTGCCTCGCACCGCAGCGGCCCACCGAGGACGGATACCTTCACACAGAAGTCGTGCGTTCCATGCCTCTCCCCATACCGGAGGAGACGAGGCTTTTAGGTTCCTGAACCACGAGGAACCTTCT
>Ga0209061_1002518_pt1 | contig 22905 bp, 19 predicted proteins | sample Coa_R1_10_FD_187157 | JGI IMG/M metagenome (GOLD analysis project Ga0209061, IMG submission 187157) | Surface soil microbial communities from Centralia Pennsylvania, which are recovering from an underground coalmine fire - Coalmine... | ecosystem: Environmental > Terrestrial > Soil >...
CCTGCGCCTCGGCCTTTGGTGCTCCCGCCCTTTCCGGGCGGGCTCCATTGCGGCGACCTCCGCGATGACCGCCTGCGCCTCGGCCTTTGGTGCTCCCGCCCTTTCCGGGCGGGCTCCATTGCGGCAGCGGCCTGGACATGACGGTGCTGCTGGACTTCCAGGTGCTCCCGCCCTTTCCGGGCGGGCTCCATTGCGGCCTGACACAGTTCCCAGACGCCCTGACCTGCGGGAACACGTGCTCCCGCCCTTTCCGGGCGGGCTCCATTGCGGCACGGTGCAGGTGTGGCAAACGAACGGGAAATCGGTGGTGCTCCCGCCCTTTCCGGGCGGGCTCCATTGCGGCTGAGCGCCCTGCAGACGGCGGAACGGCTCGGCGTCTCGTGCTCCGGCCCTTTCCGGGCGGGCTCCATTGGTGAACTGCCGCGTGGCGAAACTGCCGATCGGGGAGGCGTATTCTCGCTTGCTCAGGCTGGATGTGGTGAGGGCCTGCCGGATCTCGGCGGCGGCTTCAGCCCATTCGTTTGCTTCGCCTCATGCCCGTATCCGGGCCAGCAGGTCTCCATGGTCTCCGTGGCCCCGTAGGGCGGGAGTAGGCGCGGGCTTCTTTCGCCTGCTGCGCGGTCCTGCTCAGGGCGCGCGTCAGGTCGGTCACGATCTGCTGCCAGCCCGCGAGGTTGCCGCGTTCCAGCACGGCTTGCCCAGCCTTGTCCCGACAGGCTGGTGTCTGCGGGAGGCGGGCTGGCGTGTTACGGATGAACCCGCGGGCGCGGGACCGTCTCTCTTCCTGGGTACCGCATACCAGCCGCCCGGGACCATCCCTGCCTGCGCAGGGCCGTTCTGAGCGGTAACCAGGAACTCGGTGGCCGCCCGGGACCATCCCTGCCTGCGCGGGCCGTTACTCACTGACCGGCGATGTTACTCGCCGCGGGCCGCGTTCTGGGTCGGGTTCACTCCTGCGCGCGGTGATATTCACAGGCCAGGGGAAGCAGAACGCCTCCCGTCGCCCTACGCGAGACCCGGCCGCCGCAGGCGGTGGAAACCTCTCCGGAAATACAGGAGCGGCCCTCCTTTCCCGGACGTGGCCGAGATGACGCGGCCGATCAGGATCGTGTGGTCTCCGGCGGGGATGTGCTTTTCGGCGCGGCACGTGAGGGATGCCAGGGCGTCGGGAAGCCGCAGCAGGCCGCGTTCGTCGGTCTCGAACTGCCCGCCGCCGAACTTGTCGGTCTCCTTGGAGGCGAACCGGAGGGCGAGCCGCTGGTGACGGGGCCGCAAGACCGACACGGCGAAGAGCTCCGCCTCGGCGAAAGCCTGATGGCAGCGGGCTGCCCGGTCGATGCAGACGAGCACGAGCGGCGGGCTGGCCGACAGCGAGCAGAAGGCGCTGACGGTGAGCCCGTGCGGGCGGCCGTTTCCGTCCCGGGTGGTGACGACCGTCACCCCGCTCGCGAACCGGCTCATGGCCTCGCGGAAGGCGGCAGGACCGGCTCCGTCCGGTGACGGTCCCGCCGCTGGCCGCAGGCCGCCAGGCGCGGCCGTGCCGGTGCCGCCAGGCGCGGCCGTGCCGGTGCCGGCGTGCGGGCCAGGCCAGAGCGGACCGGACCAGAAGGGCGCGGCGGGCACGACAGCGTCGAGGCCGCCGTCGGCGTGCGCGGCGGCCGCCGCGCCCTCCGTGCCCGCGTCATCCCGCACGAGATGCAGCACGAGCCCGCACTCGCCGTCGTGTTCCACGATGCCGGCTGCCCCGGTGGCCGTCACGGGGCGTCCTTGTCCCTGGCTGTCTTCTCCTGGCCCACGTGGTGGTGTGTTACCACGGGCGGCCCGCCGGAACCCTCACCCGCCGCCTGTTCCTGGCGTTCGAGTTCCCGGTCGAGGGCGCGGTTGTCCCCGCGCGCCCGCGCGATCCACGCCCTGGCCGCCGACGGGGCCATGTGGCACAGCCCGGGTACATCCCGGTAACGCAGGCAGAGCGGCGCCGCGGCGCCGGGGCCGCGGGCGCCGCCGCGATCGGGGCGGGCTGAGCCGGAACCGGCCGGCGCTCCGGTGCCGGGAGCAGGCACCCCGGCCGGCGGCCGGGAACGGCCGATCACGCCGACCGGGGCGAAGACCCGCCGGGCGATGCCGCCGCACGCCGGGCATGCCCGCTGCGGCGGAGGCGGCGCCGGCACTCGCTGCTCGGTGACCCCGGCGCACCGGGTGCAGCGGTAGTCGACGAGGACTCCCATGCCGCCTCACTCGTAACAAGCCGGGGCGTGGCCGAACTCTGCCCAGTCTTCAGGGTCGTGGCTGATCCACACCGTGGCGTCCGCGGTGTCACGCAGCAGCCGCAGCCGGTGGATCGACCGGACCGCGGCGGCGGTGTCCGCGTCGTACGGCATGGGGGCGAACGTCTCCATGGCGGCGCGCAGGTGGACGGTGTCGCCGGTCAGGATGAAGTTCCGGCCGGGCAGGCGGACGAGCAGGCTCAGCTCGCCCGGGGTGTGCCCGGGGGTCCACAAGATGACCACGCTGCCGTCGCCGAACAGGTCGACGTCCTGGCCGGGCACCTCGAACCAGTTAAAACCCCGGGTGGCCTCCAGGTCGGCCTGGCGGAAGAAGGCCGCGCCCGCGGGATCGGGCCAGAAGCCGTACCGCATGTCCCCCGCGCCCGCGTAGAACTTCGCGCCGGGGAACATGCTGAGGCCGCCCGAGTGGTCGAAGTGGGTATGGGACAAGATCACGTGGCTGACGTCGGCGACCTGGTAGCCGAGCTGGGGAAGCTGCCGGTCGAGCCGCTGGTCGGCTGTTCCCCGGATCTGCAGGAAATCGGCGAGGCCCCCGTACACCGGCGCCGGGTCGTCATAGGCGGCGGGCACGATGCTCGTATCGAAAAGCACGAGGCCCTTCGGATGCTCGATCAGGTAGGCCGGCACGGGGATGGTGACCTCCCCGGATGCGCCGACCATGAGGATGGAGCTGTCAAGGGTGAACGTCGGGGCGTCCAGCGCCCACAGGCGCTTCGCGGTACCGGATGCGGGCATGCCGTCCACGGTCCTTCCTTCCTGGCGGTGGGTGTGCAGGCGGTGCCGGGCCCGCGCCGCAGGGCGCGGGCCCGGCACCCGGGTCACGCCGGCGCCGGCTCCGCCGTCCTCGCCGACGGCGTCCGGCCCCGGGGGACGACGTCGACCCCGAAGTCGACGGTGCTGACCGGCTTGTCCGGCGAGCCCCCGCACTCGCGGCGGAGGACGGGGAGAACCTCCTCGGCGAAAAGCTGCATCTGGTCCTCGATCTCGCTGCCCGCGAACCCGGCGTGCTCGAACCAGGCGTTGAACATGAAGTCCTCGTAGCCGCAGTCCTGCTTGGTGCGCATGATCTCGTCGATCACGAACTGCACGCTGCCGTGCAGCGCGACCTTCTTGGACCGGATCTCCTCCGCGGTGATCTTGCGGGTGAGGTCGCCGAGCGGCTCGTCGGCCTCGGTGAGCACCGCGCCGAACCCGAACGGCCCGTAGTAGTCCCACTGCGTCTCGAGGGCGCGGGCAGCGCGTTCCATGTCGCCGATGCCCCGGTCGACGATGTGGATGTACCGGCCGGCGATGATGCCCCGCTTCTTGTCCGCGTCCCAGCCGTAGCGGAACCGGCCGCGGTCCTTGTAGTCCGGCCAGCCGTGCTTGTCCGCCTCCTCGTAGTACATCTCGATGTTCTGCCTGAGGCGGGAGTTCGGCTCCACGATGAAGTACCCGTTGATGCCGCGCCGGGCGCAGTAGCGGATCGACCGCGGGCTCGTCAGCGGCTCCCAGAGCTGCGGGTGCGGCTTCTGCAGCGGCTTCGGGTAGACCTGCAGCTCACGCAGCGTCGTGGTGGTGGCGAGCACCGGGTTGCCCGCGGAGTACATGTCCGGCGGCCCGATGTCGAGCACGTCCGCCAGGGACCGGCCGTTCCCCGGCTTGCTGAAGTAGGCGATCGTCTGCTTGTGGTTCCACTTCGTGTAGGTCGGCGGGATCGTGAAGAACTGCCCGTGATGGCTGAATGAATCGGCGGTCCAGCACTTGAGCATGATGTCGATGGCTTCCTCGTAGAACGCGCGGTTCCGCTCCTGGTCCTGGATGGTCGCGCCGAGCTGCCCGCCGAGCACCTCGGTTTCCCGCGACTGGTAGCCGCGCCCGATGCCGCACTCCACCCGGCCGCCGGACATGACATCGAGCATGGCGACCATCTCAGCGAAGCGCACCGGGTGGTGCCAGGTGAGGATGTTCGCTGCCTGGCCGAGCCGGATCCGCTTGGTGAGCGCCGCGATCGCCGCCTGGGTCTGCAGCGGGTTGGGGCTGTACTCCGCCCCCTCCGGCTGGAAGTGATGCTCGGTGAGGAAGAAGTAGTCGAACCCGAGCTGCTCGGCGAGCACGCCCTGGCGTACCTGGTTCACCTGGGTCCGCTGCGCCGCCTCGTGGGTCTGGGCCAGGTTGCCCTGGTTGACGACGACGCCGCTGTCCGTCTCCTCCACGGGGAGATCCGATGCCCCGTTGTGGAACACGCCGACTTCGATCACGGCGGCCCTCCCCTCTCTGTGCCCGCTGGATGCCGCTCTCTGTGCCCGCTGGATGCTGTTCCCGGGTACGCCCAGCTTCGTGCGGCGGCCCGCGGGGAGGGTGTCGCAGTTCGCGACAGCGGGTGTGCCAGAAGAGGACACCGGAGCCCGGCGGGTGTGCCAGAGGACCAGAAGAGGACACCCGAACTCAGAAGGCGGCTTTGTCGAGCTCGATGCCGAACGAGCGCATCTTCCTGTACAGCGTGGACCGGGAGATCTCCAGGATGTGGGCCGCCTCAGCCTTGTTGCCACCCGTCTGCTTGAGCGCCGCCATGATCGCCCGGAGTTCGAGGCGCTCGAGCCGGGACAGACGCCGGCGTGGCGCCTCCCGCCGGATATCCTCCGGCAGATCCGCCGCGCCGATGTCGCCGGCCCGGCGGCCGTCAAGGACACGGCGGACGATGTTCTCCAGCTGCCGCACGTTACCCGGCCAGTCCAGGCGGCTCAGCGTCTGGATGGCACCGGGCAGCCACCGCTGCGGGGGACGCGTCACCGAGTACCTGCGGGTGAGTGAGGTGACGAGGTCGGGCAGGTCTTCGAGGCGGTCGCGCAGGGGCGGAAGCTCGATGGCGGCGACGGCGAACCTGTCGGCCAGCGGCCCGTACGGCTCGCTGGTGCTGCTGCCGGTCGTGAGGGTCGCGACGAGCCGCGGGCCGTTCCCGCCTGCCGTGTCGAGCACACTGCACACCGCCTGGGCGGCGCGCGGCTCCAGCGCTTCGATGTGGCGGATGACGACCACGCCGCGCACGTCGGCGACGCGTTCGCGGAGTGCCCGCACCCAGGGGCCTGTGCCCTCGGCGGGCTGGAGCGCCGCGTCGAAGGCATCCAGCCCCTCCATGCCGGACCCGAACATGGCGCTGACAAGGGCGGACTTGCCGGTCCCCGCCTCACCGGCGACCAGGAGCGGGAGCCTGCTGTCGCGGAACCTGTGGGCCTGCTGGCAGACCAGCCGCCACGCCGTGCTGTGGCCGGCGAGCGCGCTGAACGGCTGCCTGGGGGGCCGCCTGCGTGACGGGGACGCCGCTGGCGCCGCGTCACGCACGGGTGCGATCTCGATCAGCGCGCCGATGACGTCGTGGCCGTCGCCGACCGCCACGCAGCGGGTCTCCATCAGCTCACCGTCCGGCAGTTCCAGCGTGCAGGAGTTCCCCGCGCGATCGGCGATGACGCGGGCCGCATGCTCCCACAGCAGGGCCTGGTCGACCCTGCCGAGCAGGCGCATAGCGGCCGGGTTGCCGATGATCGTCCGGTCGTTCAGGCAGAAGACCGGGCACGCCGGGCGTTTCGGTGCCGAGAGGAAGCGTTCGAGCAGGAGCCGCTCCTCGCGGGATGCCTGCAGATATGCCCGCTGCTCGATCGCGCGGGCCGCCTCGAGGATCCAGGGGAGCAGCAGGGAGTTGGTGTCCTCGTAACGGCACGTGATGTCGAGCACGCCCTCGACCTGCCGGGAGATGGGATGGCGGATGGGCACGCCCACGCACGTGAAGGGATGGAACACGCGCACGAAGTGCTCTCCGCCGCTGACCCGCACCGGATGCCCGGATTCCAGGACCGTCCCCAGGCCGTTCGTGCCGGCTACCGGTTCGGCAAGGGTGAACTTCGGCTCCGCGCGGACACCGTCGAGCAGGCGCCGCAGGCCCGGGTCGTCGACCCACCGCTGAAGGATGCGGCCCCGCCGGTCGGCGAGGATGATGCAGGTGCCGGTACCAGCCAGTTGCTCGCACTGCTTGCCGATCACCGGCCTCGCGGCGGCGCAGAGCTGCCCCTCGGTGCTGACCTCCGGATCGTAGTCGGGCTCGAACCCGTCCGGGTCAACGCCGCTCATCAGCGAGCGGCGCCAGGAGGTGGCGATCTCCGGGCGCAGGGGCGCCCCAGCCGGCACGCCGCCTGTTTCCAGCAGCGCCTCCCGTGCGCGCAGCAGTGCCCGCGTGCGGTCGTCGATCCGGGCCACCGGTCCCTCCAGCGGGACGCGTATGAGCATCTGCCAGCAGGATGTGCATACCCCCGCGAGCGGCGGGTGTCCCATTTTGGGACAGCCCGGCTTCTCCTGATAACTGGGCCGGAAAGCTCGCGTCAGCCCCGCCCCCCGCGGGGAATGGTCCCCGGGGCCGGCGAGGCAGCGGGGACGTGCCCGGTCGCGCCCTGGCTACGATTGGCCCATGCGCTTCGGCAAAGGGCATGGCACGCAGAACGATTTCGTGATCCTGCCCGATCCCGGCGGCGCGCTGGACCTGCCGCCCGGACTGGTCGCCCGGCTGTGTGACCGGCGGGCCGGGATCGGCGGTGACGGGGTGCTGCGCGTCGTGCGGACCGCCGCGCTGCCCCCTGGCACCGTAGCGCCCGTTCCGCCGGCGCCGGCGCAGGGCGCCGCCCCGCCCGCCGAGTGGTTCATGGACTACAGGAACGCCGACGGGAGCGTCGCCGAGATGTGCGGGAACGGCATCCGCGTGTTCGCCCGCTACCTCCTCGGCCACGGCCTCGCCGCCGGCCCGGAGATCCGCATCGAAACCAGGGCGGGGACACGCCTCGTGCGCGAGGAACCCGGCGGCCAGCTCACGGTGGACATGGGCGCGCCCGCCGTGCTCGGCCGGGGGCGGGCGCTTGCCGGCGGGTTCTCCTGCGACGGCCTGCGGATCTCGCTGGGGAACCCGCACCTGGCCTGCGTCGTGGACGTGCCGCTGGGCAAGCTCGACCTGTCCGGGCCGCCGTCGGTCGATCCCGCGCTGTTCCCCGAGGGGGCCAACGTCGAGTTCGTCCGGGTGACCGGCGGGCGGCGTGCCGAGATGCGGGTGCACGAGCGCGGTTCCGGCGAGACCCGGTCCTGCGGGACGGGCGCGGTCGCGGCGGCGGTCGCGGCGGCGGAAGCCACGGGAGAACGGGGCGGCGCCTGGCACGTCCGCGTTCCCGGCGGGGACCTCACCGTCACGCTGGACGGCGCGACCAGCCTGCTGACCGGCCCGGCCGTCATCGTCGCCGAGGGCGACCTGTCACCCGCCTGGCTCGCGGGCTTACCGTTTCCCGCTGCCCGGTCTGCCGGCCGCAAGGGCTCCCGCTGCTCAGGGTCCGCTGGGCCGGGCCGGATCCGGTGAGGCGGAATAGCGCGGCCCGGCTGCCCTACGTGCTACCCTACATTCATGCGCAAGACCAGCGTTTACCTCAGCGAGGAGGAGACCGCCCGGCTGTCCGTACTCGCAGCTAGGGAGGGCGTTCCGCAGGCGGAGGTCATCCGGCGTGCCATCCGGCACTATGAGCCGCAGGCCGCCCGCGACCGGAACTTCGCGCTGGCCGGCAGCTCCGAGGGGCCGGGTGGCTCTGTTGCGGACATTCCCGAGGACGAACTGCTCCAGGGTTTCGGCACGTGACGCTGATCGTTGACGCGGCTCCTCTCGTCGCCGTAGCCGACCGCAAGGATCCGATGCGGGACCGGATCGAGACCCTGCTCAGGGGAGAATCCGGGGACCTGGTGATTCCCGCCCCCATTACCGCCGAGGTGGATTATCTGCTCGGCCAGCGTCTCGGCCGCGTCTCGCGGCTTGCGTTCATCGATGATCTCGCAGCGGGTAGGTTCACGGTCGCTGGCCTTGACGCTGACGATCACGGGGTCGTGGCCAGACTTGAACGCCAGTATGACGGCCTCGACGTCGGGCTCGCGGACCTGTCGGTGGTCGTCGTGGCCGCGCGGTTCGGGACGAAGCGCGTACTTACTTTCGATGAGCGCCATTTCCGCGCGCTGCGGACCCTTCGCGGCGACCACTTTATGTTGCTGCCAGCCGACATGCCGGCTGGCTGATCCGGGTTGCCTGCCCGCCGTTGCGGCCGGGGATCGCGGCGTGGCCGGTGAGGAACTCAGGCGAGCTTCACCCAGGGGGCCCGGAGCACGTCACGGCAGCCTTCCATCTGGCCATGGTGCTGTGCCAGCTCCTCATAGAGATGGATCAGCGCGCCGCCCTGGCTCCTCGCGAGCGGCAGGCCGGCGTCTCCGGGTCTCGTCGTGCCGCGCGGCGGGGCGGACGGTTCGAGGTCCGCGATGTCGGACTCGAGCTGCCTTCGAGCCTGCCGGGCCCGTTGCACGAGGTCCGCGACGGCCCCGGTGGCCCGGAACTCGGCGTCCCGGTCGCGCTCGACGCGCCGTCCCGCGACGACATGGCCACCCCACCACTCCATCACGCCGAGGCAGTGGGTGAGGATGGCATAGGGGGAGTTGGCGCCCGGCAGGTCGGGCCGGCGGTTCGCGAGGTCGTCGCCGAGCTCGGTCACGATGCGGATCATGCCGTCCAGGGCCTCGCCGACGTAGAAGAGATAGTCATCAGCCGAGATCACCCCTACAGCCTCGCCGGCGCTCCGGCTCGCGGCAAGCTCCGGGCGGCCGGCGGGTCCGGCTGGCATGGGTTCTCGCGGGCCCCGCGTGGCCGGCTGGTGCCTGGTGCCGCGCCCGTGGCCGCAGCGGGCCCGGGGCAGCCTCCTGGCGGCTGATGCCCGCCGGGGTTGCGCCGAGGGCGGAATCCAGCTAGATCATAGTAATGAGATCTCGGATAAGTGATATCTTGCTGGATATGGACCTGGAGGGCAAGGGCGCGCCTGATGAGCACGGCACGGCTGGCATGCCCTGCGCGGCCGGTGCGGTGAGCGGTCCGGGTGCCCCCGGTGTGCCGGGCAGGCCGGGACCGGGCCGGGCAGGGCAGGCAGGAGCGGGCGGGCCGGGCGGGAGCACCGTCGGCGAGCCCGGGGAGCCGCAGGCCCGGCTGCCTGTGCTGCCGGGGTTCCGTGAGATGGCGCTGCGGCGGATGGCGGCCGACCGCGGCCGGCTGGTGCGGGAACTCGCCGCCCGCCGCCAGGCGGCCGGGCTCTCCCAGACGGAGGTCGCCGCGCGGATGGGCACCTCGCAGTCGGCGGTCGCCCGGCTGGAGTCCGGGGAGGCGGACGCGCGGGCCTCCACCCTGGAACGCTACGCCGCCGCCATCGGCAGTCAGATCACCTGGACGCTGCAGGGCTGACAGGAGGAGCGATCCGATGACCATTCCGGTAACCGGGCGTGTTCCCGGCCACCCGCCGCTGGGGCCGGGCGGGCCCGGCCGCCCGGGCCAGCCATCCTGGCCTTCCCCGGTGCCGGGCCCGCAGCCCGCATCCCCTGCTCATCCGGTCACCGCGCCCGTCCGTGCCTGGCCCGGCGCGGGCGAGTGGCCCGGCCAGCTCTACGAGCGGCTGCTGGAGCGGCGCATCGTGATGGCGCACGGCCACCTCGGCGGCGAGGCGGCGACGAGCCTGTGCGCCCAGCTGCTCACCCTGGACGCCGAGGGGGATGACCCGATCCGGTTCGAGCTGCAGAACCTGACCGCCGGCCTTGCGGCCGCGCTGACCGTCATGGGCGTCCTCGACACGATCGGCGTTCCCGTGCACGCCCGGGCAGGCGGCCAGATCGCCGGCCCGGCGCTCGGGGTGCTCGCGGCCTGCACCGACCGCCGTGCCTACCCGAACGCCGTGTTCGAGATGTCCGAGCCCGCCGTGGAGTTCGACGGCACGGTGACGGCGCTCGCCGCCCGCGAGGAGCAGGTCAGCCGCATGCTCGACACGCTGTACGCCCGGCTCGCGGACGTGACAGGCCGCGAGGTGGACGAGATACGCGACGACGCCAGGCGGAACCGGATCCTCACCGCCGGGGAGGCCGCCGGCTACGGCCTGATCAGCGGGCCCGCGGGCACGGCCCGGTAACAGGCCAGGGGCCGGCGGCACGTCAGCCGGGCCCCCGGCGCCCGGCAGGCCGGCCTGGCCGGCCGCGGCGAGCACCGCCTGAAGCGCGGTCACCGCCGCCTCCGCGGCGGTCCGGGCGGTCACGGCGCTGGTATGCGCCCTGTCGAGTTCGCCGAGCGCGATGCAGTCGAAGGCCACCTGCGCATCGTGGGCCGCCGCCGCCAGCTGGCGTGAGGCCTCCTCCAGCACGGGCCTGATGTCCTCGGTCTGTGGGTCGGTCATCCTCGCGCCTGCCTCCTGGTCTTCCGCTACCGGTCTGCGTCGCCCCCCGCGCGACGGCACCAGGGAAGCTAATCTACCTGCCGTGACGCCGACCGGCAGCGGTGCGAGCGGTTTGATCTCCTCCAGCCGCAGGAGCGTGGTGAGCCGCTGGGCTCCCCGGGTGGACAGCCGGGTGAGCACCCGCTGCAGCTCCGCCACGTCCCGCGCCACCACCAGGAGCATCACGTCGATCTCGCCCGCCACCACGTCGGCGGCGATCACCTGAGGCATCGACCGCACGGTGTCCTCGAAGGCGCGGCTGGCCCGCGGCTCGTGCCTGGCGAGGATCACCGAGACGTACACCTGCAAGGGGAAACCCACCTGAGCCGGGTCGAGGCGGGCGCTGATACGGCGGATCACACCGCGTTCCTTGAGCCGCCGCACCCGGTGCAGCGTCGCGGCGGGCGACAGGCCGGCGAGCCGGGCCAGTTCCACGTTGGGCCTGTCCGCGTCGGCCTGCAGCTCGTTCAGCAGCCGGATGTCAATTTCGTCAAGTTCAACGGTCATGGAACCGAATATTATTCGGTCTCAGCCCTTGACTGCGAAACAAACAGGTCAGCATCCGCATCATGAAGGTATGCGCGCAAACCGTTACGCACCGCTGGCTGCCCTGGTCGCCGCAGGGATCGGCTGGGGCACGACCGTCCCGCTGACCAAGGTGGCGCTGGCCGGCTGGGGCCCTGGGTGGCTGACCGTCATCCGGTTCGCGCTGGCGGCGCTGCCGCTTGCCTGGGCGGCCCGGCGCCGCCTGCGCGCCGCGACCTCACCGGCCACCATCGGCTGGGGCGTGTTCGGCTACGGCGGCGTGATCCTCCTGCAGAACGCCGGCATCGCGCGGACCAGCGTGAGCCACGCAGCCCTCATTGCCGGGGCGGCGCCGGTGCTGGTCGCCTTGTTCACGGTCGTGCTCGGCCGGGGCAGGGTCGGCCCCCTCGCCTGGTCCGGGTTCGCTGCCACGCTGGCCGGGATCGGGGTGATCGCCTCGCACGGCGGGGCGGGTGCGGCCTTCGCCGGTGACGCGCTGGTGTTCGGCTCGGTGCTGCTGTCGGCAGCCTTCGTGGTCGCGCAGCCGGGCATGCTCGCCGGCCGGGATCCGGCCGCCGTGACGGCCGTGCAGCTCGCCGCGGCCGCGGCGGGCAGCGTGCCGGCCGCGCTGCTCACCGGCGGGGTGCCTGCGGCGCTGCCGGGCCCGGTGCCGCTGCTGGCGACGGGCCTCCTCGTGACCTGCGGGACGCTCGCGCCGTTCACCCTGTTCGCCTTCGGCCAGTCGCGGGTCTCGCCGGAGGTGGCCGGCGCGTTCCTCAACCTGGAGCCGCTGGCCGGCGCGCTCATCGGCGCGCTGGCGTTCGGGAATCCGGTCGGCCCGGCTCAGGTTGCCGGCGGGGCCGCCATCCTCGGCGGCATCGGCCTCACCACGGCGTCGCTCATCGCGGCGGGCCGCCGCGCAGCCCAGCAGGCCCCGGCTGGGGCTGGCCCCGGTGAGCGCTGGAGCCCGCTTACCCGGGCACGGTCACGTCCACGCGGGCGGGGTGATGCCGCGGATGGAGGCGTCGAGGACCTCGGCGGTGTGCGCCACGGCGACCCGCTCGCCGCGGGCGGCGAGCGCCGAGCTGATCTGCAGCGAGCAGCCCGGGTTCGCGGAGACGAGCAGCGCCGCTCCCGTGGCCAGGACGCTGTCCGCCTTGCGGTCGCCGAGCTCGCGGGCCGCCTCCGGCTGGAGCAGGTTGTAGACACCCGCCGAACCGCAGCAGGTTCCCGCGTCACCCACCTCGGCCAGGCTGAGCCCGGGGATGCCGCGTAGCAGGGCACGGGGTTCGCCGGTGATCCGCTGGGCGTGCGCGAGGTGGCACGCGTCGTGGTAGGCGGCCCTGACCGGCAGCGGGTGCCGGGCGGCGGCCGGGCCGCCGGCGTCCTCGAACAGGCCGGTGAGGAACTCGGCGAAGTCACGGGTCTTGCCGCTCAGCGCCTTCGCCCTCCCCGCCCAGTCCGCATCCCCGGCCAGCACCTCGGCGTAGTCCTTCATCGCGGAACCGCAGCCGGCCGAGTTGACCACGACCGCGTCCACGCCCGCCCGCTCGAACGTCTCGATCGTGCGGCGGGCGAAGGCGGCGGCTTCGGCGGTGCGGCCCGAGTGCAGGGACAGCGCACCGCAGCAGCCCTGGCCGCGCGGGATGATCACGTCGCAGCCCTCGGCCGCGAGCACCCGTGCGGTCGCCACGTTGACCTGGGGGAAGAACACCGACTGCACGCAGCCGGTGAGCATGCCGACGACGGCGCGGCGCTCGCCGCGCGCGGGGACCCGGGCGGGCAGCTGGCCGGCGTCCCGCGGCGTGGTCGGCGGCGGCGCGAGGCGCATCGCGGCACCGAGGACGGGGGAGAGGCGGTCGGGCAGCCCGCTGCGGGTGATCAGCCGGTCCAGCCCGGCCCGCTGCGCGGCGCGCAGCGGGGCCGCCAGCGCGCGGAGCCGCCGCGGGTACGGGAACAGCGCGAAGATCGCGGCCCGCGCGGCCCGCTCCCGCAGCGGCCGGCGGTACCCGCCCGCCGCCTTCGCGTTTCCCGGGGATCCGCCGGCCGCGCCCGCCGGGGAGGAGGGTCCTTCCGTCCAGGCGCGGGCCGCCTCGATCAGCCGGTCGTAGCGGACCCCGGAGGGGCAGGCGGTCACGCACGCCATGCAGCCGAGGCAACGGTCGAAGTGGGCGGCTGCCGCACCGGTCAGCTCCGCGCCGTCGAGGACCTGGGTCATCAGGTGGATCCTGCCCCGCGGCGAGTCCATCTCCTCGCCCCAGAGCTGGTAGGTGGGGCAGCTCGGCAGGCAGAAGCCGCAGTGCACGCAGTCGCTGGCGAGAGCGCGCAGCTCACCGGTGTCCGTCAGGTCCATCAGATCCCTCCGGCGAAGCGCCCGGGTGCCATCCGGTGCTCCGGGTCGAACTGGTCCTTGACCGCCCGCATCAGGCCGATGGCGGGCACCGGCCCCCACGGGTCGACGGCGGCCCGGACGGCCGGCGGCGCGGCCAGCACCACGGCGCTGCCCCGTGTCACAGCCCCGCCGGGCGTGTCCGTCCCGGGCGTCCCGCCGGGCCCGCTCCTCATGGCGCCCCGCAGCGCCGTGACGAACCGGGCGACCGCGGCAGGCTCCGCGTCACCGCCGAGGCGGGCGTAGAGCACGCCGGCGCCAGCGGAGCCGCCCACCGCGGGCTTGACGCCCGCGCCGGCCGCCGCCACCTCGATCGCGTCGAGCACCTGGCGCAGGGCGGCGGCCCAGAACGCGACGCGCACGAGCGTGCCATCACCCACCTCGGTGGTCTCGCCGCACTTCCCCCACCACTCCGGCGGGTCCTCGCCAACCTCCGCGCCGCCGCCGACCGTGCCGAGCACGCCGGCCATCCGGTCGGCGCGCTCGGCCACGCCCCGCTGCGTGCCCTCCAGCAGCACCCCTACCCTGACCGGCCCGCCCGGCACGGGCTGGTCGATCTCCACGGCGGACGGCACCAGCGCCGAGCAGGCGGCCTCGGTCACGGCCTGCGCGACCTTCCCGGCGGCACGGCCCGGCCTGGCATCCTGCCGCGTGACGTAGGCGAGCGCCCCTGCCGGGGCGGCGTGCCCGTCCCCTGTGCAGGTGCAGGTGACGAACGCCCGCGCCGGGGGTACCGGGTGCAGCCGGAAGGTGGCGTCCGCGATCAGCCCGAGCGTGCCCGCCGAGCCCGCGAACAGCTTGCCGATGTCGTAGCCGGCCACGTTCTTGACGACCTTGCCGCCCGAGCGGGCCACGCGGCCGTCGGCGCGGATCACCGTGATGCCGATCAGCAGGTCGCGCGGTGTGCCGTAGCGCAGCCGCAGCGGCCCGGCCGTCCCCGTGGCGATGACGCCGCCGGCCGTCGAGGAGGCGGGGGCGTCCAGCGAGAGCCGCTGCCCGGCCGCGCCGAGCGCGGCGGCGAGGCGCCCCATCGTCACGCCGGCCTGGACGCGGACCACCAGGTCCCCGGCGGCGTGCTCGATCACCCGGTCCATCCGCGTCATGTCCACCACGAGGTCACAGCGGCGCGGCGGCGCGTCCCAGGAGAGCCTGGTCCCGGCCCCGCGCGGGACGACGGCCAGCCCCGCCTGCGCGGCGGCGCGCATCACGGCCGCGGCCTCCTCCAGCGTCGCGGGGAAGGCCACGCAGGCCGACGCGACGCCGGCGACCGCGTCGGCGGGACCCGCCTCCGTGACCCCGGGGCACGCGCCCGCGATCAGCTCCGATATCTCGTCAGCCTTCATGCCGCTGGTGCCCTGCCTCATCAGAACAGCTCCGCCTCGCCGGAGGCGACGGCGGGGTGCGGGGCACCGCGGTGGACCCCGGGGACCTCGCCGCACAGCCGCGGGGTGGGGAACACCTTGCCGGGGTTGCACAGGTTCGCAGGGTTGAACGCGCAGCGGACCATCTGCATGGTGTCCAGGTCGTCGTCGGCGAACATCCGCGGCATGTACTTCGACTTGTCGACGCCGACGCCGTGTTCCCCGGTGATCGACCCGCCGTGCTCGATGCACAGGTCCAGGATCCGGCCGGACACCTCCTCGGCGGCCTCGGTGGCGCCCGGCGAGCTGTCGTCGTACAGCACCAGCGGGTGCAGGTTCCCGTCGCCGGCGTGGAAGACGTTCGCCACCCGCACGCCGGGAGTGGCCGCGGACAGCTCGGCGATCTTGCCGAGCACGGCGGGCAGGGCGGTGCGCGGCACCACGCCGTCCTGGACGATGTAGGCGGGGCTGATCCGGCCCACCGCCGCGAACGCCGACTTGCGGCCCGCCCAGATCACCGCCCGCTCGGCCGCGCCGGCCGCCGTCCTGATCTCGGTCGCGCCCGCCGCCTCGCACAGCTCGCGGACCACCGCGGTCTCCGCCTCCACCTCGGGCGAAGGGCCGTCCAGCTCCACGATGAGCACCGCGCCCGCGCCCTCCGGGTACCGGCAGTGCACCGCCGCCTCGGCGGCCTCGATCGACAGGGCGTCCATCATCTCGATCGCGGCGGGCAGGATGCCGTGGGAGATGATCGAGGACACCGCGGCCCCGCCCTCGCTCATCGTGGCGTACGCCGCGAGCAGGGTCGTGACGGCCTCGGGAAGCGGGGTGAGCTTCACCACGATCTTGGTGACGACGCCGAGCGTCCCCTCCGAGCCGGTGAACGCGCCGAGCAGGTCGTAGCCGGGTGAGGCGCCGGTGCCGTCGCCCAGCCAGGTCAGCTCGCCGGCCGGGGTGACGATCTCCAGGCCTGTCACGTGGTTCACCGTGAAGCCGTGCTTGAGGCAGTGCGCGCCGCCGGAGTTCTCCGCCACGTTCCCGCCGACCGAGCAGATCACCTGGCTGGACGGGTCCGGCGCGTAGAACAGGCCGAACGGCTCCGCGGCCTTGCTCACCGACAGGTTCGTCACGCCCGGTTCCACGATCGCGCGCCGGCTCGCCCTGTCGATCTCGATGATCGCCCGCATCCGCGAGGTGACGATCAGCACGCCGTCGGCCCGGGGCATGGCCCCCCCGGACAGCCCTGTGCCCGAGCCGCGCGCCACGAACGGGACCCCGGCGGCGGCGCACTCCCTGACCACGGCGGCCACCTGCCCGGCGGTGGCGGGCAGGACCACGAGCGCGGGCGCCGTGCGGTGCGACGTGAGGCCGTCGCACTCGTAGGTGCGCAGCTCGGCCGGGTCGGTGATGACGCCATCCGGGCCGCAGATCCTGGTCATCGCCGGGACCAGCGCGGCGCAGGCGGACTCGGCGGGCGCAGATGCGGCGGTCTGGGTCACCGGATCTTCTCCGTCCTCCCGTCACCGGACCCGAGGGATCCTCGTGGCGGATGTGTCAGGGCATGCGCTCGTAGGCGGGCAGGGTGAGGAACTCCACGAAGTCGTCGGCCAGCGCGACCTCGGTGAACAGCGCCACGGCCTGCCCGTAGCGCTGCGCGTCGAAACCGGTCCCCGCCTTGCCGGCCGCCTCCCGGATGCGGGCGAGCTCCTCGTCGATGATGCGCTCGACCAGCTCCCTGGTGATCTTCGGGCCCTCGGCGAGCGCGATGTCGTTGTGCAGCCACTGCCAGACCTGGGAGCGGGCGATCTCCGCCGTGGCGGCATCCTCCATCAGGTTGAAGATGCCCACCGCGCCGTTCCCGCCCAGCCAGGACGCCAGGTACTGCAGCCCCACGCTGACGTCGTTGCGCAGCCCGGCCTCGGTGATGGCGCCCGGGGTCTTGCTGACGGCGAGCAGGTCCGCGGCGCTGACGCTGACCTCGTCGCGCAGCCGGTCGAGCTGGTGCGGGCGGGTCCCCAGCACGCCGTCGAACACCTCCTTGCAGACCGGCACCAGGTCGGGGTGGGCAACCCACGACCCGTCGAAGCCGTCGGAGGACTCGCGGGCCTTGTCCTCGCGGACCTTCGCCAGCGCCTTCTCGTTGACCTCCGGGTCCCGCCTGCTCGGGATGAACGCGGCCATGCCGCCGATCGCGTGCGCGCCCCTGCGGTGGCAGGTCTTCACGAGCAGCTCGGTGTAGGCGCGCATGAACGGGGCGGTCATCGCGACCGAGTTGCGGTCCGGCAGGACGAACTCCCTGCCCCGGGTGCGGAACTTCTTGATCACGCTGAACAGGTAGTCCCAGCGGCCCGCGTTCAGCCCGGCGGAGTGCTCGCGCAGCTCGTAGAGGATCTCGTCCATCTCGAAGGCGGCCGGGATCGTCTCGATGAGGACGGTGGCGCGGATCGTGCCGCGCGGGATGCCGAGCGCGTCCTGCGCCAGGATGAAGGCGTCGTTCCACAGCCGCGCCTCGAGGTGGCTCTCGATCTTCGGCAGGTAGAAGTACGGGCCCTTGCCCGCCTCGAGCTGCCGCCGCGCGCAGTGCGTCATGTACAGGGCGAAGTCCACCAGGCTGCCCGAGGCGCGCTGGCCGCCCACCAGGATGTGCTTCTCGTCCAGGTGCCACCCGCGCGGCCGGACGATGATCGTGGCCAGCTCCTCGCTGGGGCGCAGCCGGTACTCCTTGCCGCCGCTGGTGAAGTCGATCCTGCGGTCGAGGACGTCCTTGAGGTTGAGCTGCCCGGTGATCATGTTGTCCCACAGCGGGGTGTTGGCGTCCTCGAAGTCGGCCAGCCACACGTTCGCCCCCGAGTTGAGGGCGTTGATCGTCATCTTCCGCTCGGTCGGGCCGGTGATCTCCACGCGGCGGTCGGCGAGCCCCGGCGCGGGGAGCGCGACCTGCCAGGACGGGTCCTCGCGGATGTGCCGGGTCGACGGCAGGAAGTCGAGCGTCCCGCCCGCGGACAGCTCGGCCTGCCGGCGCTGCCGGGCGGCCAGCAGCTCGGCCCGGCGCGCGGCAAGCTCGCCGTGCAGTGCAGCGATGAGGCCGGTCGCCTCGGGGGTGAGGATCTCGTCGTAGCGGTCACCGGAGGGGCCGGTGATCTCCACGTTGTCCGCTGGCGGCATGTCTGCTCCTTCACGCTCTGCTGGTTCCATCCTAGGCAGCGCCGGCTCCCGCGGACAGGCCCGCAGGCCCCGCAGGAACCGCACGGTGAGTGTTCCGGAAAAGTTACCTGTCAGTAGCCTCCCGGTCAACGGAACCGGGCGGGGCGCACCCGGCTGCACCCGCCGGGGCACAGACGGGTACACCTGGTTGTTAACCAGATGACAGCCCGCCGTGCCCATGGCACTATCGGGGCAACGAGCCGTACCGGGCGCCCGGGGACGAGCGCCCGCCACGTGGAGGACGATGACCACGCTTTCCGGCGGCCTGGACCACCAGGCCGGCGACCTGGACCTTGAGGACCGTCACGCGCTGCGCAGGGTGCCCGGCCTGTCCACCGAGCTGCAGGACATCACCGAGGTCGAGTACCGCTCCCTCCGGCTTGAGCGGGTCGTGCTGATCGGCGTGTGGGCCGACGGCAGCCTGGTCAGCGCGGAGAACTCGCTGCGGGAGCTCAGCCGCCTCGCGGAGACCGCGGGCTCGCTGGTGCTGGAGGGGCTCATCCAGCGGCGCGGCCGTATCGACCCCGCCACCTACGTGGGCGCGGGCAAGGCAGCGGAACTCGCCGGCATCGTCGCGTCGGCGGGCGCCGACACGGTGATCTGCGACGGTGAGCTCAGCCCGGGTCAGCTACGCCGCCTCGAGAGCGTGGTGAAGGCGAAGGTCATCGACCGCACCGCGCTGATCCTCGACATCTTCGCGCAGCACGCGCGGAGCAGGGAGGGCAAGGCGCAGGTCGAGCTGGCCCAGCTCGAGTACATGCTCCCCAGGCTCCGCGGCTGGGGCGAGTCGCTGTCCAGGCAGGCGGGCGGCCGGGTCGCGGGCGGCGGCGGGATCGGCACCCGGGGCCCCGGCGAGACGAAGATCGAGACCGACCGGCGGCGGATCCGCATGCGGATGGCGAGGCTGCGGCGGGAGATCTCGCAGATGTCAGTCGGGCGGCAGGTGCAGCGCGGCCAGCGGCGGTGCCGCGACGTCCCGTCCGTCGTCATCGCGGGATACACCAACGCGGGCAAGTCGAGCCTGCTCAACCGGCTGACGGGCGCCGGCGTCCTTGTCGAGGACGCGCTGTTCGCCACCCTGGACCCGGCGGTGCGCCGTGCCAGGACACCGTCGGGCCGCCCGTTCACCCTCACCGACACCGTCGGGTTCGTCCGGCACCTGCCGCACCAGCTCGTCGAGGCGTTCCGCTCCACGCTCGAGGAGGCGGCGGGCGCCGACCTGATCCTGCACGTGGTCGACGGCTCCGATCCGGACCCGCAGGCACAGATCAGCGCGGTCCGCGGGGTCCTCGCCGAGATCGGCGCCGGTGACGTGCCCGAGCTGGTCGTGATCAACAAGGCGGACGCCGCGGACCCGATCACGGTCGAGGGGCTGCGGCTGCGCGAGCGGGACTGCGTCGCCGTCTCAGCGAGAACCGGCGAGGGCCTGGATGCGCTGCGGGACGCCGTCGACGCGGCGCTGCCCCGGCGCGGCCCCGAGATCCGGGCGCTGGTGCCTTACAGCAGGAGCGACCTGGTGGCACGGGCCCATGACGAGGGTGAGGTGCTGCACGTCGGCCACGGCGCCGAGGGCACGGCCCTGCAGGCCCGCGTCCCGCCGCGCCTGGCGGCGGAACTCGAGCCGTTCACGGTCGCCGCGCCCGCGCCCGGCTGGCCGGCCGCCCCGTCATCCGACGGCCGCCCGGCCGGAGGGCTCACCCGCCCGGCATCCCGGTAGCCAGCAGTGCCTTCACTCTTCGTAATTATTTCCGCGTCATGATCACGATCGGTTAACGCAGAGTTAATTTCCCGTGATCTGCGCGGAAGCGTGACTGGATAGGTCCGATGTTTGCGGGAGAACGGCTGCACCGGGGCCCGGAACTAATACGGCGCGGTATTGGCCGCCGCGCCAGCCCGGTTTCCCGGCTATCCGCGGACCCGCCGTCCAGTGGCGTTACGGGCATGTTTCCCTGTTTCCCCGGCGGCCATTGTGATTGTTACTGGCAGGTAGTCAATTGTTACCGGTAAGTAGGCACTGATTGTGCGCGGTGGTGGGCGGTGGTGGGCGCGGCAGGCGGCGGGTGGCCCTGTGGCCTGCGGGTTCCCGCCCTGGGCCCGCCGGGAAGCCCGGGAGCCGCTGCCAGCGGGGTTCCCGTCCAGGGCCCTGGCCTTCCGCGGCCCGGGCCCTGGCCTTCCCGCGGCCCCGGGCCCGGCCCGGCGGGGCTGGCCGCCTTAGGGTTTCCCGAGGAAAGGGCCATGTTCCGGCAAAGCTCTTGTATGATGCCGCTGGCCTGCAATACGGTGACTAAATCGATATGTTGCCTCCCGAAGGTGCCCGCGTGCGCCCGTAACGCGGGCGCACGATCCTCGTGGACGTCCCGGCCCCGGCTGGCCGCATAGCTCATGGCAGGTGACCGCTCATGGCGCACGGAACCACCACCCCGGTTCCCGGTATATAGGGGCTTGACAGGTGACTGTCCGCTTGATGACGAACATCGGCCGGCTGTGGACGGGGACGGAGATCCTCAGCAACGCCGCCATCCTCACCAAGGACGAGCGGATCGCCTGGGTGGGGCCGGCGGCCGAGCTCCCGCAGGCGGTCCCCGGGGTGGTCGATGACATCGTCGACGTCGATGCCGTCGAGAACCTCGGCGGCGGGCTTGTCACGCCAGGCCTGATCGACGCGCACACTCACCCGGTGTACGCGGGCAACCGGTGGGCTGAGCTGGCCATGCGGTCCAGCGGCTCCACGGCAGCCGAGGTCACCGCGGCGGGCGGCGGGATCTCCTCCACGGTCACGGTGACCCGCGGCACGGATCCCTGGACGCTCTGCGACGGCGTGCGCCGCCGGCTGGCGGACTGGCTCCTGTCCGGCACCACCACGATCGAGGCGAAGACCGGCTATCACCTGACCCGCGACGGTGAGCTGGCGGACGTGCGCCTGCTCCGCTCACTCGAAGGCGAGCCCGGCATGCCCCGGGTGCACGTGACCTTCCTCGCCGCGCACGCGGTGCCGCCCGAGTTCTTCGGCCGCCGCTCCGACTACATCGACGCGGTGGGCTCATGGTGCGCCGACGCCGCGGCGGCGGGAGCCGACAGCGTGGACGTCTACTGCGAAGACGGGCGTTTCGCCGAGGCGGAGGCCCGCTGGATCCTCGGCGCGGGCAGGAGGGCGGGGCTGCTGCCCCGGATACACGCGTGCGGCCGGTCCCGCACAGGCGCGGCCCGGCTGGCGGCCGAGATCGGCTGCGCCTCGGCCGACCTGCTGCACGAGGCCGGCGACGACGACGTCGCCGCGCTCTCGCGGGCCGGCGTGGTCGCCGTGGTGTGCCCGGGGACCTCGCTGCAGACGGGGGCGCAGCCGCCGGTGCGCGCGCTGCTGGACAAGGGCGTCACCGTCGCGCTCGGCTCGGACCACACGCCGGGCGGCAGCGGGATCACCTCCATGCCGCTGGTGATCGCGCTCGCGGTGGCGCAGTTCGGGATGTCCATCGACGAGGCTCTCCGGGCCGCGACCATCGGCGGCGCGCACGCGCTGCGGGCACCGGACCGCGGTGCGATGGCCTGCGGCAGGTACGCCGACATGGTGCTCTGGGATGCCGACCACGAGGGGGCGTTCATCTGGGCGTACGGGCTGAAGCCGCGCCGCATCTGGCGCGGCGGCGAGCCCGTCGTGCTTGACCGCCCGGTGCCATGAGCCCGCCCGCCACCAGCGCTGCGGGCCCGGCGGGCCCGCAGGGGCCGCCCCCCGCCGTCACGGTGATCGTCGGTGAGGAGGAGCTGCTCGCCGAGCGGGCGGTCGCGGCTGTCATCGCCGCGAGCACGTCCGGCGACCGCGGTGATGGCGGCCGTCAGGCCGGCGACGTGCACGACGTGCCCGCCGCCGAGCTTGTGCCCGGCGCGCTGGCGTCACTGACCTCCCCCTCCCTGTTCGGCGGGGGCTGCGTGGTCGTCATCAGGTCGGCCCAGGACGCGGGCAAGGAGGTCGCGGACGAGCTGGCACGCTATGTGGCCGCTCCTTCCCCCGACGTGGTCATGGTCGTGACCCATGCGGGAGGGCAGAAGGGCAAATCCCTGCTGACGGCCCTGACCTCGGGGAACGCCCGCGTGATCAACTGCCCGAAGATCACCCGTCCCGCGGACCGGATGGAGTTCGCCCGTGCCGAACTCCGCCGGGCGGGCCGGCGGGCCGATGAGGGGGGGCTGCGGGCGCTGCTCGACGCCGTGGGATCGGACCTGCGGGAGATCGCCGCCGCGTGCAGCCAGCTTGCCGCCGACACCGAGGGGACGATCGACCGTGCCGTGGTGACCCGGTACTACAGGGGCCGGGCGGAGGCGAGCGGGTTCACCGTGGCCGACCACGCCGTCGAGGGACGGCTGGGCGAGGCGCTCGAGCAGCTCCGCTGGGCGCTGGCGACCGGGGTCCCCCCTGTGCTGATCACGAGCGCGCTCGCGCAGGGGGTCCGGCTGCTCGGGCAGGTCGGCTCCGCGCCGCGCAGCAGGCCAAGCGCTGCGCTCGCGGCTGAGGTGGGCGCGCCGCCGTGGAAGATCAACCGGGTGCGGCAGCAGTTGCGGGGCTGGGCACCGGAGGGGGTGGCATCGGCGCTGCAGGCCGTCGCCGAGGCGGACGCCCAGGTCAAGGGGGAAGCCGCCAGCCCCGGCTACGCCCTGGAGCGGGCGGTGCGGCGCATCGTCGCCTGCCGCTCCGGCCCGCGCGCCGCCTGACCGCTGGCTAGCCCTGGCGCAGCTCGGCGTAGCGTTTCGCGATCGCAGACTTGCGGTTCGCCGCCTGGTTCTTGTGGATGACGCCCTTGCTCGTGGCCTTGTCGAGCTGCCGGCAGGCCGTGCGCAACGCGACGGCCGCCCGGTCGGCG
>Ga0209061_1002519_pt1 | contig 22896 bp, 16 predicted proteins | sample Coa_R1_10_FD_187157 | JGI IMG/M metagenome (GOLD analysis project Ga0209061, IMG submission 187157) | Surface soil microbial communities from Centralia Pennsylvania, which are recovering from an underground coalmine fire - Coalmine... | ecosystem: Environmental > Terrestrial > Soil >...
GCTCCGGCAGGATCACCGGGAACGACTGGAGGGCGCTGCGCAGCCGCCTTGTCGTCACGCGCATCTGGTGGACGGAGTCCGGCAGGTCGCGGCGGACCGCCGCGTCGAGGGACGCGAGCCTGGCCGCCTGCGCGTCCAGGTAGGCGAGCACGACCTCGCCGGCCGCCGGGCGGCCCGCGAGCCGGCGCGCCCGGCGGGGCCGCGGCGGTTCGGCGCCGAGGGCGCGCGCCAGCGCCACGGAGCGGCCGGCGCGCCGCAGCCCGCCGTCGCGCAGGTGCCTGTCCGCGGCCCGCAGCAGCCGCGGGCCGCCGCCGGTCGGTTCCACCCCGACCTCGTTCCACCGGGTGAGGACGGTGGACGCCCCGAACGTCTGCGCCGTTACCTCGTCCGCGAGCACCTCGGCCAGCGATGCTCCCGTCGCGTCGCGCAGCGTCATCCGGCGGCGGCGGGTTTGGACGCGCGCCACCGGCCGCAGCGCCGCGCCGCGCGTGTACGCCCGGACCAGGCACGCCAGCTCGTCCGGGACGGGGCCGCCCGGGCCGCCCGCCGGGACCCTGACCTCGCGGCGCGCCGCCTCGTGGCGCGCCGCCTCGCCGGGAAGCTCCAGCTGCCACTGCGCGCCCGCGCCGCCCGCCGCGCCGCCCGCCCAGCGCCGCAGCGTGCCCCCCGCCCTGAACAGCCGCAGGTCCTCGGTGTCGTAATACTCCGCGGCCAGCGTCTCGATCTCGGGTCCGGACACCGCGGCCACCCGCGGCAGCCCGTCCAGCGATGGCAGGGGGACGCCGGGCACGGCTTCGTACGTCAGCTCCATTTCTCGCATGCCTGTAGCGGTCATATTGCCGGCTTACCCGTTGTTTCCCCCTTTTCACGGTTCGGCTGCCGTCCGTCCGGGCATCGTTCGCCATGATCCGGCTCCCCGGGCACGGGTAGCGGGCAGAACGGGCCCGCGCGGCGGGGAAGGGCGGCGAGGCGTGGCAGGTATGCCCGCGCCGTCAGGACAACGGCCACGATCGCGGTCGCGACGATGCCGTCGGCCCAGAAGTGGTTGCCGGTGGCGACCACGACGAACACGGTGACGGCCGGGTGCGCCAGGATGAGCCAGCGCCAGCGGCTCGCGCCCCTCGTGATGACGGCCCAGGCCACCAGCACCGCCCAGGCGACGTGGACCGACGGCATGGCGGACAGCTGGTCGGCGCCCGCGGCCGAACCGACCGCGGCGTAGACGGACTGCCCGTACCGGGCCGCCAGGTCCACGAACCCGGCCGAGGGCAGCATCCGGGGCGGCGCGACCGGGACGAAGGAGATGAGCAGGCAGATCGCCGTGCACGCGGCCATCGCGTTGCGCACGGCCGGGTAGCCGTCGCGGTGCCGGGCGAACAGCCAGGCCAGCATCGCGATCAGCATCCCGAAGTGCATGGTCGCGTAGTACAGGTTCGCGGCCTGCGCCAGCAGCGGATGCGGGAGCACCAGGCGCTGCACCGCCAGTTCGCTGGGCAGCCGGGCCGCTCGCTCGGCGTGCCAGATCCACCGGGCATGCGCGATCGCGTCCCGGAACCCGCCTGACGAGAGGTTGCCCGCCAGCTGCCACAGCGCGTACAGCGCGACCACCACGCCGGCCTCGCGAAGGAACGGCCCCGCGTGCGCCGCCCCCCGCCGGGCGCGCCCGGCGGTACCGGCGGCCTGCCCGGGGCGGCCGGGCGCCCGGCCCGCGTACACGAGCGCCGCGCCCGCCGCGCCCAGCCCGATGGCCAGCAGGGCGGCCTGCTGCCAGGAGAGCATGAGGTTGGGCATGGCGGCGGGCTAGCCCGTGCCCGGCCCCGCCGGGCGGGAGGGCCGCCCGGCGGCCCGCGAAGGAAGGTAACCGCCGCTCGTCGCCGCCCCCGGGTTCGTCTGCCTGCATGCTAGAGCAGCATAAAACCCTGTATCGGCGGACATGCGCGCGGTCCTGGCATCTTACGGGCGGATAGCAAAGCCCCGGCTGTCCGCTCCGGGCCGCTATGGTATTAGGCCAAGCGACCCGTGTCCCGGCGGGATGGAGGCCTCCGATGACCGCAGGCGATCCGCTTGGCGATGCAGACGATGGAGATGTGATGGCGTTCGACACCAGCAAGCCGAACGTCGCCCGGGTCTACGACGCCATGCTGGGCGGGAAGGACAACTTCGCCGCCGATCGCGACTTCGTCGAAAAGGTCATGCAGATGGCGCCCAAGGCGCCGCTCGCAGCCAGGGCCAACAGGGCTTTCCTGCGCCGGGTGGTGCGCTACCTGGTGGGCGAGGCGGGCATCACCCAGATGCTTGACTTCGGGTCCGGGCTGCCGACGCAGGGAAACGTGAGCGAGGTAGCGCATGAAATCGACCCGGCCGTGCGCGTTGTCCACATCGACAACGACCCGGTCGTCTACACGCACAGCAAGGCGCTGCTCGCCGACGCGTCGACCACGGACATCGTCATCGGTGACGTCCGCCACCCCGCGGGCATCCTGAACGATCCGGTCGTCCGGTCGATGATCGATTTCAGCCGGCCTGTCGGGCTGCTGCTGTTCGCGATCTTGCATCACATATCCGACCACGAGCACCCGGAACGGATCGCCGCCCAGCTCCGTGCCGCCGTGCCCAGCGGCAGCTACCTGGCCATCTCCAGCTTCCGGATGCCCGGACCGGAGCTCCCCGAACTCCGTGCGCAGACGATCGAAGGCGAGAAGCTTCTCGCCGGGGGCCTGGGGTCCGGGCGGTGGCGCGAGGAAAGCGAGATCCGCTCCTGGTTCGGTGACTGGGAGCTGATCGAGCCCGGTCTGGTATCGCTGGCGGAATGGCGCCCGCCGGTGCGCGGCCACCTGCCGGACCCGGAGATCTACCACAGCTTCTTCGGCGGCGTCGCCAGGAAGAGGTGACCTTCAATCCCGCGCCCGTCCGGGTAATCCCCCGCCCGTCCGGGGCCAGTGTTCCCCGAGCGGCCCCACCGTCCAGCCTGCGTCACGGCAGCGCGCTACCAGGCCGGGCAGCGCGGCGAGCGCGGCCTGCCAGCGGCCGGGCGGTGAACCGTGGGGGGCATCGTGCAGGAGCACGGTACCGCCGCCGCGCAGGTCGCGCTCCACGGTGGCGCGAACCGACGCCGCCGTGGCGCCGGCGGCCCAGTCGCGTCCCCAGGCTGACCACAGCACCGGCCGCAGTCCCGCGCGCCTCGCGGCCACCAGGCGGCCGCCGGTGAGTATCCCGTAGGGCGGCCGGTACCAGCGCGGGGACGCGCCGCCGGCGGCGGCGATGACCGCGGCGGCGCGCCTGATGCCGCGAACCTCACGGACCAGCGCCGGCCTCCAGGCAGGGTCGTGCGCCCAGCCGTGTACGGCGAGTTCATGGCCGCGGCTTGCGATCTCCCGCGTCAGGCGGGGATGCCGGGCCGCGCGCTCGCCGAGGACGAAGAAGGTGGCGCGCGCCCCGAGCGAGTCAAGCGCGTCGAGAAACCGCGGAGTGGAGGTGGGGTCGGGCCCGTCGTCGAAGGTGAGGGCGACGTGATCGAGTCGTCCCTCGCCGGCCAGCCAGGGGAAGCAGGCGCGGCGCAAGCCGGGCAGCCAGGTCGCCGCCGGGCCGATATGGGCGGCGCCGAGCAGCACGATTCCGGCCGGCGCGAGCGGCGCCGCGCGGCGGGAGCATGTCATGGCACCCGGGTTACCCGGAAGGCGGGCGAACATGACGGGTGCCGCCGAGCCGGCCACGCCCGGCCCCGCTTCCGGGGCCCGCGGGCCCCGCGGCCGTCCTTGGCCACGGCGTCCGCCGCCGCGCGGTCCGGCGGACTCCGCGGCGGTGCCCTGGCCGGCTGAGGAACCACGGTCCGTTCGGTGTCATTGCCCGCAGCCTCGTCCCGGGCGGCGGGGGCTGGCCGGGCAGCCGTGCCCGGACACGGCGGGCTCATCCGCCGCCGTCGCCGCGGTCGTCATGGCCCTCGCCGCCCTCCTGTTGCCCCCTGACCTTCGCCGCGTATTCGCTGTCCCCGGTCCGGGCGGGGCTGGCGCTCGGGGTTTCCAGCCGGGGAATGACGTAGGCGTGGTTGAGCCTGGCCCGCACCTGCGCGACCGCCCGGCGCGGCGTCGGCAGCGGCACGAGGTGCCGGGGGACGGGAGTGATCAGCTCGTCGGGGCGGCGCGTCTCCAGGACAGCGCGTTCCTCGCCGCTCGGCGGCCGGCTTTCGACCAGGTAGGCGGTTGACGCGGGCTTACCGTCGGTTCGTCCGGGCTGATCCTGCTGCCCGCCTAGGAGGCTGTCCTGATGCCCGTCCGGAGGTGTCGGCGCCGCGGCGATGCCGAACGCCATCCCCCGCCGCAGCTTGCGGCGGTCGGCGCGCTGCAAGGACAGGCAGGCGCGCCGGGTGGCGATATAGACGACGACGGGAAGGACGAAGAAGCCTGCCCGGAAGGCGTAGACCAAGAACTCGACCGGGATGCTGAGGTGAAGGGCGATGACGTCGTCGGCGCCGGCCAGCTGGATGATGGCCGCCATCGTGATGATCGCGGCGCCGAGCGCGGTTCTCGCCGGCATGTTGCGCGGCCGGTCGAGCACCTGGTGGGGCCGGCGGTCCCCGGTGACCCACTGCTCGAAGAACGGATAGGCGTACATCAGCAGGAAGAACAGGACAGGCAGCAGGACCGCCGGGATGAAGACGTTCCAGGCCCAGGTATGGCCCCAGGTGTTCGAGGCCACGCCCGGCATCATCCGCAGCGTTCCCTCCAGGAACCCGAAGTACCAGTCGGGCTGCGCGGAGCTCGTCACGTTGAGCGGGGTGTAGGGGCCGTATTCGTAGATCGGGTTGATCTGCGCTATCGCGCCGAGGAAGGCCAGCACGCCGAATGTCATGAAGAACAGCGCCGTGGTCTTGATCGCGAACACCGGGAACATCTGGTCCCCGACCTCGTTGTCGTCCCGCTGCTTCCTGCCGGGCCACTGCGTATGCCCCTGGTGCCACAAGACCATCAGGTGCGCGGCGATGAGCGCGAGCAGCAGGCCCGGGATGAGCAGGACATGGACGATGTACAGCCGGGTGATGAAGACCTCCCCGGGATACTGGCCCCCGAAGAAGAAGAAGCTGACGTATGTGCCGACGACCGGGATGGACAGCATGATGCCCTGGGCTATCCGCATACCGGTCCCGGAGAGCAGGTCGTCGGGCAGCGAGTAGCCGCAGAACCCCTCCACGCAGGCCAGCAGGAACAGCGTGGTGCCGATGATCCAGTTGATCTCGCGCGGCTTGCGGAAGGCGCCGGAGAAGAAGATGCGCAGTATGTGCAGGCAGATGGAGCCGACGAACACCAGCGCCGCCCAGTGGTGGATCTGCCGGATCAGCAGCCCGCCGCGCACGTCGAAGCTGATGTCCAGGGTGGATCGGTACGCCTCGCTCATGTGGACGCCGTCGAGCTTGGCGTAGCTGCCGTGGTACACGACGTCATGCAGGCTGGGGACGAAGAAGAACGTCAGGTAGATGCCCGTGAGGATCAGGATGACGAACGAATAGAGCGCCATCTCGCCCAGGAAGAACGACCAGTGGTCGGGGAAGACCTTCGCGAGCGCCCCTCGCATGAACCTGGCCGAGTGGAACCGGTCGTCGATGGCCCCCCCGGCTTCGGTGAGCCGGGGCTCCAGTCGTCCCCCGGCTCCTGACCGGGTACCGAACTTCGATCGAACTGGCCCTCTGCCCACCGCTTCGCCCTTCTTCTCGGCTGGCTGCCCTTCTTCTCGGCTGGCTGCCCATCGCTTGCCCGCAGGCCGCTCATCGCTTGCCCGCAGCAGGCGGCCGCTAACGTATGTGATCGAATCGATACCCACAGTGGTCACTGCCGTGCCGGCCAGCCGCGTTTACCCCGCCGTGCGGTGGGGAGTGCGCAGGGCTGTCGCCAGCACGTAGCGGGGTTCCCCGCGGGGGGAGGAGCCCGGGACATGCCGTTCCGTAGCCAGTTCAGTTGGCTCTTCGCGCAGAACACGACGATCGCCTGGGTGGTATTCGGGCTGGTGATCGCCGGCATGGCCGTGTCGGTGCTGCTGAGCTGGCGCAAGCGCAGACGGGGAGAGGGCCCCGCGCGGCGGGCGGCGGCGAACCGCCTGGAGGCCGGCTACGTGCTGGGGCTGTTCGGCATGGCCATTTTCCTGGTCGTCTCAAGCTTCGTGGCGAACGCCAGGGACTTTCCCGACCCGCCCAAGCCCGCGGCCCGGATTCAGGTGCTGGGCTATCAGTGGTGCTGGCAGTTCCACTATGCGGGCTATCCGGTGACGATGACCGGCGAGTGCCAGGCCGGCAGGCTGCCGGTGCTCGTCGTGCCGGCGGGCGAGCCCGTGGTGCTGGACGTGACCTCATCCGACGTGATCCACGCGTTCTGGGTGTCGTACCTGCGGTTCAAGACGTACGCCTATCCCGGCCACACGAACACGTTCACCGTCACCGTGCCGAAGCCGGGCCGCTGGATCGGGCGCTGCGCGCAGCTGTGCGGCCTCTACCACTTCAACATGGACTTCTGGCTCCAGGCCGTGCCGCCGGCCACGTTCGATCGCTTCCTGCGCTCGGATGGCTCGCTGGCGGGGGCGGGCGCGTCATGACGAGCGAGGCAAGGCTGGTCCCGTACGCGCCGCCCGCCGAGGAAGACCGCGAGGGGCTGTCCGGCTGGCTGCTGACGACCGATCACAAGCGGATCGGGATCCTGACCATCGGTACCGCGCTGGTGCTGTTCTTGTTCAACGGCGTGATGGCGCTCACGATGCGCGCCCAGCTCGCCCAGCCGGACCAGCACATCCTCAGCCCGCAGGGCTACCTGCAGTTCATGACCATGCACGGCACGGGGATGATCGCGCTCACGATCACCCCGCTGGCCGTGGGCCTGGGGGTGTATCTGGTCCCGCTGCAAATCGGGGCGCCGCGGATCGCCGCGCCGCGGGCCACGCTGCTGGGCTACTGGCTGTACGTTTGCAGCGCGATCACCCTGATCTGGGGATTCCTGACCCCGGGAGGGGCCTCCTCCAGCTGGTGGGGGTACACCCCGCTGTCGACCAGCACCTACTCCCCCGGTCCTGGTCAGTCGCTGTGGACGGCGGGGTTCTTCCTCTCGGCGACAGGGATGATCTTGATGAGCACCACGACGCTGTGGACGATGCTGCGAATGCGGGCGCCCGGGGTCTCGATGATGCGCATGCCGGTGTTCTGCTGGACGCAGCTGGTGACCGCCCTGATGGTGGTCGCGGCGTTCCCCCCGCTGCTCGCGGCGCTGGCGATCCTCGCCCTGTGGCGGCTGGACCCGTCCCTGTTCACCGGCCACATATGGAACGTCGTTTACGAGAACCTGTTCTGGTTCTACGGTCACCCCGTCGTCTACGTGATGTTCTTCCCGTTCGTCGGCTGCGTCGCCGAGTCGCTGGCGACGTTCGCCGGGCGCCGCTTCTTCGGGTACAAGGGCACCACCATCTCCCTGCTGGCGTTCGCGACGGGGTCGATGGCGGTCTGGGGCCACCACATGTTCGTCACCGGAGTGCAGGTCAACGACTACTTCTCGCTGACCTCGATCATGCTCTCGGTGCCCGCGGGGATCGAGTACTTCGGCTTCCTCGGCACGCTGTGGGGCGGCAGGCACCGGTACACCACGTCCATGCTGTTCGCGATGACCTTCATCCCGCAGTTCCTCGTGGGCGGCCTGACCGGCATCCTGGTCGCCAACCCGGCGATCGACTACCAGGTCAACAACACCTACTTCATTGTCGGCCACTTCCACTACACGCTGTTCGCCGGCAGCGTCTTCGGCTTCTTCGCCGGCTTTTACTTCTGGTTCCCGAAGGCGACCGGGATCATGCTGAACGAGCGGATCGGCAAGCTGCACTGGGCGCTCCTGACGATCGGCGCGAACACCACGTTCATCCCGTTCTTCATACTCGGCTACGACGGGATGCCGCGCTGGATGGCCACGTACCCCGCGGGCGCCGGGTGGACCACGCTCAGCCTGATCTCCAGCATCGGCGCCGGCATCATCGGCCTGTCGTTCATGGTCCTCATCTACAACGTCTACGTCTCGGCCCGGGCCAAGGTTCCCGCGGGGCCCAACCCGTGGCGGGCGTACACCCTTGAGTGGGCGACGTCTTCCCCGCCGCCGCGGTACAACTTCAACCTGGCCAACCCGGTGCCCCGCGTCCGCAGCTACGCCCCGCTGCTCGACATCTGGGAACAGCAGCGGGAAAGGCGGCGGGAAGGGCAGCCCTGGGCGGCTTCTGAGGCGCCCGCTCCGGGAGCCCCGGCTCCGGGGGCGCAAGCCGCGGCGGGGCCGCCGCGGCAATCGCCGCCCGATCCTCCGCCGTCCGGCCCTGGCAAGGAGCGGTGACCGGCATGGACGTGGAACACAGGTTCACGGCCGCGACCGTGGTGGCCATCTGGGGCGCCATGAACCTCGTGCTGACGCTCCTGCTGATCGGGTTTATAGTCGGCGGGTTCGGTGGCCATCTGTTCACGGCCGCGATATACGGCGGGGCCGTGATCATCGTGTTCACGGTCGCGGCACTGGTCGTGCTGGCCAGGCGGCGGCATCCCCGCTGGCGCGGCCTGCGCGTGGCCCGGCGCCCGGCGGCCGTGCTCCTGCTGGCCGTCGGCTTCACGCTGCTGTGGTTCGGCCTGGCGTTCGGTGGCTGGGTTCCGATGATCGCGGGACCCGTTTTCATCGCCGCCCTCGGCCTGGAGTTCTATCCCAGCCGCGGCTGACCGTCTCCGGCCCTGGCCGCGCCCGGCGGCCCCGCGGCTCATTCCGCCCATTCCGTTCAAACCTCTTATTCCACCTATTTCACCTATTTCGCCTATTCCACCGGACGGGACGCTTTCCCCAGGGAGCGCGCGGGACGGGACGCTTTCCCGGGGGAGCGCGCGGGACGGGACGCTTTCCCCAGGGAGCGCGCGGGGCGGGACGCTTTCCCCAGGGAGCCATCCAGGGAGCCGAGGTAGGCGTTGTAGGCGTCGAGGTCGGTGGGTGCCTCCCGGCGAGTGCCGCACGGCCGGCGGGAGGCACCCGGCGGGAGGGGCTGGCGCGCTGCGCCGCGCCCCCCGGCCCGCTCGCCGGCCATGTCCCCGGCCCGCTCCCCGGCGCGGGCCAGGCTTACGGCGAGCATCACGCCCACCACGGTCATGACCAGGTTGCTGCCGGCGATCATGATCAGGCCGCCGGCGTGCAGGTCGGCGAGCGGACTGGGGCCCCAGGGGCGGTCGGCGCTGGCGTAGGCGGGGAACAGTTCCCGCGGGACGAGCATGAGCACCACGCCCGCGGCCAGGTCCACGGGCGCCGTCACCAGCAGCAGCAGGTAGCGCCCGAACGCGGTCAGCCGCCGCCTGAGCGGCTCGGAGCCGATGACCGGCAGGAAGTACAGGTAACCGGTCACCAGGTAGGCGGCATGCTCGGCGTCGTGGGCCGCCTCGTTTTCCAGCACCAGGTCCATCAGGGGCGTCAGGTGCGTGGTGAGCACGACCACCGCGTACAGCGACACGGTAAACGGCGGCCAGGTCAGGAACGACACGGCGGGCGAGCGGAGGACCCGCTTCACCCGGGTATGCCAGGGGTTGCGCGCCGCGTGCAGGAGCAAGGTGACCGGGCGCCCGAGGACGAGCAGCGGCGGAGCGACCATGATCAGCAGCAGGTGCTGGACCATGTGCGCGCTGAACAGCACATCGTCATAGGCCCCGGTGCTGCCCTGCGTCGCCACGGCGATCACCGCCAGCCCGGCAAGGAACGCCGCCGTCCGCCCGGCCGGCCATCCACGGCCCGGCCGCCGCACGGCGCACACCCCGGCCAGGTACGCCGCCGCGAGCAGCGCTAGCAGCGCGCTGGCCAGCGGCGCGAATTGCCACGTGGTGAGCGCGGTGACAGGGGTCAGCGGAGCCAGGGTCATCCCCTTCCGGCGGTCGCCGAGCTGGTGGCCGCGAAGCTACCCGCGCGCCCTCCTGTCATGCATCGCAGTTCCCTTCCCGAAGGCGATAGAGTGCCGGCGCGCAGTAAGGCGCCAGGTGCTGACGGTTTCCTGGTGCGCTTGCGGCCGCGCCGACCGTCCGCGCGGTACAGCGGGCATAGCGGGTATAGCGGGTACGGGCATAGCGGGTATAGCGGGTATAGGTACAGCGGGCACAGCGGTATAGCCCCTGTCCGGTGCGGGGCGGCGCGGGGCCCGCCCGGCCCTGCCGGCGCCCGGCGGATGGATGGCGGATGCCTGGGCAGTTGGAGCCGCGGAAGAGACGGCAACCGCACGGCGTTCGCGTGACGAGGTGGAACCGAAGATGGACCGTGCTGAGAGCAGCCGCGGCAGGCGCATGTGCGGCAGGCGATTACCGTTTGCCTGGCGCTGGCCGCCGCGGTTCTGTTCGGTCTCGCGTCAGTCATTGAGCAGCGCAACGCCAAGCAGGTTCCACCGCGGGGCGCGCTGTCGCCGCGGTTGCTGCTCGACTTGCTGAAGCGGCCCATGTTCATCGCCGCGCTCGGCGTGAATGCCGTCGGCAGCGTGCTGCAAATCGTCGCCTTGCATTTCGGGTCGCTCGCGGTCGTCCAGCCGCTGATCGTGCTGAACCTGCTGTTCGCCGTGGTGATCGCCGCGTTCACCGTCCGGCGCCGCCCGCCGGACCGGATCATGCTCGGCGGGGCCGCCTGCTGCGCGGCCGGGGTCGGCACCTTCCTCGCGTTCGCCCGGCCAGGCAGCGGTTCCGGCACCGTGGGCACCGGCGCCGCGCTGCCCGTGGGCACCGGGCTGGCCGCGGCGCTGGGCGCCTGCCTGGCCGCGGCGCGGTGGGGACCACGGCGCCTGCGCCCGCTGTGGCTTGCCCTGGCCTGCGGGGCGGACTTCGGCGTCAACGCGTTCCTGCTGAAGATCGTCCCCGACACGCTGCGCCTGGGCTTCGCCGAGCCGCAGCGGCAGTGGCCGCTTTACATGCTGGTGGTGGTGACGCCGGCCGGGTTCCTGCTCAACCAGAACGCCTTTCAGGCCGGCACCCTGATCGCCCCGGTGCTCGCCGTGATCACCACCGTCGACCCGCTGGTCTCGATAACGCTGGGCCACCTGTTCTTGGACGAGGCGATCGCCAGTACCGGCCCGGCTATCGCCATCCAGGCGATCTCGCTGGCGGTCATGACGGCCGGGATCGTCGCCCTCGCCCACCGGGCGCCCCGGCTGGCTGCGGAGAACGGAGGGGATGGTGGGTACGCCCGGGGCCGTCCGGCGTCCGCGCCGGGCGCCTATCCTCAGCGCTGAGACTCGGCGCTGAGACCGCTCAGCCGCCCCGCGCGGGGCGGCGCTGCGCCTGAGCGGCGGCCTGGTACAGCTCGAAGGCTCCGGTGAATTCGGCGGCGAGCTTGTCCACGTCGGGCACTAGCGCGGCGTCGGCGAGAATCCCGACCGAAAAGGACCGGTCCCAGGTCATCGCGCCTATGGAGAGGCCGACGCCATCGGCGAGCGCGAGTACCGGATACGCCTGCTCGACGCGGGCGCCGAGCAGGCGGTAGCTGCGCCGGATGCCGGGGAACACGGAGACGAGCATGTTGAACCAGCGGCGCTGGTATACCCGCGCGGCGATGAACCGCTGCAACGGCGGCGGCAGCATGTTCATCGCCCGCAGCACCAGGGCCGCGGCGGCGTCTTCCCCGCGGTTTACGTGCGCGGCGATCTGGCCGCGCACGGCGGCCAGCCGCTGCTCCGGCGTGGCGGGGCCGATCGGCACGTCAAGCGAGATCGCCGCGGTCCGGTTCTGCTGCGCCGCGCCCGCCGCACGGCGCGGGTGCGCGCGCGGCATGGCCACGCGCACCACGCGACCCGCTGTCTCTTCGCCGCGGGAGCGCAGGAGCCCGCTGAGCGCTTCGGCGATCACGGCCAGCAGCAGGTCCCCGATCGCGGCGTCCAGGCCGCGCGCGGTCATGGCGACGTCCCGGGCGGGGAATCCGACCGCCATGAACCGGCGGCGATCGCTGGTGAAAGGACCGCACACGCTGACATCCGGGGCGCTGCCCGCCGCGGCAAGGTGACCAAGGCCGCGGAGGGCGCGCGCTGCCGCGCGTGCCCTCCCGCGGGAGGCGCCACGGGAAGCCCCGCGCGGGCGGGCACGCGCCGAAGGCGCGGGGACAGCCTCGCCCGCCGTGCTGTCGAACAATTGCGCTAGCGCCCCGATGATGGTATGGCTGTCGCCGAGGGCATGGTGTATCTTCACCGCGACAGCGGTGCCCTCCCGGGGAGCGGCGCGGATCAGCAGGATCTCCCAGGGCCTGCGGTACGGGTCGCACCACTGCGAGAAGAACATGTCGATCACGCCGCCGAGCGTGCGGGGAACGCCGGCATCGCCGATGAGCACTTCGCGGACGCGCCCGGTGAGGTCGGCATCCGTGTCGGCGACCCAGCATGGGCGCCGCCACCTGCCCGGCGCGGCACCGAGCCGGCGGCGCAGTTCGGGAACCCTGAGCACCCGCTGCCGGACGGCGGCCCGGAACTCGGCGATATCCAGCGCGCCGGGCTCCAGCAGCAGCACCGCGCCGACCTGCTGGCACAGGAACCGCGTCTGCGCGTGCAGGAACAGCGCATCCTCCGCCCGCAGCGGCACCTTCCCGGGGCGGCTCACGGAGCCGTTCCTTCTGCCAGCTCATGGGCATGGAGGCCAAGGGTCTCCAGCAGGTGTATGGCGTTGTCGCCGCGGAAGGCGCGGCCGGCGGCGATCCGGCGCTCACGGCGATGTCCCGGCGCCGTGAGCGTCCGCAGCGAGCTGAGCAGCTCACGCTCGTCCGAGGCGAAGTCGGAAAGTCCTAGTTCGGCCATGTATCGGGCTCCATCGGTGCCGTGTCCCGGAATCGGCCGGTAACCTATCACCGGCAGCCCCGCGGCCAGCGCCTGGAGGGCGGTCTGCCCCGCCGCGTTGTCCACAAGCGCCCGGGATGCCCCCATCAGCGCCGGCATGTCATCTACCCAGGGCAAGGCGGCCACACCTGTCCGTGCCGACAGCCTCCGCCACAGGCGCCGGTTACCGCCGCACAGCACCGCGGGCACGTATCCGGCCGTGTCCAGCAGGTCGGCTGTCTTCGCCAGGGACGACCCCACGCCCCAGGCTCCCGTGGACAGCAGCACGATCGGCTTGCCGTCCCTGGACAGGCGGCTGCGCCAGTACGCGGTCCCGGCGGCCGGCGGCCTCCTGAACCGGGAGTCCACCAGGGGCCCGCAGCCCACCGCGGCACAGCCAAGCGCCTGCCTGATCCGGGCGGCGATCTCCTCGGCGTGACACAGGTATATGTCATTTCCCGCGTGCAGCCACTGGCGGTGCGGCGCGAACTCGGTCATCACCACCGCGCTGGGCACCCGCAGATCACCGCGCGCCCGCAGCCGGCCAACGACCTGGGCGGCAAGGTGGAACACCGGCACCACGACATCGATCCGATGGCGTTCGACCAGCCCGAGCACGCGGTCGTCCGCGAAGGCGGCGAGCGGGGCGCTGCTTGGCCGCGGCATCGTCCCCTCGCGGAAGAACGCCTGATAGACCGCCGCATACAGCGAGGGCACATGGCCGATGACCGAGCGGTAGCCGGCGCGCAGGCCGCTTCCCAGCCCGGCCGGCAGCAAGTCGAGCACGTCCGCGTTGACCACCCGGTGGCCCGCGGTCTCCAGGCGGCGGGTGAGCTCGCCGGCCACCGTGTCGTGACCGGAGCCCATGCTGGCGCTGAGCACGAGAAAGCGCCGCGGGGCGCGCGCCGACGGCGCGCCGGGCCGCCAGGTGCCCGGGAGCAGGGGACGGGTCATGCCTGAGTTCCTCCAGGGTGCCTGCTGCTCGGTCGCGTGCGCTGCCGGCCGGCCGCCTGGCACCCGTCAGCCCCGGGGACCGCGCGTAGGGCGAACCCGCCGTCAGGCCAAGCGCTCCATGCCGCCCGGGTCATGCCAAGCGCTCCGTGCCGCCGGGGAAGAGGGGCGTCAGCCGCTCCTTCGGTCACGTGCGTGGTACCCGCGGTCACGTGCGTGGTACCCGCGCCGGTACCGCGCAGCCCAGAACGCAGTCCCTCGTCCCTGCTGTCCCTCGTCCCTGCCGCCACGGGCACCGGCCCCCGCGGCGTCGCGCGGCGGGCCACTGTTCCTGCGCTCGGCGGTGCGCCCCGCCGGCTCGGCGCCCCGCCGGCTCGCTCGCTCGTCCGCGCGCCTACCCTCCCGTCAGCAATCCGCGTGACCACGCGCGCCGCGATGACTGGCAGCTACCGTGCCTGAATGCGCCTAAACCATGCGCTTAGGCAAGGCCGGGGCGGCGGGCGCGGCCGTGCCATCGCGCGGTACTCCAGTCCGGCCTTTCCCCGTGCGGGAGCGCGGTTCCAGGCCGGCCGGCGGCGTGCTGCCCGGCGGGCGCCGGTTTGGCCGGTCACGGCACCGGGTAGCCAGTGCGTGCCCAGGCCACGCCGGCCCTGCGGCGGCCGGTGATCGAGGTGGGGCGTCACGGCACCGGGTAGCCAGTGCGTGCCCAGGCCAAGGGGGTTCAACCATGCGGACAGGGCTTGCCCTCCATTCGGCGCTGGCCTCGCCTTCCCTGCGGGCGTCGCCTTCCCTCCAGGTAGTGCCGGCCCGGGCTCAGATGGGGTCGAGCCTGGGATTCCACATCATCCTCGCCTGCATGGGCATCGCGTTCCCGGCGATCGTCATGATCATGCACTACATTGGCCTGCGCCGCCGCGACGCCGCCGCGATGCTCCTCGCCAGGCGGTGGTCACGGGTGATGGCCGTGCTGGTGGCCGTGGGCGCGGTCAGCGGAACGGTGCTGTCGATGGACATGGGGCTGCTGTGGCCCGGCCTGATGGGCCGGTACGGGTCGGTGATCGGCATCCCCTTCGGCATCGAGGGGATCTTCTTCCTGCTCGAGGCGGTGTTCACCGCCATCTACATGTACGGCTGGGACAGGCTGCCGCCGTGGGCGCACTTCTGGACCATGGCGCCGGTCGTGATCAGCGGTGTATTCGGCGCGATGTCCGTGGTCGCCGCGAACTCCTGGATGAACGACCCGTCAGGCTACACCGTGGCCAACGGCAAGATCACCAGCGTCGACCCCGTTGCCGTGTACTTCAACGGCGCCACGTACTACGAGATGCCCCATATGATCCTCGCGGCGTACATGGTGGCCGGCGGCCTGGCCGCCACGCCGTACGCGGTCGGCCTGCTGCGCGGCCGCGGCAGCCGGTACAACCGGCTGGGCTTCCTGCTGCCGTTCACCGTCGCGGCCATCGCGACCCCGTTCCAGATCGGCATCGGCGACACCGCGGCCCGGGCGATCGCCAGCCAGCAGCCGGTCAAGTTCGCGAGCATGGAATACGTGCCGCGGACTTCGACGCACGTCCCGGAGTGGATCGCGGGCGTCTGGTCCAACGGCCGTGTCGTGCCCGGCACCGGCATCGCGCTGCCCAGCGTCGACTCACTGCTCGTGGGCTTCTCACCCAATACCAGGGTCATCGGGTGGGACACCGTGCCGCCCGCGCTGCGGCCGCCCTTCCCCACCCTGCTCCACCTGAGCTTCGACCTCATGGTCCTCATCGGGATGCTGATGCTCGTGTGGGGGATATGGCTGGCCTTGTGGTGGTGGCGCCGGCGGGACCTGCCCCGCGGCCGGCCCGGCACCGTGTTCCTCGCCGGCGGGGCGCTGTCGGGGATCGCCTGCGTGGTAGCCATGGAGGCCGGCTGGGTCGTCACCGAGGTGGGGCGGCAGCCGTGGACCGTGTATAACGTCCTGCTCACCAGCCAGGCGGCCACCAGCGCCACCGGGGTACCCGCCACGCTCGCCGCCACCGTGGCCATTTACGCCGTCCTGACGGTCGCCACGCTCGCCGTCCTGTGGATGATGAAGCGCCGCTGGCAGGCCACGGCCGGGGGAGCGGACGTGGCCGCCCCGTACTCGCCGCCGGCGGAGCGGGAAGCGCGATGATCGCGGACATCGTCGCGGCGGTCCTCGTCCTGGTGGCCACGGCTTACGCGGTCCTGGGCGGGGCGGACTTCGGCGGCGGGATGTGGGACCTGCTCGCCGGCTCGGCGACCGGGGGCGCGGCGGCACGGCATCGCATCAACCTGTCGATCACCCCGGTGTGGGAGTCCAACCACGTCTGGCTCGTCATCGCCCTCGTGGTCCTGTGGACCGGGTTCCCCGTCGCCTTCGCTGACATCTTCACCACCTTGTTCGTGCCGCTGAGCGTGGCGGGTCTCGGCATCGTGCTGCGCGGCTCGGGATTCGCCTACCGCGCGCAGGCCGGGTCAGTGCGGTGGCAGGCCGTCAACGGGGGGATTTTCGCCATCTCCTCGCTGCTGACGCCGTTCTTCATGGGCACCGCCGTGGGAGCGGTGGTGACCGGCCGCGTGCGGGCGTCAGGCGATCCGGCCGGCTCGTGGGTGAACCCGACCTCGCTGCTCACCGGCGGGCTGTTCGTCGCCGTGGCGGCGTACCTCGCGGCCGTCTACCTGGCCGTGGACAGCGACCGGGCGGGTGAACCGGACCTGCGCCGGTACTTCACCCGCCGCGCGCTGGCCGCCGGGATCGTCTCCGGCGCGCTGGCCGCCGTCACGATGGCCGAGCTCCGCACGAGCGCGCCCTCGGTGTTCACCGAGCTCACGCAGGGCCGGGCGCTGCCGGCGGTCATCGTCTCGGTGCTGGCGGGCGTGGCCGTGCTGACCGCCTTGCCGACAGGCGTCATGTGGCCGGCCCGGCCGCTGGCCGCGCTGGCGGTCGCGGCGGTGATATGGGGCTGGGCGATAGCCCAGTACCCCTACATCCTGCCGCCCCGGCTGACGATCGCCGGCGCCGCGGCGCCGGCGGCCACCATGGGCGCCGTGCTGTTCGTCGTCGGGGTCATCGTCGTTCTGGTGGCCCCGTCGTTCGCGCTGCTTTACTGGCTGGCGCAGCGCGGCTCGCTGCGCGAGGCGGACGAGGACGGCGCGGGCCCCCCGCGCCGTCCGGCCCGGTAACGGCGCGGGAGACGCGCGAGACGCAGGAGGCACCGGAGGCGCCGCGGGCGGCGACGGCGGCCCGCTGGCACGTCGGTCGCGCACGGCGCCCGGCAGCGGACCCTCCGCTCGCGCTGCGGCCCGTGACGAGCTGCTTGCCCGCCGGGCCCTTGGGGCACCGCCGCCCCCGCGAGATCGGGCTGTCCGGGTCGCCCTCGACCTGGATGACCTTCTCGCCCTTCGCCTGCGCGGCGCTGCGCGCATCCCACCGCGCAGTGCCGCGCAGGCTGGCCGGCTGCGGGCCGCGCGGACCGATTCCACGATGCTCATCCGGCGCCCCGTCTTCCGCAGGTCGCTAGCGCGCACGGCGCGGCCACCCGGCGTGCGGTGGCTCAGCCGCCGCCCGGCGTTAACCTCTGCCGGCCTCCCCTCTCAGGGCGATGCCCAGCCACATCTCTCAGGGCGATGCCCAGCCACATCGCCGCCGTCCCGCAGGCGCCTTGCCGGTTCACTCCGGGGCTTCCCCGTCGCCTTCCGCCGCGATCTCGCCGCGGCGGGTCTTGCCGGTCGCCAGCAAGCCGGAGACCGCCGATCGCACGGCGCTCAGGCCCGAGTGCGGCTTCACCTTCAGCGACACGTACGCGGCGGCGCCGGTCGGGATGGGCAGCCAGAAGTTGACCATCCGCCAGCCGAGCACCCCCAGCGTCGCCACGCTGCGGGTGACGCCGAAGCCGACCAGCAGCAGCGGCGTTATCGAGTCGACGACCCCCAGTCCGCCCGGCGTCACCGGGAGCGCGCCGGCCACGTTGGCGATGCCGTAGGCCGCGAACAGCTCGACCGGGTTGGCGAGGTGGCCGAACGCGGCCACGAAGCACCACAGCGAGGCGGCGTCGAGCAGCCAGTTGAGCGAGGCCCACAGCAGCGACCAGGCCATCACGCGCCTGTCACGCGCCAGCAGGGAGAACGAGTGGCTCGCGTCCAGGATGGCGCGCTCGACCCGCTCGCCGCTCAGGCCGGGGATCTTGTCGCTGACGGCGCGCAGCACCCGGGAGGCGAAGCCGGCGCCCCGGGTGACGCCGAACACCAGGGCGCCGGCCCCCAGCAGCACGACGGTCCCGATGATCGCAACCGTCCCGTAGATGGGCTGGAATCCCGCCAGCGGAATGGAGATGACCAGGGAGAGCCACAGCAGCACGTTCAGCACCACGGTCGAGCCCATTCCCTTGGCCGCCATCATCACCGCGGCGTCGTTGCCCGAGATGCCCTCGGTGGTGAACAGCCGGAATCCGAGCGCCGCGGTGCCCAGCGTCCCGGCCGGGATGACATGCGCGACCGCGGCGGCCGACAGGTCGATCCGGAACAGCCGGGACAGGCCCGGCTTGCGCCCCGGCGGCAAGAGCACCCTGGTCAGCACCGCGTAGCAAAACAGCGACAGCCCCTCGAGCGCCACGCCCGCGGCCACCCAGCCCGCGTTTATCCGCCCGAGCAGGTACAGGTCCTTGCTGGCCCCTACGAGTTCGGGTACCACCAGGTACTCGACGATCAGCAGCAGCACGAAGATCAGGACGCCGCGCCGCGCCGGCTTGACCAGGAACGGCAGCCAGGACCGCCAGCGCCGCCAGCGGCCCGGCGAACCGTTCCGGTCCGCGCCCGGATCGCCGTTCACCGCCGGGACGTTTTCGCCAGGGCCAGCCGCATGCCCCACAAGTACCCGATTCTCGCGGTATATCGCTAGCGGGCGATTCTGCTCCCAGGCCTGGTCCAGTGGAAATGTTCATGATCGTGTAAGTTTTTTACGCCTATTCCAGTTATTTTCTTCTTAATGAAATATTTTTCGATCTATGCGGCTGGCCATGGCGGGCCGCCGGTGCCGAGGACGGTGCAGCCGTGATGCAAGCGGCCACCGTGGCCGGGGCCGGGCGCGGGCGGGGTTGAGCGCGAAGCCACGGGTCCGGGCGCGGGCCGAGGGTCCGGGCGCGGCAGGCGGGGAGTTCGCCGCCGCGGCCGGCAGGCTATAGTCGTCCGGGGCGTTCCGGGCGGGAGATGCCGCCGCGCCCGGGGAGCGGACGTGAACGCTGACGGCGAAGTCAACCTTGCGAGCCTCAACCTGCACGGCGGGCGGCGGGCGGACGGCAGCCCGTTCGACGTCGAAGCGGCGTGTACCGGGCTGAAGGCGGACGTCATCGCGCTGCAAGAGGTGTGGCGGCCCGGCGGGGGACCCGACCCGGCGGGCGCGGCCGCTGACGCGCTGGGCGCCCGCGTCCTGCACGCCCCGCTGGCGGCCGGGACGACGCTGGCGGCGCTGGGCATCGCGTCCGAACGGGCGCCGGGTGACTGGGGGCTGGCGGTGATCACCGCCTTGCCGGTCGACCGCTACGAGGTGGTTTCCCTCGGCAGAGCCCCGGGCGACCCGGTGCCCCGCGGGGCCCAGCTCGTCACCGCGACGCTGCCCGGCGGCGGGCGGCTGCGGATCGCCAACACCCACCTGACGCACCGGTACACCAGCCCGGTTCAGCTGCTGCGGCTGATCAGGCTGCTGCGCCAGGACCCCGCCCCCACCGTGATCGTGGGCGACCTGAACATGCCCGGGCCGGTCAGCGGCCTCGCCCCCGGCTATTCCCGGGCGGTCCGCGGCCGGACCTTCCCCGCGCACTGGCCGCTGGTCCAGCTCGACCACATGCTGGCCACCCGCGACGTGCGCGCCGGCGACGGGGAGGTTGCCGCCCCCGCGGGCTCGGACCACCTGCCGATCCGCGCCCGGCTGCGGCTCGGCTGACCGGACAAGGCCGGCTCGCACACAGTTGACGGGCCTGAGCGAAACGTGGCGGATAAACGTGGCGAATTGAGCCTTCTGGACCGCTTCGCGCCGGTATCCAGGTCCGGGGATCCACGAGCGCCGCCACCAAGCACCTCGTGGCCGCCATGCCCGGCGATGGCCCGTCCATCCTGCACGGCGTGCACCACATCGAGCGCGGTTACCGCCGGCGTCCGGACAGTTCACCTCGCTGGGGCTGAACCTCGGCGTCCCGGCCGCGGGCTGACCGGAGCGGCCCGCCGCTCCCGCGGGCTAACCTACCCGCACGCGGACTCCGGGCGAGTACAGCACGCTGCACGGCGGCCCGGACGGGGCCGGCAGCCCGGCTGCCGCGATGAGGTCTTCGCCGAGATCCAGCAGCCGGGCACGGTACAGCGACCAGGCGGGGTGCGCGACGGGCAGATACACCGTCCGGCCGCCGTACCAGCGCTCGTGCAGGCCCCACCGCGCCGTGACGAACTCCTCCAGCCGCGACGGCCCGGCCACCGGCTCTGCGGCCCGGACGGCGAGCCGCAGCCGCGCGCCCGGCGCGTCAGGCCATCTCCGGCGCGACGCATAGCTGACCGTGGCCCCGTCTCGCCGGAAGCTCATGCGGGACCACTGGTACCGCAGCCGGACCGCCGCCCGGCCGCCGAGCACCGCCAGCAGCCGCGCGGCGTCCAGCGACCGGAACACCACGCCGCCGCGCCCGTCCGCTCCCACGCCGTACAGGCGGACGTTGACCTCGGGAAACCAGCTCAGGTACGGCACCGGCGGCAGCGGGGGCACGGTCACCCGGCACATCCGCAGCGCGATCAGCCCCACATACGTCCGGCCGTCCAGGACGTCCGGCGCCACGCCGCGCGGGAGCAGCGGCGCGACCGCGTCCGGATCGATCTCCCAGTGGAGAAAGACCACGTCGCGCCAGTCCTGACGCATCCGGGGCACCATCGCTCCATTTCAGGGTTTGAACGCGACCTTCTCGCAGGTGTCCTTCTTGGGCTGAGGACGCCGTAGCCGTGCGGCGCCTGCCGTAGCGCCAGCCTATGCGGGATGTCCGGGCCGGGCCGGTATCGCCGTTCTCGATGGGGCACCCGGGCGTATTCGGCCTGCCCGCCGGCGGAGCCGCCCGTCAGGTGCGAGCGGCCGAAGATGCCCGCGTCGGGCTGGCCGAAGGACTTCTCGGCCAGCCCGCGCCGGGTCTGCTGTTCTCGCAGATCCAGTACGTCTCGGCAGCGGGGCGCCGAGACCCGCGCTGGCCCAGCCGGGCATTCGTGTGACCTTGTCATTCGTCATTGAGTCGCCTCGTTCCTTCCGGCTTGCCGGTTAATCGCGCAGATGTGCCGAGTGCCCATCCGACCCATGTCTGAACCGGCGCGGACCGTCCCGAGCCCGCCTCTCGTCGGGATGCCCTTCTATCCTGATTAAAAGAAAAGAAGCGGAACCGGCACGGCGGAGGGGCTCGCCGTGCCGGCCCGGCCGCGGCGCGGCCGGGCGGTGCGAACGCGGCGGTGGCCGCCAACGGTCCCTACCAGGCATGAGAACGCGGGTAGGAGGACCGATGCCAGACGGCGGAAGCGATCTTGACGGCGCGCTGCGCGAACTGGCGGCTCTGGGGACGGACCGGGACCGGGAGCAGATCGCGGCGCTGCGGGACCGGCTGGCGGCGGCCCGGCTGCGGGTGCTGGTCGCGGGCGAGGCCAAGCGCGGCAAGAGCACGCTGATCAACGCGCTGCTCGGGCGCGCGGTGCTGCCGGCCGGGGTGACGCCGCTGACCGCGGTCGCCACCACCGTGCGGTACGGCGACGACCCGCACGTGCTGGCGCGGTTCGCCGACGGGCACGAGGAGAAACAGCCCCTGAGCGCGCTGCCGGACCTGGTGACCGAGCGGGGCAACCCCGGCAACCGGCGGCACGTCGCGGGCGTGACCGTGTACCTGGACGCACCGCTCCTGGCGGGCGGCGTCGAGCTGGTGGACACCCCGGGCACCGGGTCGGTGTACGAGTGGGACACCGCTGCCGCGCACGAGGCGTTGCAGACCATGGACGCGGCGGTGCTCGTGCTGACCGCGGACCCGCCGGTGTCAGCGGCCGAGCGGGACCTGTACGCCAAGGTCACCGCCTTGTCGGTGGCGACGTTCACGGTGCTGAACAAGGCCGACCACCTTGACGAGGCCGGGCTGGCCGAGGCGGTGGAGTTCACCCGCCGGGTGCTCGGGGAGGCGGCGGGCCAGCCCGGCACGCCTGGCCGCGTGTACCCGCTTTCGGCCCGCGCTGCCCTTGACGGCGGCGATCCCGGCTTCGGCGCGTTCACCGCCGGCTTCCTGGCCTACCTGACGGAACGGCGGGCCGCGGACCTGCATGCGTCGGCGGCCGCGCAGGCGCGCCGGATCGCCCGCTCGCTGCTCGATGAGGTGGCGCTGACCCGGCGGGCCGCGCAGCTAAGCGCGGGGGAGGCCGCCGGCCGGGTGGCCCGGTTCGGCGAGCGGCTGGCCGAGGCGGCCGTGCGCGGCCGGGACGCGGTGGCCGTGGTCAGCGCCGAGTCCGCACGGCAGCTGATGGCGCTCAACGACGCGGCCGAGGCCGACGGGCCGGGGCTGGGACGCCAGGTCGGCGCGGAGCTGGATGCGTTCCTGGACGGCGAGCTGCGCGGCGCCGCTCCCGCGCAGATCGAGCGCCAGGGCCGGGAGCGGCTGGTGGCGCTCACGCTGAAGGCCGCGGAGACCTGGCGCGAGCAGCGGCGCCAGCTCATCGAAGAAGGGCTGGCCCAGGTGGACGCCAGGCTCGCGGCGGAACTGAAGACCGCGCTGGACGTGCTGCGTGAGTCCGCCGCCGGGCTGCTGGGCCTGGACCTCGCGGTGCCGGAGCCGGGCGGCCGGCTTGCCGAGGACCGGCGCTTCTTCTACACCACCGCCGAAGAGACCGGCCAGACCGAGCTGCTGGCCGGCGCGATCCGCCGCAAGCTCCCCGGCGAGCTGGGCCGCCGCCGCGTCCGTGAGCACCTGCGCCGCGAGGCGCCGGACCTGATGGCGGCTCAGATCGGCAGGGCCAGGGGAGACCTGCAGTACCGGCTGTCGGAGGCTACGCGCGCCCTGGCTAGGACCGTGGAGCAGCGCTACGCCGATGCCACGGGGCGGATGCGCGCCGCACTCCAGGCGGCCGAGGAACTGCGCAACTCCTCGG